>ERZ772860.103-NODE-103-length-78233-cov-5.224744_pt1 | contig 78233 bp, 76 predicted proteins | sample MGYA00511342_ERZ772860 | MGnify/ENA primary metagenome ERZ772860 (study PRJEB29015, sample SAMEA2737665) | human gut metagenome | biome: human gut; feature: human-associated habitat; material: faeces | place: China | collected 2012 ... | reverse complement strand
TTAAGCATTCAGAGGCCGAAAGTACTTGTCTGGAGACGGACTGGGAGGATAGGAAATTGCCGGTTTCATGGCGGCTTTGGTGAAGCGGTTAACACACTGGATTGTGGCTCCAGCATGCGTGGGTTCGATCCCCACAAGTCGCCCCATTTTTTTTATAGGGGTATAGCTCAATTGGTAGAGCAACGGTCTCCAAAACCGTAGGTTGTGAGTTCAAGTCTTACTGCCCCTGCCATTATTGGAGTGGTACTCAAGAGGCTGAAGAGGACGGTTTGCTAAATCGTTAGGCTGGGTAACTGGTGCGGAGGTTCGAATCCTCTCCACTCCGCCACTTCGAAATGAAAGCTCTGACTTTTGTCAGGGCTTTTTTTATTGTTTAAAACAAAACAAAAATTGACATGTGTCCTCTTTTTTGATATTCTTGTACGGTATTCCATCACTCTCGTTCTTGTGGTGGATAGATTTATTTTGATGCAGAAATGGGGAGGAATTCATTTATGCAGACACAAGCGAAGCAGGGCTTCCTCGACCGCTTCTTCAAGCTCAGCGAGAAGAACACGACGGTCAAGACGGAACTCCTGGCAGGTCTCACGACATTCATTGCACTCGCTTATATCATCTTTGTCAATCCGAATATCCTGTCGGAGGCGGGCATCCCGAAGGAGGCGGCCATCGCCTCGACCATCTGGATTGCGGCGCTCTCGACGATGGTCATGGGCGTATTCGCCAATTACCCGGTCGCGCTCGCACCGGGCATGGGCCTCAATGCGTTCTTTGCCTACTACGTCTGCGGCACGCTCGGCCTTCACTGGACGGTCGCACTCGGTGCCGTATTCTTCTCGGGCGTCCTGTTCCTGATCCTGACGATCAGCCACATCCGCCAGGCCATCATCAATGCCGTGCCGCAGAACCTGCGCGTCGCCATCGGCGTCGGCATCGGCCTCTTCATCGCCTTCGTCGGCCTCAAGGGCACGGGCCTGATTATCCCCGACAAGGCGACGTTCATCGGCCTCGGCCACGTCACGAATCCGACGACGCTGCTCTCGCTCTTCGGCCTCGTGCTCACGGGCGCGCTGATGGCACGCAACATCCAGGGCTCCATCCTCATCGGCATCGTCGCGACGACGGTGCTCTCGATGGTGCTCGGCTATTCGCCGGTTCCGCACACCCTCAGCGACGTCATCAGCACGAGCCTGCCGCACATGGGGGAGACGTTCGGCCAGCTCGACATTGCCGGTGCCTGGAACTACGGCATCGTCTCCATCATCTTCACCTTCACGGTTGTCGAGCTCTTCGATAACATGGGCACCCTGATCGGCCTGACGTCGAAGGCGAAGCTCATCAAGCCGAACGGCGAGATCGAGAACCTCGACCGCGCCCTGACGACGGACGCTGTCGGCACGATCTGCTCCTCGATCTTCGGTACGTCGACGGTCACGAGCTACATCGAGAGTGCGGCCGGCATCGCGGCCGGCGGCAAGACGGGCCTGACGGCCGTCACGGTCTCCATCTGCTTCCTCATCGCGTTGCTCTTCGCTCCACTCGTCGGCCTCGTGCCGGGCTTTGCGACGGCTCCGCCGCTGATCCTCGTCGGCGCCCTGATGATGAGCGAAGTCGGCAAGATCAACTTCGTCGACTTCTCTGACGGCCTGCCGGCCTTCCTGACGATTATCATGATGCCGCTGACGGGCTCAATCGCCAACGGCTTTGCCTTCGGCTTTGTCAGCTACGTCTTCATGAAGACGGCTGTCGGCAAGTACAAGGAGATCAGCTGGATCATGTGGCTCGTCTCGATTGCGTTTGTCATCAATCTCGTCATGCGCTCGTAAGGCATATCATCAAGAAATACAAGGAGATGGTTTCTCAAAAGAGGCCATCTTTTTTCTTGACAAGTATTTGACACTATGATAATATTTCATATTGTAGACGCTTAGGAGCGTCTTTCCCCAACCGCACGGCGAGGTCAAAGAGAAACGAGCAATCGTACCGAAGCTGGCGAGTAATCTTTCAGGGAGGTGTTTTCATGTACGCAATTATCAAAACGGGCGGCAAGCAGTATAAGGTCGCTGAGGGCGATGTCATCACGGTCGAGAAGCTGGCTGCTGGCGAAGGCGAAGCAGTCGTATTCGATCAGGTCCTGACGGTTGTCAACGACGCTGATGTCAAGATCGGTACGCCGGTCGTCGAAGGTGCCAAGGTAACGGGCAAAGTCGAGGCTCAGGGCAAAGATAAGAAGATCCTTGTTTTCAAGTACAAGGCTAAATCCAACTATCGCAAGCGCCAGGGTCATCGTCAGCCGTTCACGAAGGTTGTCATCGAGAAGATCGAAGCTTAATCGTCCATGATCAAGGTCAAGATCTTTTTCCAGCCAGACGGCAGGATATCCGGCTTTGATGTCTCCGGCCACAGCGGCACGGCGGCAGAAGGCGAGGATATCGTCTGTGCTGGTGTCTCGTCTTTAACGGACACGGCGTTCCTTGGGATAACCGAGTATCTGCATCGCGAGGTCAGCTATGACGCGGCGAGCGGGAAGCTCAGAATGGAACTCAAGGGCAGTCCGGACGCGCAGACAGAATCGATTCTGCAAACGATGCTATTGGGACTCTCGGCAATCGCTGAGGCATACCCCAAGGCTGTACGTATCCTGAAATAGTGGAGGTGAATTCCATGTTTAAGTTTGAACTTCAGCGTTTCGCACATAAGAAGGGCGTCAGCTCCACGCGTAACGGCCGCGACAGTGAATCCAAGCGCCTTGGCGTCAAGGAGCATGCCGGCACGATCGTAACGGCTGGCAGCATCCTCGTCCGTCAGCGCGGCACGCATTTCCATCCGGGCCACAATGTTGGTATCGGCAAGGATGATACGCTGTTCGCAAAGGTTGCCGGCAAGGTCGCTATCGAGCGCAAGGGCCGCTACAACCGTCAGATCAGTGTTTACACGGCTGAAGAGGCTATGTAATGAAAGATACCTGCGCATTCCTCCGGGAAGGCGCAGGTATTGTTATATTGTTACAGATAAACGGCGTTAAGTTGCGTTGTGATGGATAAAAAGCCGGTGTTGGTATCACAATGCCGGCTTTTTATGCGTCATAAACAGGAATGCAGCAGGCAGCTGTTGAAATAGACAAGAAATCTCAAGAGAAAAAGGAGGCTATCATGCAGTTTATCGACAGGACACGCGTCATCGTCAAGGCGGGCGATGGCGGTCACGGCAAGTCGGCGTTCCGCCGCGAGAAGTTCATCCCGAAGGGAGGCCCGTCGGGCGGTGACGGTGGCCGCGGCGGCGATATCATCTTCGTCGTGGACCAGAACATGAATACCTTGCTCGATTTCCGCTATCACCGCAAGTTCAAGGCGGAGAACGGCGAGAACGGCGACATCAAGAACCAGTACGGCAAGAATGCGCCGGCGTGCTACGTCAAGGTGCCGGCCGGCACGATCGTCAAGGACGAGGAGACGGGCGAGGTCCTCGCGGACCTCACGGAGATCGGCCAGGAGGCCGTCATCTGCAAGGGCGGCCGCGGCGGCCGCGGCAATGCGAAATTCGCAAATGCGGCCAACCGCGCCCCGACGTTTGCGGAGTTTGGCGAGCCGGGCGAGGCGCGCAACCTGATCCTTGAGCTCAAGCTGCTCGCGGATGTCGGCCTCGTCGGCTATCCGTCGGTCGGCAAGTCGAGCCTCGTCGCCAGCGTCAGCGCGGCGCGCCCGGAGATCGCGGAGTACCACTTCACGACGATCACGCCGGTGCTCGGTGTCGTCAAGACGGACTACGAGAAGAGCTTCGTCATGGCGGACATCCCAGGCCTCATCGAGGGCGCAGCCGACGGCGTCGGCCTCGGCCACGACTTCCTGCGCCACGTCGAGCGCACGAAGCTCATCCTGCACATCGTCGATGCCTCGGGCATCGAGGGCCGCGACCCGGTCGATGACTTCTACAAGATCAACGCAGAGCTCAAGAAGTACAGCGAGAAGATCGCGCGCCGCACGCAGATCCTCGTGGCCAACAAGATCGACCTGCCCGAGGCGCAGGAGAACTTGCCGCGCCTCAAGGCACTGGCCGAGAAGGAGGGCCTGAAGTTCTTCGCCATCTCGGCGGCGACGCGCGAGGGCGTCAAGGAGCTCATCTCGTACGTCGGCGAATGGCTCGACAACTACGTCGAGGAGCCGGAGCAGGAGGAGGAAGTCAAGGTCTACGACGAGACGGCCGAGGACCCGGACAAGATCACGATCACGCGCAACGATGCAGGTGACTTCATCGTGCACGGCAAGGCCATCGAGAAGCTCGTCATCATGACGAACTTCAACAATGACGAGGCCGTGCGCCGCTTCCAGTACATCTGGCGCATCAAGGGCATCGACGAGAAGCTCAAGGAGCGCGGCATCAAGGAAGGCCAGACCGTCCGCATCGGCGAGATGGAATTCGAGTACCGCGAGTAAGCGAGTAATATAGATAAAGAGTAACGGAGGAATCGATTTGATCCGCAATTCACTGACAGGAAAACAGAAGAGCTTTCTGCGCTCGATGGGCATGAAGCTCGAGCCGGTCGTCCAGATCGGCAAGGAAGGCGTGACGCCGAGCGTCGTGCAGGCGGCCCGCGAGGCCATCAAGAAGCGCGAGCTCATCAAGGTCCGCGTGCTGCAGAACTGCATGGAGCTGCCGGCTGACGCCATCGCCATGGTCGCGGAGCGTGCCGATGCCAACCTCGTGCAGGTCATCGGCCGCAACGGGCTGCTCTTCAAGCGCAATTTCGAGAAGCCGAAGATTGAGCTGCCGTAAGACGGAGGGATGCAGTATGGATGCACGTCAAAGGCTCAAAGAGGCCCGGCGCGTCGTCGTCAAAGTCGGCACGAGTACGCTTGCCCATGAGACGGGCATGCTGAACCTCTACCGCATCGACCATCTCCTGCGGGAGCTGGCCGATCTCATGAATGAAGGGCGCGAGATCATCCTCGTCTCTTCGGGCGCCATCGCGGCAGGTCTCAGCAAGCTCGGCCTCGCGAAGAAGCCGGACTCCATCCCCGAGAAGCAGGCGGTCGCCGCCATCGGCCAGGGTGTGCTCATGCATATCTACGAGAAGTTCTTCGCCGAGTACGGCAAGACCATCGGCCAGGTGCTCTTGACGAAGGAGAATGCCGTGCGCCACCACCAGTACCGCCATTCGCGCGACGCGCTTCTCGCGCTGCTCGCGATGGGGGCTGTGCCGGTCATCAACGAGAACGATGCCGTCGCCGTCGACGAGATCAAGATTGGCGACAACGACAACCTCTCGGCGATGGTCGCGACACTCGTCGATGCCGATGCCCTGATCATCCTCTCGGATATCGAGGGTCTCTACACGGCGAATCCCGCGACACATCCAGAGGCTGAGCTCATCCACGAGATCCCGGAGATCACGCCAGAGGTCATCGAGATGGCCGGTGGCGCTGGCTCTTCGCTCGGCACGGGCGGCATGGCGACGAAGCTGCAGGCTGCACAGGTGGCCATGAGCGCTGGCGTCAACATGGTCATCGCCTCGGGCAGCGAGGAAGGCGTCCTGCGGCGCATCCTGCAGGGTGAGGAGGTCGGCACGGTCTTCCCGGCGCGCGAATCGCATCTGCGCGTGCGCAAGAGCTGGCTGGCCTTCGGCAAGCGCCTGCAGGGCGACCTCGTCGTCGATGCGGGCTGCGTCAAGGCGCTCGAGGGCGGCTCGAGCCTGCTCGCCGCGGGCATCAAGGAGCTCGACGGCGATTTCGAGGAGGGCAGCACAGTGCGCGTCCTTGCGGAGGATAACCGCGAGATCGCACGCGGCATCGTCAACTACAAGTCAGAAGACCTCCGCAAGCTCATCGGGCACCGGACGGAGGAGTTTGAGCATCTCGTCGCGGGCGCTGCCTACGAGGAGGTCATTCATCGGGACAATCTGGTCCTGATGGTCTGAGGGGGAATATGAGATGGATATCCAGGCAGAAATGAAGCAGAAGGCAGAGGCGGCCAAGCGCGCTGCGGCAAGACTTGCCCTGCTCTCCACGGATGTCAAGAACAAGGCACTCTTGGCGATGGCTGACGCGCTCGAGAAGCGCAGCGAGGTCATCCTGCAGGCCAATGAACTCGACCTGGAGGACGCGCGCCAGAAGAAGGTCAAGCGGTCGTACCTCGACCGCCTGCTGCTCGACGAGGGGCGCATCGCCTCGATGGCAGAGGGCCTGCGCCAGACGGCGGCCCTGCCGGACCCCGTCGCGACGGGTGACTACTCGACGGTCCGCCCGAACGGCCTCGAGATCCGTCGCGTGCGCGTGCCGCTCGGCGTCATCGGCATCATCTACGAGGCGCGCCCGAATGTCACGGCGGATGCGGCGGCGCTCTGCCTCAAGGCAGGCAATGCCGTCATCCTGCGCGGTGGCTCCGAGGCCATCCGCTCAAACATCGCCATCAGCTCCCTGCTCGCCAAGGCAGCCTACAAGGCGGGCATCCCGGAGGGCGCCATCCAGTTCGTCGACTTCACGGACCGCGAGGCCGTCGATGCGATGATGCACATGCGCGGCTATCTCGACGTCATCATCCCGCGCGGCGGCGCCGGCCTCATCAAACATGTCACGGAGAATTCATCTGTGCCGGTCATCGAGACGGGCACGGGCGTCTGCCATACCTTTGTCGACGCTTCGGCTGACCAGGATATGGCCATCAAGATTGCGGTCAACGCGAAGGTCAGCCGCTGCTCCGTCTGCAACGCCATGGAGACGCTGCTCGTCCATCAGGACATCGCAGCGGAGTTCCTGCCAAAGCTCGTGGCGGCGATGACGGAGAAGCACGTCGTGCTGCGCGGCTGCGAGCGCGCGCGGGCCATCTGCCCGGAGATGGAAGAGGCGACGGAGGAGGACTGGTCGACGGAGTACGGCGACCTCATCCTCTCTGTGCGCGTCGTCGATGACCTCACGATGGCCATCGAGCACATCAACCGCTACAACACGGGCCACTCCGAAACCATTGTCACGAAGGACATCCTGAGTGCTCACCGCTTCCAGCGCGAAGTCGATGCAGCGGCCGTCTACGTCAACGCTTCGACGCGCTTCACGGACGGCTTTGAGTTCGGCTTTGGCGCGGAGATCGGCATCAGCACGCAGAAGCTTCACGCGCGCGGCCCGATGGGCCTCATGGCGCTGACGAGCACGAAGTACCTGATCTACGGCGAAGGGCAGATCCGCGAATGAGCCTGCTGATGAAGCTGCAGGGCTATCTTCGCAGCCTGCGCCAATACCTCGCCACGCCGAAGGGCGCGTTTGACGCGAGGGATTACCTGAAAGCAGCGGGGCTCATGCTCTTGAGCATGGCTGCCCTCGCATTTGTCGTCAAACTGTTTCTGGGGGAGTGAGTCATGAAGGGCATCGGTATCATGGGCGGCACATTCGACCCAATCCACATGGGCCATCTGCTCACGGCAGAGTACGTGCGCGATGCGTACGGCCTCGAGAAGGTCCTCTTCATCCCGGCCGCGAATTCACCGTTCAAGCTGGAGAAGAAGGTCGAGTCTGCTGAGGACCGGCTGGCGATGACGCGGCTCGCGGTGGCGGACAATCCGCACTTCGAGGCGTCGGACATCGAGATGCGCCGCGAGGGCGTCTCCTACACATCGGACACGATTGCTTTGCTCCGCGCGCGCTTCGGGCCCGACGTGCCGATCTACTTCATCACGGGCGCGGACGCCATCAACGATCTGCCGGCCTGGCATCATCCGCGGGAGCTTCTAGAGCTCTGCCACTTCATCGCGGCAACACGGCAGGGCACGGCGCTCGACCTGCCGAAGCTGCGCGCATTCTTTGGCGCGCTCTGCGACGCGCATATCCACGAGCTGGCGACGCCGGAGCTCGAGATCTCCTCGACCGAGATCCGCGCGCGCATCCGGCAGGGCCGCTCCATCCGCTACATGGTGCCGGAATCCGTAGAGACATACATCAGAAAAGAAGGGCTTTATCGATGCGTTATGGAATGACGTTGGAACAGATGAAACAAGAACTCGAGAAGCGGCTCAAGCCGAGCCGCTTCCGCCACTCGCTCGGCGTAGCCGAGACGGCTGTGAAGCTCGCGAAGCGCTTTGGCGCCGACGAGGAGCAGGCGCGCGTCGCCGGCCTCCTGCACGACTGCGCGCGTGAGTTCCGCAACGAGGACATGGTCAAGGAGGCCGAGAAGCGCGGCATCGCGATCGGCGAGGTTGAGCGCTCGATGCCTCTCTTACTCCATGCCGATATCGGCGCCGTGCGCGTGCGCGAGCTCTACGGCGTGGAGGATCCTGCCATCTCGCAGGCCATCGCGCGCCATACGGTCGGCGGCCCTGAGATGACGGTGCTCGACAAGATCATCTGGTACGCCGACATGATTGAGCCGGGCCGCGACTTCCCCGGCGTCGACGAGCTGCGCGAGCTAGGGAGGACGGCCTCGCTCGACGCGATGCTGCTCGCGGGACTCAGTCACTCCATCGTCTTTGTCGTCGAGAAGGGGCATCTCATTCACCCCGCGACGGTGCTGGCGCGCAACGAGATCCTGCTGAACCAGATGAAGGCGAGACAGGCAGAAGCAAAAAAGGAAGATTGACCGATGGGGAAAAGGCAAGAGGACAATGTAACATGGCGTCACATTGAACAGAAGAAGCGTGAGCTCGCAAGGCTGCGCCGGCGCCGCTTCCTGCGGCGCATGCTCGCGCTGATCATCTGCACGGTCCTGCTGCTCTTAGCGGCGGGCGGCGTCTATGCGCTCGTGCGCGGTACGGAGTATCTCGTGCAGGAATACCAGACGATGTATGCCGGCTACACGGAGCGCCGCGCTTCGTGGCAGGGCGCAATCAACCCGAGCTTCGACGGCTACACGAACGTGCTCGTGCTAGGACTCGATGACGGCGCCGACCCGACGAACACCGAGGGCGCGAAGGCGGACACGATACTCGTCCTGAGCATGGAGAACGGCAGCGGCAAGCTGCGCTGCATCACGATCCCGAGCGATACCTGGGTCAACCCGCCGGGCAATGCGCACTTCATGCGCATCTGCTCGGTCTACACCGAAGGCGGCGCACCGCTGATGGTCCGCGAGGTCAACCAGCTGCTCGGCATCCCGATCCACCAGTACGTCGTGCTCGATCTCAAGGCGTTCTCTGAGCTCATCGATGCCCTTGGCGGCATCGACATCTACGTCGAGAGCGATATGGACTACGAGGACCCGGAGGCGGGGCTCAACATCCACCTCAAGCAGGGCTACCAGCATCTCGATGGCAATCAGGCGCAGCAGTACCTGCGCTACCGCAGCCCGGAGCTCGGCGATGTCGGCCGTGAGCAGCGCCAGCAGCGCTTCGTCAAGGCGCTCTATCAGCAGGTCATGCGCCTCGAGACGGTGCCGAAGCTGCCGCTCATCGCCGAGACTCTGCACAAGAACGTCAAGACGAGTGCAGAGGTCTTCGACTCGGCGCACCTCGCCAATGTCGTGCGCCGTCTCTCGAGCGACCCGCCGCAGGGCATCATCCTGCCCGGTGCGCCGTCTCTCGGCGACGACACGGTCTGGATGCCCGACCAGGACGGTATCCGCCATGCGATGCAGGAACTCTTCCCTGACGCCAGCACGGCGGGCAACTGATCATATGAACGTAAAGATTTTGATAGAGACTAGAGGTACAGGAGGTACAATATGACGGAACAGGAAATGTGCAAGGCCATCTGCAAGGCGGCCAGCGACAAGAAGGCCCGTGACATCGTGATGATGGACATGCAGGGGCTCATGATCTCGCCGGATTACTTTGTCATCTGCTCGGCCAATACGGCCACGCAGGTCCGCGCGATTGCCGACAACATCGAGGAAGAGCTCGCCAAAGACGGCGTGGCCTTCAATCACAAGGAAGGCTACCGCGAGGGCGACTGGGTCCTCCTCGATTTCGGCGATGTCGTCGTCCACATCTTCCGCCAGGAGATGCGCGAGTACTACGCGCTCGAGCAGCTCTGGGGCGATGCGAAGCTCACGACCTATGAAGACTGAGCCGATTGAGCCGATTGAAGTGATTGAGATTAAAGCGATTGAACAGACTGAGAAAGTGAGCCACGGTAAGAAGGATGGAAGTTATGAACGATAAGACGGAAATGACCCAGGAGGCTGCGCGCCCCAAGCGGAAGTTCGGCCCGAGCACGGTCGCCCGCCTGCAGGTTGCGCGCGTCAGTGAGATGGGCGCCTTCCTCGACGCCCAGACGGGGAATACCTCGGATGACATCTTGCTGCACAAGACGCAGCAGACGCATCCCGTCGCCGTCGGCGATTTTGTCGATGTCTTTCTCTACCTGGACCCGAAACGCCGCCTGACGGCCAGCATGCGCGTGCCGAAGATGAAGGAAGGCCAGATTGCCCGACTGCGCGTCATCAACGTGAGCCGGGATGGCGCCTTTGTCGACGTCGGCGCGGAGCGCGGCATCTTCATGCCGTACGCCGGCATGCGCGGCCGTCCGCAGGTCGGCGAGGTCGTCTGGGCGAAGCTCTACACCGACAAGTCCGGCCGACTGGCCGTGACGATGGAGGTCGAGGACGAGATGCGCCGCGCCTCGAAGCCGGCGACGCACGTCAAGGTCGGCCAGATGGTCACTGGTGCCATCTACAACTACACGGATGCCGGCGCCTTCCTGTTCTCGAATGAGCGCTACATCGTCTTCATCGCCAACAAGGAGATGAAGGACAACGAGCGCCCGCGCGTCGGCGAGGTTGTGACGGCCCGCGTCACCTTCGTCCGCCCGGACGGGCGGCTCAACGCCTCGCTGCGCGAGGCCAAGGAGAAGGCGCTCGTCACGGATTCGAACCGCATCCTCGCGCTGCTTGCGAGCCGCAAGGGCCGCATGCCCTACAGCGACGAGACGTCGCCGGAGGTCATCCGCGACAAGTTCCAGATCAGCAAGGCGGCCTTCAAGCGGGCGCTCGGCCACCTCATGAAGGAAGGCCGCGTCGCGGAGAAGGACGGCTGGACGTACCTGCTCGACAGCAAGGGCGAGGCGGCAGATGCGTCCGGAGACAGCGATGAGATGCTCTGAGTATTGGAGTCGTGTGATATGTGATAAGGGAGGCGTTTCATGAGACGGTATACGACACTCCTTCTGACCGCATTCCTGTTGCTGGCCATCGTCATCGCAGGTTCTGCCTACCTCGCGGGCTCTGGCCACATCGACCGCCGGACGCGGGTGCAGGAGCTGACAGTCCTGACGACGCTGCCGGCGGAAGAGGCCGACATCCTCTCGCAGGCGTACGAGGACAGCTCGGGCGTCCACGTGACGTTCGTGCCGCTCTCCTCGGCCGATGTCCTCGACCGCATGAAGGCGCAAGCGGACTCGCCGAAGAAGGCGGATGCCGCGATGGTGCTGGCCGACTGGCAGACGCTCGGTCAGGCATCGCGCAGCGGATTCCTGACGCCCTACGTGTCGGAGCGCGGCGACATGGTCGCAAACTCGTTCCGCCAGGATGACGGCTACTGGATGGGCGTCTGGTACGACCCCATCGTCTTCTGCGTCAACCGGGATTACCTCAAGACGCTGCACGCCGACATCCCCGACACCTGGCAGGCGCTTGCGGAGCAGGATGCCCGCATTGGCATCACGGACTTCATGGCGGCCGACGCCTCCTCGAACCTGCTCTACGCGATGACGGCAGAGTTTGGCGAAGAGGAGACGATGGCGATGCTCGGCAAGATTCACCCGCACGTCGTGCAGTATGCCCGCTATCTCTCGAACCCTGTGCGCCAGGCCGGCATGGGGGAGGTCGATATCTCGATTGCCGTCGAGAGCGAGACCATGCGCTACATCCACGACGGCTACCCGCTGCAGGTCATCTACCCGACGGACGGCACGACGGCCTGGATCACGGGCACGGGCATCCTCGCCTCGAGCGGGGACAGGGAGAAGGTGCTCGCGCAGCATTTCGCAGACTGGCTGCTCTCCGATGAGGCACAGATTGCCCTGCAGAGCCACAATTACTTCTTCGTGCCGACCAATCCGGGGACGATGGCCTATAAGACCTTCCCCGGCAAGAATCTCACGCTGTTCACGCAGGTTCCGCAGTTCTCGAGCGAGCAGAAGCACAATCTGCTCGACACGTGGGCGCGCGAGATCCGCTTCCAATGACAGGGACAAGGAAATGAAAGCGAGGATGCTTTATCGGCATCCTCCTTTGTGCGATTTTATGTGATTTGTACGATTGCATCTACCGATAGATCTATCCATACTAGGGAGGTATTTCAGTGAAAGCTGGTTTCATCAGTCTTGGCTGTTCCAAGAATCTCGTTGACACAGAGGTCATGCTCGGCATCCTCAAGCAGCACGGCATCGAGCTCACGGCCAATCCGGCCGAGGCCGATATCCTGATCGTCAACACCTGCGCCTTCATCCAGTCGGCCAAGGAGGAGTCGATCACGACCATCCTCAACATGGCCGAGTACAAGGAGAGCGGCCGCTGCCGCAGCCTGATCGTCGCGGGCTGCCTCGGACAGCGCTACAAGCAGGAGCTCTTAGACGAGATACCGGAGGCGGATGCCATCATCGGCACGGGTGCCTGGGGCCGCATCATGGAGGCCGTCGAGGAGACGCTCAAGGGCCATCGCGTCGTCATCGCCGGCAAGGACGAGGCGCTCTACGACGAGAACACGCCGCGCATCACGACGACGCCGTCGTACACGGCTTATGTCAAGATCGCAGAGGGCTGCAACAACCGCTGCGCCTTCTGCGCCATCCCGTACATCCGCGGCGACTACCGCAGCCGCCGCATCGAGGACATCTGCGACGAGGTGCGCCACCTGACGGAGAACGGCGTGCGCGAAGTCGTCCTGATTGCCCAGGATTCGACGGAGTACGGCCGCGACCTCTACGGCGAGCCGAAGCTTTCTGAGCTCCTGCGCGAGCTCGTCAAGGTGCCGAAGCTCCAGTGGGTCCGCACGCTTTACAGCTACCCGAAGTACTTCAGCGACGAGCTCATCGAGACGATTGCGAGCGAGCCGAAGATCTGCAAGTACGTCGACCTGCCGCTGCAGCACGCGCACGACGCCGTGCTGCGCAGCATGCGCCGCCCCGACACGCAGGAGGAGATGCGCGCGCTGATCAAGAAGCTGCGCGAGCGCATCCCCGGCGTGACGATCCGCTCGACGTTCATCGTCGGCTTCCCGGGCGAGACGGATGCCCAGTACCACACGCTGCGCAACTTCATCGAGGAGATGCGCCTCGACAAGGTCGGCGTCTTCACGTATTCGCGCGAGGAGGGCACGCCGGCCTACGACATGCCGAACCAGGTGCCGGAGGAGATCATGCAGGAGCGCTACCACGACCTCATGAGCCTGCAGTGCAAGATCTCGGAGCAGATCAATCAGTCACTCGAGGGCAAGGAGCTCGATGTCCTCGTCGAGGGGCGTGACGAGGAGCAGCCGAACATCTCGGTCGGCCGCTCCTACCGTGAGGCGCCGGAGGTCGACGGCCAGGTCTACGTCGAGAACGACACGGACAGCAAGCCGGGCGACATCGTGCGCGTGCGCGTCCTGCAGGGCTTCACCTACGACATCGTCGGCGAGCGCATCGACAATGACGATGCCAGCGAAGCAGGGAAGAAGGCAGCGGAATGAGCAAAAAACTTCTTGAAGAGCAGGTCGGACAGCAGCTCCTCGCGCAGGGGCTCACGATTGCCTGTGCGGAGTCGTGCACGGGCGGTCTGCTGACGAGCCGCCTGACGGATATCGCGGGCAGCTCGGCCTACGTTATGGGCTCCGTCGTCTCCTACACGAACCGCATCAAGGAAACGCTCGTCGGCGTGCAGCATGAGACGCTGCTCGCGCACGGCGCTGTCTCAGAGGAGACGGCGCGCGAGATGGCCGAGGGCATCCACCGCGCCATCAAGACGGACATCGGCGTCGGCATCACGGGCATCGCCGGCCCGGGCGGCGGCACGAAGGAGAAGCCGGTCGGCCTCGTTTTCATCGCCGTTTCAGGTCCGCGGGGTACGATGGTCAAGGAAAATCACTTCAGCGGCACGCGCACGGAGGTCAAGCGCCAGACGACCGACACGGCACTCGCCATGGCATCCGCCTATCTCACGCAGCTGAATCACCCAGAGCAGAATGCTCATCCAGAAAGGAAGTAATCGTATGCGATTCTATTCTTATGCAGCAGCGGCAGCGCTTGGCGCCGCCATCCTCATGACGCCGGCCATGCCGGCCTTCGCCGCTGAGCAGGCACCGGCAGCCACCGAGCAGGCGGCCCCTGTGCAGGTCACGCTGCCCTACACCTACACGAGCCAGCAGTACGGCTACACGATTCAGTGCCCGCAGAAGCCCGTCGGCGTCATCCCGGCCAGCGCACTCTACGAGGACAAGATGGGTGAGGTCCTGATTTTCGACAACGACGGCTACAACATCAAGTACGCCTGGGTCGTTCTCAGCGATGCTTTTGACAACAAGAGTGTGCCGGACCTCAACAAGCTCAAGGAGCCGGAAGCTGAGAAGCTGCTCTCGGGCATCATGGGCAGCAATGGCTACGAGGGCATCATGCTCGTCAACCTCAATGCGAAGAACAAGGCCATCTATGCCGTGACGGCCAAGGAAGTCGAGATCGATGAGGACGGCGATGGCAAGATCGACGGCGTGGCGAAGGCCGACACGCAGATGGCTGTCGCCTTTTTCCGCACAGAGAAGGGCAATCGCTACGGCGTTGAGCTCATCGACAACCCAGACCTGCGCGCAAGCTCGCTCGCTGCCTTCCAGAAGGGCATCACGACCCTGAAGGATGTGGACAGCAAGCAGCTCGCGAACAGCAAGGATAAGAAGGCAAATACGAAGTCCAGCAAGAAGGACAAGAAGAACAAGAAATAAGTCCTGCGATATGTACAGGAAAAGAGACTGGCGCACGTGCAGATGCAGCGTGCGCCAGTCTCTTTTATTCTGGACAATAGGAATACAGGATTGACATACAAAAAAGCCAGCCCTTGCGGACTGGCTCAATATTCATATGGCAGGGGTAGCTGGACTCGAACCAACGCATGCGGGATTCAGAGACCCGTGCCTTACCAACTTGGCGATACCCCTGTGTCTTTCGACATTTATATATTATACGGATGAATACGGCATCTGTCAACCCATATCTTTTATTTTTTTTCAGGCATATCTATTGCATTTTCATAGCTGCATTGTTATAATTTACTTAACGAATGAACAATTGCTCATATGTTAGTAAATAGGAGGCCGAATATGAATCAAAGGCAAAAGACAAATCTCATCCGTATCATTACCGCGACACTACTCATGGTGCTGCTGGCATATCTGCCGCTTTCGGGCACGACGCGTTTTTTCGCATATCTCGTGCCGTATCTGATTGTCGGCTATGATATCCTCATCAAAGCGGGCAAGGGCATTTGGCGCCGTCAGCCCTTTGACGAATGCCTGCTCATGGCTGTCGCAACCATTGGTGCCATGGCTCTGGCTGTCTATGAGGACGGAGATTATACTGAGGGCATCGCCGTCATGCTGTTTTATCAGGTCGGCGAATGGTTCCAGTCCTATGCCGTCGGGCGCAGCCGCCGCAATATTTCCGACCTCATGGATATCCGACCAGATTATGCAAACCTCATGCAGGCAGACGGTAGAACGAAAAAAGTCCGGCCGGATGATGTCAGCATTGGTTCGGTTATCCTGGTCAAGCCGGGCGAAAAAGTGCCAATCGATGGCGTGATTACAGAGGGACACTCGAGCCTCAATACGGTGGCGCTTACCGGTGAGAGCCTGCCGCGCAGTGTGAAGCAGGGGGACGCAGTCATCAGCGGCTGCATCAATACCAGCGGTTTGCTGCATATCCGCACGACAAAGGCATTTGCCGAATCGACGGCTTCGAAAATCCTGAAGCTCGTTGAAGAAGCGGGTTCACGCAAATCAAAGTCGGAGAACTTCATTGCTAAATTTGCGCGTGTCTATACGCCGATTGTCGTCTTTGCCGCTTTGGCGCTGGCCATCGTACCGCCGCTGGTACGCATTGTGGGCATGGGCATGGCACCGGAATGGGGCACTTGGATTTACCGCGCGCTGACGTTCCTCGTCATCAGCTGCCCGTGTGCTCTCGTCATCAGCATTCCGCTATCGTTCTTTGCAGGCATTGGCGGGGCGAGCCGCGAAGGCGTGCTCGTCAAGGGCTCAAATTACATGGAAACGCTGGCAGATGTCGATACGGTTGTCTTTGATAAGACAGGAACCCTGACCAAAGGTGTTTTTGAAGTTGCGACCATTCATCCGGAAACCATCAATCCGCAGGAGCTCCTGCACCTCGCGGCGCATGTCGAACGTTTTTCGACGCATCCGATTGCCGTATCGCTGCGCAATGCCTATGAGCATGAGGCCGATGACTGCAGGGTTGAGGATGTGGAGGAAATTGCCGGCCGCGGGGTACGCGCACATGTCAACGGCAGGGTCATCTGTGTCGGCAACGAGAAAATGATGCAGGATATCGGTGCGGCCTGGCATCCGTGCGAAAAGACCGGCACGATTGTCCATGTGGCTATCGATGGGGAATACGCCGGCCACATCGTAGTCTCGGATATCGTCAAGGAACATTCTGCCGAGGCCATCAAGGCTCTGCACAGGAATGGCGTCAGAAAAGCCATCATGCTGACCGGCGATGCGAAGCGCGTGGCAGACCAGGTCGCGGGCGAGCTCGGCCTCGATGCCGTCTACAGTGAGCTGCTGCCGCAGGATAAAGTGGCGAAAGTCGAAGAATTCCTGCGTGAGGAAGACAAGCATAAAAAACTGGCCTTTGTCGGTGACGGCATCAACGATGCCCCCGTGCTTTCCCGCGCGGATGTCGGCATTGCCATGGGAGCCATGGGGTCGGATGCCGCCATCGAAGCGGCGGATATCGTTTTGATGGACGATGACCCGCTGAAGATTTCTGTGGCGAAGCGCATTGCGAAAAAGACGCTGCGCATTGTGCATCAGAACATCGTCTTCTCCATCGGCGTCAAAGTCATTGTACTCGTGCTCGGTGCCATTGGCCTTGCGTCGATGTGGGCAGCGATTTTTGCCGACGTCGGCGTCATGATCATCGCCGTGCTCAACGCCATGCGCGCACTCTTTGCCGGCGGCCGTGCCCCGGTCATCCCCGCAGCTAAAAATGAAGGCAAAACGGCTGCTGAGTCCTTGGCTGACGATAAGGCAGCAGGGGCTGTATCTTCGCCGCAGGAAACGAGTGCAGTTCATTCGTATAAGATTGACGTGGACTGCGCGAACTGTGCGAATCTCATGGAAGGGGCCGCAAAAAAGACTGCGGGCGTCAGAAATGCCGTGGTCAATTTCATGATGCAGGAAATGAAAGTCGAGTTCCGCGACGGGGCTGACCCGCAACAGGTCATGCAGCAGGTGCGCACGAACTGTAAGAAAGTCGAAGACGACTGCGAAATTTACCTTTGAATTTTGAATATAAATATTCGGTTTCCTTACAAAAATCGGCCGTCCGTCAGGACAGCCGATTTTTTATTGGCAAATGCGTATTACGTTGCCGGTGCAGAAGAGAGACGTTCAAAAAATGGTGTGGTCTCGAGGTAAATCTCAAACGTGCGCGGCCACGGGAAGCTCATGTCGGCCTGCATGTCGTGGAGCTGCAGATAGATGGTGCCCGAGGGCGCAGCGACGGGGAAGGACGCGCGGAAGGCGGCCGTGTTCTTGTAGACGAGCAGGTGGCGCGTCATCGAGGTGCGCAGCATGAGGTTGGCCCAGCGGTAGTTGTGGTCGAGGTCGAGGTCGGCTGTGTTGGTGTAGCCGGCCTTCTTGAGCGTGCCGTTGATGGTGTCGATGTCTTCCTTGAGGTAGAAGTAATCCTCGAGGATGCGGTTCTCGAGGAAGCGGACCTGCGCGGCGGCGAGGCCGATGGCTTCATCCTCGCTGCTCACTGTTTCCAGCGAGGAGCGGTAGAGGCAGGCCTGGGCAATCGCCGTGCCGAGGGCGTTGCTCGTCGTGTTCCAGCCCGCGTAGGCCAGCAGCCGGTTGACGGGGAAGGCGGCCGCGATGAGCTGTGGCAGGACTGTCTCATCGGCGTTGAAGTGCTTGCTGAGGTCGACGAGTGCCGTCGGCTGCCCCTTGGCGAGGTTGTCTTTGAGCAGGCGCACGCAGGCACCGCGGCTCCAGAGCGTGTCCTTGTCGGTGTCGTTCGTCGAGACGAGCAGCGTGAAGTCGGCCTCTTCCGGCGAGGCGGCGAGTGAGCCGCCCGTCAGGCGTATCTTCTCCTCGGTGCAGACGCCCGTCGAGACGGCCATGTAGGGCATGACGCGGTCGCGCGCGCCGGGGTCGTTGTAGGCGACGAAGATCTTCGGCGCATAGCCGGCCTTTTCGTTGTGCCAGGCGGCGAGCAGCGACAGGGCAATCTCGTCGGCGCCGTGCGTCAGGAAGACCTGCCGGTCGGTCAGGCTGAGGTCCTGGATGTAGCCCAGCAGATTGTATTTCTCGATATTCGGGATGCCGTATTCCTCGCCGTCGTCCTGCCCGAGCACGAGGCGCGTGATGGTCCCGTCATACGTGAGGTCGATGAGCCGCTCATTGAGGGCGGCGTTCTCCCGGAAGTGTGCGAGGTAGCGCTCCAGGCTTGCGGGCGGGATCTTCGCCTTGAGGGCGGCGAGTTTCGTTTCGTCGACGGGCAGCCCTGCAGCCTGTCGGCCGGCGAGGCGCGAGTAGGCCATGATGTCGCGCCGCTCGTCGTAGCCGTCAATCGTGTCCTGCGGCGTCAGGCGCGGCAGGATGCTGAAGGCATAGATGGGCACGGCGGGATTTGCCGCGTGGAGCTCGTGGAGGAAGGCGAGGAGTTCCTCGACTTCCTCGGGCGTTGCCTGCTTCTCGCGGGCCGTCAGCAGGCCACCGTAGAGCAGCTGGTCGACGGAGAGGAAAATGGCCTCAGTCTGGCCCTTGGCCATTTCTTCTAATAGCCAGCGGCGCATGCCCTTCGTGTCGCCGGGCTGCGAGTAGTAGTCCTGCAGCTCGTGTGGCGGCGTCACGACCTCCGTGCCGCCGATGCGTCCCGCATCGATGACGAACTGGCGGCAGGGCGGGCGGCCGTCGAGCGGCACGAGCACGACATGGTGCTCCGTCGTTTCCTGCGGCGAGATGGGCGTGCCGGCAGGGTGATGCAGGGCCCGCAGATTCCAGAGTCCGAGCGCGAGGAGCGGCACGAGCACGAGGATCAAGAGAGCGCGGCGCTTTCGATATCGTTCCAAAGAGATGCCCTCACTTTCATTCCAAACTTTTGGTACGCGCTAATTATACCATTAAAGGTTCACGAAAACGAGAAAATATGTTAGAATGAATCTGTTTATAGGCTTTTGTGTTTGGAGTGGAACGTATGCGAATCATAACGGGCTCGGCGCGGGGCTGCCGCCTCAAGACGCCGAAAGGGCAGGCGACGCGCCCGACGTCGGATCGGATCAAGGAGTCCCTGTTCAACATCCTCGGCTCGAAGGTGTACGGGCGCAAGGTTCTCGACATCTTCGCAGGCACGGGGAACCTCGGGCTCGAGGCCCTGTCGCGCGGCGCCGGCTCGGCCTGCTTCGTCGACCAGGCGACGGCGGCGCTGATCCGCGAGAACGCCGTGCACACGCGCCTGCAGGACCGCGCCACTGTCCATGGCGGCGATGTCTTCGCGCAGCTCGCGCGCTTTGAGCAGGGCGGGACGTCCTTCGACCTGATCTTCTGCGATCCGCCGTACCACAAGGGCCTTTTTGAGCGGGCACTGACATTCTTTGACGAGAGTGCGGTACTCGCCCATGACGGCATCCTCGTCGTCGAGCACGGCGCGGATGAGAATACCATGCCAGAGCTCGCAAAGCTCAGCTGTGTGCTGAACCGCCGCTACGGCCATACGACGCAGCTGAGCTTCTTCCAGCGCAAGGCGTATCTTGAGGAGGAGGATATATGAGGCGTGCCGTCTGTTCCGGCAGTTTCGACCCCGTCACGAATGGCCATATCGACATCTTCGAGCGGGCAAGCACGATGTTTGACGAGATCATCATTTGCGTGTTCCACAATGTGAACAAGCAGGCGTTCTTTCCGGTTGAAGAGCGCGTGCGCTTCCTGCGTGAGGCGACTGCCCACATCGGGAATGTCAAGGTCGATTCGTTCTCGGGACTCATCACGGATTACATGAAGGCGCATGAGGCACATGTCATCGTGCGCGGTGTCCGCTCCATCAAGGACCTCGAGTACGAGCAGAACGAGGCCTACATGATCCGCCATCTGGAACCCGACATCGATACGGTTTTCCTCTTGACGCGGCCGGAGTATTCTTTCGTGAGCTCCTCGGGCATACGGGAGCTCATCCGTTTCCACGGTGATGTACACGGCCTGGTACCACCCTGCGTGGAGCAGGCAATCCATAGACTATAGATTCCATCATGCAAGCAATTCAAGGCGTTCAGGAGTTCAGGAAAAGAAAGGGAGTAAGCGGAATATGGGAGTACGCGAGACTTTAGATAATATCGAGAACATGGTGGCCACGGCCAAGACCTTCCCGTTCACGGGCCATATCCTCATCAACGACAACGACCTCGTCCACTACGTGGAGGAGCTGCGCAACGACCTGCCGAAGGAGCTCGAGAAGGCAGATGCCATCATGAAGCAGCGCGAGGGTATCCTCAAGGATGCGCAGCGCGAGGCTGAGCACATCCGCAAGGAGGCACAGGACCAGGCTGCCCTGATGGTGGAGCACAGCGAGATCGTCATGCAGTCGAAGCAGCGCGGCAAGGAGATCCTGCAGCAGACGCAGCAGCAGTCGAAGGAGATGATCGACGCGGCCAAGGCACAGGCGCAGGAGCTCCAGGACAATGTCGACCTCTATGCGAACCAGGTCTTCGAGCAGCTCATCGCGCATGTCTCGCGCACATTCGAGGGCGTCCAGCAGGCGCAGAACGGCGTGCAGCAGGCCGCCACGGGCGTCCAGCAGGTCACGCAGGGCTTGCAGCAGGCCCTGCAGGTCCTGCAGACTGCCAAGGCCGGTCTCAATCAACCGAAGCCGCCAGCACCGGCCAAGGAAGAGGAAGCGGAAGAACACCTGCCGGCTGAGCAATGAATCGGATTATGTGGCCTATGATGCGAGCATCATAGGCCTTTTGTTTCAATGAGGAAGTGTAGAGTATGACGGACGAAGAGATCTGTTCGGTGCTCCGGCGCTACAAGCAGGGGAGCATCTCGGAGCGGGAGGCAGCGGCTTTCCTAGGGAAGTCCTCCGTCGAGGAGATGGGCTTTGCGGAGATCGACCATGCGCGTGAGCGGCGGCAGGGCTTCCCCGAGGTCATCTACGGCGAGGGCAAGACGGGTGCGCAGGTGCTCGCCATCATGGAATCACTGGCAGAGAAGAGCGCGGGCAGTGTCATGGCGACACGCGTCAGCGCGGAGAAGGCCGCCTTTGTGCGGGAAAAGCTGCCGGAGGCAAGATACGATGATGTGTCACGCATCCTCTACATCGAGCGGCCCGTGGCGCGGGATCCAGAGCGCATGATCCTGATCCTGTCGGCCGGCACGAGCGACATCCCCGTCGCGGAGGAGGCTCGGCTCACGGCGCATCTCTGCGGCAATACAGTCAGGGTGCACTACGACTGCGGCGTGGCCGGCATCCACCGGCTCTTTGCCCATAAGGCGGATATTGATGCGGCGCGTGTCATCATCGTCGTCGCCGGCATGGAGGGCGCGCTCGCGAGCGTCGTCGGCGGCCTGACGGACAAGCCTGTCATTGCCGTGCCGACGAGTGTCGGCTACGGGGCGGCGTTCCACGGCGTCACGGCCCTCTTGGCGATGCTCAGCAGCTGCGCGGCGGGCGTCAGCGTCGTCAACATCGACAACGGCTTCGGCGCCGGCGTGCTCGCGAGCAAGATCAACCACCTGCGCTGAGGAGAATGAATATGAAAGCGATTTATCTCGATTGTTTCTCGGGCATCAGCGGCAACATGCTGCTCGGTGCCTTCCTGGCGGCGGGCGTGCCGGAGGCACATCTGCGCGCCGAGCTCGCGAAGCTTCCCATCGGGGGCAGTTATGCGATGAAGGTGGAGCCCGTCGTGAAGAACGGCATCGCGGCCTGCTATGTCGATGTCCAGCTGCCCCATCATGGGCACCATGATGGAGAGCACGGGCACCATGAGCACCGCACGATGGCGGACATTCGCGCGCTGATTGAGGCCTCGTCTCTGACGGAGGCGGTCAAGGCGCGCAGCCTCGCCATCTTCGAGGTGCTGGCCGAGGCGGAGGGCAAGGTGCACGCGCGCCCTGCCGACATGGTGACGTTCCATGAGGTCGGCGCAGTCGACTCCATCCTCGACATCGTCGGCGCGGCCATCTGCCTCGACTACCTCGGCATTGAGCACGTCTTTGCCTCAAAGGTCAATACGGGCTCGGGCTTCGTGCAGTGTGCGCACGGCCTCATGCCGGTGCCGGCTCCCGCCGTGGCCGAACTGCTGCTCGACTGGCCGAGCTATCACGCCGGTGCTGAGAAGGAGCTCACGACGCCGACGGGCGCGGCCTTCCTGCGCAGCCAGGCCTCGTTCTCGGAGAGCCTGCCAGAGGGCTTCCGGGCGGATAGCGTCTCCTATGGCGCTGGTACCTGGGACCTCGCAATCCCCAATGTACTGCGGCTTTACCTCGGCGAGCTGGCAGAAAAAGAGGCAGAGCGGGGCTCGGATTTCCTCGTGCTCGAGACGAACATCGACGACATGAGCCCGCAGATCTACGGCTATCTCTACGAACGGCTCTTCGCAGCCGGCGCGCTCGACGTCTGGACAACGCCGATCACCATGAAGAAGACGCGTCCGGCGCAGATGCTCTCCTTGCTCTGCCGCACGAGCTCGAAGGATGCCTGTGCTTCCGTGATCCTGCGCGAGACGACGAGCATCGGCCTGCGTGTCCTTGAGGTGGCAGAGCGCATCGAGGCAGAGCGCGAGACAATAAGAGTCGCGACGCCGTACGGCGAAGTTGCCTGCAAGCTCGCCTACTGGCACGGCACGCTCGTCAACAGCAAGCCAGAGTACGAGGACTGCTGCCTTTTAGCGCGCAGGGCCGGCGTGCCGTTGAAGCAGGTGGAGGAGGCCGCCCGTCAGGCTTTGGCCGCTTCCTGCGCGACATCGCGAAGAATCAAGAAATAAAATGCGAAAACAGGCTTTACAACGCGATGGAGATGGCGTATAATAAGGCCTGTTGAAACAAGATATGTTGTAACAAGGTTCGCGTGTTACTGGTCATGCAGGCATCAGCGAAGAGCAGCAGATCCCGTTTAGAGGAAGGGAACCTGTATAGCTGCTTTTTGCTGATGCCTTTTTGCGTGCCTGCACGCGGGGGAAAGGACGGTCTCATGAAAGACGAAATCTTCAGCGTATTGCAGCGCGTCGGCCGCAGCTTCATGCTGCCAGTCGCCGTGCTGCCGATCGCCGGTATCCTGCTCGGCATCGGCGCATCGTTCACCAATCCGACGACCATCAAGACGTATGGTCTCGAAGCCATCTTCGGTGATGGCACGCTCCTCGGCGGCCTGCTGACCATCATGGCCAGCGCGGGCAGCACGATCTTCGGCAACCTGCCGATCATCTTCGCCGTCGGCGTCGCCATCGGCATGGCCAAGGCAGAGCGCGAGGTCGCAGCTCTCGCTGCCATGATCTCCTTCTTCGTCATGCACAGCGCCTGCAACGCCATGCTCAAGCTCAACGGCCAGATCCTGCCGGACGGCACGATCGCGCCGGGCGTGCTCGAGGGTACGATCGCGAGCTCGTGCGGCATCATGTCGTACCAGATGGGCGTCTTCGGCGGCATCATCGTCGGCATCGGCGTCGCGTACCTCCACAATAAGTTCCACAAGATCGTCCTGCCGAACGCGCTGTCGTTCTTCGGTGGCTCGCGCTTCGTGCCGATCATCTCGACGGTCGTCTACCTCTTCGTCGGCATCGCCCTCTACTTCATCTGGCCGCTGGCGCAGCAGGGCATCTTCGCACTCGGCAGCCTCGTCACGGGCACGGGCTACATCGGTACGCTGATCTTCGGTATCATCAAGCGCGCGCTGATCCCGTTCGGCCTGCACCACGTCTTCTACCTGCCGTTCTGGCAGACGGGCGTCGGCGGCTCGATGATGATCGACGGCCAGCTCGTCCAGGGCGGCCAGAACATCTTCTTCGCCCAGCTCGCTTCGCCGGATGTCACGCACTTCAGCGCAGATGCGACGCGCTACTTCTCCGGTGAGTTCATCTTCATGATCTTCGGCCTGCCGGGCGCAGCACTCGCCATGTACCGCTGTGCGAAGCCGTCGAAGAAGACGGCCGCCAAAGGTCTCCTGCTCTCCGCTGCCCTGACCTCGATGCTCACGGGTATCACGGAGCCGATCGAGTTCTCCTTCCTCTTTGTCGCACCGGCACTCTTCGGCGTGCAGGTCATCCTCGCTGGCGCAGCCTACATGATTGCGCATATGCTCAATATCGCGGTCGGCCTGACGTTCTCGGGCGGCCTGCTCGACCTCTTCATCTTCGGCATCCTGCAGGGTGAGGCGAAGACGAACTGGATGTACATCATCCCGGTCGGCATCATCTACTTCTTCCTCTACTACTTCATCTTCACTTGGATGATCAAGAAATTCGACTTCAAGACGCCGGGCCGTGAGGACGACGACGAGGAGACGAAGCTCTACACGAAAGCAGACTACCAGGCCAAGAAGGGCGCTGGCGCAAACGGCGGCTCGCAGCAGAGCGTCGAAGATGCCAAGAGCTCGATGATCGCACGCGGCCTCGGCAGCAAGAAGAACATCACGTCGGTTGACTGCTGTGCGACGCGCCTGCGCTGCTCGGTAGCGGATTCCTCGCTCGTCAACGAGAAGATCCTCAAGGCCACGGGTGCCGTCGGCGTCATCGTCAAGGGCACGGGCGTCCAGGTCATCTACGGACCGCAGGTCGCCGTCATCAAGGCAAACCTCGAGACGTACCTCGAGACGGCCCCGGATGTCGAGCCAGAGCTCGATGCCCCGGCCGAAGCGCCGCAGGCAGAAGAGGCAACGAAGGCTGAAGCTGCACCGCAGGCCGCAACGCATGCCCTCTGCACGCCGGTTGCCGGCGATGTCCATCCAATCGCAGAAGCGCCGGACGAGGCGTTCGCGAGCAAGATGATGGGCGACGGTTACTTCGTCTATCCGACGGAAGAGACGGTCTACGCACCAGCTGACGGCGAAGTCGTCTTCGTCTTCGACACGAAGCACGCCATCGGCATGAAGGCCGCTGACGGCACGGAGTACCTGCTGCACATCGGCGTCGACACGGTCAACCTCGGCGGCAAGGGTTTTGAAGTATTCGTCGAGAACGGCCAGAAGGTCAAGAAGGGCGATAAACTCATGCACTTCGACGACGCCTTCATCAAGGCAAATGCCAAGTCGGACGCCTGCCTCGTCATCTTCACGGGCCTGCAGGAAGGCCAGTCCATCCAGATGGAAAAGACGGGTGCCGTCAAGGCACTCGACGAAGTGGCGAAATTCTAAGCAAATCCAGTCATTATAACCTATGACATGAAAAATCTCCTTGTATGGCTATAGCACATAACCGCTGTATCGGTTATAATGATAGCATCATATAAGGAGGTTTTTTATGTTTCGTGTCATAAAGCCTTTGAACAACAACGGGCTCCTGGCGCTGATGGAAGAGGGCCGGGAGGTCATCCTGCTCGGCAAGGGCATCGGCTTCGGAAAGAAGAGCGGCGAGCGCATCGAGAGCCTGACGTGTCTGCCACAGGCCAAGGTCTACCATCTCGTCACGGATGATGAGAACAGCGCGCTGCAGCGCGTCAACGGCCTCGACCCGCACGCTGTCGAACTCGCGGCGCGCGTGCTCGACGAGGCGCGCAAGTCGTTTCCCGCCATGACCGATGATATCCTGCTGCCGATGGCGGATCACATCGCGATGGCGCTCGAGCGCTGCCGCCGCGGCATCCGCCTGCCCAATCCGCTGCAGCATGACATCATGGCGATGTTTCCTGACGAGTACCGCATCGCGGAGCAGGGCCTCCATGCAATCGAGCGCGAAGAGGGCCTGAGCCTGCCGCCTGAAGAGGCGGGCTACCTCTCGCTGCACATCCATGCGGGTATCAGCGAGCAGAATGCCGGGGACAGCCTGACGAACATCCGGCTGGCTGCTGACTGCATCGCGAAGATCGAAGCGGAGCTCGGCATATCGCTGCGGCGCACGGAACTCAAGTACACGCGGCTCACCAGCCATGTCTGCTACATGATCCTGCGCATCCGCGCACAGGAGGAAGTGCCGCTGCAGATGGACGAGTACGTGCGCAAGATGTACCCGCGTGCCTACCAGCTTGCCGAGAAGCTCTGCAAGGCGCTCGAGGAGAAACTCTGCCTGCCCATCTCTTCCGCAGAGGTCACGCTGCTCGCCATCCACATCCAGCGCGTGCTCTAGGGAAGGCGAACTTGCCACTAGATACTTGACAAAGGAATGGGCACATCGCTATAATGTATGGAGGTTGATGCTGATATGAAAATAAACATTGCTGAATCGAATGCGGACATCATGCAGGAGATTCCGTTTGCGTTCACGACGACTGCCGAAGCCATCGGCGCCGTTGCGGACGATTATGCCTTTGTGGGACCTCTGACGGTCGAAGGGCATGTCGTCCACACGGGCAGCTGCTGGCGTGCGGAAGGCGTCATCCGCTGTACGAAATCTTATGTATGCGACCGCTGCCTGGCACCGTGCCAAGAAGAGCAGGAACATCCCTTCTCGGAAGAATTCCGCCGCACGGGTGAGATGGCTGATGATGAGGAGGCCAATCGCTTCGATGGCGACCTCATCGACATCACGGAGCTCGTCCGTGATACCGTCCTGGCGGCTCAGCCGCTCAGCAAGCTCTGCAAGCCTGATTGCAAGGGACTCTGCCCCGTCTGCGGAGCAGACCTCAATCAGGGAGACTGTGGCTGCGACCGGTTTGTACCGGACCCGCGCATGGCCGCCTTGCAGGAATTATTGGCGAAAAATAAGAAATGAGACCGTAAGGAGGTGTATCCGAGATGGCAGTACCAAAGCGCAAAACTTCGAAGGCACGCCGCGACCAGCGCCGTGCAAACTGGAAGCTCGAGGCTCCTGGCTTCGTAGCTTGCCCGCAGTGCCACGAACCGAAGATGCCTCATCATGTATGCCCGGAATGCGGCTACTATGATGGCAAAGAGGTTGTCAAGGCAGCTGAATAAGAACAATACGATAAGCAGGACGAATGTCCTGCTTATTCTTTTTTTGCCCATATCGTCGAAGAGATTTGCGCGGTGCGAGGCTTGCTTTTTTAGGACAAACACCGTATAATGAATCCTGATATAAGGTTGTAATATCAGGTACTAAAATCTTGGAGAGGAGATGAAGGCATGGCAAGAGTCAAGAAGAAGGAGCGTCAGCAGCTCCTCCTGCAGCAGGTCAAGGAGAAACCGTTCCTGACCGACGAGGAGCTCGCCCAGAAGCTCAGCGTCAGCGTGCAGACCATCCGCCTCGACCGATTGGAGCTCGGCATACCGGAGCTGCGCGGCCGCATCCGCAAGATGGCGGAGAGCGCGCAGAACAAGGTCAAGTCCATCGAGAGCGGTGATGTCGTCGGCGAACTCATTGACCTCGAACTCGGTCATTCCGGCATCTCGCTACTTCGCATCACCGATGACATGGTCTTCGCGAAGACGAAGATCGCCAAGGGCTACTACATGTTCTCACAGGCCAATTCGCTGGCGCTCGCAATCATCGATGCGCCGATGGCCGTCACCGGCGTGGCGAATGTCAAGTACAAGGTGCCGGTGCATGTCGGCGAGAAGCTCATCGCCAAGGCAGAGATCGTCAAGGTACGCGGCAATAAATATTTTGTCTGGGTCAAGACACGCAATGATACTCAGGAGGTATTCCGTGCGAAATTCATCATGGTTTCGTGGGGAGAGGAGTGAGGGGGAATTTCCGGCATGAAGATTGCAGTTGATGCCATGGGCGGCGATTACGCACCGCTCGAGATCGTTTTCGGTGCGGTGCGCGCCGCCAAGAAATACCATTGTGAGATCGTCCTCGTCGGCGATGAGGCGAAGATCCGCGAGGTCCTGTCGAAGGAGCCGGGCTGGGAGAAGCTCGGCATTTCTATCCATCACGCCTCGCAGGTCATCGAGATGGGTGAGCATCCGGCAGATGCGGTGCGCACGAAGAAGGATGCGTCCATCGTCGTGGCAACACGCCTCGTCAAGGACGGCGTCTGCGACGCCGTCCTGTCGGCTGGCAGTACGGGAGCGGCCGTGACGGCAGCGCAGCTCATCCTGCGCCGCATCAAGGGCATCGGCCGTCCGACTATCGCGACGCCGATGCCGACGCCGAAGGGCGTCACACTGCTCTTGGACTCCGGGGCCAATGTGGACTCGAAGCCGGAGCATCTCGTCCAGAGCGGCATCATGGGCTCGATCTACGCGGAATACGTCTTCAAGATCAAGAACCCGCGTGTCGGCCTCCTCAACATCGGCGAGGAGGAGACGAAGGGCAATGAGCAGGCCAAGGCGACTTACGCACTGCTCAAGAACATGCACACGATCAACTTCTGTGGCAATGCGGAGGGACGCGATGTGCCCAAGGGCAACTTCGATGTCGTAATTTGTGATGGATTTGTTGGCAATGTTGTGCTAAAATTTGCAGAGGGACTGGCAAAGACAATCCTGAAGCTCATCAAGGAGGCCATCAAGGGCGGCGGTATCCTCGCCAAGCTCGGTGCGCTCCTCTTGATGCCGACGCTCAAGAAGCTCGGCAAGCGCCTCGACGTCACGGAGTACGGCGGTGCGCCGCTCCTGGGTGTCAATGGCTGCTGCATCATCAGCCATGGCTCGTCGAACGCCAAGTCCATCTGCAGTGCAATCGGTGTGGCGAATGATTATGTCCGGGGGGATGTCCTCGCTCACATCCAGGATACACTTGCAAAGGAGGATATACTGACGCATGACGGAGAAAAGAAATAGCGCTGGTATCATAGGGACAGGCTGGTACGTGCCGGAGAAGATCATCACGAATGAAGACCTCGAGCAGATGGTTGACACGAGTGACGAGTGGATCGTCGAGCGCACGGGCATCCATGAGCGCCGCGTGGCGCGCAAGGACCAGCCGACATCGGACCTCGCAGAGCGCGCGGCCCGCATGGCCCTCGAGAATGCCGGCGTGAAAGCCGAGGATCTCGACCTCATCATCGTCGCGACGATGACGCCGGACCGTACGATCCCGTCGACGGCCTGCATCCTGCAGGACCGCCTCGGCGCAACGAAGGCAGGTGCCTTTGACCTTTCCGCTGCCTGCTCTGGGTTTGCCTACGCAGCAGCGACGGCCTGCCAGTTCATCGAGACGGGCGTCTACCGCCACATCCTCGTGATTGGCGCGGAGACGCTCTCGAAGGTCCTGGACTGGACGGACCGCAACACCTGCATCCTGTTCGGTGACGGTGCCGGTGCCGCCGTTTTCGGTCCGGTCGAAGCGGGCTACGGCCTCTTGAGCTTCGACCTCGGCAGCGATGGCGCGGGCGGCGACCTGCTCGACATCCCTGCCGGCGGCAGCCTCAAGCCTCTGACGGCCGAGTCGCTGCTGATGCACGAGAACTGCATCCACATGGACGGCCGGGCTGTCTTCCGCTTCGCGGTCAAGATCCTCGGCGAGACGGTCGAGAAGTCGCTTGCGCGCGCGGGCATCGAGAAGTCGGAAATCGACTGGCTCGTGCCGCATCAGGCCAACACGCGCATCATCGATGCGGCGGCGAAGCGCCTGGAACTCCCGGCGGAGAAAGTCATCGTCGATATCGGGAAGTATGGCAACATGTCAGCGGCGTCCATTCCGGTTGCCCTGGCGGAAGCGGTGCAGTCGCACCGCTTCAAGAAAGGTGATCTCATTGCCCTGGCCGGCTTTGGTGCCGGACTCACCTGGGCATCCTGCATCATGAAATGGGCTAAGGAGGACTAATCTGATGTTTGAAAATAATGCAATCTGTAAGTTACTCAACATAAAGTATCCGATCTTCCAGGGTGGCATGGCCTGGATCGGCACGGCTGAGCTCGCTTCGGCTGTCTCGAACGCCGGCGGCCTCGGTATCATCGGTGCCGGCCATATGCCGCCGGAGATCCTGCGCGCAGAGATCCAGAAGTGCAAGGGCTGGACGGACAAGCCGTTTGGCGTCAATGTCATGCTCATGAGCCCGTATGTCAAGGAAGTCATGCAGGTCGTCGTCGAGGAGAAGGTACAGGTCGTCACGACGGGGGCCGGCAACCCGGGTGAGTACGTGCCGGCACTCAAGGAGATCGGCGCGAAGGTCATCCCGGTCGTCGCCTCGGTTGCGCTCGCGAAGCGCCTCGTGCGCTGCGGCGTCGATGCCCTGATTGCAGAGGGCACGGAGTCGGGCGGCCACATCGGCGAGATCACGACGATGGCCCTCGTGCCGCAGATCGTCGATGCAGTTGACGTTCCGGTCATCGGTGCAGGCGGCATCGCGGATTCGCGCGGCGTTGCAGCGGCTTTTGCGCTCGGCGCGCAGGCCGTCCAGATGGGCTCCCGCTTCGTCATGAGCGAGGAGTGCATCGCGCATCCGAACTACAAGAAGATGGTCCTCAAGGCGAAAGACCGTTCGACGGTCGTCACGGGCCGCACGCTCGGCCATCCGGCACGAGTGCTTCACAACAAGCTCACGCGCAAGTACCAGGAACTCGAAGCAGCCGGTGCTCCGGCAGAAGAGCTCGAGAAGCTCGGCGTCGGCTCCCTGCACCGCGCTACGCATGAGGGCGATGTCGACAACGGCTCCGTCATGATCGGTGAGATCTCCGGCATGCTCAATGACATCAAGCCGGTCAAGACGATCATCGAGGACATTGTTAGCGGCCTTCCGGGCGTCATCGAGACGATCGAGAACGACTGCAAATAAGACTGCCGTCGAGCAGAAAGTTATCATACCATAATATATAAGCATAGATATGCATAGATAAGACAAGCAATACATCTATCGATTACGAGAAAAATAGAGCAGGGGGTAGTGAAACGTGAACAAACTCGCATTCGTATTTCCGGGTCAGGGCGCTCAGGCTGTCGGGATGGGCAAGGACCTTTTCGACCAGTATGATGTCGCTAAGAGACTCTTCTCTGAAGCTGACGAGGCGTTAGGATACTCCATCAAGGACATGTGCTTCGAGGGCCCGGCAGACGATCTCAAGCTCACGGCTAACACGCAGCCCGCCATCCTGACGGTCAGCGTCATCGTCAATGAGATCCTCAAGGAGCACGGCGTGCAGCCGGACGTTGCCGGCGGCCACAGCCTCGGCGAGTACTCGGCTCTCGTCGCAGCGGGCGTCCTCTCGTTTAAGGATGCCGTCGCACTCGTCCATAAGCGCGGCCAGTACATGCAGGAGGCCGTCCCTGTAGGCGAGGGCGGCATGGCAGCCATCATCGGACTCGATGACGAGGCGATTGCTGCAGCCTGCGAGAAAGCAACGAAAGAAGCGGGCGAGGTCCAGCCGGTCAACTTCAACTGCCCGGGGCAGACGGTCATCGCCGGCACGACGCATGGCGTGGAGAAGGCCGTAGAGGAGCTCAAGGCAGCTGGGGCCAAGAAGGCCGTCGTGCTGCCGGTCTCCGCACCGTTCCATTCGACGCTCATGAAGCCAGCCGCTGAGAAGCTCGCCGCAGAGCTCGCTAAGGTCGCCATCCACGATGCAGCGTTCCCAGTCGTCTCGAACTTCACGGGCGAGCTGGAGACGAAGGCGGAGGAGATCAAGGCGAACCTCGTCGCACAGGCTGACCACCCAGTCCGCTGGATTACCTGCGTCAAGACGATGCAGGCCTTCGGTGCCGACACGTTCGTCGAGGCTGGACCGGGCAAGACGCTCTGCGGTTTCAACCGCCGCATCGACCGTTCCATCAAGAGTCTCAATGTCGAAAACCTTGAAAGTTTGCAAAAAACGCTTGACTATTTGAAGGAGGTTCGTTAATATGCTTTTAGATGGAAAGGTCGCACTCGTGACGGGTGCGTCGCGCGGTATCGGTCGTGCCATTGCCATCCGACTGGCTTCGGAGGGTGCCAAGGTCGCCATCAACTTCGCCGGCAACCAGAAGGCTGCTGAGGAAGTCAAGGGCGAGATCGAGAAGAACGGCGGCGAGGCAATCCTCGTCAAGGCAAATGTGGCAGACAGCGCAGCAGTGGACGAGATGTTCGCGAAGGTCATCGAGGCGTTCGGCACGGTTGACATCCTCGTCAACAACGCCGGCATCACGCGCGACGGCCTGCTCATCCGCATGAAGGATGAGGATTTCGATGCCGTCATCGATACGAACCTCAAGGGCGTTTTCTACTGCACGAAGGCAGCGGCGAAGATCATGATGAAGAAGCGCAGCGGCCGTATCGTCAACATGAGCTCGGTCGTCGGCCTCATGGGCAATGCCGGCCAGACGAACTACGCGGCAGCGAAGGCTGGCGTGCTCGGCTTCTCGAAGTCGGCCGCCAAGGAACTCGCGGCGCGCGGCGTCACGGTCAACATGGTCGCCCCGGGCTTCATTGACACGGATATGACGGCAGTCCTCTCGGACAAAGTCAAGGACGCGATGGTCCAGGAGATCCCGATGCGCAAGATGGGACGCCCGGAAGACGTCGCCAATGCCGTACTTTTCCTCGTATCGGATTGTTCATCCTATATCACCGGTCAGGTCGTCAATGTAGACGGCGGCATGGTTATGTGATATAACTATATAGGATACTAATTTAAGGAGGTGAAACTTCATGTCGACTTTTGAAAAAGTTAGAGATATCGTTGTTGAGCAGCTGGGCGTTGAGCCGGACGAGGTCGCAATCGATTCTACCTTCATCGATGATTTGGGCGCTGATTCCCTGGATATCGTTGAGCTGATCATGGCTTTCGAAGAGGAATTCAACATTGAGATTCCGGACGAGGCTGCTGAGAAGATCAAGACTGTTCAGGATGTAGTTACCTACATTGACCAGCACAAGGACAAATAAGATTGAGCGTCTTACCTTTTGAGAATCCCGTGAAGTTGCTTCGCGGGATTTTCTTAAGAGGTAAAATGATTGGAGGAGTAACATTGAAACTTCCAGAGCTTAAGATTGGCAACAAGATTGCACGTTTACCGATCCAGCAGGGTGGTATGGCAATCCGCTTGTCAACGGCCCGTCTGGCCGCAGCCGTTGCGAACGAGGGCGGTATCGGCCTCATCGCTGCATCTGGCATGAGCCACGACGAACTGCGTTATGAGATCAGGCTCGCACGTTCGCTCACATCTGGTGTCATCGGCATCAACATCATGGTTGCAGCCCGTGATTTTGCAGGCATTGTCAAGACGGCCATCGATGAGGGCATCGATCTCGTTGTAGCAGGTGCAGGCTTTTCACGCGATATGTTTGGCCTTGGCAAGGAGTCCGGGACGCCGATTGTCCCGATTGTTTCTTCTGTAAAATTAGCTAAAATCTCGGAGCGTCTTGGTGCAGCAGCTATCGTGCTGGAGGGCAAGGAGGCTGGCGGTCATCTCGGGACGAACACGTCGGTACGTGATCTCATCTCGGATGTCAGCGCAGCGGTCAAGATCCCGGTCATCGCGGCCGGTGGCGTCCTTCATGGCCAGGACATCGTTGATCTGATAAAGATGGGCGCAGCAGGCGTCCAGATGGGCTCTCGCTTTGCTGCTTCGGAGGAATCCAACGCAGCGCCGGCCCTCAAAGAATACTATCTGAAATCGAAGCCGGAAGACATCGTCGTCATCCACAGCCCGGTCGGCCTACCAGGCCGCGCCGTGCGCACGCCGTTCTCGGCAAGGGTCCTCGAGGGTCCTGTGCCGCCGAAGACGTGCGATGCATGCCTCAAGGCCTGCAAGCATAATTTCTGCATCATCCGCGCGCTGATCCGCGCGCAGCAGGGCGATGTGGAGACGGGCCTCGTCTTCACGGGTGAATACATGCCGCGCATCGACAAGATCCTGTCGGTGCACGAGATTTTCGAGCAGCTCAAGAGAGAAGCAGAAGCTGCAGATTGATCCTGGGCGCCGCTGGGCGCTATGGGGTATAGCAAGATCAAGAATTAGAGGGGAGTCATTGTTTTGAGTAAACGCGTAGTAATTACGGGCCTGGGGGCCATCACCCCAATCGGTATCGGTAAGGACGCATTCTGGGAAGGCCTCATGGAAGGCAAGAACGGCATCGGCAAGATTACCCGTTTTGATGCGTCGGAGTACGGTGCACAGATCGCGGGTGAGGTCAAGGGCTTTGAGCCGACGGACTACATCGACAAGAAGGAGTCCAAGCGCATGGACCGCTATGCACAGTTCGCTGTCGCAGCGGCAAAGCTGGCAATCGAGGATGCTGGTCTCGATCTCGAGAAGGAAGACCGCGACCGCATCGGCACGTACATCGGCGCGGGCATCGGCGGCATCGAGACGATGCACGCTCAGTACAAGAAGCTCTTTGACAAGGGACCGAGCCGCATCAGCCCGTTCTTCATCCCGATGATGATCGCGAACCTCGCTGCCGGCCAGGTCGCCATCACCTATAAGCTCCACGGTCCGTCCTCGTGCGTCGTCACGGCTTGCGCGACGGGCACGAACTGCATCGGCGACGCCTTCCGCGTCATCCAGGAAGGCAAGGCCGATGTCATGGTCGCCGGTGGCACGGAAGCAGCCATCAGCCAGGCGGCTGTCGCAGGCTTCGCTGCGATGAAGGCGCTCTGCATGGACCACAACGATGATCCGGAGCACGCATCGCGCCCGTTCGACAAGAACCGCAGCGGTTTCGTCATGGGCGAGGGCGCTGGCCTCGTCATCCTCGAGAGCCTCGAGCACGCCAAGGCGCGCGGCGCGCACATCTACGCAGAGCTCGCCGGCTATGGCGCGAACTCCGACGCCTACCACATGACGAGCCCGGCTCCGGGCGGCGAGTACCAGGCGAAGTGCATGCAGCTGGCCATCGACGATGCCGGCCTGCAGGCCGCTGACGTCGACTACGTCAACGCGCACGGCACGTCGACGCACCTCAACGATGAGGGCGAGTCGCTGGCCATCAAGGCCGTCTGGGGCGAGCATGCGAAGGACGTCTCCGTCTCGTCCATCAAGTCGATGACGGGCCATCTGCTCGGCGCTGCCGGCGGTATTGAGGCAGTTGCCACGGCACTGACGGTCGAGCACGACATGATGCCGCCGACGATCAACTACGAGACGCCGGACGAGGGCCTCGACCTCGATTACGTGCCGAACAAGGCGCGTGCGAAGAAGGTCCGCGCGGCCATCTCGAACAACTTCGGCTTTGGCGGTCACAATGCGTGCATCGTCATGAAGAAGTACACGGAGTAATGCCTATGGGAAACGTTCGGACGGAAGGAGAAGCGCGCCGTCAGCAGCTGCTGGCGCTCTCAGAGCGCCTCGGCGTGACGTTCCACGATATCGCTCTTCTCGACCAGGCCCTGACGCATACCTCGTATGCCAATGAGTCGAAGCGGAACACGGCCCATAACGAACGTCTCGAATTCTTGGGAGATGCTGTGCTGGAGCTTGCCTCCAGCACATATCTTTATGAGCACTTCCCGGAGATGCCGGAGGGCGAGCTCACGAAGACGCGCGCGAGCATCGTCTGCTCGACGACGCTCGCCAAGCTCGCGACCGGCCTGCACCTCGGCGATTACCTGCTCTTGGGACGCGGCGAGGAGATGGGCGGCGGCCGCACGCGCCAGACGAACCTCGAGGACGTCTTCGAGGCCGTCATCGGCGCGGTCTACCTCGATCAGGGATGGGAGGCGGCGCAGGCCTATGTCGTGCGCCAGCTCCGCGGCGAGTTCGAGAACGCCGAGCACGGCGCCATCCTCAAGGACTACAAGACCATCCTGCAGGAGATCGTCTTCCGCAAGGAAGGCCAGAGCATCGCCTATGAGCTCGTCTCCGAGTCCGGCCCCGACCACGCCAAGGAATTCACCTTCCGCGTGCGCGTGACGGGCAAGGTCATGGGCGAAGGCACGGGACACAGCAAGAAAGAGGCGGAGCAGCACGCTGCCCGCCGCGCTCTCGAGAAGATTGCCCCGCACACGCAGAAAAAGCGCTGAGTGCGCGCTTGCGTCAATCAAAAAAGCAAAAAACAAGGTGCTGACATTGTCAGCACCTTTGTTTTATAATGGAACTAGATTGATTTTGATGGGAGGCCATATCATGAGAAAACTTACGATGCTCGGCACGGGCAATGCCATGGTGACGAAATGCTACAACACGTGCTTCTACGTGACGCTGGACGACGGTGCGCTGTTCCTGACGGATGCGGGTGGCGGCAACGGCATCCTGCGCCAGTTGGAGCTCACTGGCTTCGACTACCAGAAGTGCCATCACATGTTCGTGACGCACGGTCATACGGACCACGTGCTCGGCGTCATCTGGGTCATGCGCAAGATTGCAGACCTCATGAACAAGGGCAAGTACGAGGGCGAATTCCACATCTATTGCCATGACGTCGTGCGCGAGATGTTGCTGACGATGACGAAGATGACCCTCAAGAAGAAGGACTTCGCGCGCGTGGGCACGAGCATCTTCCTGCACGAGCTCAAGGACGGCTCCGTCGTCAATTTCGAGGGCATCCAGCTCACGGCTTTCGACATCCTCTCGACGAAGGCAAAGCAGTTCGGCTACGAGCTGCGCTTCGCCGATGGCCTGCGCTTCACCTGCCTCGGCGATGAGCCCTACAACGAGCACGACGAAGCCTACGCCAAGGGCGCGGACTGGCTGCTCGCCGAAGCCTTCTGCAAGTACGGCGACCGTGATACATTCAAGCCGTACGAGAAGAACCACTCGACGGTCAAAGAGGCCAGCGAGCTCGCCGAGAAGCTCGGCGTCAAGAACCTCGTGCTCTACCACACGGAGGACAAGAGCATCGCGACCCGCAAGCAGGCGTACACGGCCGAGGCGAAGGAATACTACCACGGCAACGTCTTCGTGCCGGATGACCTCGACGTGATCGAGCTCGGCTGAGGCAGGCGGTTCAGCGGGGCGTTGAGGCCATCTTCTCGATGTAGTGGTTGAGGTTCATGATGGAGTGGTGGAGCTCTGTGCGCTCCTCTTCGCTGAGCCCGCGGAGGCTGCTGAGGAACTTCTGGCGCACGATCTCATTCTGGTCGTCGAGGATCTTGTCGCCCGCGCTCGTCATCGAGATGAGCGTGCGGCGTCGGTCCTCGCTATCCTGCCGCTTCGTGATGAGACCCGCCTGCTGCAGCTTGTCGCAGATGTTTGTCATCTGCTGCTTCGAGATCTGCAGGCGATGCCCAACCTCAGAAAGTGTCGCCTGCTTCTCGAGGCGCAGCGTCATGAGCGTGGCGAACTGGTTGAGCGGCACAGGTGTCGTCAGGTTGCGGTAGAAGTTGCGGTGGATGAGCACGAGTGTCTCGATGAAAGCCGAAGAAATCTCGGCAGAAGACTCTGGGAATGACAATGACATCGTCATGGTAAAACTCCTTCTGATCTTGCGATAATCGCGTCAAAATAGAAACGGATGAAAAAATTAGAATTAAAATTGAATGAGACCGTTCAAATATAAGGTGGTTTTTCTTGACTTTTCTATAGATATACTATACTATAAGATGCGTTAATAGTAAACATTTATTTACTAATCGCAGAGTAAGACCCAGTAAATAGGGGAAAGTAGGGAAGGTATCGTCAGATATCACCAAAAAGGAGGTTATCTCTTTGTTTTTTGCGAAGAACAAGAAACCGCTGGCGCTCATGCTGACCTTGGCACTCTCGGCCACGGTGCTCCTCTCAGGCTGCGGCGCGAAGCAGCAGCAACAGGCAGCGGGAGCGACCCAGGTCAAGGCCATGAAGGTCCTGCAGCAGGACGCGCCGGTCAGCAGCGAGTACGCTGGCCAGATCGTCGGCCGAGATGAGGTCAAGGTCCAGTCGAAGGTCTCCGGCAAGATTGTCGAGAAGTACTTCCACGGCGGCGACCATGTCGAAGCCGGCCAGCCGCTCTACCGACTCGACTCGCGCCAGTATGAGTCGGCCGTCCTGCAGGCACAGGCAAACCTCGCGCAGTCGCAGGCAACGCTCTCGAATGCGCAGACCGATCTCTACCGCGACCAGTCGCTGCTCGCAGCTGACGCCATCTCGGAGCAGACGGTGACGACGCAGCAGGCCAATGTCAATGCCTACTCGGCCGCGACTGCTGCCAATGAGGCGCTCGTGCAGAAGGCACAGCAGGATCTCGACGATACGGTTGTCTACGCGCCGATGTCCGGACAGGTGTCCGTCGACGATGTCGCTGTCGGCACGTTTGCCACGGCCGGCAACACGAATCTCGTGACCATCGGCACGATCGACCCGGTCTTCGTGCAGTTCAGTATCTCGGAAGCCGAGTACCTGAAATTCCGCAACATCCAGTCCATGCAGAGTGGCTCGGGCGATGCGCTTGACGTCACGGTCAAGCTCTCCGATGGCTCGACGTACCCGATGGACGGACGCATCGTACAGGCCGACCGCGCGCTCGCTCAGAACACGGGCACGCTGACGGTCAAGGCACTCTTCCCGAACCCGAACGGCCTGCTGCTGCCGGGCATGTTCGCGCGCGTCAAGCTCACGGGCGAGACGATTCCGAACGCCATCCTCGTGCCGCAGCGCGCCGTCCAGCAGTTGCTCGACAAGACGTTTGTCATGGTTGTCGGCGCTGATGGCAAATCGGAGTCGCGCAGCATTGAGCTCGGCCAGCAGATCGGCAGCTACTACATCGTCAAGAGCGGCCTCTCTGCGAACGACACGGTCGTCGTCGAGGGCCTCTCGAGCCTGACGGAGGGCAAGGATCTTGCCGTTACGATGGTGACTCCGGAAGAGATGGGCTTCTCGTTCGATGAGGATACGACGCCGTTTGACACGATGACTTCTTCGGAAGCAAACAGCGGCGACAGCAACAGCTAAAGGGGGCGGCGTCTTGTCTAAATTCTTTATCCACCGCCCGATATTCGCCATTGTCATCTCGCTGATCATCGTCATCGCCGGCTCCATTGCGGCAACGCAGCTGCCAATCGCGCAGTATCCGCAGATCTCGCCGCCGACGGTCAGCGTCAGCACGTCGTACACGGGCGCGAGTGCGGCCGTCGTCAACCAGACGGTTGCGCAGATCGTCGAGGACCAGGTCAACGGCACGCAGGGCATGGATTACATGTCCTCAACCTCCGATGATACGGGCCGCTACAGCCTGTCGGTCACGTTCGAGGTCGGCACGGATGGCGACATGGACTCGGTCAAGGTGCAGAACAACGTTGCTTCGGCGACGAGCCAGCTGCCGTCTGAGGTCCAGCAGGTCGGTGTCACGACCAAGAAATCGACGAATGATATGGCCTACATGATGTCATTCTATTCGCCGGACGGCACGTATGACCGTGCCTTCATGAAGAACTACGCGACGATCTACCTGCTCGATAAGCTCAAGCGCATCAACGGCGTCGGCGATGTCCAGGTATTCGGCTCCGACTACGCGATGCGCGTCTGGCTCAATCCAGACAAGCTCGCAGAGCTGGGCCTTACGGTCGCCGATGTCTCGGCTGCCATCAAGGAGCAGAACGTCCAGGCCCCGGCCGGTACGGTCGGCGCCATGCCGGTCAACAACGGCCAGGAAAAGCAGATGTCCGGCAAGATCGAAGGCCGCCTGACGACGCCGGAGGAATTCGGCAACGTCATCATCAAGTCGAACGGTGACGGCCAGTTCGTCCGCCTCAAGGATGTCGCGAAGATCGAGACGGGCTCCCAGTCGGAAGCCATCATCTCGAAGTTCAACGGCTATCCGGCTGTCGGCTTCGGCATCAAGCTCACGAGTGATGCCAACGCCATGAAGACGATCAGTGAAGTCCGCCAGGTCTTTGATGAAGCGAAGGAAACGCTGCCGCCGGGCATGCAGATGTCGACCATCTTTGACTCCACGAGCTACATCAGCGCGTCCATCGAGGAGGTCCTCATGACGTTCCTCGAGGCACTGCTGCTCGTCGTCTTTGTCATCTTCATCTTCCTGCAGAACTGGCGCGCGACAATCATCCCGTTGCTCGCGGTGCCGGTCTCCCTGATCGGTACGCTCGGCGCGTTCATCGTGCTCGACTTCACGATCAACACATTGACACTCTTCGCGATGGTCCTTGCCATCGGCCTCGTCGTCGACGATGCCATCGTCGTCATCGAGAACGTCGAGAAGCACATGGAAGAGGGCCTGACGCCTATCGATGCGACGGAGCGCGCCATGGATGAAGTCCAGGGACCAGTCGTCGCCATCGCCATTGTCCTCTCGGCCGTCTTCGTGCCGGTTGCCTTCCTCGGTGGCATGACGGGTGTCCTCTACCGGCAGTTCGCTCTGACGATTGCCGTCTCGGTCTGCCTCTCGGCCTTCGTGGCCCTGACGCTGACGCCAGCACTCTGTGCGATGATGCTCAAGAAGCACACGGAGAAGGACGACGAGGGCGTGCTCGGCCGCTTCTTCGTCAAGTTCAACGAATGGTTCGAGCGCATGAAGCGCGGCTACGTCGGCATCGTGGCGAAGTTCATCCGCCACTCGCGCCTGGCGATCATCTTCCTGCTGATCGTCTCGGGCTGTGCCGGCATCATCTACAAGAATCTGCCTTCGACCTTCGTCCCGAATGAGGACCAGGGCTACATGTTCGCAGCCGTCGAGATGCCGGATGGCACCTCGGCCAACCGCACGCAGGCCGTTATCGACAAGCTCAACGTCGCCATGATGGAAAACGTCAAGGGCCTGCAGAGCACGATGGCCATCACGGGCTTCTCGCCGCTTTCGGGTGGCTCCTCATCTAGTGCCGGCATGATCGTCGTCGGCATGAAGGACTGGTCGCAGCGTGAAGACGCGGCTTCGTCCATCGATGCGGCCGTGCGCACGACGTTTGGCCTCGGCGCCAAGGTCGCTCCGGAGGCGACGGTCATCGCCATGAACCCGCCGGCTCTGCCGGGCCTCGGCATGACGGGTGGCTGGACGCTCCAGCTGCAGGACATGACGGGCCACAGTGAGACAGAGCTCAACGACATCACCAAAAAGATTGTCGCAGAGGCCAATCAGCGCCCGGAACTCGCCGGCGTGCGCTCGACGTATTCTGTCGGCTCGCCAGTCGTCCAGTATGAGGTCGACCGCGAGAAGGTCAAGAACCTCGGCATCCAGCTCTCGGATGTCTTCACGGCCATGCAGGTCAACTACGGCGGCTATCAGGTCAATGACTTCAACCGCTTCGGCCGCAGCTACAAGGTCATGCTGCAGGCCGACAACGACTATCGCAGCTCGACCGACCAGATGAAGTTCATCTTCGTCAAGTCGAGCAAGGGCACGATGGTCCCACTCGACACGCTACTGCGCCCGAAACTCACGTCGGGCCCGTCGAGCATCTCCCGCTTCAATGGCACGCGCTCCATCCAGATCACGGGCCAGACGGGCAATGGCTATTCCTCTGGACAGGCCATGAATGCCATCAAGGAAGTCGTCCAGGCGAATGCCGGTACGGGCTTCAACATCGAGTGGTCCGGCCAGAGCCGTGAGGAGGCCAAGGCTTCGAACTCGACGATGCAGGTCCTCGTGCTCTCACTCGTCTTCGTCTTCCTCTGTCTCGCCGCTCTCTACGAGAGCTGGAGCGTGCCGTTTGCCGTCCTCTTGACGGTGCCGACGGGCATCTTCGGCGCCCTCGTCTCGGAGTACGGCCTTTCCATCCTCGAGGCAATGTTCGGCCACCAGAACGCCGGCCTCCAGGACAGCGTTTACATGCAGATCGGTATCATCGCGATCATCGGTCTTGCGGCCAAGAACGCCATCCTGATCGTCGAGTTCGCGAAGGTCCGCGTCGACCGTGGCATGGAGCCAGTCAAGGCAGCGCTCGAAGCAGCTGGCCTGCGCCTGCGCCCAATCCTCATGACGTCCTTTGCCTTCATCATCGGCTGTATCCCGCTGGCCATCGCCACGGGTGCCGGTGCTGCAGCGCGTAACGGCATGGGCGTCGCCGTCGTCGGCGGCATGCTCTTCGCGACGGCCATGGGTATCTTCCTGATCCCTGTGTTCTTCGTGGGTATGGAGTGGATCGCCGCCAAGCTCGGCCTGCTCAAGCAGGAGCGCAAGAAATCCTCGGCTGATTATATGTAATACCGCGGTCTATCGAATCCTCGATAGACCGTCTATAGAAGGGACACCTTCCTTGTCAGGAAGGTGTCTCTTTTGCTATAATGGGAATATACTGACCCTATGCTCTGGAATCGAAAGAGTCAACATAGATGCGTCAATCACTACGGTTTGTCATGAAAGGAGAGAACTACATGGCAGCAGATAAGAAAGAAGCAGCAAGCAAACAGGAAGCGCTCGAGAACGCGCTGAAGAAGATCGAGAAGGACTTCGGCAAGGGCTCGATCATGCGCCTCGGCGATGCCAAGGCACACATGGACATCGAGGTCATTCCGACGGGCATCCTGCCGCTCGACATCGCCCTCGGCGTCGGCGGCATCCCGCGCGGCCGCATCATCGAGGTCTACGGCCCGGAGTCTTCCGGTAAGACGACGGTCACCCTGCACATGATCGCTGAGGCACAGAAGAACGGCGGCATCGCCGCCTTCATCGATGCGGAGCATGCGCTCGACCCGGTCTACGCCGCGAAGCTCGGCGTCAACATCGATGACCTCCTGATCTCCCAGCCGGATACGGGCGAGCAGGCACTCGACATCGTCGATGCGCTCGTGCGCAGCGGCGCCATCGACATCATCGTCGTCGACTCCGTCGCCGCACTTGTGCCGAAGGCCGAGATCGAGGGCGACATGGGCGACAGCCACGTCGGACTGCAGGCCCGCCTCATGAGCCAGGCCATGCGCAAGCTCACGGGCATCATCGCGAAGTCCCGCACGGCTGCCATCTTCATCAACCAGATCCGCGAGAAGGTCGGCGTTATGTTCGGCAACCCGGAGACGACGACGGGCGGCCGTGCGCTGAAGTTCTACTCGTCCGTCCGCCTCGATGTCCGCAAGATCGACACGATCAAGCAGGGCCAGGATGTCATCGGCAACCGCACGCGCATCAAGGTCGTCAAGAACAAGGTCGCGCCGCCGTTCCGCACGGCAGAGTTCGACATCATGTACGGCGAGGGCGTCTCGCGCCTCTCGAGCATCATCGACATGGGCGTCGACCTCGACATCGTCGACAAGAGCGGTGCCTGGTTCTCGTACAACGGCACGCGCCTCGGACAGGGCAAGGAGAATGCCAAGCAGTCCCTGCGCGACCAGCCGGCCATCTGCGAGGAGATCGAGGCCAAGATCCGCGCCAAGCTGCTCGAGAACCCCGAGGCGGGCGATTCGCTCAAGCAGGCTGAGGCCGAGGCAGAGCGCGAGCAGGGCGAGGGCGCCCCGGCGGATGACGAAGCATGATGTACCGCAGCTACCACGCGAGCTCTTCATCTGACGAAGAGCAGCCGCGCCCGCGCCGCCGCACGCGCAGAGGGCGCACGAGAAGGGCGGAGGCAGGCGATGGAGAAGCCGTCGAGAAAACGAAGAAGCCGGAGAAGACGGCACTCGTAGCCGCTGTCGACATCCTCGCGCGCCAGGAGTACAGCGAAGCCAAGCTCTCGGAGAAGCTCGCGCGCAAGGGCTACGGTGAGGAGGAGATCGCGGGCGCCATCGCGCGCCTCAAGGAGCGCCACTACCTCAACGATGCCGATGCGTGCGCACGCCAGTTTGCCTTCCTCTACAATGAGAGCCGCAATTCCGTGCGCCAGATCTGCCTCAAGCTCCGCCAGCGCGGTTTCACCAAGGAAGACATCGACGCCTGCCGGCCACGAGACATCTATGAGCGCGAGAAACAGGCCGCCTTGCGCGTGCTCGCCCTCAAGTACCCGCGCGATGCCGAGCGCCAGAAGATGATGGCCAATCTCTACCAAAAGGGATTTGAAGCAGGAACCGCGAGGGATGCTGTCGAAACATATAAGAGTCAAGGACTTTCCGAGGACGGAGAGCTCTGACATAAACATGCTTCCAGCACCGTACCGCTTTCTGCCGTGCGGATACCACAAGAAATGAGGGATTCCATGGGACGCCTTAACGTTCGCTTTGATGCGCAGAGCCTGCGCGAAATGTTCTTCAACTGCCAGGGCAGGCTGAACCGCAAGCCGTTCATCCTGCGCTTGTTCGGTGTCATCTTCTTCTGCACCTTTGTCGCCATGCTGCTCTACACGCTGTTCTACAGCGGCTTCGGCAGCAAGACGGTCGCCGACGGGGCGGCCATCGTGATTTCTATCGTCGAGGTCATCGCCATCTACACACTCGTCGTGCGCCGGCTCCATGACCTCGGCATGGGACAGCCGCTGGCCATCGTCTACCTCGTCATCGCCATCCTGCAGCCGTTCTTCTTCCGCCTGATCGCGGACCTGCCCGAGGACAGCATGGAAGCACAAGTCGTGCAGGCGCTCAACTTCTTCACGATGCTCCTGATCGTCTGCCTCATGCTGATTCGCGGCAAGCAAGGCCCGAACCAGTATGGCGAAGACCCGCTGGAGAACTGAATAACCGATACGTTACGCCGCAAGTTGCGGCGTTTCTTTTTTGCCGCGCCTATGCTATAATTTGAAGAAAGTAGGTTTTTATTTGGGAGGAAAAAAATTGAGCAAGCCTGTAAATGAAATGATTCTCGTACTGGACTTCGGTGGCCAGTACAATCAGCTCATCGCGCGCCGCGTGCGCGAGAACCATGTCTACTGCGAAGTCCATCCACAGTCGCTTTCGCTGGAGAAGATCCGCGAGATGGCGCCGAAGGGCATCATCCTGACGGGCGGCCCGAACAGCGTCTACACGGAAGACGCCGTGACCTGCAGCCCCGAGATCTTCAATCTCGGCATCCCGGTGCTCGGCATCTGCTACGGCTCGCAGCTCATGGCACATCTGCTCGGCGGCAAGGTCGAGACGGCGCCGACGAGTGAGTACGGCAAGACGGAAGTCACGCTCAATGAAGCGGGCAAGGGCTCGAAGCTCTTTGAAGGCGTGCGCGAGAAGAGCATCTGCTGGATGAGCCATACGGACTACATCGCCAAGGCACCGGAAGGCTTCACGGTCACGGCCTTCACGCCGGTCTGCCCGGTCGCCGCGATGGAGAACGCCGAGCGCCGCCTCTACGCGACGCAGTTCCATCCGGAAGTCATGCACACGGAGCAGGGCAAGGAGATGCTCCACAACTTCGTCTACAGCGTCTGCGAGTGCAAGGGCGACTGGAAGATGGACTCCTTCGTCAAGACGACGATCGCAGAGCTCAAGGCCAAGATTGGCACGGGCAAGGCACTCTGCGCGCTGTCGGGCGGCGTCGACTCGTCCGTCGCAGCCGTGCTGCTCTCCAAGGCCATCGGCAAGCAGCTGACCTGCGTCTTCGTCGACCATGGCCTGCTGCGCAAGGACGAGGGCGACCAGGTCGAGGCCGTCTTCGGACCGGAAGGACCGTACGACCTCAACTTCATCCGCGTCAACGCCAAGGACCGCTTCTACGAGAAGCTCAAGGGCGTGACGGAGCCGGAGAAGAAGCGCAAGATCATCGGTGAGGAATTCATCCGCGTCTTCGAGGAAGAGGCCAAGAAGATCGGTGCTGTCGACTACCTCGTCCAGGGCACGATTTACCCGGACGTCATCGAGAGCGGCCTCGGCAAATCGGCCGTCATCAAGAGCCATCACAACGTCGGCGGCCTGCCGGACTTCGTCGACTTCAAGGAGATCGTCGAGCCGCTGCGCCTGCTCTTCAAGGATGAAGTGCGCGCCGCCGGCCGCGAGCTCGGCCTGCCGGAGTACCTCGTGAGCCGCCAGCCGTTCCCGGGCCCAGGCCTCGGCATCCGCATCATCGGCGAGGTCACGGCTGAGAAGGTCAAGATTGTCCAGGAAGCAGACGCCATCTACCGCGAGGAAGTCGCCAAGGCCGGCGTCGAGGGCCTCGGCCAGTACTTCGCCGCGCTGACGAACATGCGCAGCGTCGGCGTCATGGGCGACGGCCGCACCTACGACTACGCCATCGCTCTGCGCGCCGTCATGACGAGCGACTTCATGACCGCCGAGAGCGCCCAGCTGCCGTGGGAAGTCCTGCAGAAGACCACGAGCCGCATCGTCAACGAAGTCAAAGGCGTCAACCGCGTGCTCTACGACTGCACCGGCAAACCGCCCGCAACGATCGAATTCGAATAAGAGCCATACTAGCAACAAAAAGGCCTGCTCGCATTGAGCAGGCCTTTCTTTTGTCGCTCCCATCCCGTATACTATAACTAGATACGGACTTTATGGAAGCACAGCATCTGCTGTACTATGCAGGCTCTGAGGCACTTTACGCCCGCAACTCTTTTGATAGTATCATCTGGTATGCCTTAGAGCATCATCTTAATGTCATTGATGCGAATCTGCTGCTCGAACGGCTGGGGGAAAAACCACTTGGATGACTTTTAGCGGGCAGTTCAGTCTTCGTGGAAGAACTCGATGATCTTGTGGATGGCGAGTGCCATGTGGTTGGGGTTCTGGAACGGGTGGTTGGCGCCCTCGACGGGGATGAATTCGATGACGTTGTTCTCGGCAAAGGCCTTGGCGTCCTCGAACGGGATCATCTCGTCCTTCGTGCCGTGCAGGATCAGCATATCGTCGGCGAAGTCGAAGTACTCGTGGTCGAGCGGGCAGAAGGACTTAAGGTCGTCGAAGAAAGCCTGGTCGACTTTCATCTTGCGCTCGAAGCCGATCTGGATTTCCTTGCCCTTTGCGAGCTTTGTCTTGTCGGCGTCTGGAATGCGGTTGTACATCGTCTCGTACATGTGAATGGCCGGGCAGCGCAGGGCAATCTTGCGGAAGGGATTGCCGACCTCGATGAGGTAGCGCAGCGTCAGGTAGCCGCCGAGGCTCGTCGAGTAGATGCAGACGTCTTTTGCCTGGAGCTCGCGCTTGGCGTACTCCGTGACGATGGTCAGGTAGGTCAGGCACTCGCTGATGGTCAGCTTCTTGCGCGCGTCCATGCCGTGGCAGGGCCAGTCGAAGGCGATGACGCCCCAGCCCTTGTACTTGGAGGTCAGGTGTTCGCCGAAATTCGCCGTGCCGGCCGTCTCCTTGTTGCTGCCGAAGCCGTGCGTGACGATGGCGATGTGCTCGAAGGTGCGCGCCGTCTTGTCGCTATTGCTGCAGATGAGCTTGCAGCGGATGCTAAGGCCCTGCTCGTTGATGTCAAAATGCTTTTCCATATCTGAAATACCTCGTTTCTTTGTGTCATGCGACTTTTATTATAAACGCAAAGTGGTTAGATGAAAAGGCGGCGCGGGCGAGGGCGATGGACAAAAAAGTGCGCGCTTGCCTGATGGCGCAAATCTGCTATACTGAAGTGTAGAGAAAGTAATCGCATGTGTGTACGACAGGAGGGCAAGTATGGATATTGGCGCTTTTGAAGCGAATCTCAAATGGCGCGGCATCGCGCTCAAGGTATTCGATACGAAGGAGCAGGCTGCTGCGTATCTGACCGCGTCCATCAAGGGCAAGACGGTCGGCTTCGGCGGCTCGATGACGCTCGAGGAGATGGGCCTCTACGAGAAGCTCAAAAAGGAGAACACGGTCTACTGGCACTGGCGCGAGGAGATGACGGGCGACGAGGCGAAGGCGAAGGCCTACCTCGCGGACGTCTACATCACGTCGCTCAACGGCGTCGCGGAGACGGGCGAGCTCGTCAACATCGACGGCGGCGGCAACCGCGTGGCAGCGACGCTGACGAAGCACGAGCGCCTCTACTTCGTCGTCGGCGAGAACAAGATCGCGCCGGACCTCCATCGTGCCATCGACCGCGCGCGCAACATCGCGAGCCCGCTCAACGCCCAGCGCCTACACCGCAAGACACCGTGCGCCGTCAAGGCGGACCATTGCTACGACTGCAAGAGCCCGGAGCGCATCTGCCGCAGCCTCAACATCCTCTGGGAGAAGCCCATGCAGATTGGCGCGTGCGAGCTTATCCTGATCCGCGAGAAATTGGGATACTGATAGACCGACAGAAGGAGATATGATTATGAAATTCCAGTTTGCCCACAATAATTTCAATGTGCTTGACCTCGAGAAGAGTCTCAAGTTCTACGATGAGGCGCTCGGCTTCAAGCCGGCGCGCAAGCTCGAGGGACCGGGCTTCACGCTCGCCTATCTCTCGGACGGCGGCCAGACGCCACACGAGCTCGAGCTCACCTGGATCCACGGCCGCAAGGAGCCCTATAACCTCGGCGAGAATGAGTTCCACCTCGCTGTGCGCACGGACGACTTCGAAGCTGCGCATGCGAAGCACAAGGCCATGGGCTGCATCTGCTTCGAGAACGAGGAGATGGGCATCTACTTCATCAGCGACCCGGACGGCTACTGGATTGAGATCCTGCCGCCGACGATGTGACAGCGCCGTGAGCTGGCGCTGCAGTCGCTGCTAGTAGATCTTTGATCGTATGTGTTGATGAAGAATCGAAAATCCTGTCAGCCCTTTGGGCGGCAGGATTTTTTTAGGAGAAGCTATGCTGCATTATATCAAGCCATACCGGCACTATGCCGTGCTGACAATCGTCTTCATGGTCAGCGAGGTCCTCATCGACCTCTATCAGCCGCGCCTGATGGAGGCCATCGTCAATGAGGGCGTGCTGGGCCTGCATCACGGCGGCGTGCCGGACCTCTCGCTCGTGATGCAGACGGGCCTCTGGATGGCCCTGATTGTCGCGGTCGGCGGTGTCTGCGGTGTCATGGGCGGCGTCTGCGTCAATTTCTGCGCGCAGAATTTCGGCAATGACATCCGCAAGGACTGCTTCCGGCGCATCCTGCAACTTTCGATGGAGCAGATTGATGCGTTTCGCACGGGCTCGCTGATCACGCGCATCACGAGCGACACGACGCAGGTCCAGACGATGGTCAGTGCGGCGCTGCGCGGCGTCGTGCGCAGCCTGACCTTCCTGATTGCCGGCACGGCGGCGCTGCTGACGCTCGACATCCACTTCAGCCTGATCGCCGCGCTTGCCGTGCCGGTCATCCTCATCGAGGTCGCGCTCGTCGTTCACAAGAGCAATCCGCTCTTCCTGCTCGTGCAGCAGAAGATCGATGCGCTCAACGGCGTCATGCAGGAAGACATCCAGGGCGCGCGCGTCATCAAGGGGTACGGGCAGGAAGCGCGAGAGAACGAGCGCTTCGGCGTGGCCAACGACGATCTCGCAGCGGCCCAGCTGCGCGTCCTTCTGCTCATTGCCTGTCTGCTGCCGCTCGTCAACATCGTGATGAACACGGCACTTGTCGCCGTCATCTACATCGGCTCCTTCGACGTGCAGTCGGCCATGATCGGCCCGGGCACCGTCATGGCCGCCTTGACCTACGTCGTGCTGATCCTCAACGGCATCCTGATGTTCGCGATGATCTTGCAGATCTTTGCGCGCGGCCTGACCTCGAAGCGGCGGCTCGAGGAGGTGCTGGAGACGAAGCCTGCAATCCGCGATGGCGAGGATGGCGAGACGGACGGGGCAGTCTCAAGGGGAAGGCCAACGGCCATTGCCCTGCACCATGTCTCCTTCCGCTATCCGGGCCAGCAGGAAGATGTGCTGACGGATATATCTCTCACGGTGGCGCGTGGGGAGACATTGGCCATTGTCGGCGCGACGGGCTCGGGCAAGAGCACATTGCTCGCGCTGCTGCCGCGCTTCTACGATGCGACGGCGGGCGAGGTCTTCGTCGATGGCCGCGATGTCCGCACGTATGCGCTGCACGCCTTGCGCGGGAAGATGGCCATCGTCCTGCAGAAGACGGAGCTCTTCTCGATGACGATCGGCGAGAACATCGCCTGGGGCATGGATGCGGCATCCGATGAGGAGATACGCCGGGCGGCAAAGATCGCGCAGGCGGCGGACTTCATCGAGCGGCAGCCGGAGGGCTATGGTACAGAAGTGACGGAGGGCGGTACGAGCCTGTCGGGCGGCCAGCGCCAGCGCATTGCGCTCGCGCGCGCACTCATCCGCAAGCCCGAGATCCTGCTGCTCGACGACAGCACGAGCGCGCTCGACCTGCGGACGGAGTCGGCGTTCTACGCGGGGCTCGACGGTTATACGCGGGAGCTGCGCCGCGAGGGGCATGACCTCACCAAGATCATCGTCGCACAGCGCATCGCGACGGCGCGCCATGCCGACCGCATCGCCGTGCTCGACGGCGGCAGGCTCCTCGCCTGCGGCACGCATGAGGAACTGCTCGAGCGCTCTAGCATCTATCGGGAGATTTGTGCCTCGCAGTTCCGTGCGGGTGCGTCGGGGAAGGAGAAGGCAAATGGCTAAGAAACAAGCTGCGCCGCTCATCGGGCCGCATCGCCATATGCGCGCGCCGGTCGAGCATGCTATGGACCGCAAGGCAGCCTGCCTGCGCCTAATGCAGTACTTCCGGGCGGAGCGCTGGCGCGTTGCGCTCCTGACGCTCATCGTCGCTGTCAGCGTCGCGGCCGGCGTCAGCGCGCCGGTCTTCATGAGCTGGGCCATCGACGCCATCACGGCCGCCGACTACGACAAGGTGCCGGGCATCCTTTCCTGGATGCTTGGGGCCTGCGCGTTCTACGCCGTGCTGCTCTTCTTCCAGGGGCGCCTGAGTGCGCGCCTGAGCCAGAGCATCATCCGGCATCTGCGCAAGGACCTCTTCGAGAAGATCAACGGCCTGCCGCTCGCTTATCTCGACCGCCATCCGCACGGCGACCTCATGAGCCGCATGACGAACGATGCCGACAACATCGCGACGGTCATCTCGACGTCGCTCGGCACGATGTTTGCCGGAATCCTGTTCCTCCTCGGCACGACGGCGGTCATGCTGTCGTTCAGCGTGCCGATGACGGCGCTGACGTATCTGACGGCTGTCGCAACGGTCCTGGCGACGAAGTACATCGCCGCGAAGATGGGCCGCTACTTCCGCGAGCGCCAGGACCTGCTCGGCCAGCTCAACAGCATGGTCGAGGAGCAGGTCACGGCCGTGCGCACGGTCAAGGCCTATGCGCGCGAGGCGCAGGTCGCGGCCAAGTTCGTGCAGACGGCGGACAGCCTGACGAAGACCGGCATCCGCGCGGAGAGCATCGGCTCTTCGATGGGGCCAATCATGAACACCATCTCGAACTTTTCCTTTGTCATCGTCTCGGTCTTTGGCGCCTACTTCGCGCTCAAGGGCTGGATCACGGTCGGCGTCATCTCGGCTTTCACGATCTACTCGAAGCAGTTCTCGCGGCCCATCAATGAGCTCGCGCAGCTCTACGGCCAGATCGAGACGGCCCTCGCGGGCGCAGAGCGCATCTTCGCCGTGCTCGATGAGCCGGGTGAGCGGCGGGAGGGACGCGAGGTGCCAGAGACGGTGAAGGGCGAGATCGAGTTCTGCCATGTGAATTTCTCGTACGTGCCGGAGAAGCGCGTCATCGACGACTTCAGCCTCAAGATCGGGGCGGGGCGCAAGATCGCGCTCGTCGGCGCGACGGGCTCGGGGAAGACGACCATCGTCAACCTCCTGATGCGCTTCTACGAGATAGATGCAGGGAAAATCCTGCTCGACGGTCAGGATATCCGCACGTATGCGCCGGGTAGCCTGCGGAAGCTCGTCGGCATCGTCCTGCAGGACACGGTGCTGTTCTCGGATACAGTCCGCTACAACCTCGCCTATGCCAAGCCCGGCGCGACGATGGAGGAGGTAAAACGGGCGGCTGAGCTCGCCCATGCTGACGACTTCATCGCGCACCTGCCGCAACAGTACGAGACGGTCCTGCAGAGCGCGGGCGCGGAGCTCTCGGCTGGCCAGCGCCAGCTGCTCGCCATCGCCCGCGCCTGCCTTGCCTCGCCGCGCATCCTGATCCTCGACGAGGCGACCTCGAACGTCGACACGCGCACCGAGACGCGCATCCAGGACGCCATGACACGCCTCATGCACGACCGCACCTGCCTGATCATCGCCCACCGCCTCTCGACCATCCGCGACGCCGACGAGATCATCGTCATGGACCACGGCCGCATCGTCGAGCAAGGCCGCCACGAAGAACTCATCGAGCACAACGGCCCCTACCGCGCCCTCTACGAAACCCAATTCGCCGGGCAGGAGTCATGAGTATACAGGAAATGAATCAGAGCATGCAAAAGAGGGGCAGCACCTTTATCTGGTGCTGCCCCTTTTGCATGGCTGCTTAGGCTTGTGTCGTCTTCTTTTGCTGATCTGCTGCATCTTCGACAATCTCGGCCTCAAAGACCATGATGGTGTCGGCATCGGAGCAGCAGAACTCGGCCTTTCCCTTTTCCTGGCCGGGAATGGTGCCACCGTAGCGCAGAATGTCGATGTAGGGGAAGGCGCAGTGCATGGCCATCGGGCAGATCTTGCCGCGGTCTTCGTCAAAGTCGAATACCTCGCCGACATGATGGCCGCGATGGCAGCCCTTCTTGCCGCGTCGGTCGGTGATGGTGATCTTGATCTTGGGTCGTCTGCTCATGAAAAAACCTCCTGAATTCTGTGGTATAATAAGGATGTGACGTGTGACGAACGTCTGTTAGACGGATGGAGAATCACTGGTCAACAGTCGGACAGTCGGACTGTCAGGTTGTCCGACTGTTGGATAATCGACTCGATTGAATCGTCGGCAAGTCGAAAAGTCGGAAGGGGAGAGAGGCAGTATGGAACTAAGGCGATATGAAGAACTCGGCGCGTTCTTGAAGATCTTTCAGCCCATCTACGCGCGGCGCCTGGAAAAGACGCGGCTCGAGCGCATGCGCTTTGCTTACTACACGAGCGCGGGCACGGGCATCAACATCCTCAAGGGACATGCGCTCTGGATGCGTGCGGCGGCCTGCATGAATGACTACCGCGAGATCGACTACGGCATCCAGCTGCTCAACAAGACAGTCTACGGCTCCGACTACCGGCGCGAGCGCATCCAGCATCTCGCGGCGCGCCTCGACTGGGGCGAGAACGTGCTCGACTCGATGATGAGTGACCTCAACAAGAATGAGCAGCGCTTCATCACGAACACTTATCTGGCCTGCGTCTCGGAGCACCGCCCGCGCGAGCGCGGCAAGGGGCGGCTCTCGATGTGGCGCGCCTACGGCCGCAAGACGGGCGTGGCCTTTGTCCTCAAGCCGACGGCCATCTTCCAGCGCCTCGAGCCCCTGCCGCTGCGCCTGACGCCGGTCGAATACCTCACGCAGACGCAGTTCACGGAGGGCTTTGACTGGATGCTCGACAACATCGAGACGTATCTCGACGCTCTCAAGCGCTACGAGCCTGCGAAGGTGCTCGAATACTTCGTCAACATGCTCATGATCTCACTGTTCTCCATCAAGAACCCGGGCTTCAACGAGGAGCGCGAATGGCGCTTCGTCTACCATGAGTCGTCCAGCAGCCACCTCCACCACGACATCGTCGTCGTCGACGGCATCCCGCAAGTCATCTACAAGCTGCCGCTCAGCAGCCCGTCTGCTCCTCAGACCGGTGTGCCGCTCGAGGAGGCGCTCGAGGAAATCATCATCGGCCCGAGCCAGTACGCCGAGGTCATCGAGCTGGCTTTCGTGCGCATGCTCGAAGAGCTCGGCATCCCCAATGCTGCGGAACGCGTGAGCAAGAGCAATATCCCGCTGCGCTGATTCAGTCCTCTTGGAACATATCGTCGGGGTCGCTCTGCCAGCACGTCATCTTCTTGACATTGAGGCAGCTGATGTGGCCGCCGGGCAGATAGGAGCCTGTGTCGCAGTCGATGATGTGGTTGCGGAACATCAGGGGATGGTGGCGGTTGACGTCAAAGCACTGTACGGGCGTGTGGCCGATGACGACGGTCTCGTCTCCCGCATATTCTTCGTAGAACTCCGTGCGAATCCAGAGCATGTCGTCGACCTGCTCCTCGTAGGACTGACGGGGCAGGAAGCCCGCATGCGTGAAGATGTAGTCCTCGCCGACTGATGCGAGGTGGTCGAGGGAGAGTACGAACTCGAGCATCGCATGATAGCGGCCGGGATCTTGCTGGTAGACGCGCGCGAGGCTCGCGAACGTCGCCTGCCCGCCGCTGCGCATCCAGCCGTGATTCAGGTCCATCGGCTCGCGGATGCTGTGGTCATGGAAGTAATGCAGCATCATGGCCTCGTGGTTGCCCGTCAGCGTGATGACATGCGGGCTCTTTTCGGCGAGTTCCATGACCATCTCCAGGACTTCGGCGCTGTAGTCGCCGCGGTCGATGTAGTCGCCGAGGAAGACGAGCAGGTCCTGCTGCGGGTCATAGGGGACGTGCTGCCAGAGTGACAGCAGGCGCAGCCAGTTGCCGTGGATGTCCCCGACAGCGAGGATGTGGCGGAAGGCCGTCGCATCCGGCACGATGACGAGGCCTCCCTCTCTTGATATGGTCTCGCCCGGCGACTGCCGGAGCTGCTGCCGTTTTGCCTTGATTTCTTCTAAGATCGTCATCGTGCCCGTCCCCCTCTGCGCCCAATAAAAAGCCGTCACTGCCGTACCTGCTGATACACGCCGTGACGGCTTGCTTTCATTATAACAAAAAGACGATAAAACATCTAGAACATCTAAAACATCTGAGATGACAGCGGCATAGCTCTGCGCTATAATAGATACAATACACGCAGAACAACTCGAGCAGACTAAATAGAAAGGGATGGATTCGATGACAGTTATCCTGAAACGCCTCCTGCCGACCGTCTTCCTGCTGGCCGTCTTGTTGACGGGCACGGTGCTGGCGGAGGCCTCGCCAGAAATCACGGATGCGCGCGCGACGGCTGTCTACTGGACACAGCGCAACCCGCAGGGCGACACGGTCCTCTTGACGCCTTCGCAGGTCGAAGCGACGAATGAATCGCTCCGCCGCCGCAACGATACACTGACAGACCTTAGCGCGATGCCGGAGTCGGTCTCCGGCGCTGAGGTGCAAGAGCACATCGAGAAAGTGCAGGCCATCGGCGACTTTGATACGGCTTCGCAGCTAGACCTCTACAAGAACGGCAGCGCGCTGACGGCCTACAGCTACTCGTTTGCGCGCAAGAACTGCAATATCGCGGCACTTCCCGAGACGGTGACGGTGCGCTACGGCGTCGTCACGCGACGCGCCAACCTGCGCCTGCTGCCGGAGGCAGCCGGCTGGTTTGAGAGCGCAGGCGACGTGCACTACGACACCTTGCAGGCGACGGCCCTCGACCCGGCCGAGCCGGTGGCCGTGCTCGGTGACAGCTACGACAAGAAGTTCGCCTTCGTCCGCACGCGCTTCTATGACGGCTGGCTCGCGAAGTCCGACTTTGCCGAGACCGACCGCACGACCTGGGATGGCTTCGTCCATCCGACTGACTTCGCTGTCGTCACGGTCAACAAGACGACAATCGCGAATGGGGCAGGGGAGTCGCTGCTCTTCCAGATGGGTGCCAAGATCCCGCTCGCCGCAGGCGCGAATGGGGCAAAGATGCTGCTGATGCCGGTCAGCGATAACGGCGCGCTGAAGATCGTCAAGCGTCCCGCTGCCTTTGATGACACCTTGCATGAGGGCTTCTTGCCCTGCACCGAGAACAATTTCGTGCGCCAGGGCTTCCGCTTCCTCGGCGATGAGTACGGCTGGGGCGGCCTCGACGACAGCGTCGACTGCTCCTCGTTCGTCGGCGACGTCTACCGCAGCATGGGCATCGAACTGCCGCGCGATGCCGACCAGCAGGCCAAGTCGATGCCGAAGGTCGTCGACCTCTCGGGCATGGGCGAGGCGGACCGGCTGGCCGCACTGGAGGCGTGCGTGCCGGGCACTCTGCTCGCCAACAACACGCATGTCATGATGTACCTCGGCCAGGATGACGATGGTACGCCGATTGTCCTGCAGTCGATGAGCAGCTGGTTCAGCTTTGGCAGCGACTACGGCAAGCATTACCTGCGCAAGGTCATCGCGTCGACGGCGACCTTCCTCAATTTCAGCGGCGTGCCCTACATCAACGGCGTGCGCTATCTCGGCTCGCTGCGCTGAGCCTCGCGTTTTATCAGATGGGAGAGTATTTATGAAGAGTCCTTTGCGCTATCAGTTCTCGGAGTATGACTGCGGTCCGACGACGATGCTCAATGCAGTCAGCTATCTCTTTGAGCGCGAGGAGATCCCGCCGGAGATCATCCGCAATGTCATGCTCTACAGCCTCGACTGCTACAGCCAGAACGGCGAGCCGGGGCGCGCGGGCACGAGCCGCATGGCGATGATGTTCCTCTCGAACTGGCTCGACGGCTTCGGCCGCGCGACGAATCTGCCGCTCTCGAGCCAGTACCTCGCGGGCAAGTCTGTCTACATCGGGCAGGAGAGTTTCATCAACGATGCCCTGCATCGAGGCGGCGTCGCCGTCGTGCGCCTGTTCTACGATGTCGAGCACTACGCCCTACTGACGGGCGAGACGGCGGACGGCAGCATCCTGATGTTTGACCCGTGGTACGTGCCCGAGGAGTCCGACGAGTTCCAGGGCACCGGCATTGCGATGACCCTACAGCATCCCAAGGCGTACAACCGCATCGTGCCCGCCGCGTGCTTCAACCGCGAGGAGAACGCCCCCTACGCCCTCGGTCCCATCGAAGACCGCGAAGCCGTCCTGCTCTTCAACGAGCGCACTAAGAAGACCGCTCAGGACACGATCGAGTACTTCATCTGATGCGCCGCGCATTTGCCACTTTACAAGACAGCGATTCTATCGTATAATAGAGCTTGTCGTCGGGACGTAGCGCAGTTTGGTAGCGCGCTTCCTTGGGGTGGAAGAGGTCGTGGGTTCAAATCCCGTCGTTCCGACCATTTTTCTGAAAATAGACCTTCTGTGAAAGCAGGAGGTTTTTTTATGTAAAGGAGCATGAGATGAGCGTATTGGAGGTTTCGCATCTTTCGCACAGCTATGGCGGGCGGGAGATCTTTGAGGATGTGTCGTTCCGCCTGTTGAAGGGGGAGCATGTGGCACTGGTCGGTGCGAACGGCGAGGGCAAGTCGACGTTCATGTCGATCATCACGGGCAAGCTGACGCCGGATGCGGGGCAGGTGACCTGGGCGAAGCGCACGAAGGTCGGCTATCTCGACCAGCATGCGGTTCTGCAGCCGGGCATGACGATCCGGGAGACGCTGCGAACGGCGTTTGACCATCTCGTGACGCTCGAGCAGGAGATGCTCGCGGCCTACGATAAGATGGGCGAAGCCTCGTCTGAGGAGATGGAGAAGCTCATGAAGGATGTCGGCGACATCCAGGACATCCTCGAGGCGGGCAGCTACTACACGATCGATGCGCGCATCGAGGAGGTCGCGGGCGGCCTCGGCCTGCGCGACCTCGGACTCGAGCGCAAGGTCGACGAGCTCTCGGGCGGCCAGCGCACGAAGGTCCTCCTGACGAAGCTCCTGCTCGAGAACCCTGAGATCCTGCTGCTCGACGAGCCGACGAACTACCTCGACGCCGAGCACATCGAGTGGCTCAAGAACTACCTGACGAATTACGAGAATGCCTTCATCGTCATCTCGCATGATGTGCCGTTCCTCAATGCGGTGACGAACGTCATCTGGCATGTTGACAACCTCAAGCTCACGCGCTACACGGGCAGCTACGAGAAGTTCGAGGAGATGGCCGCTTTGAAGCGCCGCCAGGAAGAGGCGGCCTACGAGCGCCAGCAGGCGGAGATCAAGCGCGAGCAGGACTTCATCCAGCGCAACAAGGCGCGCGTCGCGACGCGCGGCATGGCTAACAGCCGCCAGAAGAAGCTCGACAAGATGGAGGTCCTGACGAAGCGCCAGGAGAAGCCCAAACCGCACTTCCACTTCCAGTCCGACCGCACGCCGTCGCGCTTTGTCATCGAGGCGCAGCGTCTCGTGCTCGGCTACGACACGCCGCTGACGAAGCCCGTCGACATCAAGGTAGAGCGCAACAAGAAGATCGCGATCCGCGGCACGAACGGCCTCGGCAAGTCGACGCTCTTAAAGACCTTGCTTGGCCTCATCAAGCCGTTCTCGGGCGCAATCGAGCAGGGTGAGTTCGTCTCGGTCGGCTACTTCGAGCAGGAGGAGGCCAAGGGCAATATGAACACGGCGCTCGACGAGCTCTGGCAGGCCTATCCGGGCATGACGAACTTCGAGGTGCGCGCGGCGCTTGCTTCGTGTGGCCTGACGAATGAGCACATCACGACAAAGATGACGGCGCTCTCGGGCGGCGAGGCGGCGAAGGTCCGACTCGCTAAGATCATGCAGAAGCCTGTCAATCTGCTCGTGCTCGACGAGCCGACGAACCACCTCGACGTCGAGGCCAAGAAGGAGCTCAAGCGCGCCCTGCAGGAGTACAAGGGCACGCTGCTGCTCGTCTCGCATGAGCCCGACTTCTACGAAGACCTCGTCGACACGGTCTGGAACATCGAGAGCTGGTCGACGAAGATTGTCTGATTGCAGCAGATAAATGACAGATAAAAAAAGACTCCGCTCCTCCGTCATGGAATGACGGAAAGGGCGGAGTCTTTTGTCGTGTGTCAGCTGTATCGCTGTGTATCAGGGCATCTGTGCAATCGATGCGCTGGATGCCTCATCGGTTTCACGGAGCTTGCGGCGCTTGGCGACGAGGTCGGCCTGGTCTTCCCAGACGAGGACGGCGGCGGGTTCGAAGCCGTTGAAGCGCGTGGCCGAGACGGTCGTGTAGGCGCCGATGTCACTGACGAGCACGTTTGCGCCAATCGGGAGCGTCGGTGCGGGGAAGTCACGGTAGAGCACGTCGATGCCATCGCAGCTCGGACCGGCGAATACCGACGGGATTTTTGCTCCGTTGCCGAAGCAGTGCAGCGGGTATTCCCAGTGGTCGAACAGGATGCCCGAGAAGACGCCGTAGATGCCTTCGTCGAGGATGTACCAGGGGACCGCGCCGCGCTGCTTCGTGCCGATGACGGAGGTCACGAGGTTCATGGCCGTGCCGCAGAGGAAGCGGCCCGGCTCGGTCCAGACGGCCGTCTGCGGGAACAGCCGGTCGAGCTGGCGGTTGATGGCCTCGAGCATGGCGGCGAGGTCGACGTGGAGCCCTTCGGCTGAGGGAATCGGGAAGCCGCCGCCGATGTCGAGATCGGTCAGGTGCATGCCGGAGGCTTCAGCCTCAAGGAAAAGATGATGAACGAGCAGCAGCGCTTCTTCGTACGCCGCGGTGGACAGGGACTGACTGCCGACATGGAAGCAGATGCCCTTGGCGTGGAGGCCGGCCTGCTCGGCCTTGCGCAAGAGCGGCAGGGCTGAGCCAAGCGGCGCGCCGAACTTCGTGTTGAGGTCGACGAGCGCCTTGCTGTTGTGGACCTGCACGCGCACGAGCACATCGGCGCCGGGCGCAGCGGCCGCGAGCTTCGGTATCTCGCTTTCATCGTCGAATGTGAAGCGCTTGACGCCGAAGCGGGAGGCCGCCGCGAAGCCGCGCGCATCGTGCACTGGATTGGCGTAGATCATGCGCGAGCCGTCGACGCCGGCTGCATGGAGCATTTCCATCTCGCCGGCCGAGGCGACGTCGAAGTGCGAGCCGAGCGCGGCGAGGCGCTCGAGTGCGCGCGGATGCGGATTGGCCTTGATGGCGTAGTAGATACCGGCGCGCGGCAGATGTTTGCGCAGGAACGCGTAGTTTTCCGCGACTTTGTCGACGGACAGCACGAGGAATGGCGTCGGCTGTCTCTTGGCCAGTTCATTCATTTCGTTTTCGTTGAGGATAAAGCTTCTCATAACACAACCCTTCCTGTATCGTATAGATAGATATTCATTCACTCTGAAAAAAAACGGAGCAAGCGGCATGGTAACACCAGCCGTCTTGCTCCGTTGCATTTTCAGGTCACGCTTAGTATAAGACTTTTTGTCCGGCATTTCAATAGGAATGCATAAAAAAACAGGCAGTCTTTTTAAGTATACAAAAGACCTGCTCTGCGGATGCGCTGCAGGACAGGTCTTTTATGTGTGGGTTATATGATGTTTAGGAGTTTTGTGGAGCTTTGTCCGAGATTATTTGCCGAAGTAACGGTCGAAGAGGCCCTTGAAGCCGCGGCCATGGCGAGCCTCGTCCTTAGCCATCTCGTGAACCGTATCATGGACAGCATCGAGACCGAGCTGCTTTGCGAGCGTTGCGAGCTCTTTCTTGCCAGCGCAAGCGCCGTGCTCTGCATCGATGCGCATCGTGAGGTTCTTCTTCGTGCTGTCCGTCAGGACCTCGCCGAGGAGCTCAGCGAACTTAGCAGCGTGCTCTGCTTCTTCGAATGCATAGCGCTTGTAAGCCTCTGCGATTTCCGGATAACCTTCACGGTCAGCCTGGCGGCTCATAGCGAGGTACATGCCGACTTCCGAGCACTCGCCCGTGAAGTTCTGGCGGAGACCCTCGAGGATGCGCGGATCAACGTCCTTGGCAACGCCGACATGATGCTCATCTGCAAACGTCATATCCTCGCTCTGCTCGACGAACTTGGATGCCGGAGCATGGCAGATCGGGCACTCAGCCGGAGCTGCTTCGCCTTCGTAAACATAACCGCAAACCGTGCAAACAAACTTTTTCATAATGTTAGCCTCCTAATATATCTTGATATTCATACACATCGTAGGTGGGTACCGGCGGCTCATCGCTTTTGCTTTTCGCTCACCGGCGTTGCTCACTTGCTATGCTTTGATTATACGGCATATGGCGGCAAATAGGAATGTCGATATGGGTTGATTTATGGAGAATATCTCTGTTATTCTCCATAAAACTTCTAAATTCTACATATATCTCATTTTATCAAACATATTATTTACGGATAATAATTATTGAAATGAAGAACAGCAGCCAATTTACCGAATGATGTCTCTGTGATATAATGGAAAACTGAATCCGCATGTTTTTGAGTATAGACTATATATAGGAGCGATACGAAACTAAAATGTTTACCTGTACAACGAATTCTCCCGAGGAGACTGCCCATTTAGCTGAGCTTGTTGGACAAAAGATCCGGGAGGGAACCGTGCTCTGCCTCGAAGGCGACCTCGGTGCCGGCAAGACGCTGTTTGTCCAGAGTCTTGCGCATACGCTCGGGGTCGAGGGCGAAGTGACGAGTCCGACGTTCAACCTCATGAATGTGTATGAGGGCATCTGCCCCATCTACCATTTCGACCTCTACCGCCTTGAGACGGAGGAGGAACTGGAGGACATCGGTTTCTACGAATACACGGAGGACCCGGAGGGCATTGTCGTCATCGAGTGGTCGGACAAATTCCCGCAGTGCATGCCGGAAGAGCGCGTCGTCGTCCGCATCGAGAAGTCGGACGATGGCGATGGACGCCACATCACTTTCGCAAGTGTCGGAGAGCGCTATCAGGAATTCATAAAGGAGTTGGAGTCATTTGTCTATCTTAGCCATTGATACGGCAACGCAGGTCTCGAGTGTCGCCGTGGCTTCGGCCGATAAGCTCGCAGCGGAGCTGACGATGCAGGCCAAGCTCACGCACTCGGAAACGCTGATGCCTCATATAAAGGAAGTCCTGCGCATGGCAAATGTCAGGAAAGAGCAGCTCGAGGGCATCGCGGTCAGCATCGGCCCGGGCTCTTTCACGGGTCTGCGCATCGGCCTCGCGGCGGCTAAGGCCATGGCCTATGCGCTGGACCTGCCGATCGTCGGCGTCTCGACGCTCAAGGCGCTTGCCTATCACTATCCAGTGCCGGGCATTCGCATCGTGAGCCTCTTGGACGCGCAGAAGGGCAATGCTTACCGCGAGAGCTATGAGTGGGAGAAGGGGACCCTGACGGTTGTCAATCCTGTTGAGGTCCTGCCGCTTGCAGAGATCCTCGCGGAGTGCGCTGAGTCGGGCCGTGAAACCGTCGTGCTCGGCGACATCGCGGCGCGCCGCATCCGCGGCAAGGTAGACCTGCCAGCGAATGTCACGGTCGCACCGGCGCATCTCGTCATGCCGCGGGCGGCCTGTGTCGCCATGCTCGGCCTGCAGGAACTCGCCGCAGGCCACACGGACAATGTCATGAACATGGAGCCCGTCTACATCCGCCGCAGTGAGGCGGAAGTCCTCTGGGAGAAACGCCATCCGGAGGCCGCGAAATGAATCTGACCTTCCGCGAGATGAAGCCGGAGGATGCCGACGCCGTCGAGGCAGTGGAGCAGGCGTGCTTCGCAATCCCATGGTCGCGTGAATCCTTCTGGAAGGAGGCGGCTAACGAGAACACGTGCTACCTGCTCGCGCTCGACGGGGAACAGGTCATCGGCTATGCGGGCTGCTGGATATCCTTCGAGGAGGCGCAGATCACGAACATCGCGATCGCGCCGGACTACCGCGGTCAGAAGGTCGGTACGCGCCTCATGGCGGAGCTCATCAGACTGGTGAAGGAACGCGGCGTAACGGCGATGACGCTCGAGGTGCGCCCGTCGAATGCACCGGCGCGCGCCCTCTACGCGCACTACGGCTTCCGCGAGGCCGGCGTCCGCAAGAAATACTACCATGACAATGGCGAGGATGCCATCATCATGTGGAACACGAAATTGTGACAGCAGGGACTCCCTGCTGCGTGAGGAGAGATAGAGTGGAAGAAGAAATCCTGACTCTGGGCATTGAGTCGAGCTGCGATGAGACGTCGGCCGCCGTGCTGCGCGGTGGCCGCACGGTCCTGTCGAACGTCATCTCGACGCAGATCCCCATTCACCAGAAATTTGGCGGTGTTGTGCCAGAGATCGCTTCGCGCAAGCACATCGTCAACATCATGCCCGTCATCGATGAGGCCGTGCGCCAGGCCGGCGTGACGCTCAAGGACATCGACCAGGTCGCTGTGACGTACGGCCCCGGTCTCGTCGGCGCCCTGCTCGTCGGCGTCTCGGCGGCCAAGGCGCTGGCCTTTGCGCTCGACAAGCCGCTCATCGGCGTCAACCATCTCGAGGGCCACATCTTTGCAAACTTTCTCGCAGAGCCGACGCTCGAGCCGCCCTTCATGGCGCTCGTCGTCTCGGGCGGCCATACGGCACTTGTCGATGTGCGCGGTTACGACAGCTTCCATATGATGGGGCAGACGCGCGACGATGCGGCGGGCGAGGCGTTTGACAAGATTGCCCGCGTCATGGGCCTGCCGTATCCGGGCGGCCCGCGCATCGACGCACTGGCCAAGGAAGGCGACCCGCTCGCCATCGACTTCCCGCGCGCGCTCGAGGAGAAGGGCAATTACGAGTTCAGCTTCAGCGGGCTCAAGTCGGCTGTGCTCAACTACATCAACAGCGAGAAGATGAAGGGGCACGAGCTGCGCAAGGCCGACATCGCGGCCTCGTTCCAGCACTCCGTCGTCGAGGTGCTCGTCGAGAAGTCCTTTGATGCCGTGCGCCGCGCTGGGCGCGATACGCTCGTGTTGGCCGGCGGCGTCGCGGCCAACAGCGGCCTCGAGGCGCGCCTGCGCGAGCGCGCCAAAGAGACTGGCGTGCGCTTTTTCTATCCAAACCGCATCCTCTGCACGGACAACGCTGCGATGATCGCGTGCCGTGGCTACTATCAGGCCAAGCACGGCGATTTCAGCGACCTCTACCTCAATGCGGTGCCGGGGCTCGGACTGGAAGAGCGAGAGTGAATCGAGAGTCAATAAATAGATGAAAGGGCTGCTGCCTTCGGGCAGCGGCTCTTTTTTTCTATTATGTGTATTTTTTATTTTTAACATTACAAAGTATGCGTTTTCTGCTATACTTAGAACATGAATCTGTAAAAGAGAGGTGCGGATAAGATGGATGATATTACACGCCTATGTCGGGAGCAGACGCGGCTCACGATGCTGCAGATCAGCCTGCTCTCTCGCATGGCAATCGTCTTCCCGTTTTTGGCGGACCTCGCGCACGGGGAGCTCAAGGTCTATGTGAGGACGAAGGATCCGGAGTTCTTCCTGATCGTGGCACAGCAGCGCCCGCATACGGTCTACCTGCCGGGCAAGGACAGCGCAGTCGGCTGCCGCGTGCGCTCCATCGAGGAGCCGCTCATCAAGGAGACCTTCCAGACAGGCAAGCCGGCGCGTGGCAAGCGCGAGTGGAATTACGGCTCGATGGTCGATATGTTCACGTTCGGCATCCACGATGGCGACAAGGTCATCGGCGTGCTGAACTTCGAGGTCGACCTCGACAAGCTCTCCATCGAAGGCTACTCGCATCTCCTCGATGCGGCGGTCGCGGTGCTCTACCATGCGCGCCACATCCTCAATCCGGAGCAGTTCCGCCCAATCACGGCGGGCGATGGCATCATCATAACGGATGCGCACAGCCGCATCGTCTTCGCGGATGCCGCGGCCGTGCGCATCTACCGCGTGCTCGGCGTCGGCAGCCTGCGCGGCGGCCATCTCTTTGACCGCCAGATGACGCAGCATGTCACGCGCGAGACGGTGGAGACGGATCGGCCGTGGCAGAAGGAGATCACGGCGGGCGGGCTCATCCTCATACGGCGCGAGATCGTCGTCCGCGAGGGCGGCAATCTCTGCATGCGCATCGTCATCATTTCGGATGTCACGGAGACGCGCGCTAAGGACAAGGAAATCCGTATCAAGTCGGCCGTCATCCAGGAGATCCACCATCGCGTCAAGAACAACCTGCAGGCCATCGCGAGCCTGCTGCGCATCCAGGCAAGGCGGGCCAAGACGGCAGAGGTCAAGGCGGCGCTGAAGGAGAGCGTCAACCGCATCCTCTCGATTTCGGTCGTCCACGAGTACCTCTCGCAGCAGGGCAGTGAAGACATCGATGTCCAGGAAGTCATGGAGCACATCTTTGACCTGGCCGCGCGCAATATGACCGACCGGGACTTCCTGATCCGGACGGAGTTCAAGGGGCCGCGGCTTATCCTGCCGTCGAAATGCGCGAGCTCTGTGGCGCTCGTGCTCAATGAGCTCGTGCTCAACGCAATGGAGCACGCCTTCACGGGCAGGAAATCGGGCCTCATCGGCTTGGCCGTCCAGGAGGATGCGGACCACTGGCACCTCGACTTCTACGATGACGGCGTGGGCCTGCCGGAGGGATTTGAGGACATGCCGCGCAAGTCGCTGGGCCTGACCATCGTCCAGACACTCGTCGAGGGGGACCTCGGCGGCACGTTTGCCATCGAGAATGACGAGAGGGGACCGGGACACGGCACGCATGCAAGGCTCTGCATCCCCAAAGTACAGCCCAATCCGACGGATGAGGGCTGAGTATGTGAGCCTGCGGGCGTGATACCTGCTAGAAGATCGTTTTGATTTGTGATTGTTGAGATTGTTACTGAAAGGATTGCACGGAAAGGCTGGAATAATTTATGGCACATGAGACGTTACGGATTGTCATTGCAGATAATGAATCCATCATCCGCATGGATTTGCGTGAAATGCTCGAAGAAGCCGGTCATGAGATCGTCGGCGAGGCCATTGATGGGCGCAAGGCGGTCGAACTGACGCGGCAGCATCGCCCGGACCTCGTCATCATGGACATCAAGATGCCGCAGATGGACGGCATCACGGCCGCGCGCAAGATCTCGGAGGAGAAGCTCGCGCCAGTCCTGCTGCTCACGGCGTTCAGTCAGCCGGAGATCGTCGAGAAGGCGAAGGACTCCGGCGTGCTCGGCTACCTCGTCAAGCCGGTGCAGGAGACGAATCTCTTCCCGGCCATCGAGATCGCCATGTCGCGCTGGCGGGAGATGCAGGGGCTCGAGCAGGAACTCGCGGGCCTGCGCGATTCCCTGGCCATGCGCAAGACGCTCGACCGCGCCAAGGGCATCCTCATGGCGGCACACCACCTGTCGGAACCGGAGGCCTATCGTCGCATCCAGCAGTACGCGATGATGAAGCGCCTGACCGTTAAGGAAGTTGCCGAGGCCATCGTCAAAGCGGCCGGCGGCAAGGTCTGATACAGGATTCCGTCATAAAATTTTGGTTTACATATTGACAAACTATGTTATCTCGGTTAAGATAGAAACATCGTTTGAAGTTTTGCAGTTTTAAACTCAAGAGCTTGACGAGAACTGACCAGAAAAATGGAGGTTCTAAGGCAGGCGCGCTCTGCGCCTGCCTTAGGACCTTTTTTGTTTTTCAATTTGCTTTGTAGATGTGTAGATGACTTGTGAGGTGATGGCAGTGGAACATATTTTTGTGCAGGCCAATGGGATGTATCGGAGCATGCGGCGCGGGTACGCGGATATCGTGCGCTTGGGGCTCAGCATGCTGCGCATCGGCATGATTGGCTTTGGCGGCGGCAATGCGCTGATTCCCGTCATCGAGAAGGAAGTCGTAGAAAACGGCAAGCTCGTCACGAAGCGCGCATACGATGAGGACGTCGTCGCGGCCTGCATCACGCCGGGCGCGCTGCCTGTCGAGATTGCGGCCGGCATCGGCCAGCGCCTCGGTGGCGCGTCCGGCATGCTCATGGCAGCTTCTATGATGGCGCTGCCGGGCGCCTTCTTCACCGTCCTGATTCTCGCCGTGCTGACAGGCGAGCAGGGGGCGGCCCTGCTCGGCATCCGCTACATCTCCATCGGCCTCGGCGCGTTCATCATCAGCCTGTTGCTGGCCTATGCCGTCAAGACGACCGCTGCCATGCAGCAGGCTGGCAAGCAAGCGTTCCGCGCGATGTGCTTTGCGATGATTGCGGTCTTCCTGCTCTCGTCGGAGAAGAACCTCTACGCGCTGCTCGGCTTGCACATGCAGCCCGTGTTCCATCTGTCCGTCATCTCAATCCTCGGCCTTTCGTTCTTCTTGATCATCTTCCTTGGCAGCGGCTTTTCGAGGAAGAAGGGAATCTTAGCGGCGGTGCTCACGGCTGCGTTTCTGTTTAGCGGCAGCCAGCTCCCCGCGCTCTCTGCGCCGGTCCTTCACGATGCCACAGCTGCTCTGATGACGGTGCTCGGCTTCTGCGGGCTGGTCCGCAGTTTCCGCTCGGGCAATGAAGCGGTCGATGGTGTGAAACTCTTCAAGGATACACTGCGCGAAGCATTCATCTGGCTGGCCTTTGCACTGTTCTTTGCACTGCCGGCACTGATGATGCTGCCGGGCAGCTCTTCGTTCCTCGGTGAGGGATTCCTCTCCTCGCTGCTCTCGTTCGGCGGCGGTGATGCCTACCTGACGATTGCCGACGGCCTGTTCGTGCAGGGCGGTACGGTGGCGGCTGCTGACTTCTACGGCCAGCTCGTCCCCGTGGCCAATGCGCTGCCCGGATCGATACTCTGCAAGATATTGACGGGCATCGGCTATCTGGCAGGTTTCCGCATGGGCGGCACGTCCTCTGGACTCATCCTCGCTTTGGCGGGCTTTGCCGTCAGTGTGGCGGCATCGGGCCTGATCTTCGGCCTCGTCGCGCGCCTCTTGCGCACCTTCCACGATGTGCCGGTCTTCCGCCAGATTAGCCTTTGGGTGCGCCCCATCATCAGCGGCCTGCTGCTCAATGTTGCACTATCGATGCTGCGCACGAATCTTGAGATCGGTGCAGGGCTTTCCGTGCCGGAGGCGGCCGTGCTCGGCCTGACCGTCGGGCTCGCGCTCTTTTGCCTCTACTTGCTCTGCGCGCGCCGCAAGGCGATGACCATGCCGATGCTCGTCTCGGCTGCCGCAGGGCTCGGACTCATCCTCATCTGACGGATTGCTATTTTCTATTGATTTAAGACTTGCTGTTTAGGAGAGATTGTATGAAGAATGGAAAGCTCGAGCGGCGTCATCTGGAAACGGACGTCCTCATCATCGGCGGCGGCACGGCGGGCTGCTATGCGGCCATCCGGCTCGGCGCTGAGAAAGACCTGCGCGTGCTCGTCGTCGAGAAGGCCAATATCGAGCGCAGCGGCTGTCTCGCGGCCGGTGTCAATGCACTCAACGCCTACATCTCGAACGGCCATACGCCGGCCGATTACGTCGAGTATGCGCGCCGTGATGCGGAGGGCATCATCCGTGATGACCTCATGATGACGATCGCAGAGTCAGTCAATGCGGTCACCGAAGACCTCGAGCGCCGCGGCCTCGTGATCCTCAAGGATGCGGAAGGCCATTACGTCACGCGCGGCTGGCGCAACGTCAAGATCAACGGCGAGAACATCAAGCCGCTGTTGGCCAAGGGCGTGCGCGAGCAGGAAAATGTCACGGTGCTCAACCACGTCAACATCACGGACCTCAAGGTCACGGATGGCGCGGTGCACGGCGCCTGGGGCTTCTCGGTCCGCGAGTGCACGGCTTACGACATCGAGGCAAAGGCCGTGCTGATTGCAACGGGCGGCGCTGCGGGGCTCTACCGGCCCAATAACCCTGGCTTCTCGCGCCACAAGATGTGGTACCCGCCGTTCAACACGGGGGCCGGCTATGCGATGGGCATCCGGGCCGGTGCGGAGATGACGACGCTCGAGCACCGCTTCGTCGCCCTGCGCTGCAAGGACACGATTGCGCCGACGGGCACAATCGCGCAGGGTGTCGGCGCCAAGCAGGTCAATGCCAAGGGCGAGGTCTACGAGACGAAGTACGGGCTCACGACGCCGCAGCGCATCTTCGGCACGGTGGAGGAGAACCGCAAGGGAAATGGCCCCTGCTACCTCGACACGCGCCACATCACGGCGGAGCAGCAGTCGGACCTCTACCATGCTTACCTCAACATGGCGCCGGCCCAGACGCTCAAGTGGATCGAGAGCGGCAAGGGGCCGAAGGAGCAGCCGGTCGAGGTCGAGGGCACGGAGCCCTATGTGGTCGGCGGCCACACGGCCAGCGGCTTCTGGGTCTCGACGAACCGCGAGACGACCATCCACGGCCTGTTTGCCGCCGGCGATGTCGCGGGCGGTGCCCCGCAGAAGTACGTGACGGGCGCTCTCGCAGAAGGGGAGATTGCTGCGGATGCGCTGGCCGATTATCTCGCAGCAAAGCAGGATAAACCTGCGCCTGGAACAGCGGTGAAAGACGAAGGCGAAGTGTATGAAGCTTATGAAGCGTATCTCTCGCGCGAGCCGGGCAACCTGACGGTGGAGCAGCTCGAAGAGGCCATGCAGAAGACCATGGACGAGTACGCAGGCGGCATTCATACGGACTACCGCTACAACGCGAGCCGCCTGAAGCTGGCCGATGAGAAGATCCAGCACATCGAAACGCTGCTGCCGCAGCTCGCGGCCGAAGGTCCCTACGAGCTCCTCAAGATCTACGAGCTGCGCGAGCGGTTGACGGTCTGCCGGGCACTCATCGCGCATCTGCTCGCGCGCAAGGAGACGCGCTGGCATACGTTTGGCGAGAACGCCGACTATCCGCAGCAGTCCGAAGACGGGCTCTGCTACATCAATTCACGCTTAGAACATGGAGCCTTCCATATATATAGAAGGCCGCTGGTCAAAGGAGGTCATTATGAGCATACGCATCCATGAAGACCGCTGCATCGGCTGCGGCCGCTGCACGGAAGCCTGCCCGGGCAACCTTCTGCTCATGCAGGAGATAGATGCAGGCCGCAAGGCGAAGATTCGCGAGGTCCGCGACTGCTGGGGCTGCACGGCCTGTATGAAGGTATGCCCCGTCAGCGCCATCGGTTACTTCCTCGGCGCAGATCTCGGCGGCAGTGGCAGCACGATGACGATCGAGCGGCAGGGCCATTACTATCACTGGCACATCCGCAAGCCCGACCAGCACGACGTCACCATCACGATTGACCGTGAGAACGCCAACCAATACTGAGTAAGGAGTCAATACATATGGGAAAATTATCGCACCTCGATGCACTTGAGGCCGAGGCCATCTACATCATCCGAGAGGTCGCGGCCGAATCCGAGAAACCGGTCATGCTCTATTCCATCGGCAAGGACAGCACGGTCATGATGCACCTGGCCCTTAAGGCATTCTACCCGGAGAAGCCGCCCTTCCCGTTCCTGCACATCAACACGACGTGGAAGTTCCATGAGATGATCGCTTTCCGCGATGCGCAGGCCAAGAAGTACGGTCTCGACATGATTGAGTACAAGAATGAGGAGGGGCTCGCAGCGGGCGTCAACCCGTTCGATTACGGCGCCTCCTACACCGACATCATGAAGACGCAGGCCCTCAAGCAGGCGCTGACGAAGTACGGCTTCACGGCGGCCTTCGGCGGTGGGCGCCGCGATGAGGAGAAGTCGCGCGCGAAGGAGCGCGTCTTCTCGTTCCGCAATGCGGCACAGGCCTGGGACCCGAAGAACCAGCGCCCGGAGATGTGGAAGCTCTACAACTCGCAGATCAACAAGGGTGAGAGCATCCGCGTCTTCCCACTGTCCAACTGGACGGAGAAGGACATCTGGCAGTACATCCGCCGCGAAAACCTTGAGATTGTCTCGCTCTACTTCGCGAAGGAGCGTCCGGTCATCGAGCGCGACGGCAATCTCATCATGATCGACGATGACCGCATCGTCAGGAAGCTCGACCTCAAGCCAGAGGACATCGAGCACAAGAAGGTACGCTTCCGCACGCTCGGCTGCTACCCGCTGACGGGTGCTGTCGAGTCGGACGCCGACACATTGGATGCGATCGTGGAGGAGACGCTCGGCGCTGTCGAGTCGGAGCGCACGAGCCGCGTCATCGATCACGAGGGAGCCGGCAGTATGGAGCGCCGGAAACGGGAGGGGTATTTCTGATATGAACGATTTACTCAAATTCATCACCTGCGGCAGCGTCGACGACGGCAAGTCCACCTTGATTGGCCATCTCTTATACGATGCGAAGCTCATCTATGCGGACCAGGAGGAGGCCCTGCTGCTCGACTCCAAGGTCGGCAGCCGCGGCGGCGCCATCGACTACTCGCTGCTGTTGGACGGGCTCCTCGCGGAGCGCGAGCAGGGCATCACGATCGATGTCGCCTACCGCTACTTCACGACGGACAACCGCAGCTTCATCTGTGCCGACACGCCGGGCCATGAGGAGTACACGCGCAACATGGCCTGCGGCGCCTCGTTCGCTGATCTCGCCGTCATCCTCGTCGACGCGACGCAGGGCGTCCTGACGCAGACGCGCCGCCATGCCCGCATCTGCGCGCTCATGGGCATCCGCTACTTCGTCTTCGCCATCAACAAGATGGACCTTGTCGGCTATTCGGAGCAGCGCTTCAAAGAGATTGAAGCGCAGATCGCGGAACTGCAGCAGGAACTCCATCTGCACGATGTCAAGCTCATCCCCGTCTCGGCGACGGAGGGCGACAACGTCACGAAGAAGTCGCCGAACATGACCTGGTACGACGGTCCGACACTGCTCGACTATCTCGAGCAGGTCGACGTCAGCGCCGTGCAGGAGGAAGGCTTCTACATGCCGGTCCAGCGCGTCTGCCGCCCGAACCACGAGTTCCGCGGGTTCCAGGGGCAGATCGAGAGCGGCAGCATCGCCGTCGGCGACACGGTCACGTCCCAGCCGAGCGGTGAGGAGGCCCAGGTCAAGAAGATCCTCGTGGCCGACCGCGAAGCAGAGTCGGCCTTCAAGGGGCAGCCGGTCACGATCCAGCTAAACCGCGAGGTCGACGTCTCGCGCGGCTGCGTGCTCGAGAAGGGCAGCCACGTCCGCCAGGCCGCCAACTTCAAGGCAGAGATCCTCTGGATGGACGATGTACCGCTGACCATCGGCAAGAACTTCATGGTCTTCCTCGGCACGAAGAAGATCCCGGGCATCCTGACGAAAATCGACTACCGCATCGATATCAATACGGGCGAGCACGTCGAGGCGACGGGCCTCAAGAAGAATGAGATTGCCGTCTGCGAGATTGCCGTGACGGAGCCGATCGTGCTCGACACGTTCGACCATCACCGCACGCAGGGCGAGCTCATCCTCATCGACCGCATCAGCAACATGACGGCGGCCTGCGGCGTCGTGCGCGAAATCCCCGATGCATCGGCCAAGCGCCACTTCGCAGCCAACCAGCAGATGCGCAGCGCACTCAACTGGCAGGCACCTCTGGCCATTGCCTTTGAGCCCGCGAAGGACGGCATCACGCTTGCGACCATCGAAGAGGCCGAGTACTACCTCGTGCGCAACGGCCGCCACACCTACCTCTACCATCCGAGGGAGGGCGAGGACCCAGCATCGGTGCTCCGTCATCTGCTTCAGGCAGGCCTCGTCGTCCTGCTCGTACTCGATAACGATCAGCCGCTGCCAGAAGGCGTTCAGAGTTTCCAAGAGCTTGCCGGCGCAGAGGAAGGCGCTGATTCCCAGCAGATTGCTGCAGCCATCCTGCACCACTCGATGCTCGACTCCATGATGACGCCAAACAACTGGATTATCTGAGATACGCCCATATGCACGCAAACAAAGGCCAGTTTGAACTGGCCTTTGTTTTTTTGACTTTTTTATGGATTCGATATTGACATTTTGACTTAGACGGGGTAATATAAAGACTGTAGTTAGCACTCAGGTCTAGTGAGTGCTAACACCGTCAACATGTAAATTCATTTTATAGGAGGAAGATACCTATGATTAAGCCATTGGGCGAAAGAGTTGTCATTGAAGTTGCAGAGAGCGATGTAAAGACGGCCAGCGGCATCGTGCTGCCGGACACGGCTAAAGAGAAGCCGCAGAAGGGCACGGTTGTTGCGGTTGGCGCTGGCAAGCTGCTCGATAATGGCGAGCGCGCTGCTATGGAAGTCAAGGTTGGCGATGGCGTCATCTTCTCCAAATATTCGGGTTCTGAGGTCAAGGTAGAAGGCAAGGATTACCTGATTGTCCGCGAGAGCGATATCCTCGCAGTCATCTGACCGTCCCGCGATTGAAATACCAGATACGAATTTTCTCGGAGGTAATATAAATGGCAAAGCAGATTCTGTTTGACGAAGAAGCACGCCGCGCACTCGGCCGCGGTGTTGATGCACTGGCAAACGCAGTAAAGGTAACGCTTGGACCGAAGGGCCGCAACGTCGTCCTCGACAAGAAGTTCGGCGCTCCGACGATCACGAACGATGGTGTCACGATTGCACGCGACATCGAGCTCGAAGATCCGTTTGAGAACATGGGCGCACAGCTCGTCAAGGAAGTCGCCACGAAGACGAACGACATCGCTGGCGATGGCACGACGACGGCAACGCTCCTCGCTCAGGCCATGATCCACGAGGGCATGAAGAATGTCGCTGCTGGCGCGAACCCGATGATCATCAAGAAGGGCATTGACGAAGCCGTCAAGACGCTCGTCGATGAGATCAAGGCAAAGTCCAAGAAGGTCGAAGGCCAGGCTGACATCGCTCAGGTCGCTACGATCTCCTCCGCTAACGAAGAGACGGGCAAGCTGATCGCTGAGGCCATGGAGAAGGTCGGCAAGGACGGCGTCATCACGGTGGAAGAGTCCAAGACGATGCGCACGAACCTTTCCGTCAAGGAAGGCATGCAGTTCGACCGCGGTTACATCTCCCCGTACCTCGTCACGGATACGGACAAGATGGAAGCAACGCTCGATGATCCGTACATCCTCATCACGGACCGCAAGATCTCGGCCATCAACGACATCCTGCCGATCCTCGAGCAGGTCGTCAAGGCTGGCAAGCAGCTCGCCATCATCGCTGAGGATGTCGACGGCGAAGCACTGACGACGATCGTCGTCAACAAGCTGCGCGGCACGTTCAAGGCTCTGGCTGTCAAGGCTCCGGGCTTCGGTGACCGCCGCAAGGCTATGCTGCAGGATATCGCTACGCTGACGGGCGGCACGGTCATCAGCGAAGAGCTCGGCCGCAAGCTCGACAGCGTCACACTCGCTGACCTCGGCCAGGCACACAAGATGGTCTCCACGAAGGACGAGACGACGATCATCGGCGGCAAGGGCGACAAGGAAGCCATCGCTGAGCGCGTTGCCCAGATCAAGCAGCAGATTTCCCAGACGACGAGCGATTTCGATCGCGAGAAACTGCAGGAGCGCCTCGCAAAGCTCTCCGGCGGTGTTGCTGTCATCGAGATCGGCGCAGCTACGGAAGTCGAGATGAAGGACAAGAAGTACCGCATCGAAGACGCTCTGAACGCTACGCGCGCTGCTGTTGAAGAAGGCATCGTCGCAGGCGGTGGCACGACGTTCCTCGATATCCTGCCGGCACTCGACAAGCTCGAGGTCGAGGGTGACGAGAAGGTCGGTGTCAACATCGTCAAGCGCGCCATCGAAGAGCCGGTCCGCCAGATCGCTCAGAACGCGGGCCTCGAAGGCTCTGTCGTCGTCGAGAACGTCAAGAAGGCTGGCACGGGCATCGGCTTCAACGCACTCAAGAACGAGTACGTTGACATGCTCAAGGCTGGTATCGTCGACCCGGCTAAGGTCACGCGCTCCGCTCTGCAGAACGCTGCCTCGATCGCTTCCATGGTCCTGACCACGGAGACGCTCGTTGCCGACAAGCCGGAAAAAGAAGCACCGGCACCGGCTGCACCGGGCATGGGCGGCATGCCGGGCATGATGTAATCCCCTGAAATTACATCCTCCAAACTGAATCAGAGCCCCCGTTCGGATTTTTCCGGACGGGGGCTTTTTTTATGGCGAAGGTTTGAAAAAGCCAGCTGGAGTGGGCAGTTGTTGACAATAAGGCGGTTTTAAGCTAGAATATCATCGTATCAGAATCGCCTGAGGCGGTTCTGGAGAAAATCATAAGGATGCAGCAGAGTTGTTACCGAAAAGAAGCAATTCTTAGCGCTAGTTCCCCGAATGGGTTTCCAGTCGGGGAGGACGAGGAGAAGGTTGTCGAGATGTCAGCGGATGCCTTCCGGCCGTCCCAGTCGAGAGAGCCTGACGAAAGCAGGGGAGTGATCCCTTGGGACAAAGCCAGGCTCGGGGACCTGCTGCAGGAATACCAGGAGGTATGTATCATGTGTGGTATTGTTGGTTATGTCGGTGACAAGCAGGCAGCGGACTTCCTGCTCGAGGGCCTCTCGAAGCTCGAGTACCGCGGCTACGATTCGGCCGGCATCGCCGTTTATGACGGCAATCACATCCGCGTCGAGAAGAGCGTCGGCCGCCTCTCGGCACTGCGCGACAAGATCAAGGACAATATGCCGCAGGGCACAATCGGTATCGGCCATACGCGCTGGGCGACGCATGGCCGTCCGTCGGACCGCAATGCGCATCCGCATACGGACTGCTCGGGTGACTTCGTCGTCGTGCACAACGGCATCATCGAGAACTATCTCGGCCTGAAGGAAGAGCTCATCGAGAAGGGCCATGTCTTCAAGTCGGAGACGGATACGGAAGTCGTCGCACACCTTCTCGAAGAGGTCTACAACGGCGATTTCGTCTCGTCGGTACGCGAGGTGCTGCACCGCATCGAGGGTTCGTACTCGCTCGTCTTCATGAGCAAGAGAGAGCCGGACAAGCTCATCTGCACGAAGCAGGACAACCCGCTCGTCATCGGCATCGGTGAGGGCGAGAATTTCATCGCGTCGGATATCCCGGCCATCATCGCGCGCACGCGCCGCACCTACATCCTCAACGATGGTGAGCTCGCTGTCGTCACGAAGGATTCCATCAAGATCACGAACCGCCGCGGCGAGCCTGTGACGAAGAAGGTCTTTGAGGTCAACTGGAATGCTGAGGCAGCTGAGAAGGGCGGCTACGAGCACTTCATGCTCAAGGAGATCAATGAGCAGCCGAAGGCAGTCCGCGACACGATGAGTCAGCGCATCGCGAAGGACGGCAAGTCCATCGTCATGAACGAGCTCAAGTGGGATGCAGATTACCTCAACTCCTTCAACAAGATCTACATCGTTGCCTGCGGTACGGCGTACCATGCCGGCCTCGTCGGCAAGTTCTACATCGAGAAGCTCGCCCGCGTCATGGTAGAGGTCGATGTCGCTTCGGAGTTCCGCTATCGCAACCCAATCGTCGATGAGAACACGCTGTTCATTGTCGTCTCGCAGTCGGGTGAGACGAGCGATACGCTCGCCGCACTCAAGGAGTCGAAGCGCCTCGGCGCTAAGACGCTCGCTCTGACGAACGTCGTCGGTTCCTCGATTGCCCGTGAGGCAGATCAGGTGCTCTACACCTGGGCTGGCCCGGAGATCGCCGTCGCTTCGACGAAGGCATACACGACGCAGCTCATCCTGTTCTTCATGCTTGCCCTCTACATGGCGCAGATCAAGAAGACGCAGACGTCAGAGCGCATCGAGGAGCTCATCGCTAAGCTCAAGAATGTCCCGGCACAGATCAGCGAAGAGCTCTCGGATGTCGATCCAATCAAGACGTTCGCGAAGAAGTACGGCTTCAATGAGGATGTCTTCTACATCGGCCGTTTGCTCGACTACGATGTCGCTCTCGAGGGCGCACTGAAGCTCAAAGAGATCTCGTACATCCATGCAGAGGCGTATGCAGCCGGCGAGCTCAAGCACGGCACGCTGGCCCTGATTGTCGAGGGCGTGCCGGTCATCGCTCTCGCGACGCAGAAGAGCGTCTACGAGAAGACGCTGTCGAACATCAAGGAAGTCAAGGCACGCGACGCCGTTGTCATCGGCATCGCGGCAGAAGGCGACACGGAGCTTGAGAAGTACGTCGACCATGTCATCATGGTACCGGAGACGGATGAGCTCTTGCTGCCGCTGCTGACGGTCGTGCCGCTCCAGCTGCTCGCTTACTATGCTGCCATCACGCGCGGCTGCGATGTCGACAAACCGCGTAACCTCGCAAAGTCGGTCACGGTTGAATAAGAGAACCGCATAAGATATCTGAATCAGATTGTACACGAGAAGCCTTTCTGCCTGTTGGCAGAGGGCTTCTTGTTCTATTGCCTGACTGCCACGCCTGTGTGGCAGGGGCACGACACGAATGGAGGCATTTTCATGAAGGCATTTATCTACGATATGGACGGCGTCATCGCCGATACAGAGCCGGTGCACATGCAGGCAGAACAGCATGTCATGAAGAAGATGGGCGTCGAGCTCGAGGTATCGTATTTCCAGCGCTATCAGGGCATGACGGATATCATGATTTTCGAGGACCTGCGGAAGCAGTTTGGCGTCAAGCCAGCAGCAGAGAAGCTCGCGAAGGCCAAGGCCTACCTGTTCAATAAGATCCTGCATGAAACACATGTCACGCCGATTGCAGGCAGCCTGGAGCTGATCCGTGCGACGAATGAGCTGCGCCGGTCGCAGGGGCTCAAGACGGCCATTGCGAGCTCGTCGAGCGACGATTTCATTGCCTTTGTCGTCGACGACCTCGGCATCCGCGATCACTTCGACCTGCTCATGAGCGGCACGAATCTGCCCGAGTCGAAGCCAAATCCCGCCATATACCTGCAGACAGCTGCTTATCTGCGCGTGGACCCGCGGGACTGCGTCGTCGTTGAGGATGCTGCGAACGGTGCGCGGGCGGCCAAGGCGGCCGGCATGACCTGCATCGGTTTCAAGAGCCCGCACAGCCCCAATCAGGACCTCTCTATCTGCGATAGGATTGTCGACAGCCTCAAGTCCATCGATCTCTCGAGTTTTTGAGATGTAAAGGAAAATTAAAATCAATATGTTTTAGAGCTCCGTTCTGTTTTTGAGAATCCGGCAGGAATATCCATCATCTACGTCGAATCCTAGAACTGTCGAAAAAGATAATCAAATAAATGGATAGCAGTAGACAATAGAGGAGGAAGCGTGATGGCAGAAATGGCAACGAAAGCAAGAGCATTCCAGGATTTCCTGGATGCGAAAGAAATCAAGGCATTCGTATCGGAGACGATTGAGAACGACCCAGAGCAGACGACGGTATTCCGCTCGCATGTAGAGGTGGATGGGCAGCAGCTGCCGCTGCTCGTCCTGCTGGACCGCAGCATCTTCTCCATGATCCGCGTGCAGGTCTCGCCGAAGTGCAAGACGGAGGAGAATGAACTGGCCGTACTCAAGCTGGCCAATGACCTCAACCTCAAGTACAAGCCGTTTAAGCTTTACTTCGATGGCGAGGGCTCGCTGATCCTCGACATCTGCATGATTACGCCGGACGAGAAGGCCGAGGAGATCGGCGACATGGTCTACGGCATGTTCAACGTCATGATCACATTCCTCAACGAGAATTATCGCACGATGATGAAGACCATCTGGTAAGCAGAGGATAGCATCTGGACGCTGCTAAAAGAAGACTGTCTCATGGGCAGTCTTCTTTTTTATCTTTTTTCAAAATAGGTGTTGACAACCCGACTTGTATACTGTATCATAATACAAGTCGCTGAGAGATACGGCAACGGCAAAAGCCCAGAAGCCTTGATTGGCAAGGGATTTGCAGGAAGCCAAAAGAACTTGAAAAAAAGAAAGAAAAAACTTCTTGACAAGCTCCACTCGATGCGATAAGATATAAAAGTCGCTTGAAGCGAACGGCTTTCAAATGAAAGTTCGAAAACAACACTTCAAAAGACAAAGTTGTTCTTTGAAAACTAAACAATGCAACATGAATCATTT
>ERZ772860.101-NODE-101-length-78812-cov-34.125982_pt1 | contig 78812 bp, 74 predicted proteins | sample MGYA00511342_ERZ772860 | MGnify/ENA primary metagenome ERZ772860 (study PRJEB29015, sample SAMEA2737665) | human gut metagenome | biome: human gut; feature: human-associated habitat; material: faeces | place: China | collected 2012 ... | reverse complement strand
ATTTAGAGAATAAGGTGAAGTTGGTGACTATCATCTGTAGTCTGTTTCTGGTTGGATGCGTGCTGATAAGTATCAGTAGCATCTGGACGGCAAAGAACATGGTGGTGGATGCACAGAACAAAATCTATGTGTTGGACGGCAACGTGCCAATTTTGGTGCAGCGTACGACGATGGATGAGACATTGGATGTGGAAGCAAAGAGCCATATCGAGATGTTCCATCATTATTTCTTCACATTGGCACCAGATGACAAGTACATCAAATACACGATGGAGAAAGCCATGTATCTGGTAGATGAGACTGGATTGGCGCAGTACAATACGCTGAAAGAAAAGGGTTTCTACTCCAACATCATGGGAACAAGTGCCGTGTTCAGCATCTTCTGTGACAGTATCAAGTTCAACAAGGAGAAGATGGAGTTCACCTACTACGGCAGACAGCGTATCGAGCGCAGAACCAATGTGCTGACCCGTGAACTGGTGACGGCAGGACAACTGAAACGAGTGCCGAGAACAGACAACAACCCACATGGATTGCTGATAGTGAACTGGCGAACCTTGCTCAACAAGGATATTGACCAGAAGACGAAGAGCAACTATTGAAGGTAAAAGGGTAAAGAAGTAAAAAGGTAAAAAAGAAATAACGATGAACACAAAAGGATTTAAGCAGATGCTCATTGGGGAGAAAATGCCCGACAAGGACGACCCAAAATACAAGGAACGCTATGAGCGAGACGTGAGAGCTGGAAGAAAGTTTGCCAGGATGTGCAGAATTGACAAGGCTGCAGCCCATGTGCAGAAATTTGCCGACTTGCATAAGACAATGTTCCTGGTCATCGTGTTCGGATTTGTTGGTGTGAGCTTCAGTTTCAACATCTATCGCATGGCAAGAGCTTATCATTATCAGGGAGAGCGACGCACTGCTACGGAGAGACAGGACTCGCTGATAAAGGCTCGCCATCAGAATATGGGGAATGCAAAGAACATAGTAAGGACCAATGAGGATGCACGCCATCCTCATAAAGACAAATAACGATGAAGCTGACAGAAAGAATCAATTTCAGACAACCCAAGTACATGCTACCTGCGATTGTCTATCTTCCACTGCTTGGTGCCTCCTACTTTATCTTCGACCTCTTTGATACCAAGGTGGCGGAGAATAAGGATGCCAATATGCAGACCACGGAATATCTGAATCCGAACCTTCCACAAGCTCATATCAAGGGCGGTGACGGTATTGGAGGCAAGTATGAGAACATGTTGAACGCCTACGGCAAGATAGAAGACCATAGTGCCGTGGAAAATATAGACCGAGACAATGAGCAAGAAAAAGAAGAATACCAAAGCAAGTATTCGGATGCAGAACTGCAACAGTTGGATGCCGAAGCCAAGAGGCAGGCTGAAATGGAAAAACAGAGAGAAGCACAAGAAGCCCATGAGCGACAAAGAGAGAATGAAGCGTTGGCGGAATTGAACAAGGCGCTTGCCGAGGCAAGACTGAAGGGACAGCAAGCCACACAAGCGAACATCTCGACTTCTGCAGCCACCTCTCCTGCCGACTCGCAAGACTCAGCCAAGGGCGGTATCAACATCGAAGGCAAAATAAAGGTGAATGAGAATGCCAGAAAGGAAGCGGACGAGAATGACAAGCCAAGTGAAGTGGTAAAAAAGGTGAAGACATCATCGGACTACTTCAATACATTGGCAGTGAATGAGAAAGAGCCGACACTCATCAAGGCTATCATTGACGAGAACATCAAGGCTATGGATGGAAGCCGTGTACGTTTGAGACTGTTAGATGATGTGGAAATCGGTGAAATGGTGGTGAAGAAAGGCGCATACCTGTATGCCACCATGAGCGGTTTCAGTTCGCAACGAGTGAAAGGAACGGTGAAAAGCGTGCTGGTGGATGACGAGATAGTGAAAATCAACCTGTCACTCTATGACACAGACGGCATGGAAGGCTTGTATGTACCAAGCAGCCAGTTCCGAGAGACCACCAAGGATGTGGCAAGCGGAGCCGTGACCGGCAATGTGGATATGAACACCACCAATACTGGCAGCAGCTTTTCGCAGTGGGGCATGCAGACCATGCAGAATGCCTATCAGAAAACAAGCAATGCCATAGGCAAGGCTATCAAGAAGAATAAAGTGAAACTGAAATATGGCACCTTTGTGTATCTGATAAACAGCAAAGAGACCAAGAGTAAGTAAACATCAACATTCAAAGAATACGAATATGAATATCAAGAAGACCATTGGCGCACTCATGATGTGTGCAATAAGTGTCACTCCCCTGATGGCACAACAGACCAGTGCAGAGAGCTATCAGCCCAGCACCTACCAGGAGATGGAGCAGCTGACCGTGAACGAGCAGGTGACTACAGTCATTACGGCAAGCGAACCCATCCGCTTTGTGGATATATCCACCGACAAGATAGCAGGAGACCAACCCATCAACAATACCGTGCGACTGAAGCCCAAGGAGGGACTGCATGAAGATGGTGAAGTGCTTGCCATCGTGACCATTGTGACAGAACGCTACCGTACCCAGTATGCGCTGCTCTATACAACAAGATTGCAAGAGGCAGTGACGGATAAGGAGATACAACAGATAGAAAAGAATGCCTATAACAATCCTGCGGTCACATTGTCCTCTACGGATATGGCTCGATATGCTCGTCAGATTTGGTGTTCGGAAGCCCATGTGAACAATGTGAAGACCAAAGCCCATAAAATTGTGATGCGACTGAACAACATCTATTCGTCGGGCGACTATTTCTTCTTGGACTTCTCGGTGGAGAACAAGACAGACGTGCCATTTGATATAGACCAAATACGATTGAAGCTGACGGATAAAAAGACCGCCAAGGCAACCAACTCACAGATGGTAGAGTTGCATCCAGTCTTCACGTTGGAGCAGACCAAGCGTTTCCGCTATGGCTACCGCAATGTGATAGTCATTCGGAAAATGACATTCCCGAATGACAAGCAATTAACCATCGAAATGACGGAGAACCAAATTAGCGGTCGCACCATATCACTGAAGATAAACTACAGCGATGTGCTGTCAGCCGACTCTTTCAATCCGATTTTTCTGAAATAGAGCTACGCTAAGTGATTCAGAATAGGCAGTTGAAGACAACGCTCTATCTTAGCCAAGGTTTCGAGGGATAGGTTTTCCTGTCCTTTGAGTACCTTGGAAACATATTGCTGGCTACAGCCCATGAGTTCAGACAATCGCTTTTGGGTCATACCCAATTCCTCCATCTTGTCGAGCATCATCATTGCAATGTGCTGAGAATAGCGAAGCCATGACTTGTTAGCCATGCGCCACTCTGCATTCTCACGCCATTTGGATGGAGTTGAAGACTGATGTTCTCTCAGTTTGGAAACAATTTCGTTTGTAGTTCTCATAATAACCTCCTTTCTATATGATTTCATTTAAGAAGTCCATGAAGGAATCCTTGTCGGCAATATCGTTGTCAAGTAAGAAACGTCTCACCTTTTCCATTCGGGCGAGTTCAACCAAAGTATGTTCACGTTCCTGCATGGTACGAGTCAACTTGATTGCACCGCCAGTGATAATGTAAATACCCGGTTCGAGTTTGATAGCATAGATGCGGAGCCAAGAAGCATGACGTGGCGTATTACGCAAGCGTGCCTTCTCTTTGCCCAACAACATTTCCGAGGTACGACTATTCTCCAATGGGCGGAAAATCTTGTCAAGGTCAGCATCTGGAGAAATATCCATGATGAGACATTGCAAGCGTTCGCTATCTTCAATCGTATCATAGATGGCTTGATTGACATCAGTGATTTTGAAGTAGGACGCCAAATCGTCAATGTTATGCTTGAAGAAGCTACGCAACCATGTAACATCGTTCCATTGCCCAAGAATTGAGTCAAGAACGTTGTCGAGGCAGTCATCATATCTGACAGCCCAAAGGTGCTCGTTTTCTGTAATCAGGTCGAATGTCATAATCTTATTGTTTTATAGTGCGAAGATACAACAAATAATTGAAAAATACAACTTATAGGTTGATTATTTAAGAATATTTATGGAAGAAAGCAAGGAGTTACAAGGATTTTACAAGATATTCAGGGCGGTCATCTACATATCCGTGTTGATGGAGTTCTTTGAGTATGCCATAGACCCAAGGACGATAGACGGCTTTGGCGGTGTGGTGTGCGACCTGCACGACCGCATCAAGCAGTGGTTTATCTACCATGACGGGAACCTGGTGTATAGCAAGGTGGTGACATTCCTCTTGGTGTGCATCACCTGTGTTGGCACGAGAAACAAGAAACACTTGGAATTTGATGCCCGAAGGCAGGTGCTGTACCCACTGGTGAGTGGCGTGGGACTGCTGGTACTGTCCGTGTGGCTCTTCGGCTATGCGATGGACACTCGTCTCTATGCCCTAAGATTGAACATCATTCTATATATGGTGGCAACCATTATCGGAACGGTGCTGGTGCATGTAGCCTTGGACAACATCTCGAAGTTCCTGAAGGAAGGACTGATGAAAGACCGCTTTAACTTTGAGAACGAGAGTTTTGAGCAATGCCAGAAGGAAGAATACAACAAGTACAGCGTGAATATCCCTATGCGCTACTACTATAAGGGTAAATTCCGCAAAGGATGGGTAAACATCGTGAACCCTTTCCGAGGCACCTGGGTAGTGGGTACGCCTGGTAGCGGTAAGACATTCTCCATCATCGAGCCGTTTATCCGTCAGCACAGTGCAAAAGGCTTTGCCATGGTCGTTTATGACTACAAGTTTCCTACCTTGGCAACCAAACTGTACTATCACTACAAGAAGAACCAACAGTTGGGCAAACTGCCAGAAGGCTGTAAGTTCAATATCATCAACTTTGTGGATGTGGAATACTCCAAGCGAGTGAACCCGATACAACAGAAGTATATCAATAACTTGGCAGCAGCGAGTGAGACAGCAGAGACACTGCTAGAATCACTGCAAAAAGGCAAGAAAGAAGGCGGTGGCGGCAGCGACCAGTTCTTCCAGACCTCAGCCGTCAACTTCCTCGCCGCCTGTATCTACTTCTTCATCAACTATGGCAAGGAGCCATACGACAAGGACGGCAAGATGCTGATAGCAGAGAAAGTACTTGACCCGAAGACCATGCAGATGAAGCCGACCGGAAAGGTGTTTAACCATGCAGGAGAAGAAGTAGAGCCAGCCTATTGGTTAGGCAAGTACAGCGATATGCCCCATATCCTCAGTTTTTTGAACGAAAGTTACCAGACCATCTTCAATGTGCTGGAGACCGACAATGAGGTAGCACCCTTATTGGGACCGTTCCAGACCGCCTTGAAGAACAAGGCAATGGAGCAGTTGGAGGGTATGATAGGTACACTGCGTGTCTATACTTCACGTCTTGCCACCAAGGAAAGCTATTGGGTATTCCACAAGGACGGTGATGACTTTGATCTGAAGGTCAGTGACCCGAAGAATCCAAGCTATCTGCTGATAGCCAACGACCCAGAAATGGAGAGCATCATCGGAGCATTAAACGCCCTAATCCTCAACCGACTGGTGACACGAGTGAACACAGGGCAAGGCAAGAACATCCCAGTGAGCATTATCGTGGACGAGTTGCCTACACTTTACTTCCATAAGATAGACCGACTGATAGGTACAGCCCGAAGCAACAAGGTGAGCGTAGCTTTGGGATTCCAGGAACTGCCCCAGTTGGAAGCCGACTACGGGAAGGTGGGTATGCAAAAGATTATCACCACCGTAGGCAATGTGGTGAGCGGTTCGGCGCGAAGCAAGGAAACCCTGGAATGGCTATCCTCCGACATTTTCGGAAAGGTGGTGCAACTGAAGAAAGGCGTGACCATCGATAGAGACAAGACGAGCATCAACCTGAATGAGAATATGGACAGTCTTGTACCAGCCAGTAAAATCTCGGACATGCCGACAGGATGGATCTGCGGTCAGACGGCAAGGGACTTTGTGGCAACCAAGACCGGCATGAATGGTAGTATGAACATACAGGAAAGCGACGAGTTCAAGACCAGTAAGTTCTATTGCAAGACCGATTTTAATATGGCAGACATCAAGAAAGAGGAAAGCGAGTATATGCCATTGCCCAAGTTCTACACCTTCAAGAGCCGTGATGAGCGTGAGCGCATCCTCTATAAAAACTTCGTGCAAGTTGGTGAGGACGTGAAAGCCATGATAGCAGAGATATTCAACAAGAAGAATGCTAAGTGACAAAACAATGACATCCCCAAAACAAAAACAACGTCCATGATAACAAAGATAAAGACATACATTCTCCTAACGTTCTTGCTGCTGTGCCAAAGCATCGTAGCACAGAACAAAACACCTACAAACGATAGCCCAAGGCAAACCGACTTGGGCATCTTTGCTTTGCCACCCTTTGAGCGAGCCGTGCGGTGCATCAAGTATTACGAGGGATGGCACGATATTAAGCGCAACTATCCCTATATCGGATGGGGACATCGGATATTGCCACATGAGAAGTTCAAGAATAATCTCACCTATCAGCAAGCCGATTCCCTGTTACGCTCCGACCTCACCAAGTTATGTGCTATGTTCCGCAAGTATGGCAAGGACTCACTACTCCTTGCCGTACTTGCCTACAATGTCGGCCCCTACAAAATATTAGGGAACAAAAGATTTCCAAAGAGCCGTCTCTTGCAAAAGATTGAACGAGGATTGTGTGATATAGAAAAGGATTATCTTAACTTTTGCAAATGGAGAGGCAAATGCATCCCGTCCATCAAAAGGCGAAGAATGACAGAACTTCAATTGTTATACATCCCATAAAAATACGATAATACTCCATTGGGCATCGAAGTAGTTCTGCGTTGCCTATCGAAGTTATACTTCATCGGCACTTCAAGTATATTGGCTTAAAAACATACAAAAGTTGTATGAAAACAGCATTTGTGTACACAAAATTTCTGAGATATTAAAGAATTTAGAGTTAAATGAGCTTAAATTCATATTGAAGATTGATATTTTCTGTCATTTCTTGTCTTTTCTCAATAAATTTTCGTATTTTTGCAGCCGGATTGTATAGCCAGACCGCTGTTGTCGCTGTAAGACGAGTTCTTTCATGATAACCGAGTCGGCAGCCTACGCCGTGCTGAGTGTAGTGAAGTCAACCATGACATATCTATACGAAAGCGGGCTTTGGGTGGGAAGACAATCCAGACATAATGGAAGGCGTTTATCGACGCTGTGTTTGAGACACACTGAAATCTTCCAAAACAATCAGTATCAAAGTCTCGAATATGGTCAACGGTAGATGTCCCGGGTGTGATTATATCAATCCCGTGGAGACCTTGTAAGCATGAATTGTACCCTTTTGGGTGCAGTTAAATGTTTTATATAGGTCTCTTTGCGGTAGCGATTTTCATATCGGCGTGGGCTCTGACGTTGTCTGTTCGACTTTGATAGGCAGTTGGAAGAGCCTCAGTGTGTGGAATGGACAACAGGACGATTCCACGCTTTTTTTGTCGCAATTTAACGGATTTCTGTCTAGAAAAAAGTTAGCACCGATATGAAAGTCGATGAATGGACATCAGAAGATGTACACACCGTTGGAGGTGGTGAAACTCCTCCCTGCGCTGGACTTACCTCCAACGCCCTCCCCGAAGCTCAAAGCATTGTTTCCGCTGAGAGTTCACAAACAGGGGTGTCCACCAGAAGTGTCCATATAGCAAGTAAGCCTAAAGCACAAAAAGAAGAAGACTTTCCTCATTGGTATGCTTTACGCACCACTTATGGTAGAGAGAAAAAAGCATACGACTATATGACAGCCAAAGGCATCACGGCTTTCTATCCTACTACAGATACTGTAAAACTTATAAAAGGTAAGCGCAAAGTTGTTACTGAGTCACGTTTACCGAACATCTTCTTTGCCTACGGTACAGAAGAACAACTCAAATCTTTTGTTTACGACAATGTAAACCTCCCATTTCTTCGTTTTTACTATCGTCACGTCCATGTTGGGCGCAGAATAGAGAAGATTCCTATGATAGTTCCAGACTATCAGATGGAAAGTCTCAAAATCATCTGTGCAGCCGATGCGGACAATACCATCGTATCATTAGGTGAAGTGCCTAAGTTCGAGAAAGGACAGTTCGTAAAGGTTATTGATGGTGTATTCAAAGGTGTGATTGGAAGAGTTGCACGCTGGCAAGGACAACAGAGAGTTGGTGTGGTCATTGATGACTTGGTAACAGTGGTAACGGCTTATGTACCAAGTGCGTTTTTAGAGAAAATCATTTAAGATGGGTTACACAAATAGCCACAAACTCATAAAACAGAAAAACAATAATATGAAAAAAACATCTTTCCTTATTCTCGTACTTTGCAGTTTGCTATTCTCCTGTAGCAATTTATCAGAAAAAGAAATTGAAGAGACAACATCAAGTGGTGTCGTCTTAGTACAAAATCAAAGCTACTATGAGGTTGTTCTTTCAAACGGTGAATCAATTTATTTCTCAAATTTCGATGAGGATGGAGATTTGAAAGGCATTGCGACAGAGGAGGACTCTGTTGAAGTTGTGACTAATTACGGAACAGGCTTCTTTGTATCAGAAACAGGTGAAATAGCTACTAATGCTCATGTCGTTTCAAATATGGTTGCAGACAAAGAGGTGAACAAGTCGGTAGCAAATGTTCTTTCGGCATTAAAAAAGGTTATTGCTGCCGTATATAATGATTATAACGAGAAATTAGAAAAGGCACAATTGGCTTATGACTACGCCAATCAAACTCCAGAAGTGAGTTACGAAGAATTCTATCAAGTTAGAGATATTCGTGACGCTATAAAGGAAGAAATGCAAAAATACGCCCAATACTATAATGGTTTGGACGAAATTAGAGCAAGCGATTCGGAAATAAAATATCATAACAAGGTCAGTATTGCATATAACAACACATTTGTAACAAATACGAATGACTTTGCTTCATGTGTTGTAACAAAGACGGATAGCGATCACGATTTGGCAATCATTCAACTTAAAGACAAAAAAACACCTACCGATAAATATGTGTTCCAGATAGAGAATGAAGACCCCTTGGAAACATATAATTGGAAGGACGACATAGAGAAGAAAATCAAAGATGACAAGAATAGCAAACTGTTTATGTCAAGCTTTAACCTTGGACCGCAATTAGCTTTAACAAAAGAAGGCGTTAAGTCACAATTTAATAGCGGCTCAGTGAGTCAAAAAACAAGCGAAAAGATAATGTACTCTATACCAACACTTCCTGGTAGCAGTGGCTCTCCTGTCGTAAATTTACAAGGACAGCTGGTTGCAATAAATTTTGCAGGACTTAATGGCACGCAAAATTTCAATTATGGTATTAGAGTGAAGTATTTAAAAGAATTAATGGATAAATAAGACTTCTGATATGGAACATTTAATAGCTGATTCTGGAATACAATTTATAACTAAAGAAATTGAATTCAATCCTTCAGAGCCACTCCTTTTGCAAAGAGGCGGAACTTTAAAATATTCCTTCATAGAAACTGAAGATTTTCTTGAAGGCTTCAGAATATTTAATCTACTGTATTACAATAAGAATATAGATAAGTATATTCCCGTAGATGAATTGTCTGCTGATGATAGTGCTTTATTAAGACATCCTAATGGTCGTGAAGAATTGGATGAAGCAGGCATGGTAATAATGGATGACAATGCAAATGCCAGTTTGTTTACGACATATGATGAAAATGAAGAAGGCTTATATAGCATCAATTCCTTATTATCTTATCGTGTTGACGATTTGCAAAATCCGCATACAAAAGTTTCTGCATTTGAATTGTTACTCGATAAATGGCTTCCTATGCCAATGTTCCGCAAAGAAATAGATGGAGTGACAACCAATACTCCTTTGGCATGGTGTAGGATGAAAATACAGAAGATAGGTGAAGCTGATAAAAAAGGTGCTGCTCGTTACCGTGTAATTTGGGCATTTGACACTCAGTCGGGCGATGATGAATGGTCTGTGTTAAGACCTTTTATAGCAGAAGAAGACAATGGATTCTGTGAATATAGACTTTGCAATCGTGCAGACTTATTGCTGGAGTTTTTATCTAGCAATGAAGAGTTTCATGCTTTCTCTGATTATTTAGCATCTATCCTTGGTATAAATCTCGATAAAGAAGATACACGTAAATACAAAGCCTATTATATCTACTTTATTAATTTTATACGACTTGTTGGAGGTGCACCCGAGGTAACATTGCATGACAACAAGCAGAAAAGTATTAATGTAGACCTTGTCTTAGACATCGGCAATTCAAAAACATGTGGAATATTATTTGAAGATGGTAAGTTTACAAATGGCAAGATGTTAGAACTGACTGATCTTTCAAATCCTTGGCTTTACTACGAGAATAAGACATTTGACATGAGAGTTGTCTTTCGTAAAGCCGACTTTGGCAATGATATTGTCTTGGACGAGGAGATGTTCCAATGGAAAAGTTTTGTAAGAATAGGCGAAGAGGCACGAAGATTAGTTTATCGCTCTTTGGAAGAAGAAGGATTAGCAGAAAAAACGACTAATTATTCAAGTCCTAAGAGATATCTGTGGGATACGAATGAATACGAGGGACAGTGGGAAAACCTTATAACAACAGAAGACCCATTCAACGTATTACTTTCCAATGAAATTTCTGTACCTGGACTATCTCCATTATTCGACAAGGATGGTTCATATAACCCAAATGGGAACGATGATGTTTTGAAACTGATAGATTTGGATCAAAGCGAACATCACTATTCACGTTCTTCGCTTATGACATTTGCCTTCATCGAGATTTTTCAGCAAGCAATCACGCAAATCAATTCTGTTAGATACAGGGACAAATGGGGAAATAAGGATATTCGTAGAAATCTGAGAAACGTTGTTATAACATGCCCTACTGCTATGCCACTGAAAGAACAGTGTTATTTGCGCAAGAGTGCAAACGATGCTTTTGCAGCGATAGTAAGTTGCAATCAAAAGTTGCAAATGCCAACAATTACTCCTGAACCTACGAAACTTAAAGTGATAGACCCTTACGCTCCACTAGAAAAGAAAGTTTGGAGATATGACGAGGCATCATGTTGCCAATTAGTATATCTCTATGCAGAGATAGCTCAACGTTACAGTGGAGAAATCAATAAGTTCTTCGAGCTAAAAGGTCATGTTAGACCAGAGGATAAGAAAGAAGGAAATAAAAGCAAAACATTGACTATTGGAACGGTAGATATCGGAGCCGGAACTACTGATATTATGATATGCAAGTATAATTACCAAGGGGCTGGCACAGGTAAAACTACACCAATACCTTTATTTTGGGACAGCTTCTATCTTGCAGGCGATGACATTCTTAGAAACATCGTTCAAAATATTGTAATTGAGGGCAAGGAACACGGTTTGGCTGATTTTGGAAACATATCAGCTGCATTGACAGCAAGAATAAAGAATATGTCAGACCAAGACCTCAAATCATTGCCTTGTATAGACAATGTCGTATACAAGAATAAGATTTTTGATATCATATCTACGATAGACGAGAATGAGAAGCAAGAAAAGAAGACTGCATTTGCTTCAAACCTTGTTCATGATTTCTTTGGTAATGACAGTTCCATGATGGGCTATCGCGACAGACGTTGTCGTGTAGACTTTAACACCCAGATATCTGTTCTGGTCGCTCAACGTATGATGGAACTTCTAAGAACACATCGCCCATCTAAAGTCTATACCTATGATGAACTGTTTGATGATGTGAAACCGGCTTCATATCTCTTGGACTATTTTTACCATCATTTTGGTTTCCGGTTTGAAGAACTGAGTTGGAGATTTGACCCTATAGCTGTTGCAGATATCGTAAAAACAACGATGGAGCCACTGATGAAACAACTCGCATTGGCATTTTATACTCAGCAATGTGATATCATAGTGCTTGCTGGTCGTCCAACGTCTCTTGACCCTATCAATGAGTTGTTTATCAAGTATGTACCTACATCGCCAGACCGTCTTATTCGTTTGAATGGCTATCGTGTAGGAAACTGGTGTCCAACAGCTGACGGACAAGGTTATTTCTATGACCAAAAAGCTATTGTTGCTGTTGGTGGAATGATTGGCTATCATGCGTCACATACTGGATTGTTAGGCTTAACGATTGATTTCTCTAAAATGATAGAAAAGATGAACTCTACTGCCAACTATATCGGTGCATATAATTCCAGAAGAAGGCAGGTTACAGAAGTTCTTCTTTCACCTACAGTGACAACCGCAGAAATGGACATCTCTGTTTTTCCTGCGTTCTTAGGTTGCAGACAGCTTGATTCTGTTGTTTATCAGGCACGTCCGCTTTATGCAATCTACAATCATGGCAGTGCCAATAGGGTTCAAGTCCGTGTTTCTCGTAATTTTACAGACAATAAGGAAGAACTTGTACTTGAAGAGGCTACAGACAGCGAATACAGAAATGTGAAAAAGGATATAGAACTTGTACAGCAATCCCTTGTTGACGATGGCAAATTCTGGCTTGACAAGGGTGAGTTCGAATTAACAATCAGATAACAAAGATAGTATGATAACCAAGATAGCAGATCAGATAGAGAATATCAACAAGTCCCTTGACTGGATAAAGAAAAATAAACCACAGGACTATGACCAAAAGTTCATTCAGTTGATTGAACTCAGACGCACATTACGCAAGGTGCTTTCTGCCTCCTATAATAATCCAGGCATTGCAGCTTTTGGTAAAAGTCAAGTGGGAAAATCTTACCTTATTAGTTGTCTCTTGCAGGACAACGGAAAACCATTTATGGTAAAAGCTGGTAACGAACTGCATAATTTCGTGTATAAAATAAACCCTCCAAGTGACAACGGAGGTGGAAAGGAATCGACTGGTGTTATAACGCGATTCTCGTCTTTCAATCGTGCCCCAGACCGTTATAGCGAAAAATTTCCTGTACTTGTAAAAACGTTCTCTGTAACTGACCTTTTATTAGTTTTGGCTGATAGTTACTTCAATGACTTTGGCGACTATGTTGTTATTGATGAAGATGAGATTAACACTATAAGCCAGAAGTGGAATGAAAAATATTCGAATTCTGCAATAGTATCAAATAGTCCGATAAAGGCAGATGATATATTATTCCTGAAGTACTATTTCAATAAGTATATTCATCATGCTCACACCCTGAATAAGACATCCCTTTTCAATCATCTTACAATGTTAATAGAAAGGATTCCTGTTTCAGACTATCCAAATGTCTTTTCATGCTTATGGAACAACGAAACTAATTTTAACAATGTCTTTACACGCCTTCTAACGACACTGTCAACCTTTGGCTTTGCTGAATACATTTACCTTCCAATAGAGGCTGTACTTCACAAAGACGTGAAAGAAAACACCATAATGAGTGTTCAATGTCTAAAACAGCTATTCGAGGAATCAAAGACTCACACTTCTGATGTTTATATAAAAAAAGGAGATGATTTTGTCAAATGTGCCACAAATATGCCAAAAAGTGAATTGTGTGCTATTTGTTCTGAGGTTGTATTCAAAATAGAGGAAAGTTTCTTATCAAGCACACAGTCGTATGCTTGGGAAAATATGGATGCCAGTGTACAAAATAAGGTAAATCACAATCCAATAGAGTTGAAGATGCTTCGAACAAATGACCTGTTGGACTTTCCTGGCGCAAGATCACGTGAAGCAGAGAGATTGTCAAAATTAAGCAGTTCAACAGTTATGGACTTCTTTCTCCGTGGAAAAGTGGCTTATCTTTTCAATAAGTATAACGAGGAGATGTTTATAAACATTTTGCTCTACTGTCATCACAATAAAGACAACGACGTAACATATCTTTACAGTCTGCTTGAAAGCTGGGTTCACAACTATGTTGGTAAAACACCATCAGAGCGTAAACGTAAAATAGAGATTGCTCATAAGTCGCCACTATTTTATATTGGCACTATGTTCAATCTTGATATGGAACTTCAACCCGGCAAGGTGGAAAGCGAACAGACAGAAGAAACTATTGACCAAACATGGATTGGCAGATTTGAGACCATTTTGAATAGACAGTGTTTTCACCGTGAGACTACGGACTGGGTAAAGAATTGGACTGAGGATGGCGATGATTTCAAAAACAGTTATGTTTTGAGAGATTACAAGTTCTCAGAAAAAATTTATAATGGGTTCTCAGAAGAAGGAAAGGAAACAAGTAGAAGAATTTCAGAGACCTTTTATGGTAAAATGCGTTCAAGCTTCGTAAAAGACAAATATGTACAGAACCTATTCCAAAACCCAGACATTGCATGGGATGCTGCTGCATCGATGAATAATGATGGTGCGCTTTATATTCTAGAGAACCTTGCAGATGTCGCTGCTCAAATGGATAAGACACGTGAAGAAGATTTTGCGAAAGTCTTAAATGGTGTATCAAGCAAGTTGTATGATATAATGCACGATTATCACCAATCGAATGATGTTGAAGAGATTCTTGAAGGAAATATCCGCAAGGCCAAGGCTATTTTCCGTGAGATGGACTTTACTTGCAATACTGATAATTATTATTTCGGACATCTTATCCAAGCCTTGCAAATAACAGAGCCTGAGTGCTATAAGGTCGTTCACAAGGTAATGCAGAGTTCTGAAATTATTGGTAAGGTAAATGATTTCAAGGATTATGAAATAATCCGCAGTTCTTGTAAAAACAGTGGCTATCCAATTGAAACCGCAAAGGAAGATACTGATAAATGGCAGTGCATAATGAATACGTATGGATTCTCTACGCAGAGTGACGCAGAAGAATTCTTGATACATAAACATATTGACATCCAAAAGCTCTTCTCTGGTACTTTCAAACGGAAATTGAATTCGTGTGTCATTGCAGATGCTGTATACAATCATTGGTGTACTAAGATTAAGTCTGTTGATTTTATAAATGAGTTCTCTAATGAAGATAACTTTGACTCTTCAATAATGACTAATCTTATTGAACAGATGGTCTTGACTTCTGGAACATTGAATATAGCAGATCGTATGGCAGGTCTTATCTCAGACTACGTAAATGTCATAGATATTCATGCAGCAAATGAGAGCTTAATTTCAGATATATTGGCAGATGTCATTCAAGACTTCGTTCTTGATTTTGGATTTGAGTATCTCTCTGATGAGGAAAAAGCAAGCGCAAAAAAGGTTTGCCAGAATCGCAACATTCCAGCTTTCCATTTTATAGAGAAGGAAATGCCAAAAATTGTGGATGAAGCCGACCTGACAACTCTTTTCAATGAAATGTCTACTAATCCGAAGGCTCTACTTCCTTCATTTGAGGACAACTATCACAAATGGTTAGAATACATGTTTATATCATTTGTCGCAACATTGGAAATTCCAGATTATGACCCTGAAGCCAATATGGTTTTGGAAGTTCTATTGAAGAAGATAAAAGTTGCGTGAAATTCTCCTTTCTATTGGATGTAAACATTCGTTAATGTATGAAGAAAATATATTTTTGGAATAGAATAAATAAAGGAGGAATGCCTTTCTGGCAACCTTGGGGGTGCATGGGATGCCTGGGAAGACTCCTTGGATTTTTCCTCCTTTTGGCATTGCTGATAATTCTTCTCAGTCTGTTCAGAAAATGTGGTTCAACTGAAGGCGGAAGCGAAAATGGTGGAAGATTGTCACCTGGAGATTCTGTTGCTTGGAATCGTCCCATTGCAGATGGTGACGAAGTGGGACTCCCTTCTCCTGACGAGAACCAACTACCACCATTCGAGGAGATAGATCCTGTACCTAATCCCGATGACGGAGGAGCTACAAGAATATACCCAAACTTGTTGTATGTTATCTTTGATTCAGGTACAGATGATAGCACATTCAAAAAATTTGCTCAACGGTTCTCTGCTTTATATCCTTCACCGCAAAATAAGATATCCTATTACAACACAGGCTCAAAAACTGCGGTATTAGAGGTGGAAGAAGAAAAACGTAATGAGATCTGTCAGAAATTGCCAGAGCAGATAGCAGACATTGAGTTTTATGTAGTTCCTGTTGAAGAAATGCTTCAAAATTCATCTGTTGTACCTAATGACCCAGCACTTAAGGATGCGAACAAGGGATGGTATTTTAAACCGATACAAGCCCAAGAAGCATGGGGTATAACACAAGGCTCATCGGATGTTATTGTTGGCATAGTTGATAGCTACATGGATTTAACTCATCCAGAATTGAAGGGAAGCCGATGTGTTTATCCATATTCTGTGGTAAAACAGAACAGTGATGTATCGCCGAAAAGAGGTACGGATCAAGGAAACTATTGTCATGGTACATTAGTAACTGCTATTGCAGTAGGAAATGCCAACAATGGGCAAGGTTCTTCGGGCATAGCTCCTAAATGTAAATTCATCCCTGTAAGCATGGGTGATAAAATGAATACAATCACCATAGTTGAGGGACTTTTATACTGTATGTATCATGGAGCTGATGTTATAAATCTCTCTGTTGGTGCTGCTTGGGATACAACAATGATAAGGCGAATGAGCATTGAAAACCAGATTGCATATTCTCGGCAAAAGGGTTTGCAAGCAGCTAAGATGTGGAATTATGTTTTTAAGCTTGCAGAAAAACATAATTGTACTATCGTATGGGCAGCTGGCAATGACAATTGTTATGCGGCTATGGATAATTCTAAGAGAAATCGTAACACTATCAGAGTTTCAGCACTTGATAGGAATCTAAAGAAAGCTTCGTTCAGTAACTTTGGAAACTTTAGTTCTGAAGGTCTGTATGAATCAACAATATCTGCGCCAGGGGTTGATATTTATGGAGCGATACCTAACAATAAATATATAGCTTGGCCAGGAACAAGTTTCTCAGCTCCGATTATAGCAGGTGTAGTCGCTCTTATCAAAAGCCAAAACAAAGACTTAACAACATCACAAATCATAAGAATTCTTCAGTCTACAGGTAAACCAATAGCCAGTAATCCTGAGATTGGAAACCTTGTACAAATTAAAGATGCTTTGATAAAGGCTAAGAATACGGTAGAATCGGCTGGTGAACCATCAACAAACCGAACAGTAGTCAGATCATCACGCCATGGAATAACTGAAAGAAAATAGCAAAATATAAAAACTTAAATAATATGGCAAACAAACAAAAAACTGGAAGAATAACGATTGCAAACATTATTGCGATTGTTGGCTTGGTTCTTCTCTTGGTGTTCTCTTTTATAGGGCACTCGTACATGAGCGGAGGGGAATTAGGATGGGACATTGTCATTTCTGTGGCAATAACTGCATTTACAGCGTTTCTACTTTGGTTCCTAATTAAAGCAAAGGGGGCTGAAAACCAACTGGACAAGTGGCGGAAAATAGAATATGCTACACTTGCTGTCTATGTCGTATTTGCAATACCTGCTTCGTTAATGGGTGGTATTATGCATTTCTTTGTAGTTAACGATAATAAAGAGAATATAAAGGCGTATGCAAAAGCGGATTTGACGAAAATTGACAAAATGTTCAATGAATACAAGGAATTTGAATCTGAGGCAATTTCAAGAACTGGTACAGGACTTCGCAATGCGACAGGCCCAGGGCAAATATGTGATGCTTCTTTGAATAAATTTATGGAAGAAAACAGAATTTCTCATACAAGAGAAAGTGCCAATAATTTTGAAATGATTCAGCGTAACGCACTTGTAGGCGCAGGATTTGAATCTTTTTATAATGCTTTTAGACAAGAAGAAACTGAGATTGAAAACGCTGTAAATAGTTGGAGTATTATACAAATACCTTTAAAAGCTAAGATGATTAGTGATTTGGCGGAATCTGCACAGAAAGAGTTAAATAGACTCTCTAAAAATGCTAAATTGCCTATTGTTACCTATGATTCTGGTTCTAGAAGTTATACATTAGGAGAAAATCAAACCCAAAAATTTGAAATAGAAGATTCTGTTGAATCTTTTGAATTTAAGAAGGCATTGCAGAGTGCAAGTGGATTTAGTGCAATAGCTATCATAGTTGTTTTGTTAATACATGTCCTCATCTTATTCAATTACTTTGTTGCTTACCGTACAAGTACTCTTGGTATTAGTAAGCATAGTGAAGAAGATGGTGGTACAATCCTAAAATAAATTATTATGTGTACATTAAACGATTTACAGAGAAGACAAATAATACAGAGAGAACCGACCAAGTCTGCTGAATACATGCTTGGACTTATCCAAAAATATGACAACCTCTCTTTGGATGATTTTCCTAATATGAATTCTGATAAGAGGAATTACATTCAGGAAAAATTAAATAGTGTTCCCAATCCTAACGAGCAAAAAGAATGGAGTAAGATTGCAGGTATGTTGGGATCTTCATCTCAAGAATTTCTTGATGCTCTCAATTCTTACATAAGAAATTGGGAATCATCTCGACCTTTTGGTAACCATGTGGACGAAGCTTGGACTGAAGTGTCGAGAGTTGAAGGCGAAATGAAATCAGCTCAGGCTCAAGAAGAAGAAAATGATTGGGTGAATGTAGATACGCTTTCTCAGACATCACTAATTGGACATCTTAACAAATACCCCAAAACTGTTCATAAAAACGAGATAGATGACAGTGTTTGGGGATTGATAGACAAAGAAGATATACAAGATATCCAAAATTACATTACGATTTTCCCACAAGGTCTTCATGTAAAAGAAGCAAAGGATATTTTGAATGCTGTTGTTGAATGGAATAATGTAAAGAATACTAATGATATATTTGTTATTAATGATTACATTCATACCAATCCTACATCTCCTTTTAAGCAACAAGCATCAATTCTTATCGCCGGTTTAAAGCAAGGTGAAATTAATGAAATGCGGAATAATCCCAATCGGTATGACGTTTCACGATTGATGAGATTGTTGAATGATGGAATAGCTACAGAAAGGGAACTCATACTAGCTAAGGTTATGACAGAAACTATACTTGAAACCTTAAAGAACACTGACATTGAGGCTGATCTACCAGATATAAGAAAAGCTATTGATGATTCTCAAGCTGAATGTAAAGATGGGTATACGGATGTCTTCTTCTTTGGTGTTCCTTCAACAGGAAAAACCTGTGTTTTAATGGGTATGTCTCGTTCAAACTCTCTCCATATCAATCTTGCGTCTGGTGGCGGTGACTATGCTGCTACACTTCAACAATATACAGATGTTGGCTTAACCGTGCCAAGAACCCCAGGAACGTTTGTTACAACTCTTGAGGGAACAATTAGCACAAGAAATGAGCCAGGGACTGTACATAAAGTAAATCTTGTAGAAATGTCTGGTGAGGAATTTGCTTTTGGTATAGCAAGTCATCCGGATCATGTTTTTACTTTCGAAGATATGGGAAGCGGAGCAACCCAATTGTTGAATAATAATAATCGAAAAGTATTCTTCCTCATAATTGACCCAACAGCAAATGTGGTTAGGATAAATAGGGAGATCACAGATGGCTATGATGAAGAGACTGGAGAACCAATAATACATTTGGAGTATTGTGTTGTAAACCAGAGAACGATTCTTCAAAAGATGGTAAACCTATTAGAGAATCCTGGAAATAGTGATATTATGAAGAAAGTGGATTCAATACACATTATCATGACGAAATCAGACACTTTAGGTGATCCTATCGAACGTGAAGAAAAGGCTCTAAAGATTTTCAATGATAAAATTGGTGGTGATATTTTAGAGCCACTAATAGAATTATGTAGAGAATACAATATAAATTCAAATACTCAGTTTTGTCCTAAACTTTATACATTTAGTCTTGGAACTTTTTATGTAGGAGGTCTTTATGAATACGATCAGACGGATTCTGATAGGTTGGTAAGAGCAATAAAAAATTCTACCCAAAGAACGAAGAAAAAAACATTTTGGGACAAGTTAAAAGAAGTAGTAAATTAATTTTATTATTATGGCTTTAAATAAATGCATTGCAGTAAAAATCTGTGGAAATCCAGACTCAAATAGTGGATTTACCCCCATTTTTTTATTCAACAGCCCGTCATTTTCCATCGAAGACGAATTCTATGTTGGATTTGACAACTGTTCTTTCTTTTATACAATAAGAACGACCAATACGCAGACTATATACAAACTCGTTAAAAATAATGTACGTAGTTATGGAGCGAGTCGTGCAGGATCTTTGGTCATAGCTTTTTCTATTCCAAAGGGTTATGCCCTAGGAAACGGATATACTCCTTATGACGTGTTGTCTAAACTCAAAGATACGTTTTTGGAAAGATGTATGACATGCAAGGATGCTGTTCGTGAAACATATGAATTTAATCAAGGGAGAATAGGTCTTAAAATATTAGACGATGTTGCGCAAGTTTTTTTTATCGAACCAAAATCGTGTCCTAATAGAATTATGCTCCCTAATGCGCCGAAGGGGTATATCGTCAAAAACAATTTAGAAATAGAGCAATTCTTTCATGACACGAATTATCCAGAATTTGACAAATTTAGCGAGATAATAATTGCAGAGAAGGTAACTCAAACAAATTATATACCGATTAACAATATTCAGATTCCAAGACGAATAAATTATTCCATTTATGTTGATGGCAAATTTGAAAAGTCGTGTGATGATTTAAATGTACAATTAACAGCTTTCTCAAATAAGCCCAAGGAGTATTACGATAACAAATCCGTTGCTTTCACGATTCAAGAGTTAAAAGATGGGAAAATCATTGACGGTTTTGTTTTTGACGAAATTCAGGAACGAATCGATATATCAACTCTAAATTGGGCAAAGCCTAAGAGTGAAAGATTTTGGATAAGAATAGAGTCTCCTAAGAAGTTTGATAACTCTCTGATAAATCGTAAGCTTATTAAGGTCGTTAGTACATCTGGCATAATACGATTAGATAATGATTTATCATTTACACTTATTGGAGAGCAAATTGCTGATCTCAGCAATCTTAGATATTCTTTGGCAGATAATCTTAGGGAAAAATATAAAATATCATCTTGTAAGATTAATGGTGATATGATAACAATCGTTATAGATACGATTCGAATGGATTCAGACATAGAACAGCAACATCGTAAATTTCCTCCTATTCCAGTACCACAAGACAAATTACCAGTAATCGATGTTCAAATCTTCATTGAAGACATACTCAAACTTACAGGTAATGTTAGTCAAATAAATGCTAAATTCAAATCTGGAGAAGATACTTTTTGTTCTCAAATAGTATCTTTCCATAACACAAAGTCAAGTCGTACATATGAAGGCCATTTCTATGTCCCTAAAAGTAACCCTGATGGATACATAGAATTTTCGATTAAAGACACCATTTGGATGTCGCAAAAAATTATGCCATCAAGTGATGATATATATCAGCTGAGAAAGTTTAATAAAAAGAAAAAGAGTTTTGTCAAAAGAAACATAGGCTTTGTTAAATTATTAGCGTTTGCTTTTTCTATTTTACTATTCTTTATATTAGGTTTCGTTGCACATAATCCCTTGCAATCATTCTTTGCCACGTCGAATACTAATCAAGCATCCAATGGCACCGAACCTCATGATACCATTGCGTATAGCCAATTAACAGATGAAGAAGCTAATGCTATATTGAAAGATGCAGAAGACAGATTAGAAGCCAAAGATGTAAGTTTTGAAGAAATAGCCGGATTTTACAAAAAAATTCATGAAAATTCTACAATATTACAAGAACAAGATAAATTGAATTTTAAAAATAGAATATGTAATCGGATAAACGACTATTATTCAATATCGAAGAATATTCAAAGTGGCGACTACCAAAAGATTAAGGAAGCAATCTCACATATAAACGAACTTCATATTTGGCCAATACATGCAGAAGTAATACAATTGATAGCTCAAGATGAAAACACATATAAAAATCACTATAGTACATTCAAAAGCTTTTCGGATATAGCATATGCCTATAACGAATTTTTAAAAGAAAAGCATTTTGTTTGTAGTAAATGTGGAATGAATTTTACAGATAGAAATACAATGACCACTCATGAGAAATCTCATGAAGAAAAAAAGATTTATAAATGCGACAAATGTGGTAAAACATTTCATGAGGAAAGGAAACTTCAAAAACATATCCCAGAGCATTTTAAATGCGACATATGTGGGACAAAGTTTAATTCGGAAGCAAATTTAACTTCGCACAAAAAAACAAAACACGAAAGATAAATATGAAAGCTTTAAAATTAATAATAGTATTTGCTCTAATTTTAGGAGGAGTTATCGGAGCATTTTTCTTCATCAATCCTGACACTGGTGGAACACTTCCTCCTCCTGACGACACGTATAAAACTTATAGAGACCAATTCGTTAAAGACTGGGAACAAACTAATGACTGGAATGAGCAATTGTTCATGAGCCACTCTGATATGATTCAACAGTTAAGTACTCAGTTTGATACAGAATCGCTCAATGATCTTAACACAAAAACAGCTACAGAGATTGTGTATAAAAAGATATTTGATGAGTGGAAATCATCGTCTTGTGCAAAAAACATCATTGAGAAGTATAATGGTGCTATAAAAGTAATTGAAAGTAAAGATAATAATGCAACAAAGGATCCAAATGTTCAGAAAATAAAGAATGTATATCTTACATATACTACAGCTTACAGTTTGGCACATCAAAACATTGGATTAACTCCGCACTTTAATGGCGGCAGTTGGAATTCATATTCAAGCTATAGTTCATCCATCGAGAATAAGATGAAATCGATGCTTAATAACTCTAATTATAAAACGTATCTTTCGAACATTGCAGAAATAAAGAATGGTCTCAATGCTATCCCCAACAAACTTTCTGTAGGAAGAACTCGTTTTTATGAGGGGTTAGCAAATAGCATCGAACATTATTATTCTCGAATAAACCGCGGAAATAGGAATCGTTCTGAGCTTAATGCATTGCGCAATACAATTAGAAAATACGAGGACGAATACAAATCTAACAAACGTCTGAGTTATTTTGCAAATGACATCTATGCAGCAGACGTTGCATATAATGAAAGCAGAGAAGAATATGAAAGGAATAATAGATAAATTACATTTTATATTTTTCATCCAAATCCTTTGTTTCCTTGCTATGCCAGCAAGGGGACAAAAGGCTTTGGATAAAACTATTCAAAATAACGTGGAGTTAGAAAAAGAAATAATAGCATTGCAAAAAGACTCTTCCAATATAAAAAAACAAATAAAAGACATTCGTGTTCTTATAGGAGAAGATTCTTCAAGGAATGCTGAACTTGAAGACAAATATAGAACATTGATATCAGCTACATCGAAAGATTCCATCTCTCAACTTCGACAACTTGTAACATTATTGGAGAAGCAACGAGATTCGTTGCTTACGTCAATAGCATCAATCAAGAAAAACGTAGCTGAAAACGAAAAGGATTTGAAGAGCACAAACTCAGAGTTACAAAATCTGGACGTTTATTCTGATATACAAATGCAACAAAAATTCAAGGAAAATTTGTCGTATTTAAAGAAGAAATACTCCCAGATGATTATGGAAAATTTGGCAGACATCTCAACCAATCAGGATAAATTTCAGTCATTTGAGGGTTTTTCTGATTATCAAAAACGTATTGCAGTTGCATTGAAAAATAAAAAGGTATATGATGTGTCATGGGATTGTATAAATACAGGAAATGGATACCAAGATGTTGATAAGTACCGAATTGATATAAATAAGCTGTTGGAGTTGAAACAAGACTCCCCCAAAAAGGGTTTATACAAATTAACTGCAGAGCAATTTGGCGAACTTGATTCGTTAGATATTAAACTTTCTCGATTTAATAGTGGCATAAAAGCTCTTCGAAACATCGTGACAAAAATAAACAATGATGAAAACATTAAAAATATTCGTAGCGAGAAAAATGCGGATACAAAATACGATTGTATTGAGCGAATTAAGAAATATGTAATTCCTCAGGAAGGGAGCGAAGAAGCAAGAATACACGAGCGCTATTTCAAAATGATACCATATCTTGAGAAATTGCTCAGAAAGTATTGGAGCGAACTTAAGAAGAATCCTTTTGAATCCACAAAAACTGAAGTGATAATAAATAGTCTAATTGTAAAATGATAAAGGTTTGGTATAAATACATTCTACTCTTAATACTATTGTCCCTATCATTAGTGTCAAATGCGCAAAATGAGAAGAGGAAATCAGAAGATTCTGTTTCAAAAGTTGTAGCCAATGATTCTGTAAAAAAACTTGGAGGGGATTCAAGTGTAGACTATTCTGTGGCATACGAATCCGCTTTAAAGCGAAATGAGGAATTACTGAAGTTAAAACAATGCTTAAGTGACTCAATTGGAATATGGCACAAAGAGCTAAAGAAATATAATGACAGTCATGCATCTATTGTCAAGTCAATAGAAAAGCTTGAAGCAAAGGTAAGGCAAGAAGAGTTAAAGGTACAAAAGAGTGGCGTTATTGAATTGCGCCGCAAGAGAGATGCGCTTTTAGAGGAAATACGAAAGAAAGAAGAAGAAAAGCAGCGGCAAGATTCTTGTCTTCGAGAAATTAGTAGTAAACTTAATGACAAGAAAAATCAAATCCAAAACCTTGCCAGCATAAAAGATAATGTGTCTAAACAGGTTATCGCAGAAAATAAGGATTATTTGGAAAAGCCGTTCCATGAAATGGATTTAGCAACATTGACTCTTATAAAATCGAAGTGTCAGAAATATTCTTCAGATGCGAATGTAAATGCATTTGTCTCCCAAATAGACCATGTCATTAAGAACAAACAATTGTTCAATGATATTACGAAGATCGTCAATTCACCATACAGCAAATTTGAAGTGGACAAAGCTTTAGTTGCCATTCCACATTTTACAAACATAAACTCTGCTCAACGAAGCGAAATATTGGAGTTAAAAAGGCAATTAACTATATTTCCTAGTGGTCTTGCCACATTTAAAGAATTTATCAACAACTTGAACAGATGTCGTAATGGCGTTAGTTATTCTATTGATTTCTATAGAGCGGACAAGAAGAGTATATTTCCTAATGATTTAGAGCAGAAAGTAAAGGACGTATTACTTGCTGTTCCATACTTGAAAACAAAGTATGAAAAGTTTATGGAGATATTCAAGAAAAATCCAAATAAACATTCAGACATTGAGGCTGAAATTCTCAATCAATAATAACTGAATCTTATCCTTATCACAACTTGAAATATGGAAAAGAAATCATCTATAAAAGAAGTACATAAGTTAGTTCCGCAGGATTATCCAGAGCTATACAAAAAAATAAGTGGAATTCTTGGAGACGAGAATCCATTCGCCAAGTTTAGTATTGGTGCGGGAAACTACATTTGGTCTGACAATAGATGTGATTGGCACCAAATGATTGCATGGAGTTCTCTAAAGCAAGAAGCTGTTAAAGAAGCCTTGGCTAATGTCAGATCGCAATTGATTACTAAATTTGGTGAGAAACAAGCTGAATTATTGTTGTCTATACCAGATGATGGCTACATATATTTTAATGATGACGAGGACGAAATAAAAATACTCATCACGGGATGGGGATTTAAGAAGCCTGTTAGAGTTGGCGGCAAACCTATAATAGAGGAAATTCTTGACAAGAACCCTATAACCATTGCTTTTGTGTACAATGGTTCAAGGCTTCCGAACTACCAATTCGGAATCAAACTTTCTAACAAGGCAAGAAAATTACATACGGATGCTGACGGTCTGTGTCACATGGGTAATCTGTGTGAGGGCGAAAAGTATATTGTTTATGACATTCTGAATGGAAACAAAACATATAATCTCGAAATCGTCTCAGGTCAATCACACTATGACATAGACTTAACAAAGCACACACAACTCTCAATAAGTGCCCTGGCCGACGAACAGTCAGTAGCAAATGAACAAATAGATATACAATATCATAATTCTTCGTATAATGTAACTACTGATGCTAATGGTAATGCCGTCTTGGAAATACCATTATACGAAGGTGAGCAACTATCTGCTATATTAAGGGATCAGACAAGATACGTCACCATCAATTCAGAAGGAAATCATATTGATTTCGTTTTTAAAACGACTCCACCTCCTGTACCAACTCCTGAAACAGATGTTGTGGTGACAGTATTTTTGGATGGTAGTGTGCTCCCAAGCAAGAATGTGCGCATCACCTATAACGGACAAACGTATACTGGTATTACAAATGAAAATGGCCAGGTTTCTCGACATCTACAAATTGTCAAAGATGAAACATGCGATGTCTCTGTAGAAGATTATGCTTCTCAACAGAGAAAATTGGAAGATGTTGCTTCAAATGAATTTAGGTTTGAGAAAAGCACGCCTGTCAATAAGGTTATTCCTAAAGTAATTGTAAGAAGAGAGAATGGAGAAAACATAAGTAATTATCCAATAACAGTAGAAGTTGATGGTAAGAGCAATAATTATGTTACAGGAGAAGATGGTGTGGTCATCTTACCTGAAGTAATAGAAAATAGCATATTGACTGTCACTGATGGAAATGACATATCACACAAAGAAGAATATACTATAACATTAGAAAACGACGAGTGCATATTCATTATCCCCAATGAAGAACCGATAGTAGAGCCTGTTGTGGAACAGCAATTGAAGTTGATGTTCCGTGACAAGGAAGGTAAGCCGATTGTGTGTAATGGGGTAAACTTTCATCAAGATAGCCGTGAAGATGTACACGCCGTACTTGATGAAAAAGGAGATACATATATTCCCAAGGGAACATTTAAAAACGGAGAGAAGGTAACCGTTTCTATAAATGGTTGGGAAGATAAATACGACCCAATCCCTTTCGTTCCCCAAGAAAATGAGGATGAGTATCTTATTCAAGAAAAGGATGCGAAAAATTCTTGGTGGATGATAGTCTTGCAAATTCTTGTTGTGTTATCTGTCATTGTGGCAGTGATTGCTCTTTGGCCTTTCCTTGAAGCTGCTTGTGCAGGATTATACGAGGGCATTTACAACACTGTATGTCCGTACTTTTAAAGAATAATGTTGTCAACTAAAAATAAAGTATCAATAAAATGAATGATGTATTTTTTGCATATACCGACTTGTTGATTATATATGGAATGAGTCTTTTGACTTTCGCTCTATATGGTTGGGACAAGCATCTTGCGGTTTATCAGAAGACAAGGATACCGGAATTTATCCTTCTTTTGTTTTCATTCCTCGGAGGAGCTTTTGGTGCTTTGTGTGGAATGATTTTCTTCAGACACAAGACTCTTCATAAGATGTTCTTGATATGTGTCCCCGTGTTTCTGTTTTTACAATTGGCTTTTGATATTATCTATCGAGTTTTTTCATAGTCAACCTTATGAAAGCATTAAAAACGATACTCATATCTGTTTATGTGATCATTATAATTCTGCTTCTTTTAAGTTTGTTGAGATGTAGAAATGATGTGCCACAGCACACAGATATAATCCCCAAGCCTGTTATTAAGGAAAAGTTCAAAGCTGATGTTGTAATGTGTATTGATTGTACAAGCAGCATGAACAACATAATCAATACAATAAAGAACAACGCATTGACTTTCTATCCAGACTTAAAACAACGGTGCATCTCACAAGGTAAGGAGATAACATCAATGCGCATAAGGGTTATAGGATTTCGAGATGTTGGAGATACTACTCCCTTTGAAAAATCAGAATTTTACAATATCCCAGACCGTAAAGACGATTTTAAAAATTTCGTTTCTCATCTTTTACCAGTCGGTGGTGGAGATGATCCTGAACACGGATACGATGCCTTGGCTATGGCTATAAATTCTGATTGGAGAAAAGAAAAAGATGTTCATCAAATCATTATTCTATGGACGGATAATGCATCTCATCCTTTATCAGGAATGAATGGGGTGCCTGCATCTGTAGAAGAATTGAAGTCTCAATGGAATGAGAAGATGAACAATAAAGGTAAGCGATTGGTCCTTTTTGCACCTTTAGATGTATCATGGACAGAGTTGGAGAAAACTTGGAATAATACAACAAGACATGATGTAAGTACTGGCGGTGCTTTGTCCGATGTCGATTATGAAGATATATTAAAGACTCTTTCTGAAAGAATATAAAATATGAAGACACTTAAAACTGTTTTATTTTCCACGTATGCGTTGCTTGCTATTCTGTTGTTAATCAATTACAATACCAATAAGACAGAAGCATCTACAAGATCCTCTGATACATTAACAGAAGAACCAGTTGACACTGCTGATGTCGTGAGAACAGCTGAAAAAGTTGGTAACAATGGTGCTTTAAAGGTTACTTTACTTTGGAATTTTGAGGGGGATATTGATTTGCATGTAAAACAGCCTAATGGTAGAGAGATATATTATGATGATAAAAGTGATGCCAATACAGGTGGATATCTGGATGTAGATAATATGGACGGTGGCAATGGTTCTGCGGAGAATATCTATTGGGAGAATCCTCCTAAGGGGAAATATACTGTTTCGCTTGTGTATTATCAATCATCCCGTTCTACAGACATAGTTGGTTCAGGAGATTGTACTATTGTTGTTTTCCAACAAGGGAAATCGCCCAAAACTTATAGAGCGCATATGAGTACAGTCAAAGAAACGAAAAAAATAATAAACATTTTAATACAATAAATTATGAGAACCTGTCCGAAATGCAAGAGTGTCATTGGTAATGATAAAGCTATATTTTGTAAGAAATGTGGTTCCAAATTAGCTCCTGTTTCCGATACATTACAGGAAGAGACTCCAACAGCTAATTCTTATAAAAGAGAGAATATAGGTTGCTCACCCGTATCAGATGTAGGTGTAATATTAAATCCAAATACTCCAACAACTTCTAACCAGCATAATTCTGATGGGGTGTTATTAGGAAATCAGATAACGCAAGTTGAAGTACTAAGAAATAAAAATGAGTCGCATTCCAATGGAATGACAATGTTAAAGGCGATAAAGATTTGCTTCTCCAAATATGCAAAATTTGAAGGAAAAGCTTCAAGGAGCGAATACTGGTATTTTTGGTTCTTTAGTTTCTGTATGGGGACAATTCCTTTCATTCTTGCTTTTCTAATAGATAAAGACGTTATAAGTTTATCGTTGTTGGCTGTTTCCTTTTTATATGGCATCATATCTCTTCTTCCAATGCTTTCTGCTGCAGTTAGACGTTTACATGATGTCGGAAAGTCGGGAGCATATATGTTTATTTCCTTTATACCATTGATTGGTGGTTTCATTATGTTGTATTTCTTATGTAAGAAGAGTAAATAATCTTCGTTTGAAGGTTACTTGTTTATGTGTTATTTCATAAACATATTATTTATAATATAAACGATAATCAAATATGTTATTACCAGAATTTTTTATATACCCATTAGCATTAATTTTGGGAATACCAATAATATGTTTTATTTCTTGTGGGATAGATGGTATAAAAGGATTGTTTGGAGCTACTATAGCCTTTTTCCTGAATATACCGCATACAACTAAACTCTTATGTAAAAATGTATATAAGATACCAGCCAAGTTAAAAGCATTCAAAATAACCAAAGAGGGAGTGAAACGTTCGTTACTTATTGTTGGCCTGTTGTTGTCTTTTGTCTTGGTGAGTGTCGGTATTGCTAAAGCTTGGATTGTTGACAAATTATGCCCTTATGTGATATTTGTAGAAGACAATAAGAAATCAAATGATGTCTCCTATAAAGTTTATGTAGCACTTGGAAATCCTGTCATTAAGGGTGAAAAACAAAGTTTGTCTGTAGGTGAAACGTTGATAGTTAATAATTCGTCCAAAAAGTTGACATATCGATCTATAGAGTATACAAAATATACAGCGAATAGATGCTATTTAGGAACATCTTCTGAAACAATAGAAAGAGATGGAACAATCAAAGTTGACCACTATCCTGATTATTTCTTTTCAGATCCTCCGTCAAGCATAAGAAGTAATTGGTCAACCGAACGGGTATATGTATTAAATGTTGAAGACTGAAAACAAAGAAAAACTTGCAAACTCAATAGTTTGTGTAAGCACTTGTTTAGTATATGTTAATAGATAAGTTTAGAGGTCTGATTCGTTCGGATTTTGATAGGAAGAAGATACTCATGTATAGTCTTCCTATTGTTTCGTTTATTATAGGCTTGCTTGTGCCCTCACCATTGTTTGATAGATTGCGTGAGGCGACTTCTGAAGAGGAAGAGCAGCAACTTGTGGAAGTTACGGGATTGATGCTTGCTGATGGTAGCCGTTATGACGGCTCCATTATCAAAGGCACCAAAACAAGGCAGAGATATGGCCGATTGATAACTGCTGACAGTACCATATATGAAGGTAATTGGCGTAATGATGAGTTGCCGTATGGACAACGTACTACGCCTTCTTCTGTTTACCGTGGACGCTTTGACAAGGAACTTAACAATGAAGGTTTCGGAATTATAGAGTATTCTGAAGCCTTCATTGATGGAAAGAGAAAGCGAGGGATGGCAGAGTGTGATATCGTACAGACGTACATAGGCAATTGGCACAACAATAATAAGCAAGGATTGGGAAGATCGGTCAAGGTGGATGGTAGTATGGACTTTGGTAGGTATGATAAAGGTGTGTTTCAAGCCGTACCAGATGTCAACTATCGTGTAGGCGGAAGTGTCTATGGCGTTGACTTTTCTCATTATCAAAAAGATGTTGATTGGGACAACCTGGCTCTGTATTGTGATAAGGATGGTAATGTATATAATGATAAGCCTAAGGACAAAAAGTATATGCAACCTGTGTTTTTTATTTATCTGAAAGCTACAGAAGGTGCCACTATAAAAGACGAAACTTATAGCGTTCGCACAATTGAGGCTGAGCGTCATGGCGTACTGAAAGGGGCGTATCATTTTCTGCATTTGGGTAGTCCGATAGATGAGCAGATAAAGAACTTTGTGGAAACGGCAAACTGGACACCAGGTGATATGCCTCCTGCTCTTGACATTGAAGTTGTGTCAGAGATAAAGGAATATGGCAAGGAATTTTTGGTGGAGAAGACTCTTCAATGGCTAAGGAAGATAGAATCTACTATGCATGTTCGTCCGATAATATATACAAGGGAGAATATCCGTAACGAATATCTGAATGATGATCGTCTGAAGAAGTACGACTTCTGGATTGCCAAGTATTCGGAGAAAGATCCTGCTAATTTTGACTGGCACTTATGGCAGAAAACCGATAAAGGTGTTCTTGATGGCTATAATGCTGGCAGAATAGATATTAATCTGTTCAAGGGGGATTATGCGTCCTTTATAAGATTTATCAATAATAGGAACCCACGTTAGTTATCATGTTTACCACACTGTTTTGGCTTGTAGTCATAGGATTAGCTCAAGCTATTGGTTTTGGCTGGATTTCCAGTAAGGTTCAGAAACGCTCCTACAAGCGAGATATCCGAAGCCGACATTCGTATGTGTTGCTTGCCATCTTATTGGCGGAAGAAGAAAACCTTAGGTGTAATACCTGTGATTGCAGAGAGGATGGTACAGGAAAGGTCTATCTTGGCTTGCCGCAAGGAATAGTAAAAGTCTTTTCCCGTAGAAGTGATGGTTTTGCAATTTCGCTTGTGGACGCACTTGTAATAGACGACATGCATGCTGATGTCGCTCGTGAACTCTGCAAGGAATTAAATGCCAGAGAAACAAGGGTAAGATATAGCGTTGGCTTTGAGCCTCTCCTTTCTAAAACCAGTTTCTCTGTCACTTGTGACTTGGAGGAAGATGCGGACGACGAAACTACAGAATACAATATCATTAGTTACACCAAGGCATATTTAGTGCCAAAACAACAAGAGCTACAAACATTGTGGACACGAAAAATATGGACTACATAGGAAAATACATAACTAAAGATGGGGTATCACGATTAATTGGACATATAAACCTTTGGAGATGAATTTATCAAGAAAAGATAAAATACGTGGCTCACTTATCGGTGGGGCTATAGGTGATGCTCTTGGCTATCCAGTTGAGTTCGCATCATATTCCAACATTAAATCCTTGTTTGGAGAGAATGGAATTACTCGATTTGTATTGAACAATAACGGAGTGGCTGAGATTTCGGATGATACTCAAATGACTTTGTTTACAGCAAATGGATTGTTGTATGGTATTACCAGATTCTGTATGCGTGGCATTGGGTCTGATTTATTCAACTATGTAGCTATAGCTTATGATGAATGGCTGCAAACCCAAATGGATTTTCCATTGGAGGACGAGTGGCATACGTGCTGGATTCGTAATATCTCAGCACTCAACTCTCGTCGTGCACCTGGAAACACATGCTTGTCTGCTCTCATGGTATTAAGAGAGCAAAAAGCGGTAAGTAACAACAGTAAAGGTTGTGGAGGGGTAATGCGAGCTGCTCCTATTGGCTTGTTAAGTGGGGTGGCTCGTGGAAAGGAGACAATAGACAATGCGTGCGACTGTGCTGCCATTACACATAAGCATCCTTTGGGCTATCTTCCTGCAGGAATGCTTGCATGTATAATACGTGATATTGTGGATTGCAGTGAAGACTTGACAGAAACAACATTCGAGGAAATTGTGCGTAATGCGTGTACTGCATTAATAACGGATTTTAATGGTGGCAGTTATGCTATAGAACTCGGCAAAACAATCAATACTGCAATGGAATTGGCAAAAGGGGACGGGGGTGATTATAACAACATTAGAATTATTGGCGAAGGCTGGACTGGTGACGAAGCTCTTGCTATAGCAATATATTGTTCTTTGCGCCATTGGGGAAACTTTGAGGACGCTGTAGTTGCTGCTGTTAATCATGATGGTGATAGCGATTCTACTGGTGCGATTTGTGGAAATATAATGGGAGCCGCTTGTGGATTGGTATCCATCCCTCAGTATTATAAGAATAACTTGGAATTGGCAGATGTCATTATAGCTATAGCTGATGACCTGTGTACAGGATGTATTATCAGTGAGTATGGCGACAATGACAGCTTGGAACAACTTCAATGGAAAGCAAGGTATATAAATGCCTATCCATATGGTTTTCCTTATCTTACGATGAAGAAAGTACAAACGCATTATGAAATACCTGATTTATTTTGCGACAAACCGGAAGAATATATACTTGATAGCAATGCGATGTTGAAGGCAAACATTCCTGCCTTCTTTTATTTTAACAGCCCCGAATGTAGCAGCGAACAGGAAGCAATGCTTAGTATATGGTGGCCTTGCAAGGTCAGAATAGAAGGTACTGTATATAATAGCGTCGGACAATACATGCAGGCGGAAAAGGCTCGTGTCTTTGGTGATCTGTCAACGAGAAACAGAGTTTTGACAACTACCGATAAATATGAAATATTGGAATTAGGAAATTCTGTGTGTGGGTATGATGAGAGAAAGTGGCGCAGTATAGGTTATATTGTTGCCGTTTGTGGCAATTACCATAAATTCATAGAAAATGAGAAATGCAAGAAAGCTCTCCTTTCGACCAAGGATTTAATATTGGTAAAAGACAGTGATTATGACAGCTATTGGGGCGTAGGGTGTTCACGCAATAATTCACAGATAGAGAATCCTGAGAATTGGAAAGGAAAGAATCTTTTGGGATTTGCACTTATGCAAGTGCGTGAGATATTGAACAACATGCATTGGCCACGTTATTCTTACGGAGGTAAATATATCTTTAATCAAGAAGATCAGGATTATATGGATAATCTACCTACCATAAATGAAAAGTTGGCTTTCAAAAACAAACTTATAACTGACGGCAAATATACATCGGAAATTTATATTTGGACACAAAGCGGCAAGTTTGTATGTAAGTCTGGCATATTGATGGGTTTTGAGCCTTCACCTGACAATATCGTATCAAAAGAGAATGGAATGTTAGTTCTTAAACATCTTGTCATACCTGCCGATGAGAAAGATGTAAGATACATAGCAGATGGCCTTTTTAACAATATCGAGGTGAAAGAAAAATTAAGCTTGCCTTGGTCGCTTGTTGGAATAGGGCAGAAATTAGATGTAGGAATATTATCAGGCGTTTTCAACAGATGTGTTTTGCCGAAGGTTTGTATTCCTGAAAATGTAGAGCTGTTGGGCGGATATGTGTTTGGAAACAGCAGGATCGGAACATTGAAGATTTACAGGAAAAGTTTGAGAAGTGAGTATGGAAGGCAATTCAAGGGTGCTAAGATAGAGAATCTTTACATCCCGGATTGTACAATAAATACAATAGAAAAGAATAATAATGTGTTCCATTCTATTTTAGTAAATGCAAGTGTGGAATATATATATCTTGACAATTATGTAAAAATGAAATTATAATGGACTTAGCTCGTTCTCTCATTCAAAGGTCATGCCAACAACAAGTGAAGTTCATGCTAATGGCTATGGTGATGGACACTGTACGAAATGTGGTACGAGTAATATATATTACTTTGCCAATTAATATAATATGCTTATTAATACGGAATGGGAACAAGAATCATTACATATCTTCTCCTATTGCTCTCTTTGTCTGTCACAGCACAGACAAAGAGAGCTTTGGTTATAGGGTTAGGAGAACAGCAGGACAAGGCTTGGAATAAAATCAATGGCGATAAGGATGTGCCACTTGTGAAGGGAATGTTGAAAAGTGCAGGATTCAAGTCGGTAACTACATTGGTGAATCGGCAGGCAACAAAGACTGGTATCATTGGGGCATTCAAGAAGATGACAGCATTGTGTAAACAAGGAGATGTGGTGTATGTCCACTACTCTGGACATGGACAGCAGATGACGGATGTGCATAATGACGAGAAGGACGGACTGGATGAGTGCTGGATTCCGTATGATGCTTACAGAAAGGTTAGCAAGACATATCATGGTGAGAAACATCTGACGGATGATGAACTGAATGTTTACCTCAATGTCATCCGCAATAAAATAAGTAAAAGAGGCAAACTGCTTGTGGTGATAGACGCTTGCCATAGTGGTGATGGCACTCGTGGCGATGATGACGAAGTGGTGAGAGGTGTGGAAGACACTTTGGTGGTAGATAGCTTGAATGCTCGTGGGCTATATGAAGCTTTTGAAATGGTAAGATCGCTTGTTATGGGTGACAATAGTAGGCAAAAGATCATTAACGATAAAGCTAAGCCTTTGGCGGAACGTTGGATTACTATCAGTGCATGCAGAAGCGATCAAGTGAATTTCGAGATGAAGAAACCTGCTGTCGGAAAACTGACATATGCATTGTGGACTGAACAAAAGAAGAGCGGGAAGGTTAGCAACGAAGAGTTTATGAAACGAATCAGAAAGTTCGTAAACCGCAATACCAGTAGCAGACCACAACAGCCTGAAATGACAGGTGAAGACATCAATAAATACAATATAACAGACATACTGAGTAGATAAAATGGCAAAGACAATACAAATGCGTACACCGCAACAGGAGAAAGAAGCCCGACTTGTTGCTGGAATGTGCGATAAGAATCGAAAAATACAGTCGGAACTGTATGCTTATTGCTCGAAGTACTTTTGGGCAAACTATCGTGGCGTGTTCTTCGCTGATGAGGAATCTGCCACGGAAATTTTCCAAAACACATTCATTGCAATGTGGGAAAATATCGAGCGCAGGAAGATTTATGTGAGTAATGGCAGAGTGATGGGCAAGAACAACGAACCTTTGAGTGGCAGCATCCTCACCTATTTTATGGGGATTGCTCGTATCAAGTATTTGGAATGGGTAAGGGAGCATCCAACCTATGCTGACCCAGAAACAGAAATGGAACGAAAGATAAAGGAAGAAGGATTTGATGCCCAGCAATACATCAATATGCTATATGATTCGGAGGACAACAAGATGCTTGACATCATTGCTGATGTCATATCACATATGTCGGAGCGGTGCTGTGAGATATTGAGCAAGTTCTACTATGAGGAAAAGGACTTGGACACAATTCTGTTGGAAATACCAACGATAGACTCCAAAAACGCCCTCAAAACGAAGAAGCACAAGTGCATGGAGTCATTGCGTACTTCAGCACGAAACATTTATCACAACTATTTGAACTCATAAAATGGCAGATGGATATGAACTATAATTTTCAAGACAGAATAGACGAATACTTGCTTTATGGTGATACCATGTCGGAGGAAGACAAGGCACAGTTTCTGAAAGAGATAGAAGAGGATGAAGAGAAAAGAGAACTGTATGAGTTTACGAAGAATGTAAAGGCGGCAATGGTGAGTCGTGGAGAGAAGCTGAAAGCCATGACTGAGTTTCAAAAGGAAATGAAGTCTCACCATCACAGAAAGACTTGGCTTTGGATTTCAAGCATAGCTGCCGTATTGGTTATCGGTTTCTTTGCCATCAATCCGCTGTTTGTAGAAAACTCCCCTACTGACAATGTGCGTGGCGATGAAAACGATGTGTTTGATATGACCGTACCAACAGATAGTATTAACAATGACTCAATATCAACAGATACCATATCATTGCATCATGAATAACGCATTGCTATTGTCGTTAGTTCTATTCTGTTGTGGTTTGCAGATGCAAGCGCAGACATTGACCGAGACGGAAGTCACGGCTAAAATGAATGAAGCCTTTGCATTGGACAATGCCAAGAAAACCGCTGAAGCACTGGATGCCTTTCTTCTTGTCGGAAGAAATACGGAACAGCAGCGAAATGAGGTTGAGCATCAAGTGTATGTATGCAGTCAGACGATGGCTTGCATGTGTTATGAAACCTTGGAACGCTATGAAGAGGCGTATCTATTGGCTAAGAATTTGATGGCAGGCGGTCTTACAGAGAAAGAAAAAAAAGATGTCGGTCATCTGTATGCCATGAACGGATATATGTATGCCACCAGTTTTATGCACGGAAACAACAGGCAATTGGTAAAGGCTCGTACCATATTAAAGGAGATTATGCCATACGCTGATGGCAAGGTGAGAGAATATGCTTTGCCAAAGATTCCCTTGTCATGGTATTTTGAAGGGGCTGAATATCATTTGTCCCAACAGTATGACAAGGCTTTGGCATGTTACCAGAATGCTCTAAAAGGTTATATAGAACTCGGGAAAACAGATGATGAGATTTCTGTCTTACGGCATATCGCTGAAATAAAAGAAACACTTTACGATGTTGTCGGTTCTGAGGATGCCTACAAACAGGCTTTATTCTTATCAAGGCAGACTGGCAAACCGGATGTTCAGATGGAAATTCTGAAAGAACTGTGGTATAGAAAAAAGACAACAGGCGATGTGTGGCAGGCTCAGATCTATTCTGCAAGTATGGATTCATTGGTTGAAGCAGCTTACGACTTGCAGACAAAATACAACTATTACAACCAGAAAGGTAATGAAGCAAAAGGCTTAGGACAATACGGCATAGCGGAACAATGGTACTTGCGTGGGAAGAATATTGCAGAGCGTGCTGATGCAAAAAACATATCAGCCAACAAACATCTGAGCTATTCCAACTTACGAAATCTGTATGCAGTCATAGGACGATATGACGATGCTCTGTTATATGCCAGGAAAGCAATAGAAGAATTTCAGGCACATACCCCTATGGGTGATGCCACTTACAATATGCCTTACATGGCATTGGCTGATATTTACCGACTGATGGGGGACAAGGAGAACTGCTATAGGAGCCTTGATAAGATTTTTGAAACGGCTTCACGAATCGTAGATCCTAAAGAACTCTATCACTTATATACAACAAGAGGCAGATGCCATTTTGCTTTCAAAGACTACCAGTCAGCCTTGAATGACTATAAGAAAGCAGACGAATTGCTTGCTGCAAAATATCCGCAAACGGATGGCGACAGATTATCCTTGTTAGCCCTAATAGGAGGCGTTGAGCATCAGTTGGGGAACTACGCAGAATCTGAACAGTATTATCGGAAGTATGCCGAATATACCAAGGCACTATATGGTGAGAAAAGTCTGGAACATATCAATGCGCAAATATATCTTGCCAATGCTGAAGGTTTTGCAGGGAATGTAACGTATGGTTGCAATGATTATACAGCAGCGGTACAGCAATTGAAGGCTTTGATGAAACAACGCATCCCATATATGAATAGTACAGAGCGTGAAGGTTTGTGGAATCCTCTATCCTCATTGTTTACCATGATGACGCCATACGCTTTGGAGGCAAGGCAGACACAGACGGCTTTCACAAAGAATTGCTATGACGCTCTTGTTATGTCGAAGTCTTTTCTCTTGGAATCAGAACGCTCCATGTATGATGTCATTAAGAGGATGGGTACACCTGAGGACATGCACGACTATACTACATTGGCAAGTATGAAGAATCAGGTGAAGGCTTGGGAAAAAGACTATAAGGCAAATGCTGACAGCATCCTGAGTGTGTCAAGAATAGTAAGCCGTTTGGAAAATCTGCTGATGAATAGATGCAAGGGATATAGCGACGGCACAGACTTTATGGATGTGGATTATAATGCGGTGAAACAGGCATTGGGAGAAAACGAGATGCTGATAGACTTCACTGACTATATTTCACAATCACAAGGAAGAAAGTATGCTGCCTATATTATAAATAAAGTGCAATGCTATCCTCTGTTGAAACCTCTGTTTGCAGAAAGACAGATAGATTCACTTGGCATCGTTCGACCTGATATGTTTTATGACAAGGATTACGCAAAAGATGTATTGCAGCTGCTATGGGAACCATTGAAAACGAATATACCAGTAGGTACAACCATATATTATGTGCCGTCGCAGTTGCTATTCCAAATGTCATTGGAGTCCTTGCCTTTAGCAGATGGTTCGTTGTTGGGTAGTCATTATCATTTTGTGAGATTGTCTTCGGCTCGTGAATTGGTAAAGATGAAATCAAAAAGTAGTGATAGTAAGGATAATATAGCAATTCTGTATGGCGGTCTGCAATATGACTTGGATGATTCTGCTATGGTTGAAGAAGCCAGGAAATATGGTTTGTCGAACTTGCTTGCCTTGCGTGGTGAAATTGCCCGTGGTGATTCCGTATTCCATGATTTGCAAGGAACAAAAGAAGAAATCTTGAAGATAGAAGACTTGTTGAAAAGAAATAAATGGCAAGTATCTTCGTATATGGGCAAAAACGGCACAGAAGAGTCTTTCCTAAATATGCACGGCAAATCGCCTAAATTGCTTCATCTTGCCACTCATGGATTTTACTACACTCCAAATAGAGCGGAGAATGTAGATTATCTCAAAGGCTATACAGATGCGATGTCTCTTTCAGGACTTGTTCTGTCTGGTGGTAATGCTGCATGGTTAGGCAAACCCTTACCTAAAGGTGTACTTGGCGGAATACTTTCAGCTAATGATATAGCACGTTTGGATTTGAGCAATACGGATATGGTGGTATTGTCAGCTTGCCAGACAGGACAGGGCAAGGCGACATCTGAAGGATTATATGGTTTGCAACGAGCCTTCAAAAAAGCAGGCGTCGGAACTATCGTCATGTCTCTATGGAATGTGAACGACAAGACAACTTCCGAGTTTATGACTACTTTCTATGAACGCCTTGCCGACAAGAAGAATGCTTGGAACAAACGTAAGGCATTTGAGGAAGCTAAGGAAATTATTCGCCAGAAGCACCCAGATCCATTCCATTGGGCTGCGTTTGTAATGTTGGACTGATGGAAATGGTTACTTTTCTCCCTCTCCTATCATAAATAGTAAAACAAAACTATTGTGAATATGAAGCAGGAAGAAATTGTAAACGAGATTCGCCAAATGTGCGGTCAAACGATACTGATGCCTTCTTTAGGTTGGCATTTCAAGTACAACGGACAAGTGTATTTCTATGTGGTAGGCAAAGACGAAAGTATGATTCGCTTTTGTATTCCTTTTGTGGTAGGACTACCCATACAGAACAAGGAACAATTGAAAGAGGCAGTGAATGATACTAACAAAAACGTAAAATACACTAAAGCACTGCTATCGAGTAAAGATGAAGCAAAAGTATCTTTGGATTATGACCATAAGATAACGGACAAAGAATCTACCAAAAACATCGTGCCGCATATCATCAAAACATTGGATTTTGCGGTTGGATATTTGGAGAAGAGAGTAAGAGAAAAATAATGTAAAAGAATAAAAGTTGCGCCCGACACGGATTTAGGGAATATAAAATGGGCAAAAAACTAAACAAAATTATTGTTCAGATATTTGGGGCATCTTTGCTTGTGTGTATTTTATTGCAGATATGCTCTTGTAAAAACAAAACGAATAGTTGTACCAACAACTTTGCTGTTACAGATTCCGAAGAGTCTGACGAGAAAAGTCTTCCCCAAAATGATATAGACACTCATGTGACATTTTACATATGCTTACAGCACAGTTTGGGCTTATCGTTATAGGCTTTGCTCAAATGATTGGTTGCAGTTGGATTTTCAGTATGTTTCAAAGACGGGCTTACAAACGAGAAATCCGAAGCAGACACTCGTATGTCTTGCTTGCCAAGTTGTTGGCAGAAGAGGAAAAACTTAGATGCAATATAAGCAAGTGCAATGAGGATGGTACAGGAGAAGTGTATCTTGGCTTACCGGAAGGGATAGTAAAGGTGTTTTCTCTTGGAAATGGTAGATTTGCAATTTCTCTTATTGGAGCTGTTATTATAAATGACTTGCATGTAGACATGGCTCGTGAGATTTGTAAGGATTTGAACACTAAGGAAAGTAGAGTAAGGTATAGCGTTGGCTTTGAACCGGCCTTTTCCAAAACAGGAATTTCTATTACTTGTGACTTTGAGGAAGATGGCGACGATGAAACTACCGAATACGATATTCTTAGTTATGCCAAGACATATTTAGAGCCAAAGCAACAAGAACTACAAACAATATGGACTCAGAAAATGGAAGAAATGCAATAATACAAAAATATAAAAGACATGAACACAAATAAATACTTCAAGTTAGGCTTAATCACAATGTTTTTAGCCTTTTTCGAACAGTTGTCCTTCGCCCAAGAAGTGATAGTGGCTGACACTATTGATGCAGAAGAAGCATTTGGCAAAAAGCCCATCACCCAAGTACCATTGGAACAATGCGAACAGATAGACACTTGTAGCATTGCCAAGTTTGCCGTTGTTTCAAAAGGTGGCAAACAGGGTATCTATGACTTGGAGAAGCATGAGAATGTAACGGAGATAGATTTAGATGTTGCAGGTTTCTCACGTCGTTATGTGTCAGAAGATGGCATTGAGGTATTCTACTTCTATGTAGAAAAAGGGATTGAGTGTGGCACCATTGGCGTGGTTGGAGAAAACAATCAAACTGTTGGTGTATGGATGGACAATCCTGAATATGTAGCAAAACTTGATGAATGCACGACAATAGATAGCGTGATGACTCAAAAATGCGAAGATGTTTTGTCTGAGGGGTTGAAAATGTTGAATGGAACATACGGACAGATTGCTGTTATAGATGCACAAACAGGAAGACTGAAATCATGGGTTGCATTGGAGAAAGATAGAGATGATTATTCAGAGGGCAAGCTATTGAAACAAGCATGTAGTCCTCGCATTTTGACACTTGTAGGCATTACTCCTATGTTGGCAGATATCAATGGTTCACTCAATGACAAGATGGATTTGTGCGGTGGCATATATAATATAGGTGACAGCATCAGCATTCGTGACCATAACTGGCGGTCTGGCGGTTATGGTGTAATGACTTGTCGTCAAGCATTGACACATAAATCTAACGTGGCTATGTTCAAGATACTCTTGGTAAATCGTGGCGACAATGCTTTTGGTATATGGAAGAAAATGACAAGTGACGAAAAGCAAACAAATGCCATGGAATTGGCTGAGCTCTTTAATGGTGCCTATCAGAAGAACACTTTGACATTCCCGACTTTGCAATGTGACTCAGTAACTGAGGAAACATTTGACAACATTACGCCTTTAGGACGTAAATATCTGCAAGAGGTATTGATTGGTCTGAACAAAGGGAATGGCATACAAGCATCTTATGCCCCAAAGAAAATGGATATAGCAGGAGTATATGGCAACTATCAAGGCAAAGAACTTGAAAATGGGGAACATAAATTGGCAGAAATGGCATTTGTTGGAGTATTCCCTGTAAAGAAACCTCGCTATGCCTTGGCTGTAATCATCAACAGACCGAATGAACAAACTCATGGTCCAAAGGATTTAGCCAATGGCATTGTGAATAATCTTGTGGAATGGTTGTCTAAATATTAACACTTGGAAATTATGGAAGAGGTTATCTACAAACATGAAACGAATGGTGAGTTCACTGGAATCTATGCGCAAATAGAAGATGGTAAACTCACCATTACGGAGCAAGACATGGGTGAGTTTGAAAAAGAATATTCGAGAGATGGAGAAGTAGAGTCTTTCGTATTCTTTGATATGGCAAATACAAATCGTCTGATGAGGTCATTACATGCCACCGATGATTATAGCCTTGTTACTGCTTTGAAAAAGAAATTCAAGAAACATGGGAGTTGGATGAAAGGCAAAATCTGCGACTATTGTGATGAGCATGGTATCAAGTATCAAACGCAAGTATATTATTGATAGAACAATATGGCACAGCAAGCAAGATTCCCATATTATTGAATATAATATTGTCGGAAATATTACGTTACAGATAGATTAGAGGTTACATTTGCCTCTATACTATCATAAACTAAAAATAATCGTAATATGGAGATAAGATATGCAACAATAAGCAAGACTGGTAGAAGGCATAATAACGAGGATGCTTACAAGGTCATTGATATGCCACAAAACAACAGGTTTATGGGAATAGTCTGTGATGGCATGGGTGGTCATTCCTTTGGAGAGACTGCCAGTGAAACGGTATGTAATACTATATCTGACTTTTGGAAGAAACATATCAGTACGCCCGATTGCGACTCAAAGGTAAAACTCGCTTGCAAGAAAGCAAGTTGTGCCATTGACCAAAAGGCATTTGAGCTTCATCATGCAGAGATGGGTACGACTATGGTCATGGTAAGTATTGAGAACGGTGTGGCAACCATTGCGCATATTGGTGATAGTCGTTGTTATGTACAAAGACCTGGTGAAGGATTACTTTATCAGACAAAAGACCATATCCGGCTTGATTTTGGATGGGAGATTGTTGCCAAGTGCTTCTTCTCTTACCGCCCAGAAGTGGCAGTACCAGACATCCGACAAATCAAACTACAGACTGGTGACAGAGTTTTACTTTGTTCGGACGGACTGTACAAAAGCATGGCTCCTGACATTTTGCAAGCAAGGATGATGGATGACGAACCATTGGTAGAGATACTTGACGTTTATGATTACCTTTGTGAGAAACAAGGAGATGACAATTATACGGCAATATTGATTGAATGTTTCTGAATTTAGGGAAAAGAATTATGAAGACTCGTTATACATTGTTTGTATTGGGCGTTGCACTGTTATTGATAGCTTCTTGTAATAGAGAAGATATAAGCATAACCTATTTCAAACAACTGCAAAGTACTTCTGACAATACCAACAAGGAAGACTCCTTGATGATACCTTGTGGATTTATAGAATATGACTCCGTTCGATTCTCGGATGGTTCATATACTGTACATCGTTTGCAATATGCTCCACAGAACAGTCTGACGGAGTTCTTTGATAACAAGGGACGAACGATTGCCACGATAGCAAGGGCATCGGAATGTTATGCACAAACTCTTGTGTATGATTACGATGATGAAGGACGGTTGTCTCATCTCCTCCAATATAAAAGTGAAATCTTTGAAGGCTTGGATTCAGACAGCGCAAGTTATGGAAGGAATAAAGATGGGTATCTTGGCTTTCGGCAAATGATAGCAGATATGGTTTATGAACATCCTGACACTGCAAAATACCAACAGACGAACATTGAATATGATAAAGATGGCGATGCTGTAAAAGCCTATATGATATATGGCAGTGATAGCATTGTTGCACCAAGCGGATATAAGTTGACCATAGCGGTAAAACCTTGCCTGAGTTTTTGGCAAAGCGACTTGCATGGTGGCTTTTATATCTTCCATGTGACAATGGAACCTAAAAGAAAGGATTTGCAAAATTATAAGGTTTGCCGATTTGCAGATTATCTGCCCTCAATGGAATCGGAATATCGGAATGGGCGCATCGTCAAAACAGTATGGCACCATGATCCATGTATAGAGTCAGATGATAAAGACCTTGTCTTCATTCCAATAATAACTGATGACTTGAATGTGTATTCCGTTACGTGGGAGGATGGCAGCAAGCATCAACGTGTATATAAAGACGGGCTATTGGCATATAAGCAAGAAATCAGCAGGTATGGTACTGCGTTGAAAAAGGAAACGTACTCTTTCCTATCAGACAAAAAGGTCAAAGTTACATTTGAGACCATTGATTATAAAACCAAAGCATTGAAGACAATATCAACTTCAGTCATGAATGTTCCTAATATGGAAAAGTTTCGTGAGGACATGAATGTAATCAGTGGAAATTACAGATGGGAAAATTATTACAACAAATAAAAACTTACGGATATGGACAAGAATAATTTAAAGGATGCCTACGATATAGGTGAGAATATGGCAGTGTTTAGTGGTGAAGGAAGAAGTTACACCATCATCAATAAGGAAACGGGTAAGACAAGGCAACTTGTAAGTGAAGACGGAAGCCTTCTTGTGACAGATAACGAGATTGACTTTGATGCAATATATAAGGGATGTCCTGATTTCAATGGATGTAAATCTGTTCGATATTGGTTCGGCAGATATGACAATTTCAGAAATGATGTTTGTGTCATCTGCTGGACAATATATCCCGATGGACGCTACTTTGCTGATGAGGATGGTTTCGGAATGGAAGATAATGACGAAGAGAATGCTTATTGCATTATCAATAAGGACTTGGAAATCATCGTGCCTTTTCAACCAATGGACGATGTAAAGGAAATGTTGAAGAAATACGAGAAGTAAGTATGCTAGTTGTACATCCAAAAGATAGAACGACTTCTGTACTCTCTGCTTTATATGAGGGTAAAGATGCCAATGTGATTAGCAGCAATTGCTCTAACAAGAAAATGGAACATTTGCTGCATCATGTTTCCACGCAAGAACGAATCATGCTACTTGGACATGGCTCAGACAAAGGGTTATTCTTTCGAGAGGATGACACTAAGGATGAGTTTGACAAAATCATTGTTGGACACCCACACAGTTTCCATTTGCGCAAGCATGGTGGTAATATGGTTGGAATATGGTGTCATGCTGATAAGTTTGCAAGAACAGAAGGTCTGCATGGATTTTTCTCTGGCATGATAATATCTGAGGAGTCAGAAGCGGAGGAATATGGAATAACAGCTACAAAACATGAGATTCTAAAGTCCAATACAATCATGTTTGAACACTTACGGTGGTTGCTTGACGAGGGAATTACCCTATGCGAAATACCACAGCGTATTAAAAACATGGATACTGAAAGAACTTCTCTATCTGTGTTTAACTATAACAATTTCTATTACCTATAATCAAAAAGGTTATGCAAGTAATTAAACTTAATGGTGGGCACTTGACATTCAATGGCAGAGTATATGGCTCTGTTGGCATAGAATATCGTATAGAGTATGATAAAACTGCTTTTCAAGTGGAATATAACCACGAGTATGTATTATCCAAAGAAGACAGGGAAATGAACGAAGGGGCAGACGAATCTTTTGTGACATACGTACTTACTCCATTAAAGAGAGGTATATTTAAGATTTATGAAGTAGAAGGCTTTCGGGGGCAAGAAACCGCAAGAAACAAGCATACGGTAGTAATCATATAAACCTAACTACAACTAAAAAAAAATGAGCATATCAAGACAAGATAAAACACGCGGTTCACTCCTTGGTGGAGCCATCGGTGATGCACTCGGCTATCCTGTTGAATTCATGTCATATTCGCAGATAAAATCAAAGTATGGGGAGGAAGGCATAACACGGTTTGAGTTGGATAAGAATGGAGTGGCTGAGATTTCTGATGACACGCAGATGACTTTGTTTACTGCCAATGGCTTGTTATTTGGTTTTACGAGAGCAGAGTTGGATGCGCCTTTAGCAAATCCTGAAGATTATATTCGAGACTCTTATATTGAATGGTGGCAAATTCAAACTAACAATGTTGACTATACACAATGGCATTATAATTGGATAAGAGATATAAAGGAGCTACGTGCCCAACGTGCTCCAGGAAACACTTGCATGCAAGCATTGCAGGAAATATCAAGACATAACGAAGTGAACAATCAAAGCAAGGGGTGCGGGGGCATCATGCGTATCGCCCCAATTCCATTGTTTTACAATGCCTTGAATAATTGCAAGAATGACTTTGTTATACAAGAAAACAGTTCGGCAGAATTATCAGGTGAAGTTGCAAAAATAACCCATAAACATCCTTTAGGCTGGTTACCAGCGGCTCTTCTTGCATACATCATCGATAAAGTGATAGAATTGTCGACCATAACTCCTTATCAATTTGCCAAAATCATCAACAACGGCATCAAATGTTTAGAGCATTTATATCCAGATCAGCTATATCATATCCATAAACTTCAATATTTGCTGGAAAAAGCAGGACGTAGAGCAGTATCAACTCTTTCTGATGAAGAAGCAATCCGTCAGATAGGAGAAGGATGGGTTGCAGAAGAAACTTTGGCCATAGCAGTCTTTTGTATCATGAGATATCCGAATGATTTTGAACGTGCTATCATCGCATCTGTAAATCATTCAGGCGACAGTGACTCTACGGGATCTGTTACAGGCAACATCATAGGTGCCCTTCTTGGAGATTCAGCCATTCCTTCTTACTATAAGGAACATTTAGAGTTGAAATGGTTGGTAGAAGAACTTGCTGATGACATTGCTATAGGAATGCCGGTACATACTCATGATATTACAAAGGACACACCCGAAAAACAGAATTGGCTTTATAAGTATGTTTATAGTCCTTTTTTAGATGTTGTACCAATAAAAAACTCATATTTGGTTGACAGGGAACTTGGCATATATGCTGGTGAATACCCTGGAGACAAAGATGATTTTGAATGCAAACTAAAAATTGGCAGCTTTGACAATTATCCTTGTAAATTCAATTATTTTTATGATTTAACGGAGAAAGGTGAACTGCGACCATACAGGCAATATCTTGGGGCTGAGCAGGAGTATCATAATTTTTCCATCCCCGACTGTGGAACACCTAATGAAACTGCAAGTGTTGCTCGGCTATTGAATGAAATAATTACCAGAAGTCAGCGAAACCATCAAAGTATAATACATGGTCATGAAAAAACCTACATTCACTGTTGGGGCGGCGTTGGGCGTACAGGTACCATCATTGCTTGTTACTATGCCTACAGGCTGAAAGGACAAGGTTATACGGCTGATGAGATCTATCAAAAAGCGATGGACATGTTGTCTGAAAGCTTCTCCCGTTGTCCAAAATCCAAGTATAGGATTTCTCCAGAGAACCAACAGCAAAGAGACTTCATCAAGATGTTTATAGCTAATGAATGCATGTAAAGTAAGTTTCAAAAATTGTATTCTTGCCATTTGGAACCAATTAACAAGAAAGGGTGTATGGCGAAACATTTTTATCACACACAATGCCTTTGGAATATTCAGCGAGTATAGCCATATTTCTCGTCGTAGCGGAAAACCCAAGATTCCTTATCCGAATAAGAAGGTGGCATTAAGAGCTGCTGAGGCTATGGGTAAGAAGCATGGTGTGCATTTCTCTATATACAAATGTGCTTGGTGTGACGGATGGCATATAGGAAAGAATACACAGAATAAAATAAAAAGGAACAACGCATGAAAGATAAATTTACGCCAAACTATATAGAGTCTCTTGAAGAAAATGAGGTCTTTGTTTTTGGCAGCAATTTGGATGGATATCACATCGGAGGTGCAGCAATGATTACCAAAGAGCGTTTTGGTGCAGTATGGGGGCAAGGTTTTCTCAATCATCCGATATTAGGTGAGAGATTAAGAACTGTAACGAAGGCTTTGTTGACGCATACTGATATGGATGTGGTAGATATTTTGGGGGAAGTTGATGCATCATCAATTAATAGGTAAAGTAAAGAACTACCGAATAAAGGAAATCGTATCCCTCAGCTCAATTTGATGATATAAAATCGAATGGGCTGAGGGATTTTTATATACTTTGATGATAGGAATGGTTACTTGTTTTACTCTATACACATAAACAAATAAAGTTTGTAACACAAAAAAATATCAGATAATATGGAAGAGCTAAAAGACAAGACAGCAATGCAGAAGACTCAAATCTTCAATGTGATAATCCTTGACCGTAGTGGTTCTATGCAGAGAATACGTCAAGCAGCGGTGGATGGATTCAACGAAACCTTGGTTGGAATCAAGAAAGCGCAAGAGAAATTTGCCAACACACAGGAGCATTTCGTTTCACTGGTTACTTTTTGTAGCTGTGAGACATGTAATGTTTTTGACAAAGTACCTGTGGGTAAAGCACATCCGTTGAGCATGAACGACTATGAACCATGTTGTTCAACTCCTTTATACGATGCTATGGGATTCACCCTTACTGCGATGCATAAACAGATCAAAGACATTGAGGATGTTGCGGTTGTTGTTACTATCATTACTGACGGTTATGAGAATGCGTCCAAAGAATATAATGGTAGTAGCATCAAGACACTTGTGGAAACACTTCGCAAAGAAGGCTGGACATTCACTTACATGGGAGCAAATCAAGATTCAATGGAAGTTGCTATGTCGATGTCTATCCGCAATGCTCGTAATTTTGATTATAGTTCAGAAGGAACACGTGCTTCCATGCGCAAAGATACCACGACCCGTATGAATTTCTTTTCTCGTCTTTCTAAAATGAAGAATGAGGCTGCTTTTTGTGCAGAACCGATGTCAAAGGAAGAACGTCTTGATTGCTATGGTAGATTGGCAGATGAAGCCTTTGATGAGGAGGAAAATAAGTAGAAGCTTAAAATAAGGGGAAAATGAAAAGAGCAATTATTTTATTTTGGAAAGGTTTAACAGGTATCATTGCTGCAACAGCAGAATGGTTCACCGTGATACTTGGAATGAAGGATGAATCTAAGTATGGCAAGTTTATTCGACGTGTTGTTGGAGGCTGTTTTGCGTTCATCATGTTTGTGTTTGCATGTGCTGGAGGTAATGCGTTATACGAGTTTGTTTACAAGAAAGTGAATGCTGCGAAATATTTGGATGAATCCTACTATGACTCGCAGTACCTGTCAAGAAATGCCACTTACTATAGCCGGGCCTGTGAGACGGATGGATATGTGGAGACTCGTGATGGCAAGAAGACTGTCAAGGGCATACATTGGATTTCAAAACCATTGGGGGACGACTCGCTTGTCTGTTATAGTAACGGCGATGCTCGTGGCTACTTCAATATGCTGACAGGTGAAATAGCCATCAAACCTCAGTACAAGCACGCATGGGTATTTTCTGATGGCTTGGCTTCAGTAGATGACAACGGAATGATAAAATTCATCGACTCCAAAGGAAATGTCGTTATTGACTTGAATATTCCATACATCACTGGTGCAGAAGGATATGTATTCCACAATGGGCATTGCGTAATACATAACAACAAACGTGACAAATTTGGTTTGATAGACAAAAAAGGAAATTGGATGTTGAAAGCTGAATATGATGCTATTTCGCCCAAGGATTCTTTCTTTGTCGTAAGCAAAGGAGGTATGCAGAGTGTTCTTACAGGAAATCTGGAATCAATATTGCCTTTCATGGAAGCAGACCTCTGGATCTCTGGTAATAGCATTACTGCAACAATGAAAGACCACACTCTTCGCAAATACAATTTGCAAGGTGAGCTGATTGACGATTTCTTGATTAGTAATGTTGACAGATTATTGTATGATACCGATGAAATACGATATACTACGGCAAAGAACTATGATGATGAGGGTAATTTAACAGGTGAAACGGCAGAAGCAGAACCTACTCCTTACCAAAAGACTGCAAGTTGCAAAAAATATGAAGCAGAACTTGGTTGGTATGGCTTGATCTCACCAAACGGAAAAGTCATTACTCCTCCAAGATATTGTGATATTACAGCCATTGGCTACGACTTGTATTTATGTAAAACTGATGATATTAGAGGTGAAGTTCTGAATGGTAAAGGCGTAAGAGTTAGGTAAACGACTCTCTCATTTACTCATTGATAAAGCTGACAACGCAAAAGACTTTTCAATAAGATTCAAAAGGATGGTAGGATTGATACTCTTGCCATCCTTTTTGCATGTAAGATGGAGATGACAGCCAGTACTGCGACCAGTATTACCAGTAACGCCAACAATGGTACCAGAGAAAACACGCTCACCTTTGCCAACTATAACGGAAGACAAATGGCAATAACTAACATGATAGTTGCCATGTTTCAACGTAACATAATTGCCAGAACGACTGTCATACCCTATCTTTTCAACAATACCCTCCATCATGGAATAGGCAGGTTCATTCTTTGCACGAAGATCCAAACCATTGTGCCATGATTGTTTTCCTGTGATAGGGTCACGACGATAGCCGTAAGGACTGGTGACTTTGATTGATTTCAGTGGATAAGTGATGCTTGGATAGCCGCTTATCCACTGTTTTTGTTTGCTATCTACAGAGTCTGTTTCCTGTTGTGGTAGATTTACAGTGACGGAATCTACCTGATTGTTTGCAGGAGGCAGAAGTTTTTCCTCAACTTTCTTGACTTTGTAACGGCATACGTTGTCTCTGACGGTATTGAACTGCGCCTTTGCACTCGATACCGCCAGACAACTTATTACCCATAATGCCACTATTTTCCATTTCATGGTGCAAAGTTAGGGAAAGATATCAAGAGTGATTGTCGATGCTGTAAAAGTATAACATAAAATAAGATTAAAGTATGATTGAGAGTATGAAGTGATGATATAATCATAATAAAACGGAAAAGATTGGGCAGAGGATCGTAGGCTTTCTTGTATTCATTACTCTTGGGCTATCTTTGCATGGCTATATGCAAAGTATCATTCAAAATATAATCAGAATATGAAAAGAAACTCATTTGAAGAAAGTGAAGTGCCATATCAGACACTCGCTAAGTTTGGACTCACCCATGAGATGATTGAAGACCTTCCGATAAATGCCTTGGATGACATCAGCAATGGTCGACCATCGCCAGTACTGCCTGTTAGCATGGAGGTAAACGAGGGTTACAGTATCAAGAGCAGAACCCGATTCGCCTTGGTAAGAATGGCAGACGGAAACGTGGATGTGATGTTCTATCCTGTGTTGAAATATGCCCCATTGGACAAATTCACCAAGGGGCAGCAGGAACTGTTGAAGCAGGGTAAGGCTGTGGTGGCAGATGTGGATATGCCAGATGGCGCACATGTCAAGGCATTCGTGCAGATTGACGGAGAGACCAACCAAGTGATGGCTGTGCCGACACCTGTGATTGGTAGAAACTTGCAGGTGCTATCTGACGAACTCTGTCTTGGAGGAACGGAGCTAAAGAGCATCCAAAATGGCGAGGCACTGACATTTGCCGTAGAAGACGAACCTGTGACCGTAGGCATCGACCTGAAGAGCGATACTGGCATCCGCTTCGCCAACGGTGATGGTGAGCAGTGGCGTAAGGAAGGCAAGCGAGAGTGGGACAAATACACCTTCGGCATCTATGGCTGTTGGGTAATGGATGATGATGGTAATCTCGACTATGTTCCAGAGGAGGAATATACCGAAGAACTGTGGAATGAGCAGAAAAAGGCTGCTGGAAGACATGCTTCTACCGTTGCAAGAAAGTAAAACATCAAACTTAGGGAAGAAATGAGAAAAGGACCATATTATACAGAAGACATCCTCGTAGAGAAGATGCAGAGCGGTGAATACGGTTGGCTTGATTATGTGAACCATTTCAGTGAGGAATGGCAGAACGAGTATGAGGAATACTGCAAGGAACACGCCCTGTGCATCGGCAACGAGAGTGCGGAACAGTTTGTGAAGTACAAGGACGAGCTGTTGGAACAAGGAATGGAAACAGAGAACGCTTAATACAATCATGCTATGGCGATAAGAAAGAACTTGAATCCAAGACAGATGGACTTGCAGCCAGAGATGCGTGACATCTTGATGCGCAATGGCATGCAAGCCCATATCATAGCCAACGGTGATGGTTATCAACTGGCGGTACAGGGACATGACTCCCCACTGCTGACCTATAACCTCACCGAGAAACAGATGTTGGCATTGACCGATTGGGGAACCAACTCTGCCAACAAGAAGGCGTACAATGTCTTTACCAGCATCATCAGCAAAGACTTCTATATGCCGAGAAACCTTGTCCATGCAAGAAATGCCAATGGAAGAGTGGCTATGGGACTGCATGGATATAGGATTGGTGCAGGAGAGTACGGACGGTTAGGATGGAGTCCAGAGTTTTTGGGTTGGACACCGAGAATGCAGGACGGCTATCATCTACGTAGAGTCGGAGGACAGATGTTCTATGCAGGAGCACCAATGGTAGCGGAAAGACCAGATATAAGGCTGAAACCTGGTGAGTTAACCTCTGGAGGTTATGGCTTTTACTATAAAGGACAGCAACAAGTAGCATCACAAGCAGATGTATTACAAAACCTGCAAGCCGTGGTGACACCTGTAGAGACACGTCCAAGAAGCAAAGAGCCAGCCAAACCCTACAAGGAACTGATAAGCTCACCTGTATATTTCTCCAACGATCAATGGCAGGAATGCCTGTCTTCACACGGTATCATCATCGATGAGAAGGCAAAGACACTCACCATCCAATCAGAAAGCACCAAAAGTGATATGGTGTATGACTTGACCGACGATGAATTGAAGGCATTGACCAACAATTCTGTCAAGCAAGTATCTGTAGCCAAACGACTGGATATATTGAATAATGTCATCAAGGACGATTTCACCGACAAGATAACGATGGATATGCTCAACAGTAAGGAGCGCATCCAAATCAGTTTGCGCCCAGAGGTACAGCAGGAGTTGGACGGCAAGATGCAGTTGCAATCTACCGTTGAGCCACTGCAAGTGCAGCAAGAACCTATGAACAATAAAGTAGGTATTGTGGATGGGCAGGACTTGGACGAGAGTAAGGGATGGTTCCGTGAGGGCAAGCATGGCAGAGAAGTAACTGTTGGTGAGATACGAGTGGAGCCAGCGGAGCAAGAAGGCAAGTTCCGCATGACAGCCATCATCAACGGTGAGCGAGTAAGCCACGAGATAACGCTGAAGCAGTATGACAAGTTCATGGCAGTGGATGACTACCATCGCATGAAACTTTTTTCCAAGATATTTGGTGAGGTGGATATGAAAGACCGTACCAGTTTGGGAACCAAGATTGGAGCCGCACTGTTAGCAGGACTGGGTGTTGCAGCCGAAGTCGGCAGTGAACTTCACCGACCACATTGTAGTCCAGTGGTGATAGTTGACCACCATCATGGTGCAGCACCTGCGCCACCTCGTCCTTACTTCAAACCAGGAGTAGATACGCCAATGGATGTGGCGGCGAGAAACTTTGAGGCTGCCATGAACCAAGAAGTATTGCATCCTCACATGGGGAAAGGACTATAACGGAATACGCTTATGGCAAACAACGAACTGACATATAATGATTTCTTACAGCGTCTGAACATACAGGAACTGCTGGTGGACGCAGGCTATCAGTTGAACAAACGAGATGGCTTGCGCTATCCGTCGTATGTAAAGGTGGACAGTCATGGACAGCGAGTGAGAGGCGACAAGTTTATTGTCACTGGCAATGGCAAGTGCTGTTTTCAGCCACCAGAGCAGAAGAACTACAACGTGATAGGTTTCATCAAGGAGCATCCGACGCTGTTTGACGACTATAAGCCAGGGATGTCATTGGACAGACTGGTGAATGTTGTATGCAACAGACTGTTGAATAATCCCATTGATGTGCGTGAAAGCAGAGTGGCAGAACCCAAGCGAGATGCCAAGCCCTTCAACCTGTCAGACTATGACATCTTGCGTTTCAACCCAAGGGAAAAGGACACCCAACGGAAACACTATCCTTATTTCAAGGAAAGAGGCATCAACATGGGGACCCAGTTCGCCTTTCACAAGCATTTCTTCTTGGCGACCAAGCGTCGAAATGACGGATTGAGCTTTGCCAATCTCGCCTTTCCACTATCCTTGCCGTCCAAGCCGGACAGCATCGTTGGATTGGAAGAGCGAGGCAGACCGAGACGAGAGGACGGCAAGGCATACAAGGGCAAGGCGGAAGGAAGCAACAGCAGTGAAGGATTGTGGATAGCCAACCTGACAGGTAAGCCATTGAAAGAAGCCACAAATATTCTATGGTTCGAGAGTGCCTACGATGCTATGGCAGAGTACCAAATCAACCCGGTGAAGAGCGTGTATGTCTCGACCGGAGGTACACCGACAAAGGGGCAAATAAAGGGAATGCTGGAAGAGACCCGACAAGCGAACCATTATTTGGGCTTTGACAAAGACGAGGCAGGACGTGGCTTTGTGAAGAACTTCAAAGCAATCGCCAAGGAAATGGGATTTGCAGACTTCACGGTGCAAGCCTTTCATCCTTTGGGACAATACAAAGACTGGAACGATGCCTTGCTTGGCAAACGAGACCAACGGTTGATAGACCAAGGAGAGATAGACTTCGACTATTTCGAGTTCGCCAAGGCGCAAGAGGCTGAGAGGCAACAACAGCAAGCCAAACAGAAGGAAAAAGAGGAACAGACATCGGGCTTCCGCAGATAAAGCACGGTGTCATTATCAAAAAGGAGAACTATGCAGCAGACATATCGGTATAGAAACATCATCATCAAGCCCCATTGGATGCAGTTCGTCATCAACGAGCTGCACTTGCTTGTGCTTATAAGTGTAGGTTTTGTATATGCAGGTATTGATGATGCCGTCCTCTCCACTTTGGTGTTTGTCCTCTCGCTCTTGCTTTCCCTATGTTTGGCATATCGAATGGTCTATCTATGCAGGATGCGGTACATCATCAGTAACGAACAATTAGTGTTTGAGCATGGCGTGTTTCATCGGGAAGTAGATTATCAGGAACTGTATCGTGTGGTGGATTTCAATGAGAGTCAGACATTCATGCAGCAACTATTCCGATTGAAAACCGTGAGCATATATTCTGGAGACAGAACGACACCAAGACTTGACATTATTGGAGTACCGATGAAGGAAGAACTGGTGACAACCATCAGAGAACGAGTAGAAACCAACAAATGCAGGAGGAGCATCTATGAAATTACAAATAGGTAAGATATGGTTAATAGCAATTATCGGCATAGCAACGGCATTGGAAGTCAAGGCACAATTGGTGTCATCCAATCCCTTGGAATGGATGGCACTGGCAGAAGGCAATGAACTTATCAACAGTGAGCTTGAAAAGCAAATCAACGGACAGACCAAGACGGCGTTGTTGCAGAACACGATGGCTGCTGAGTTTAATCAAATACACAAATGGGAGAAAAAGTACAACAGCTACTTGAAATCAGTGAACGGCTATGCCTCTTCGCTGAAAGCCTGTACCCATCTGTATGATGATGGCGTGAAGATTTTCATCACGCTCGCCAAGTTGAAGACAGCCATTAAGAACAATCCGCAAGGCATCGTGGCAAGTATGAGCATGAACAACCTGTATATCGAGACGGCAACGGAACTGGTATCGGTTTTCAATCTGTTGAATGATGCCGTGGCAAAAGGAGGAACGGAGAATATGTTGACAGGAGCAGACCGTTCGAATACTTTGTGGGCATTGAATGATAAGTTGTCAGCATTTCAGAAGAAGCTCAACAAACTGTATCTAAGCATCCGCTACTATACAATGAGTGATGTGTGGAACAATGTCACGGCAGGGATGATAGACAGAAGTAATGGTGAGATTGCTACGCAAGCATTGGGACGGTGGCGGAGAGCTGCCAAAGTCAGTACACCATAATTATATAAAAGCATTCGAGTATGAGAACATGGATATTTTGCTTTGGCATCATGTTGCTTTCCGTCTGCAAGGTGCAAGCCCAGAACGACCCTGTGTTGGCAGGAATGATATACGCATATACAGACAAGGCTGAAAAGGAGTTGAAGAACCAGGAGAAGGTGATGCTGATGCAGACTACTGGTCATATATGGTTGAAAGAGGAAGTGGAAGGAACCACCAATCTGCAACGAGAGTTCAACAACTACTTGGACTCGTTCCGCTCCATCGTGGTGTATGCAGCACAGGTATATGGCTTTTATCACGAGATAGACCGGTTGGTGGATAACTTGGGAGGATTCACCAAACAACTGGATAAACATCCGAGCAATGCCCTTGCTGTGGCACTGTCAGCCAAGCGCAACAAGATCTATCGGGAGTTGATTATGGGCAGCGTGGAGATAGTAAATGACATCAGACTTGTATGCTTGTCAGGCAACAAGATGACCGAGAAAGAACGAGTGGAAATCGTTTTCGGCATCCGCCCCAAGCTGAAGGTAATGAACAAAAAGCTGCAACGGCTGACCAAGGCGGTGAAGTACACCTCGATGGCGGACATCTGGGCAGAGATAGAGGAAGGCAGTCACGACAAGGCAGACAAGAAAACCATCGTGAAGGACTGCATGAACAGATGGAAGCGAAACGGAAAGATCAAATAACAATAAAAAGATACGACTATGAGTATATGGGCAAAGATAGCAAAGTATGGCGGCAGTGCCTTGAAAGGTGCAGGTAGTGTCGCCAAGCAAGGACTGAAATCTGCAAGCAATACGGCTGTGCATCCCACCCAAGCACTAAAAGGCGCAGGAAGTGCGATGAAAACAGCCGCTGTGGGCAGCGCAGCAGGATATGTGGCATGGCAGAACCTTGTCAACGACAAGAGCATGGTGGAGATAGCCAGTGATGTGGTGGTAGGAAAAGACACCACGGAGAAAATATCCGAAGCTGTGGAAGACGTGAAAGGACTGAAGAACAAGGCTGGAGAAGCAGTGGATGCTGTGAATGGTGCCATGGGCGACATCAACAGTAAGTGGAGCGGAATGAGCAACTTCTTCCGTGGCATCTTCGGAGGCAACGGACTGGAGATGTTCGGCAACTTCTTCAAGAACTTAGGGAAAGGAAACGTGTCGGGACTGAGCCTTGCAGGACTGGTAACAGCAGCGTTCCTCACTTTCGGACGTTTCGGATGGCTTGGCAAGATAGCAGGAGCCATGCTCGGCATGATGCTCATCGGCAACAACTCCAACATCAAGAACATCGTCAGTGGTGATGGCGGTCAAGGAAGAAATGTGAACGAAGCAGAAACGACCGTACGCAGTGGCGGCATGAAACGATAAACATAAAAACGACAACAACATGAGATATACAGAAGAAATGATGCTGCAATCAAAAAGCGGCTTTTGCATGCCCTTTGAGGAGCGAGGCAAGGATGTGGAACTGACACTTGGCTATGGCAAACAGAAGCATCCTGTAACAGGAACCGTGTTCTTCCATCACGGACTGGACTTTGAGGCAAATCACTATCTGCTGTCTGCCTTGGCAAGCGGAACGGTATCGGACATTGGCAATGATGCGACACACGGCATCTACCAAGTGATACGTTACGGCAAATATGAAGTGACCTACGCCCACCTTGCCAACGTGTTCGTGAACTTCGGACAAACCGTGAAGGCAGGAAACATCGTGGCATTGAGCGGTGACAGACTGCATTTCGAGGTGAAGTTTGACGGCAAGGAAATCAATCCGATTGATTTTCTGACCATGCTATATGGCAATGTGAAGGCAATGGAACAGACCGGTAAGACAGGTTTTCCTGAGTTTGAGACCTACGACATGAATATAGCCACACAGTATGACAAAGACCAGAAAGAGATAGAAGAATTGATGCTGCGCTTCATGCCATCGTATATGGAAGACCTGTATAAAGGTATGTATGTGACACCGCAACATGCAGAGCAGTCGCTAAGGAACATCTTTACCTTGTCAGCGGCGAAACACTATTTCTATGAAGCTATGCCATCCATCAGCAATCCGTTAGGCATCGGGCAGAGAGCTATGCCCTTGGCTTGCAAGGTGCAGAACTTGCTGATTGCGGATTTCTTGAACTATCTGGCATTGCGGCATGGCATCTATCTGTCCACATTGAGCGAAGTTCTAAAAAAAAACTCCATGACGAAGCCATAAGGACGAGTGGCATCATCGACCCGCTTGCTGAACTGGACATCGATGTGCAGAGCTTTGATATTCCAAGGTTGGTGAGCGTCTATCCCGACCGTGCAGGAGTGAGATGGTGGACAAAGGCGTGGTTCAATAACCGAGAGGAAGGAGAATGCTCCGTGGAGATAGAACTGCAGCAAGCCATCCTCTTCATCCATGACAGAATAGAGAAAGACGCTTGGCTGGAGGAATACTTTCCAAAGCAGATGGAAGTGTATCACCAAGCCATCGAGCAGACAAGAGAACAGATATTAGGTCAACTAAACGTAACGCTATAATGAGTACAATCAAGAACCCGACACGTTTTGCCGAACTGGAGTATTGCCTTCAAGGATATTTTGATGGCAAGCTGGCACCTGTGATGAAACAGGTGCGAGATGACTTGACTCACAAGCAACTGGAGGAAAGAGGCAGATACCAGAGCAGTTTGGCAGGAGTGCTTGCTTCTGCCAATCCGTATGCCGACAATACCGAGTTTGTTCTAAAGCAAACAGGCAAATGGAACAGCAAAACCACGGAGGACTATCTAGCGATGTGCAACCAGAAGATATGGAAGGACAAAAACATCGTGAAGGATTTGGCTCTTCTTGCTGGTGAGTGGCGCAATGCCGTGGTGAAGGAAATTGGACGAAGCAAATATGACGCTTTGTCGAAAGCCTGTGGCGAGGATTTGGCATACGCATACGTTGCACAAAGGATGGAAGACCTGATGATTGGGAAGCTCGTCAAGGACAATACACCCAAGTCAACGATGGACTACATCTTGCGAAAGGCTGCACAAAACAGCATCTGGGGACTGCAAGAAGAACTGATGAAGTCACCATTGACGGCAGAGATAGAAGCTCGTGGCGAGAAAGCCTATAAGCCAAGCAAGACGGAGAAGTTTGCTGGAAGGGCTACCGCCTCGGTAGTGGATGCCGTGACCATGGGCGGTATTGGCAGTTGGAAGTCATTGGCAACTTTGGTGGGGAGCGACATGGCATTGGGCTATGTTCTCGATTCCAAGAAAGGAAGCGGAGAACACCGAAAAGAGCAAGCCATGGAATTGAGTATCAGCAAGGGTGTATTCGGACAGAACGGCAATGCCTTCACTGGTTTTCGCTCACAAGCCAAGAAAGTGAATGCCACCGACAATGGCTATGTCAAGACGCTCAACAGCAAACTCCATAACAAGATACATATCCCACAAAAAGCATTTACACCTATGGCATGGACAGATAACAGTTTTAAGTTTCCTTTCCAAAAAGAGCAAGAGAAACGGAACGATCCGAAATACAAGAATGTACCGCTGATAGTGGCACCCGGCAAGGAAGATGCCTATCTGGAAGAGAAAGCCAAGCACGACGCAGCCAAGGTTGCAGAAGCTGAGCGTATCATCCAAGAAAAGAAAGAGGCAGAGGCGCAACAAACAGAAGCTGATGAACAACAGCAAGCGCAATCAGAAGAAAAACTGCAAGAACAACCTGAAAATGATAACAGCAATGGTTGGGAAGGACTGTTGAAGAACTTCAGACTGAATGGTTTCAGCGACATCGGCAATAACCTCGGCTATGTGATAGCTATGTTGCCCGACATCCTTGTTGGACTGTTCACTGGCAAGACGCAATCATTAGGCTTGAAGGACAACATGATGCCAATAGCCGCCATTCTTGCAGGAATGTTTGTGAAAAATCCATTGCTGAAGATGACGCTCATCGGTATGGGCGGTGCCAATCTGCTGAACAAGGCAGGACATGAAGCATTGGCAAACAAACGGGAAAGCAATGATGGAAATGCTGTATCATACGATAATACAACAGCACAAGCAGTGCAATATAAGTCCTATCCAGACGAACCGTTGAATCCCCGAATAGCCAACCCTGTGCTACAAGGCAACTGTTTAGTGGCAACCATCGACCGAGTGCCATACACCATCCAACTGCCAGAGCATGTGGTTGGAGCATATCAAGCAGGAGCCTTACCACTCAACACCCTTGCCAATGCCGTGCTTGCCAAGAGTGACCAGATGAGACAGATGGCAGAACGCAACTATGGCGAGCAAGAAGTGAGAAATGTGAGAAACGAGGCGATGGAAAACGCAGAGCAGCGAGAAGTCATCCAACGTTCAAGATAAGATAAAACGTAAAACAATCATACAATGAAAGAGAAAAGTCCACAAGAGAAGAATGCGGCAGAGCGTCAAGTGTCACTGATTACCGAGGCCCTGTCGAAAGCAGCCGACAACAAGGGTGTCTGGCTGAATGAGCAAGGAAAGCAATATCCACGGTTTTACCCGAAGGGAGCGGCAGTGAGTCCGTTCAATGCCCTCGTGATGGGATTGAACTCCGACAATAACGGATTTTCTACAAATCTTTACACGTTATTTAGTGAAGCCAAGAAGCGAGACGAGTCTGTGATGGCGCATGAGAGAGGTGTGCCGTTCAACTGGTATGCGTGGAACAAATATGTGAACCGTCATAATCCGGAAGACATCATCAGCAGAAAGGACTACCAGGAATTGTCGGCTACCGATCAGACACAGTACAAGGGCATCCACAATCGGGAAATACGAGTGCTGTTCAACATCGACCAAACCATGTTGCCACTGAAAGATAAAGAAAAATATGAAGATGTGGTGAAGGCGAATGTCAGTGCGAATGAAGACAAGGCATTGCGTAGCCAAGTAAATGACTTCATCCAGAAGATGAAGGAAAACCTGATGGCGGTGCGCAAAGACGGAAGCGGAGTGGCACACTATGACACAGAAAAAGATGCTGTGTATATGCCAAAGCAAGAAAACTTTGAGCAATATAGCGATTATGTGCAGGAGATGTTGCGCCAAACGGTGAGTGCCACAGGACATCAACAGCGACTGGCAAGGGAGGGCATGGTGATGAAAAACGGCATTGCGCCATCGGAGGATGCCGTGAAGCAAGAGAAACTGGTTGTGGAACTAGCTTCGGGCATCAAGATGATGGAAATGGGTATGCCAGCCAAGATTTCCAAGGAGAATATGGGACTGGTGGACTACTGGAACCGCGAATTGAAGGAAAATCCATGTCTGATAGATGCCATAGAGAGTGATGTGAACAATGCCTTGGACGTTATTCGCAAGGCAGAGCGTGGCGAGAAAATAGAATATTCATCCTTGAAGAACGAGCAGCAGACCACCGAGATGCAATTGAAGATGCCCAAGCATTACTTTGTAGCTGATGAGATAGCCAAGCATCCTGACAGCGAACAGAAATTTGTGGTGATAGTAAGGGACAAAGAAAACAAGAGTGCCGATGTGGTATTGCCGGCAGGAGCATCATTGGAAGTGAACAATGAGGTGTCGGGTATGAGCAAGCAGCGCATCGAACATGCCTTACAGAAGGAAGGCTTTCAGTCTGTCAAGTTCTACAATTCAAATGGTGCATTAGGCTACCATCCTGATGACGGCTATTTTGCAGGAAAGGACATCACCGTGGCAAGATTGAAGAACTGGCAGTTGGAGGACATATCCAAGATTGACGTGAGCGATGCCGTAAGCCAGAGCAAGCAGGTGGGCTTCGACCGCATACAGATGGTGCAGGATGACAACAAGCGTTGGGCGATGTATATCAAGCCCGAAGGACAGAAGGCATTCTCTATCTATCCCGACAAGGCGGATTTGAACCGCTTCTTCACCACATTGAAACAGGCGCAGGACACGATGGACAGTTTGAGAGTGGAACTGGCACAAAAATACTATGCGATGGCAGAGACAAAGCCTGACCTGAAGGTGGACTTGTTTGGCAGTGGTCAGCATAACGAGGTGGACATGAACCGCATACAGAAAGTGAACGTGTTCAAGGCAAAGAACGATGTCATTCTGTGTGCAGCCACCATTGATGGCGCAGACAAGTTGCAGCCTCGTGTGGTATCGCCAAGCCAATGGCAACGGATGTGGATTGCCGAAGACAAGAACGAGTACAAAAAGCATCTTGCTGCTACCCTGTTTGCCGACATCCTGCAGAAAGGACAGGCGCAGGAGCAGACAGCATCAGAAAAGCAAGGAGACGAAACCGAGGTGAAGCAAGAAACGCAAGTCTCCACCGACAAGCATGAGGAAGAGCATCGAGAATATCATGAGGAAGAGAACAAGCAAGCTTCCTCTGAGGAAAAGACAGATATCAGGGAAGAGAAGGATGCGACTGTTCAAAGAGATAATAACGCTACTGTGGAAAAGAAGGAAGAGACAAAGGGTAAGCAGAAGGAAGAGACCAAGGACTCTCCCATCATGAAGCAATGGAAGGAGTTGAAAGCTAAGCATCCAGATGCTTTGCTGCTGTTTCGTGTAGGTGATTTTTATGAGATGTATGAACAGGATGCCAAGCGAGGAGCGGAAGTATTGGGGATTACATTGACAAAGAGAAACACCCAAACTGGTCCCTACATGGCTGGCTTTCCACATCATGCCTTGGACACCTATCTACCCAAGCTTATCCGAGCAGGAGAACGAGTAGCTATCTGTGACCAGTTGGAGGCACCCAAACAGAAGCAAGAGGAGCAAAATACTGAGGAACAGCAGCGTTCTGGCGGTATGAAACGATAATAATGAGGATATAAAGACATGAGCAAGAATCAACAATATGCAGAAAGATATGCTGCCGAGGCGATGGAGCAGATGAAGCGATATGGCATCCCTGCTTCCGTCACCTTGGCGCAAGGCATCTTAGAAAGCCGTAATGGACAGAGTGAACTGTCGCAGTTGGGCAACAACCACTTTGGCGTGAAGGCTTCGAAAAGTTGGTTGAAGAACGGTGGCGATTATCTTGTCTATACCGATGACAAGCCGAATGAGAAGTTCTGCAAGTATGCCACGGTGGGTGACTCATACGAGCACCATTCCAAGATATTGAAGAACAGCAGCCGCTACAGCCAATGCTTCAAACTCTCTCCCGACGACTACAAGGGATGGACAAAAGGTATTGAGCGAGGCGGTTATGCCACCAATGGAGGATATGCAGCCAGTTTGCAAAAGATTATCGAGATCAATGGATTACAGAAGTATGACCAACAGGTGATGCGAGAAATGAGGGCTGAGGGTAAGCAGTTCGGCGTAGAACAGAATGCAAGGACTTCTGCAACGGTATCGTCTTCGGTATCGCCATCCAATAATGACGAAAAGAAGCAAACAGCATCTCAAACAACCAACGACAAATACTCATTCCCTGTGAAAAGGGACGAGTTCTTATTTGTCACTTCTCCATTCGGTATGCGTCAAGACCCTATGGACAAAAGCAAACAGCAGATGCACAAGGGCATTGACATCAGAGCCAAGCATGATGATGTGTTGGCAACCGAGAATGGTGGCAAGGTGGTAGCTGTGAACCACAATGCCAATACTGGCGGTGGCAAGTCTGTGACAGTGGAATACGCAAGATCGGACGGAAGCAAGGTGCAGACCACATATATGCACTTGGACAGTATTGCCGTGAAGGTGGGTGACGAGGTGAAAGCTGGGCAAAAGTTAGGTGTGTCGGGAAATACCGGCACACGCACTACTGGCGAACACTTGCATTTCGGAGTGAAAAACATATCGGCAGACGGCAAGACAAGGGACGTGGATCCTGCATCATACTTGGCGGAGATAGCGCAGAAAGGTAATCTGAAGCAACAGGCATTGTATAACGGCAATGACCTGTTGGCAAAATACAAGGGAAATAGTTCGGCAGTGGACACGAGTCTGTCACCTGACGATTGGATGAAGAAACTGCTTTCATCTGAGGACGCAAGCACAGGATTGTCAAGTGCAGACCCGATAATGGGATTGGTGACTACCATGTATAGCAGTCTGCTTGCCCTCGCTGTGCAAATAGACAGTAAAAGCGAGGAAGAGCAAAGAACGCAAATCTCAGAAGCTGTAAGCAAAAGGCAGGTGGACTTGAAACCGTTGATGCCGACTATGAAGGAATGTGTGCTGAGTGTTGGCGATAATGGAAAGGCTGTGTTGCAAGCGGACAATGGCACTACCAAAGTGACAAGAGAGCTGACCAATGCGGAGTTCTGTAGATTGTCGCAAGTGTTGGGTGATACCAACCTGAGCAATGATGCCAAGAAAATGCGCATAGCTGGAATGGTGAATACTATCGTGCTGACGCAACAGTCATCGCAAAACTATGAGCAAGTCCTGGAACAGCAAGAAGGTCAAAGTCAGACAATGCAAAGAAAGTAAGATACTTGGAGGTTCCACATCTTGGTCGATTGAAAACGAATAAAAAAGTATTTGAGCTATGATTAAATGTAACGTAAGTGTGTGCGGAACCGCCAGCAAGGCTGCAGTGGTTCGCAATGGGAAGGACGGAATGCCTTTTACGTCATATTCCGTGGATGTGGTGGTGCCAGCCAAGAGTGGTATCAACAAGACCGTGATTGTCAGTTGTATCATGGATGGTGACGATGCGGAAGGCATTGTCGTGGGCAACCGCATTGAGTTGAAAGGTGTATTGACCTTCAAGAAGAAAGATGACAACCTGTATTTCAACTTGAAAGTATCGGAAGTGAGCCAGTCTGCTGCAGAAAGCAAGGATGGCATTGTGGGAGATATGGAGTTCAAGGGCAAGGTCGGTAAGGACATTGATATGAAGAAAGGCAAAAATGGTAAGGCTTTCCTGATGTTCTCTGCTTTCAGTGCAGAGAAGATAGGAGAAGAATTTACTTTTACATGGGTGCGCTTTGTCCGTTTCTCGGAAGAAAGAGAGGAATGGTTGCAGCCAAAAGCCACCATCGAGGCAAAGGGCGAGCTGGAAATCTCGGTGTATAACGACAGGCTCAACCTGGGCTGCAAGGTGGCGGAGTTGAGCCAGTGGGAAAAGAAGCCGTATCACCCTAACAATTAGCAAGTATGGCATATTACAATAAGAGTCCAAAGAATAATGGCGATGGAAAAAATGCTGAGGACAGAGCCTTGGACACCTTCGCAAACATGATGATAGAGAAGATCGAGTCGCTGGGAAGCAAGGACGGATGGCAAAAGCCTTGGTTTACGGAAGGTACATTGAGCTGGCCGAAGAACCTGTCTGGCAGGGAGTATAACGGAATGAATGCCTTGCTGCTCACCATGCTGTGTGAGAAGAAAGGCTATGAGTTGCCGGTGTTCTGCACCTTCAACCGTGCCGTTGGCTTGAATTATCAGACCGACAAGCAAGGTAACAAGAAGCAGATGGTGGATGCCAATGGCGAGCCGTTGCCCAAGGTTGGCATCAATAAGGGAGAGAAGAGTTTTCCCGTGATGCTGACAAGTTTCACCATTGTACACAAGGAGACAAAAGAAAAGATACCCTATGACGACTACAAGCGAATGAGTGCTGAGGAGCAGAAGGAGTATAATGTCTATCCGAAGTTGAATGTGTACCAGGTGTTCAATGTGGCACAGACCAATCTGAAGGAGGCAAGACCTGAATTGTATGCCAAGTTGGAAGCGGAGAACAAGCCAGAAAAGGCATTGGTGAAGGAAGGTGACATGTATTCATTTCCTGCTGTTGACCAGATTTTCAAGGAGCAGAAATGGATTTGCCCCATCAATATCGAACACCAGGACAATGCGTTCTACTCCATTTCCCGCAACCAGATAACCATTCCTGAGAAGGCACAGTTTAAAGACGGTGAGTCGTGGTATGGAACAGCGTTTCATGAGATGGTTCACTCGACAGGAGCGGAAAATCAGTTGAACCGTTTGCATCCTCAATCGGGCTTTGGCTCAGATGAATATGCAAGGGAGGAACTTGTTGCAGAGTTGGGCAGTGCGTTGGTGTGCCAGAAGTATGGCATGACCAAGAATCTGAAGGAAGACAGTGCCGCCTATCTGAAATCGTGGCTCGGCAGTCTGAAGGAGTCGCCAAGTTTCATCAAGACCACCTTGATGGATGTAAAAAAGGCAACGTCTATTCTCACGCAGAGAATAGACGAAGTGTCTTTGGAAATGAAGGAGCAACAGAGTGAGGATGTTGTAGCTTCGGTATCAGATGAGAAAATGGATGCGAAGGACATGAAACAATCTGCATCATATGACAATAGTGAGCAAACTGAGGCAGAAGAGGACAAGGTCGCAAGGTCTGCATTCCGCCGATAATGAGGCTATTTGTAACAAAAAAGCATAAATCCAAGATGCACACATATATAATTGTGTAGGCATCCTGGATTTTTTCATTATTCGGGTATGGCATCTTCGCTGTCATCATCTTCCTCATCTTCGTCAGCAAGCCATTTCTGCCAATCTTTCTCATCGATGGTGAGGTCGTCCATTTCCCAATCATATGCGAGTTCGGGCATTGGGTCACGAGAGTAAGGGAAATGGATAGTATAGCCGATTTGTCCATAGGAGACATGGAGCGGAGTGACGCAAAGGTCTCTGCCGAAATAGCTTCGGGTGGTAAGGTATTTGCGCCAGTCGAAACGCTCTTTGAGAATGTTTCGACATAGGCGGTAAAGATATTGTTCTATTGTCATACGGCTTGAAGTTCTAACTGTGAATAATATTGTCTGAATGCCTCGTAAAGGTCAGCCATCATGACTTCGGCTTCCTCCATGTCTTTGACTATATCGGCAATGTGGTAAGGTGCGCCATTTTTGCCGTGACCGTCTGAACCAATCCAAATGTATGCTTCCTCGTCAACATCAAAGTTCTCGTAATACTCATGGATATTGTCGATGAAGGCTTCCATATCATCGTTTTCAAGTTCCACGCTGAAATTGAAATCTTGACCATAGGAAGTATATTTGGCGAAGTTTACATCTGTCTTGCCGTTTTGTGGCTCAGAGAAATCAACGCTCCATCCTAATATTTCGGCTATCTCCGTTATCTTTTGCTGTATCATATCATTTGTTTTTTAGCAGCCATAGGCAAGAAGCCTACGGCTGATGTGTGGTTAAACTTCTTTCCTGTCATACATATCAGACAGGAACAGCTGCAATCTCTCGTCGGGGATATTCCCGATTGGGCAAGGTTTGAAGCTCTTGTCCTGCAATATCGGTATCTTGGGAAGGTTATATCCGACATCCACGCTGATACTCTCCATTTCCTTGATGGAAGCATAGCCATATTCGGTATCGGCAAGACCGACAACGATAGAGAACAGCGTGAAGTCATCGCCTTCCGGCTGACCTTCCAATACATACCAACGGATTTTGCCGATGAAGAAGACGCATAGGCAAATGGCATCCTTCTTCTTGCCGTCCTGTGAATAAAGCGGATATTGCTTGAACTGCTCCGCCAACTGTGGTGTAACCAATCTGCTTGTCATAGCTGCATTATTTTTCGGGTGAATATTCTGGTGAAGATGGATAGTAGAGCTGCTGCTCACGCAAGGCTTCAATGGTAGCATGTGCCAAGGTGCAAGCCCATTCATTGCGAAGGTCATAATAGCCCTTCTGATAGTTTATAGCCAACTGCTCCATGAAAGCCATCATCACCTTGAACTTCTCGTTTACAAGAAAGCGGTGGTCATTGGCAAACTCTGCACCCACCTTGGATGCGGAACACATCTTGCCGTTCACGAAGTGTGAAAACTCATTGGCAAACTCCTTGTCTCTTTCGTTAATCATATCGTTCATATCTGTTCGGATTAAATTGTGAAACTTCTTTTTCTTCCCTATTCTCGAAGCCTTTACGACTTCATCGAGGGAATTGATTTTACGTGCAATCAAGAGTTCGGACATGGAGGCAGACAAGACAAGAAATTGGGAGATTATTTCATTGGAATACCCCAATCTTTGATTGGTGGAAGGCTGCTGATGAAATAACCTGCTAATAGCAAGGCGGTACTTGACAGTCTGGTGAGCTGAACTAAATTTGCTAAGGAAAAACAAGGGAGGATGAAGGTGTATGGGAGATGTGTAGTGACTAAAACAGGTAAGATTACCACTTTTTGATAGTGGAGATTATATTTGTTCATTATTGCAACCATGTTCATTCTCATTGAACAAGACTAATACATTGAACATATTCCCGATTTTTGTCATTTGTGTCAGTTTTCGGGAATGAATATGTGAAATGCCACTGACATCTCAGTATTTTTGGCTTGAATTGTATGAGGTTTTGAATGTAAAACCACTTAAAAGACGATTTCTATTCCCGATTTTTGTCATTAATGACACTTTTCGGGAATAAAATTCTTTCTTTTCCGATAAAAAACGTACCTTTGCATTCCCGAAAGTTGACACTAATGTCACTTTTCGGGAATGACTATGATTATAAAAAGAGATTATTATTTACAACAACTTATATCAAGCAAGTCAAACAATCTCATAAAGATTGTAACTGGAATTAGAAGAAGTGGCAAATCGTTTCTTCTCTTCAACTTGTTTCACAATCATTTGATTGAAACAGGAATAAGTGAAGACCATATAATAGAAATTGCATTGGATGATCGCCTTAACAAGAATTTGCGTGACCCTGATGTTATTCTTCAACATATTCATGAACGTATTGTAGATGATAAACTCTACTATATCATATTGGACGAAGTGCAAATGATAGATGAGTTTACGGATGTGCTGAATAGTCTTTTGCATATCCGCAATGCTGATGTATATGTCACAGGAAGTAACTCCAAATTTCTATCCAAGGATGTGGTTACAGAGTTTCGGGGACGTGGTGATGAAATCCATCTGTTTCCATTGTCCTTTGCTGAATTATATAACTCTATAGGAGGTGACAAGTTTGAATTGTGGAAAAGTTATTATACCTATGGTGGACTACCTGGTATATTAGAGTTGGATAGCGAGAAGAAGAAAGCTGCTTACCTCCGCTCTTTACACGAGACAGTGTATCTCAAAGATATAATAGAGAGAAACAACTTGAAAAACAGCGAAGAGTTTATGGAATTGATGCGTGTGATGGCTTCATGTATAGGCTCTCCATGTAATCCTAGCAAGTTGGAAAATACATTCAAAAGTGTAAAGAATGAAACGCTTGACAGAAAAACCATATCCAAATATCTTTCCTACATGGAAGATGCTTTTCTTATAGAGAAGTCAATGCGATATGACATAAAGGGCAGAAAATATATAGGTACACTTTCCAAATACTATTTCCAAGACATAGGATTACGCAATGCCTTGCTGAATTACAGACAGGTGGAAGAGAATCATATCATGGAAAATGTCATATACAACGAGTTGCGCTTACGAGGTTTCTGTGTTGATGTTGGTATGGTAGAGGCCAGGACTGCAAAAGAACGCAAACAATTGGAAGTCGATTTCGTTGCAAATATGGCAGACCGTAGATATTATATTCAATCAGCATTTGCAATGCCTGATGATGATAAAAGAGAGCAAGAAAGTGCTTCATTAAAAAGAATCGATGATTCCTTTAAGAAGATAATCATAATGCGCGATGACATAAAACCGTATCATGACAACAATGGATTTTATATTGTTGGTTTAATGGATTTCTTACTTAAGCCAGATTTGATAGAACAACTATAAAATCGTAGAAAGAGCCCATTCATCACGAACGGACTCTTTCTTTTGATAATCATTGTTTTGCAGATTACCGCTTATCGTATGAATGATAGTAAAACACATTTACTGTGCAAATAGTCTGACAGCCGTATGACGGTTGACTGCAATTGGTGAATGCTTATCAATACCGCCCTTGCTTTTTGATATTATCATGGACTTGTCAATGCCTCTTACCACAAGCTGTTGCGTAATATAATCAGCTCTTGACTTGCTGAGAGAATTGTTGATGCCATCGTTTCCTGTGGCACTGTCGGCAGCACCAACAACGGAAATTTTGAGATGATAAGCCTTTGCTACACGAGCAAGCTCATCCAAGTTTGCCATCTGTGAAACGTCAACCAACTGCGTGGTTCCAATCTTAAAAAAGAAGAAAACTGGCGAACCGATGCACTTGGTTCCACCTGTCATTTCTGCAACGTATTTGTTCCAAGAAACAGAATCAGAAACGGAGAAACTATACTCCAGAGAGCGGCTAGTTTTTGGTTTTCCCATGCCATTCCAATCCTTGTGAGCCAATCTTGCACGAAGCGAGTTCAAACCGCTGTAGTCATTTTTCGGGTATATGCGATACTCCGTACTATCCGCATAATATGTCAGGCGGTCGGCATAGGCTTTCAACAATCCTTCAATCTCCAAGATCTTTCTCATTTCAGCGATGACATTGACATTCTCCGCATGAGCTTTGCTTAACTTTTGGTTGCGAGCCAACAAATCATTGGTGTAATCTGTCAGCCATTTGTTCTGGTTGATATAAGGAGCGGCATCTACAACCTTCTTCCAACCGACCTTCCCGATGTTGAAAGTCAGTCCGGCAGACAAGGTGAACAAATTGTCACCAAACTTATTTGATGCGCCCACACCATCAAAGTCACGGAATGTGGTTGCGCCACCCAATTCCATGTTGACCGCCAAACGCTTTGTTAAACGATATTGTCCAATCACACCATAGTTGATGACAAACGGACTCTTGCCGTTATCCTCGTTATGGATAATACCGCAACCAGCATACGGAATGAATCCCCATCTTTGTGTGGTGGCATGGTCTTTGACAAAACTGTTGGTCACATTCCAAAGAAAATCCGCATGAAACATCTTGTAATCACGGACATTCTTGCAGGCATCCTTGAACTGAAAACCTTGGAAACTCAACCGCCCCCCAATCTCTGGCGTGAACCACTTTCCTGCCTCTATTGCCAAGGAAGGTTTCATCCTGTCGAACAAGTTTCCTTTACCATGCGGTTTTCCTACAAAAGCGGAAGTGCCACCCGATACACCAACGAACCAGTTGGAAGACCATGCAGAAGAAACTGCCACTTCTTTGAGGTATGTAGGCTCAATCTGTCGGAGCATATCCTCATTTATGCCAGACTGCACCAAATCATCCGTGCCATCATCCATAGTCTCTGCATTGACTTGCATTTGTCCGCATAGGCACAATGCCATCATAAATATTGCTTTTCTAATCATAGATTTCAATTTGTCGATTATTCTTTCTATTAACGCTTTCTACTCTTGCTGCCTTTCGGTCGCATCATCCTGTTTGCCATCGCAAGGCAACGGTGCGCCCAACGCCTGTCATCCTCGTCATCGTTGCGCCCCCATTTCATGTCATTGCTGCCACCGCCTCCGCCACCTTGCCCTTCGGCAAATGTCGTAGCTTGGTCGATGTAGCCAAGATACAACAATGTGGCACAATGCAGAACTTCGGCAGTGTGCTCGGCTATGGTTTCCAATGGCGAACCGTCAAATGCGACTTTGATTTCAGGTGGCAACGATGTCATCTTAGAACGGTAGTCAGTGACCATGCTTTCCAACATAGCAGTCTTGATAAGTGTGCCAGCACCAGTCTGAGCTTCACGAGAGAACTGCATGGCATCCTGTCGAAGCGTCTCTGTCCGCTCCTTGACAAACTCCATGTCCTTGTTCAACTCATCCAACTGCTGGTCAGCCACAGCGAGCTTGTCTTTCTTGTCTGCCAGTTTCTCATCAACGGAAGCCAACTCATTTTGTAATTTTTCCAACTTCTGCGACAAGATGGAACTATCTCCTTCCTTGTTGGCAATCTGCACCTTCAACTTGTCAATCTCCGACATCTTCTGATATTTCTCTTCTTCCAGATGTTCTACCATAGAAGAGAGACCTTTCACACGACGTTCTGCCAGTGCTATTTCCACCCGAAGATCACTTACAGCCTTGTTAAGGTTGTCCAGTTCCTCTTCCTTTGAAGAACATTCCTCGGACAGGTGCTTGCGGTATTCCTCCGTAGGTCTGTGTCGTTGCCGAGTCTCCGTTTGGCTCGTTCCACGCACCAGTCCCCAAGGCTCATTGACCATCGCTAACTCGTCATGAAGTTTCGATGTACGTTGACTATATTCCCGATTGTTGGCACCTGCAAAGATTTCTTTGAAGGCAAACTTGCCGTCCTTGATTGGCAGAAGAACGCAATGGATGTGTGGTGAAGTCTCGTCCAAGTGTACATAGAAGGCAACGATGTTCTCCTCACCATACTTTCCTGCAACAAAATTATAAATGTCCGTCGCCCATTGCTCAATCTCAGGCATACGCTTGACTGCATAATTCTCCTTGTTGTCGCCAGGCTTGAAGACTACCTCTTGGTCACCGAAGGCAAGCTCACGCATTTTCCATTGCGAACCGCTGAAAATGAAGTCCGCCACCGTTCTGAAACGTGGCTCATTCAATCCCTCATTTTTGTCCTTGATGCCACGAGCAGCCAAGTTCTCAGCCATCATCTGTGGGATGGACTTGCTCTTGTCGATAGGTGCTATCTTGCCTCCCTTGGAAATCTGGAAGTTCAGATGCTGTCTGCCGAGGTCATAGTTACCCTTGGCAATAGCTACCTGCCAAGCCCGGTCGCTCCAGTTGCGTTGGTATTCACGGCTGAGAGCGGCGGCGCATCCCTTACGTCCCCTGACGTTCATAACCTGCTTTGCTATTCTTTCCATATCTCTGATATGCTTATATGTGTCAGTAAAAACAGTGTCCCAGCTTGCTGCCTTGGCGGACACTCTCCCGAAGACTGATAGGTCGTAGGGGTAATGAGTTACCACACTCCCTAAATTCGTGAACAGCGGGCAAGCCCGATGCGCTAAAAAAGGCAAGCCACGACGAGTGCGATATGCCAGTACCGAACCGTGAGGTCTTAAAAGGAGAATGTCCGTAAGGCAGCTATAATGGAACAGAATGAACTCTACTTATGGTTGTCCGCCTTGGCGGTTACAACTGGCTTGGCAGCTGTCTCAACTGTTGAGGTAGGACAGCAAGCCTTATAAGCGAAACACAGGGATTGGAAAAGGCTCATGTCTTCAGCTGTGTTCAATTTGACGGAAGCAGACTTTCCATGACTGGCGATGTCGGGCAGTTCCTTTATCAGAAGGAGCAACTGGAGCCAGTCTCGATTGAGAACACGAGTGAAGAACTTGAAGATTGCGTTACGCAACTGAAGTTTGTTATGTTCTTCCTCATCTACAAGAGGCATACAATCCACAAGTCTGCCGATCATGCAAGTGGCAATATCATCAGATGAAAGTTGGTTGTCAGATGATGTAGAAGCAGAGTTGTTTTCTTGCGATAATGCTACTGCACCCTTTACAATCTGACCACAGACAACGGCAGTCTCTTCTGTGGTGGAAGTGCCATTGAACCAACTGTCCATTGTGAAACGGATGATTGGTTCCAATATGCTATTTCGCATTGTCGGAACGTTACCGTCCTTCATGCCAATCATCGTGATGATGGTGTATTTCGTTTCAAACTCCTTGCAGAGTATCAGCCCATGATCCGTTAATTTTTCGAGGAACTGACGCACGGTGGCACGATGCCAATGCCAGTCCTCCGCAAGTTGAGTTTTGGTTGTAACAAACTGAAAATCTTTCAATTCGTCTGCCACTTCCTTGCTTACGGCTTTCGGCATATAGTGTTCACAAGCCTTGTCCAGCAGATAGCAGAACGCTTCGTGTTTGGAATACCGCTCGTTATGTCGGTCCTGGAGAGATGCCAGAAAGCCGACAGAGAGACTTACCTTTATATTTTCCTTTGGTATATGTTTCATTGAAAATGTCTTGTTGATGTTGTGAAATAATGATTCTCATTTTAGACTGAGTGTTGTGGAATGTGCCAAGTACCAAGTGGCATATTCCAAGAATGGACTAAAAGTAGAAGTTTACGATGTCCTCAGGACATTGCGCCAAGTGTCTGCCACTGTCAGGACATTGTGCCTTGAAGATGACCTTTGAGGACGGATAGTAGATGGATGCCACCAAGAGCAAGCCTACCATCATCCCCAATGTGTACAAATGGGGAGTGAACATGAACACCAATGAGGCTGTAAAAGCGATAGCACATGATTTCCTGTTGTCATGCAACCTATGCAGCAGATTGTCTGCATAGGAGAACTTGAACAGCAACAATGCCAACAGTGCCATTACATGAGCACCAATCTCGTTGGGCTGTACTTGATATGCCACGAAACTGAACACCAATATTGCCATCAGCAACAGCAATGTGTACAGTTTTCGAAAATTATGCGAAAACACCATGCGGAGATAAAATCTCTGCATCATCCGATTGTTCTTTCTGTAGCACATCGTTGATGCCAAGAAAAGAAACATAGGGAAGAAAAGAAAGATAATCTTGAATATCATAGATCAAAATGTAATGTAAAACGGTCAATAACCTTCGAATAGCTCCAACTCAATAATTCCATAGGTGACTTCCATGAAAAGTCGCTCGACATCCGCCATTGTCAAAGCATTTGAAGCAAGGCGTTTCTTGAAACCAGCATCCTTTCTCATAAGAATCTTGGCACTTCGGTCAATGTCAAGCAGAGGAATATGCCACTCCTGCCCACGGACATAATCATTGTTGGAATGACAGGCTCGAAGAGTCAGGCACCGACAGCAGACGGTCTGCACCATGCCATGCCGTGAAACTGCGGTGTCTTTCCAATGGAACGAACTGCCAACGTCTATCCATGTGTGGCATTTGTGGATGATGTCCACGATGTTCTGAAGCTGCATGTCGCTCATAAATGGAACGTAATGTCACATGAAACACATAAGCATGTCCGCCTTGTCACGCTTGTACTTGAAGAAGCCTGTCCTCGCTTGCAGTTCCATGTCGTGGCACAAGTCACCGTACATGAACTCCAAGGACTCATAGATTGTCACCATGACGGAGTGGACATTTCCATTGGCATCCGTACTGGCATTCATCTTGTACATTCGCCCGAAATTAGGGTTGGAGAAGGCACAGCAGAACTGTCCGAACTCTGTATGTACGGAAGTCACCTTGTGGTAAAGGATGACCAGTTCCATCTGATCTTCGAACAGGTTCATCACCTCTTCGAGAGGACAAGGCTTTTCCAACTTGAAGTCAAGCAGGACATAGCCGTCTTCATAGACTGGCTGTTCCATGCGCTCCTGGTTGATAAGCTCTGGCAACTGCAATGGTGCAAGTGCCAGGAAGTCGTTGAGAAATTTATGCAGCATAACTATTGTGTTTATAATGAAGAAATGTATAGCTTGATGAACATATCTGGTAACCCGTCTGTCATATTCTTGTCCATCTGCAAGGAACGGCTAAGACAGGCGATTGTGCCTAAAGCATCTATTGACAGTTGCACAAAATCCTTTCTCTGATTCTCTGAAAGCATCGCCATTCCGAAGTCATCAATGGACAGGAATGGTTGCAGTATCATCCAGAAATAGGCAGTCCGTTGTTCAGCGGAAGTAACCTTTCCACTCTTAATATCAGCAACGCAAGTCTGCGCATTGGCGATGATTCTTCGATTGGTACGAACCGCCATATATGCCACGGCATCCCTTGCCGGTAAGTTTCCTTTCCTTGAAGATTGAGCAATCATCTTGCACACATCTTCTGTTCCACTTGTTATATGCGAAACCGACACGTCGCTCATCTCGTATAGATGAGATAGAAATGTTCTGAACAGCCTATCCTCCGTTTTCAGAAAGGCGAGGAACTGTGATTGGTTGGCAATGCCTTCCTTCTTCACCTTCTCCAAGAAGAAATGATAGGTGGTCAAGATCCTTGTCTTGTCACCATTATATAATGGTATGGTGTCCATACTCTCAAAAAACTTTGAAGCCACCAAGGAAAGGCTGTCCGTTTCCTTATTACCTTTATAAGGTGTGGCGTTCATCTTCAACAGAAGTACATCCTTAAATGTCCTTCGCTTGGCGGTTGCTATGCGCATAAACTCGTCACGGATGGAGTCATGGACATTGGAAAATTCTTCCAGAGGAAACGAATGTGCCTTTTTGATGGTGTCTCGCATCAGACAAGCAGAAACCGAGTCTTCTAAAGTACGCCATTTGGATATTTTGTCGGCAAGGTGTTCCATAGACAAATCCTTGTCTGATTTCATCCTTGAAAGGAACACCTTTTGCGCATCCAATGCCTCCCTTGCATCATGGAAAGATGATTCACTGGCATTTTTTGAACAGGATGCCAGCAAAAGAATGGCAAGTATGATGGCAGACAACATGGACATATGCTTTCTACCTTCAAAGTATGATATGCGAAAACTTGAAGTGCAAGATTGTTTGCACTTCACCCTCAATCGGCTTTTTGCCGCAGATATGATAATATTTATACTTTCCATTTCGGACTTTGTTTGAAATTTGCAGTGCGAATTTACGACTATTTATCGGGTATTCATTCAAACTAAATCAAACTTTATGTTTTATTCTCATTCATACTTTATAGTATGATATGAAATGATAATATATCCAAGAAAGTGCAGTACATCAATCTTTAATTAACTATAATAATTATCAGAGTATGATTATACTTTGATGGAATATAAGTATCTTTGTCGGCAAATTACAAATCAGTGTATAATAGCTATGGCAAAAGTAGGTTACATATTTAACTCGGAGCAGTATGACACATTCACCTTTGACCGGGCTTGGATGGAGAAGTATGGCTGCTGCCGTATCATAGAAGATAGTGCAAGCCAAGAGAAGACACGCCCGGAATGGAAGCAGCTCATGGATTGTCTGAAACGAGGTGACGAACTGGCCATCTCGAAGTTCAGCAATGCGCTGCGTGGTGTTCGGGAATTGGCGATGTTCCTGGAGTTTTGCAGGGTGAAGGTGATAAGGATCATATCCATTCAGGATAAGATTGACTCAAAGGGGGAGTTGTTCCCAAGTACATCAATAGCCGATGTGCTTTTCATGTTCGGTTCGTTGTCCGAAGAGGTCGTTGCCTTGCGCAAGGCTGCTACCCATGTGGAATACATCAAGTCGGGTATCAAACCTGCCAAGAGCTCAACTCCAAAGAAAGGCATTGACCGTGAGAGGAATATCGTCAATATGTATAACAACAACTACACTATCGATGACATCTGGAAGGTCAGCGGCTTCAGGAGCCGCAGCTCGGTGTTCCGCATACTCAACAAGTATGGGGTGAAGCTGAACCGTGGCAAGTTCAGCGGACCGCTTGGCAAGAGAGAACCAAAGAATGAAAGTGAAATATAAAAGGTGATTTTATGAAGAATATACTTTGTTTTGAGGGAGAATGGAAATTCAATACCCACAAAAAGCCTGAACGCTTTGATTTGAATAGCGAGCCTATTCTTAGAATGTTGAAAGAATATCATAAATGCGATGCTATTTATAGGCACATTTTGACAAAAGAGGATTTGAAACTCTACATAGAGTATTTCAACAGGAACAAACGTGAATGGAATAAAATAGACATTGTTTATATAGCTTGTCATGGTTGGTTTCATTCTATAAGTTTAGAGGGAGAGAATGGAAATGTTGATTTACAAGAATTGGCAGATATAGCCGGGGATTTCTTCCGTGATAAAATAGTTCACTTTAGTTGCTGTAAAACACTCGCCAACACCTCTGAAGTTGAGCACTTCAAGTCTATTACAGGCGCAAAATTGGTATGCGGATATAAGAAGAGCGTAGATGCAATGAAATCAGCCATAGCTGACACGGCTTTACTGAATGAATTGATAACAAGCAACAAGCCAGGCAATATCAAAAATATTGCCATTAGTAAGTTTCGCAAAACATACAAATCCTTATTGAACGAATTAGATTTTTGTGCAATATAGATAAATGGTGAGCCATACTGCAACTGATGCTTGCAGTATGGCTTGCCCATAATACTTGGCAGATAAGGCAATTCCTTATCTGTCTCTTCTGAAATCATTTCGCTTGTCTCCGTGGAAAAGGCTTTTAAGCGTTCCGCCTAAAGCCTTGAACACGAAGAACACCACGAACAAAGATACGATGTCGTCCATACGCTATAGTTTTCGTTTGTTATACTTGTGACTTGTACAGATTGATGATGTCCATCCCCATCGACTTGGCTTTTCGGCAAGTGTAGAACGTGCCGCCCTTGGGCTTGCCGTCGAAGAAAGCAATCAGTCCGCACGAATGAGAAAGCATATAATCATTTCGTCTGAGCAAGCATCCATTGAAATAGTACTTACTCAAAAGGATAGCATCGTCCGCCTTGTCAAGAATATCCCAATAGCGGTCTTGCTCCCTTGCGCTCCACCTCTCGTTCTGACCGTCATAGGGAATGACGGCAATAAGTTTCAGATTGGGAAGTTTCACTTTCAATGAAATCACCTCCTCGGCTGCCAACATATCGAAACCGAGTGCCATGCCACAATAGAAATTGGTGATGCCCATAGCATAGAGCAGCCTTATCTTGTCCCTCAGTTTCTTCCTTATCTCGTCCTTGCGGTCTTCCGCTATCGTGCGATGTCCCGAAAAAGCCACGGAATTGGCTTTGATGTACTTTGTCTTATCCATATCACTTTGCATATTTATAGTGTGTGCGTCCCAAGAAAAGACCTCCCAATACGTTTCCGCCAAACATTTCCAACTGATTGGCAAAAATGGCATAGCTTGCGCCGGTCGTTACCACATCATCAAAAACATAGATGTCCTTGCCTTTGAAGTAGGCTTCATCAAACTCAATCACTTGTGTCTTAGTGATGCTCTTTTCCTTGTCATGGCGGTGCTCGTG
>ERZ772860.88-NODE-88-length-83909-cov-15.748563_pt1 | contig 83909 bp, 59 predicted proteins | sample MGYA00511342_ERZ772860 | MGnify/ENA primary metagenome ERZ772860 (study PRJEB29015, sample SAMEA2737665) | human gut metagenome | biome: human gut; feature: human-associated habitat; material: faeces | place: China | collected 2012 ... | reverse complement strand
TTTCAATGAAGAGCCTCAGATTTCGAAAGATTTCTGAGGCTTTTTTGTTTTTCTTACCCGCGGATCTTTTTCTTCTCCGCTGGTTTTTTCTTCTCGCTGAATATTAGTTTGTCACGCAGATTTCGCAGATGACGCAGATTTTTTCTCATTGATTATTTAAGTCCCACAGATTTCACAGATTTACACAGATTTTCTTCTTTTTTCTGCCATTTCTTTATTTCGCAGATTTTAGACCTGTCGGTCTGGGAGGATGTCGCAGATTTCTGCTCTTATGAACTCGAAAAGGATTATGCAGATTTTCTCAGTTTCTCTTCTTTTTATGGGTATTCTGACGATTTTTATTATTATAATTTTTTATTATGTTTGTTTTTTTGTGATAATTTTCTCTTAATTCCTGTTATTTAAGCATATATTGTTATTTTTCTTACTTTTTTTAAAGAAAATTGCATTTTTATGCTTTTATTTCTAATATATTTTTTAACTTTGTAGCAATTTCTTGATCAATATTTGTTTTCACATTCTATTGAATAGGAAAGAGCGAGAATTGTATCCCGATAAATCGGATTTTTTTATTTTAATCAATATTAGCGTATGAAATTTTCTATACTATTCGCAGCTGCTTTGCTGTTTTGTTCTGTTTCACATGTTTCAGCTCAGAATTCTCAATCTCAAGGAGAATTGAAGTTTGACAATGTTATTATGAAGGGTTATTCCCAGATTGCTACTCCTATGGCTGTTACCTCAGAGGGTAATGTCGTTGTGACAAGTACTATGATCAATGGTCAGTCTTTAGGTTCTTTTGTTGCTATGTCTTCTCCTAAATTGCCTAACAGTCCTACTTGGAAGGTAGATATCAAGAGTGGTAGTATCATCAATGCTATTCTTGTTGATAATGAAGGTGGTGTTTATATTGGTGGTGATTTCAATGAGAAAATTACTTTGGGTGGCATTACATTGACTGGTAAGAAATCTGAAAATGCAGAAAAGACTAATGCCTTTGTTGCACATATCAGCAAGGAAGGAAAGGTTTTAGCTGCTTATGCCTTTGTTTCTACTCCTAATGCCGAAATGGTTGAGAAGTTTGATCAATACTCTCAGGGAGACAAGGTATATTGCAAATTGAATAGTTTGGCTATTGCTGACGGCAAATTGTATGCTGGTTTGATCTTTACCGATGTCTTGTCTAATGCTGCGGGTGATGCCAAGGTTACTTCTGGTACTTGGAATTTAAGTAACTCTGGAATGGGTATTGGTTCTGATGCCGATTTCGTAGCAGTGGAATTGGATGCAGAGACCATGCAGGCTAAGGCTTTCCCTGTTGTATTCGGTGGTAAAGGTAACTATACAGATGCTTCATATATGGGAATTGATGCCAAGTCAGCCAAGATGGCCAGCGATGGTTCAAACCTGTATCTGGTTGCCTCTGTGAATGGATTTTATTCTAAGGCTGCCCTTCAAGTAAATGGCGAGGTGAAAGATGAGCCTTCTTTTAAATACGCAGGTGGTATTAATGCCTTCTATGTAGCAAGCGTTAATTTGAGTAATAACACAAGTTCTGCTAAGGTTTATGATGGTAAGTATGGATGGGTTTCTGGTGCTTCCAGCTTGGTAGAGCCAGGAGTTGCTTCTTTGACTGTCAAGGGCGATGACCTTTATATTGGTGGTAGCTTTTTCCAGACCTTCCCATTCGATACCAACGTGAAGGCTGTAGGTAATACAGATATTTTCTTCGTCAGCTTGAAGAAGAGCGATCTTTCTGTACAGAAGGCTTTGGCTTCAGGTTATGACGAGAAGTCTGCTGGTAATGATAACGAGGAGAAGTTCTCAGGCTTTGCAATCGATGGCACTCAGTTGAGCGTGTATGGTGGCGTAGCAAGCAGAAAAGATGTTTATTCTCCTTCTACTCTTTCTACACCATTGAAGTTTACTGCTGATATGGCTTCTGCTACAGGTTTGACAGCCGGTTCTGCTGAGCAATATACAACAGGTACTGTTCTTTCAGCTGACGGTAAATATACCTATGCATCTTTGCTGAATGCAGCTCAGACATCCGTTTCTTATCAATACACAGAAAATACATCAAATGGTGTACAGCAACTTGTAGTTGACAAAGCAGACAAAGACAACGCAGTTTACAATCTTCAGGGTATGAAATTGCGTGCTCCTCAAAAGGGATTGAATATCATTGGTGGCAAGAAGGTGGTTATCAAGTAAGGTAATTATCAAGTAATGCCCCTCTTATATATTAGAAAAAAATTAGATTATTTACCAATACATTATAGTAAATGCAAAAATACTTATTGATGGCTATGATGGCGGCTGGTACTCCTATTGCTCTGCAAGCGCAGGGCAATGGGGTTACCATTGTCGTTAACGATGGTAGTCAAACAGCCAATAGTATCAGTGGTGTCGTTTATTCTGAAGAAGATAACGAGCCACTGATTGGCGTACAGGTACGTATTGTAGGCGCCAATGTAGCAACAATCACGGATGTGAATGGAAAATTCAATTTCCAGTCTGTATCCCTGAAAGGTCAGAAACTCTCCTTCTCTTATGTAGGAATGGAAACCTTGGTTGTCAAGGCAGGCCATAACATGAAGGTGGTGATGAAGAATGACTCGAAGCAGATTAGCGATGTCGTGGTAAATGGTTATTTCACCCGAAAGAAGCAAACCTTTACGGGTGCAGCCAAGACGATTACCAGCGATGATATCCTGTCGATTTCACCAACCAATATCATGCAGAGCTTGGCTACGCTTGATCCAAGTCTTAATATCCAGCAGAATAATGCTGCCGGTTCTAACCCAAATAGTGTGCCAGACCTCGTGATTCGTAGTACTACTTCCTTGGCTACCAATAATGAGGTGGGATTGAATGCCCCTTTGGTTGTGATTGATGGTGTAGAGCAGAGTCTGACGGCTTTGTATGATATAGATATTCATGATATCGAGCGTGTAGATATCCTGAAAGATGCTTCGGCAACTGCACTTTATGGTGAGAATGCCGCCAATGGTGTTATTGTTATCGAGCGTAAGCGTGTGAGCCAGTCTCCAGTCCGTATTCGCTATACCTTTACTCCACAGTTGAGTTTTGCTGACCTGAGCAGTTATGATTACTGTAATGCAGCCCAGAAACTCGAGTTGGAGAAGTTGGCAGGTCTTTATACATCCACGGATGGAAGTTTGGACAAGAGTTATTATGAGAAATTAGCATTGGTAAGCAGCGGTCAGAATACCGACTGGAAATCAAAGCCAATCCGCAACAGTTTCTCTCATGATCATTCGCTCTCCATTTCCGGACGTGGCTCAGGCTTGGATTATAATGTAAACGCCAATTATTCCAATACTCAGGGTGTGATGAAGGATGATGGTCGAAAGCGCTATGGTATGAGTATTTATCTGTCTTATACTGCCGTAGAAGATCTGATTCTTACCTTGCGTGCATCCCATGACCAGTTGAATACTCATGATTCCAAGTATGGAAGTTTCTCTGATTATCTGCGTTGCAATCCTTATGATTCTCCGTATGATGAGTATGGCAATTTGCGTCGTAGCCTTTCTTATGATATGAACAATCCTCTTTACGAGGCATCATTGAGCAGTTTCGGAAAGTCGGAGACAAGAACCGAGGAGATTTCGCTGGATGCGCGTTATAATATCCTGCCAACCCTTTATCTGACAGGTCAGGTTTCTTATACATCCAGCAAGGGTACTACAGATTCGTTTACCTCTCCAGAGTCTAATCTCTATACCAATACAACCGTATTGAAGGAGAAGGGTTCTTATACATTGGGAAATAGCAGTTCTGAGCAATGGGCAGCCAAGTTGATTGGTAACTACATTCATAATTTTGATAAGGACGGAACGATGCTGACCCTGAATCTCGGAGGTGAAATCAAGCGTTCAGACGGCAAGTCAAGTACAATGCGTGCCACAGGTTTCTTGAATGATAATCAGAATGACCTGGCATACGCTACTGCTTATCCAACTAATGGCAGTCCTTCTGGTTCAGAGTCTCTTTCTACCAGTGTGGGTGGATTCCTTGCTGCCAACTTTATGTGGAAGAATCGCTATGTAGTAGATGGTTCCTACCGCCTGTCAGGTTCTTCCAAGTTTGGTGCCAACCATCGTTTTGCTCCATTCTGGTCTGTTGGTTTGGGATATAACATTCATAATGAGAAGTTTATCAAGAAATTAGGTTGGATCAATACCATGCGTCTGCGTGGAAGTTATGGTTTTACAGGTAGTGTGAAATTCGATTCTTATCAGGCGGTAACCACCTATAAGTATAACAGTTCTTATTTAGGATATACCGGTGTAGGAGCTATCCCTATGGGTATGGCCAATCCGGATTTGAAGTGGCAGACCACCAAGAAGTTCAACATTGGTCTGACTTCATCATTCTTTGGCGATCGCATGAATGTGAACTTGGATTTCTACAATGAGAAAACCTGTGATATGCTGATAGACAAGTCGTTGCCACCTTCATCGGGTGCCACTTCTGTAAAGGCCAACTTAGGTTCGCAGACCAGTAATGGTTTTGAATTCTCATTATGGGGAAAAATCATCAAGACCAAGGACTGGGAGTGGAACCTCTCTTGGAACGGTCTGCACTCCAAGACCACCATTAATAAGATATCCGAGGCATTGAAACGTAAGAACGAACAGAATGCGACTGGTCAGACCTCCTCAGGAGCCGTATCAACCTCTCCATTGGCGCAGTATCGTGAGGGAGAGTCTCCTTCAGCGATTTATGCAGTTCGTTCAGCCGGAATAGACCCAGCTACAGGTAAGGAAATCTTCATCAAGAAGGATGGCAGCTATACTTATAAGTATGATTCCAAGGACCAGGTGTCATGTGGTGATACCAATCCTACTTTGCAAGGTAGCTTCTCTTCTTTGTTAAAATATCGTCATTTCTCTCTGAATGCCAGCTTCTCTTACCGTTTCGGAGGCGATATGTACAATTCTACCCGTGCTTCTAAGGTTGAGGGTATCAATCCGAAGTACAATTGTGATGTACGTGCCTTTACCGAGCGATGGAAGCAGCCAGGTGATGTGGTGCCATACTTGAATATCTCAAAGGACGGCGGTAGCTCTGATGTCTATACCGACCGTTTTGTAGAGAAGGACAATGAACTTTGGCTATCCAGTGTTTATCTGCAGTATGATGTGCCAGCTTCTTTCCTGAAGAGTCTGCACATCCAGAAACTCTATGTGGGTATCGGTACGGAGGATCTCTTCCGTCTTACCTCAGCCAAATATGAGCGAGGTACATCGTATCCATACAGCCGCAGTATCAATATGTCGGCAAGTTTGACATTCTAATGAAATCAATGACAAAATAAGACAGATATAATATGTATAAAAAATATTTCAACATACATCATACAAGATGGTGTCTGGCATTGCTGTTTGCTGCTGTCATGTTTACCTCTTGTGACGATTTCCTGGACGTGCGTCCGAAATCGGAGAAGGTGGAAGACGATTTGTTCAAGTCTCCCGATGGATTTGAATCTGCCATTTATGGAGTTTATGGTTCCTTGCAAGCAAGTACTGCTCTGTATGGAAAAGACCTGTTGTGGGGACTGACCGACTGTATGGCTCAAGATTTCGATCAGAATAATGTAGATGCAGGTTCGCGTGCAGCAGAACGTTACCAGTATGACAATGACTATCTGAAGAAACGTCTTGCCAACATTTGGGCTGGAGCGTATGTAAGCATCGGATATGCAAACAATGTGCTGAAAAAGCTTGAAGGTCGTTCTAATGACTTGCCTCTCTATAACCTTTATAAGGGCGAGATGCTTGCCGTAAGAGCTTACCTTCATTTTGATCTCTTGCGATTGTTCTGCTCTACCGATATGAGCAAGCAGGGTATTCCTTATACCACCACCTATTCTATTAAGGAGAATGAGTTTAAGAAAGTGGGTGAGGATTACGAACTGATCTTGAAGGATCTTCAGGAGGCAGAGCAGCTGTTGAGTGAAGAAGCAGACAAGATTCAGTATCCTCGTGACAACAAACAGTACTTTAAGTTCCAGAACTATCGCGAGACCCATTGCAACTATTATGCGGTATTGGGTATGTTGGCGAAAGTTTATTGGATGAAGGGTGATATGGAGAATGCAGCCAAGTATGCTCAGATGGTGATAGAAAGCAAAAAGTTCCCATTGGCAGAACCTTCTGAAATCAAGGATTTATTTGCGGGCAAACTGTCTCCAAAAGAAACCCTTTGGGGAATTTATTCTAATACCTATAATGAGACAGCCAATGGTTATCTCTATAGATATCAGTCTTATACCAGCTATGATCCTTATACAGATGAGTCAGGTTCTACCCATCTGATGCCTTACGATAAGGTTTATGCACAGGATGTAACGGGTATAGATCAGGACTTCCGAAAGAATTGGTTTAAGAAAGGTACTGGTAATGTACGCTGTCTGAAGACTGTCGATTATTATACTATTGAAGAAAACCAGAATGTTCCTGCAGATTGGGTAACCCGCATCTCAGGTATCAACATGCTGCATGTTTCAGAATTGTATCTTATCGCAGCAGAAGCCTTGTTGGAAACTAACTATCCAAAGGCACTTGAGTATTACAATGCCGAAACGGGTTCAAGAGGTTTGCCTGCCTTGAAAGCAGAAACCCGACTGACCAAGGATATGATATTCAATGAGTATCATAAGGAAATGTTCGGTGAAGGACAGGTATGGTACAACATGAAGCGTCTCAACAAGGATATCATCTCCAACTTGGACAGCAAGATTATTCCTGCCAGCGAGGATATCTATGTGATACCTATTCCTCAGGATGAGTTCAATTATAGAAACTAATAGAAGCAAAGTTATGAGAAAGAAAATATATATGTTGGCAACTCTTGCTGTGGCTTTGCTCATGGTGAGTTGCGAGGACGACTATAAGCTTTATGATACGAATCAGACCGACTCAGTATTCTTCAATTATCTGAATGAGAAGCAGACTGCCGATTCTGTCATTACCTATAGTTTTGACTATGACATAGCGCAGTCGCATATTATCGACATCCCCGTATCGCTGATGGGTATTCCTAAGGCAGAGGCACGCCGCATCGAACTGGAAGTGGTGAAAGACTCTACAGATATGGTGGAAGGTGTCAACTATACCATTGAACGTGCCGAGATGGCAGCCAATGAGGTGAGTGATACGATCAAAATCAAGCTCTTGCGTGACAAGGATTCTGAGATTTTGACGAAAGAAAAGAAGCTCCGCATTGCCATCGTAGCCAATGGAGATCTGCGTCCTACAGGACAGAATACCTTTACCATCAAGTATTCCGATATTCATCCTGACAGACCGATGTGGTGGGCAACCTTTAATCCGCTCCCAGTTTACAGTTACGAGAATGCACAGTTGTTCTTTAAGTATTTCTATGAGTTGGCGCCAAAGGCAAACAAGGCTGTATTTGATGAGCTGATTACTAAATACGGAGATTATTTCATCAAGGCGAAGGATATGGAGCAGGGTGGTCCGATGGCATTCTATGATGCCTTCCTGGTAAAGTATGTCCTCATTCCGATGTACAATGACACCAAGGATGTGATAGAATGGCAGGATGTGCCAAGTGTGAACTAACGTGTGTAACCCAAACAAACGATTATGACAATGAATAAAAGACATATTCTCACAACATGGGCTTTGGCAATGTTGTTGTCGCTGGGATTTACTTCCTGCATAGATGACGATACGACCGAGGGTAATGTTTCTTCTCTCCCGTCTTTAACCATCAAGGGGAACGATGCTACGACCATGCCAACATACAATTTTGACTTGGGTGAAGATATCGTTATTAAACCAGAATTGGGATATAATGGAGATGAGTCTCAACTGACCTACAAATGGCAGATGGGTACTTATACCAATGGTCAGAAAGGTGAACTGAAAGAAGTAAGTACCGAGCGCGACTTGAATGTGAAGGTCAAGGTAGATGGTTCTTATTATTTCCACTTTACCGTGACAGATGGCAAAGTGGGACAGAGTATGGACTATAAAGTCAACTTGAACCGTATTTTTGAGGAAGGTTATCTGTTGACCTCTTTCGACAGTGATGGCAAGGGAAATCTTACCTTTATCAAGATTCCTACTCCCGAGGAGATTGCTGCGGGTAAGAAAAATGTACCTATAGAGCATTGCCTGGAATTGATGAACGAAGGTGTTTCTGAGGCAGAACTGGTAAAGGCTGTCAGCGGAAGTGTGAACCTGTGGGACGGCAAAACCTCTTCGGTCTTGACCCGCATTCTGGTATCTACTAAAGATAGATGCTATTTCCTGGATCCTGACAACTTCACGGTTCTTACAGAAATCAAGTATGCTGATCTCTATCCAGGATTCCAAGCTTCTGAGTTCATGCCAGATGCATATACTCCATACGCTTACGATAAGAATATGAAGAAGTTTGCCCATCTTAATCTGAAGTATATGTTCCCATACGAATATACTTATTTTAAAGGTGGCGAGTCGGATGATTATATCTTGTTTAAATATAGTTCTTATGGTACTGAGACTTCTCGTACTTTCTATATGGACTATACCCATAATCAGGTGTCAATCTTCTCTGCGTATGCATCTTTCTTCGGTTTGGATACTTTCTTCCCAAATCCAGGAAACTTGCTTAATGGGCAGAAGTTGATCACAGCCTTTTGTAATGGAGATGGAAGTACTGTTTATGTGATGGCGAAAGGCAATGTGGCTGGAAGTATCAATCTTTGGACCAATAGCAATAGCTATAATTATATCAATGAGGAAGATTTCACAAGCCAGTCGTTTACTCCAACATCAGAAACAGCAGTTCCTAATCAGGGTGCCCGATTCGTGTATTCTTCCAAGTATGACCGTTATTACTATTCCTTGGGAAACAGTATCTATGTTTATCTGAACAGCAACCAGTTTACTTTGCCAAACAAGAATCAGTTTGCCGTTCAGTATGGTGCTGACGAGGAGGTTACTTTCATGGATATCAACCTCTCTACAGATGAACTTTATGTAGCTACTTACAATAAGACAAGTAAGCGAGGAAGTTTCTATATCTACGATTGCAAGGATGTACGTACAGACAACAGTAGTGCGGTGAAGCCTAAGAAGGAATATAAGGACTGCTGTGGTAAGATTACTTACCTGATGTATAAGCCAAGTATTCAAAGTTAAATAATAGGAGTATCGTATGAAGAGTAAAATATTATGTATGAGTTTGCTGTTGCAGGCTATTGTCTGCACAGCTTTTGCTCAGTCACTTCAGGTTACAGGCACATTAAAAGGTAATGTGCCTGCCGACTTGCGACTTTATATCATGCCTGCCGAGCGAATTTGGGATAAGCCTGATTCTATTTCGGTAGTGAATGGTAGTATCCAGACTGAGACCTCTCTTTCTTCTATTCAGGTGTATAAGGTCGTTGGAGTTACGCAGCAGCGCCAAATCATCCTCCCGTTGAGTTTGAAGGAAACTGCTGGTAAGGCTTCGCTCAATCTTACGTTTGCAGCGGGTGGTAATCTGACGGTTGACAAAGCCAATGCTGAAACTTCAGCCTTGATGGCTTTCAACGACTTGTATGTTAGTCGTGCCAAGCAGATGTGGATGGCAGGAAAAACGATGTCGGATACTGATTTGTGCAATTTGATAATGGGCTATACGGCTTCTGCCGACAGTCTTGTCAATGTCTATCATCCTTCTTCTTCTATTGACCAGTATCTGCATTTATGGGCAGCAACTCTCACTTTTGAAGGAATTGAAAATGTGAAGTTTGCTACAGGACGTGAAGTGGCAGGTCTTGGTATTGATCCTAAAGCAGAGAATGAGAAACTCTTGAAGAGTGTAGATTGCGATATGTCTTCTGCCTTCGAATCTGCACCTCGATTGGCTCTCTCTGTCATTCCGCAAGGCAGTTTGGCAGACAAAATTACTGCCATTGAAAGTCAGGTGAAGAACAAGGGCTTGAAGGTTAGAGTGGAAGATCTGCTGCTGAATAAGTATATCTCTACTTTCAATTATGCAGACAACTATGCTGAGGGCCTTCAGGAGTTGACTTCACTGACCGAGCGTTTCCAGTTGGACACCAAATACTTAGGTGAATTCAAGGTGCGCAAGTCATCCATTGCAGGAACTCCTTTCCCAGCAGATGTTGTGTTGACAGATTTACAAAGTAAGAAAGTAGATTTTGCCAAATATCGTGGCAAGTATGTGTTCATCGATCTTTGGGCATCCTGGTGCATTCCATGTATCAAGGAGATTCCTCATCTCAAACAGTTGGAGAAAGAATTGCAGAACAAGGATGTTGTCTTTCTGTCCATCTCCATCGATACCAATGTGGCAGCTTGGAAGAAGAAAGTTGCAGCCCTTGGACTGGAGGGAGAGTTGCTGAACAATCAAGACAACAAACTCTGTGAATCGCTGAATGTAAGCGGTATTCCTTTCTTCCTGATTTATGATAAGGAGGGCAAACTGTATAAGTATAATGCTTATCGTCCAAGTGATATGCGCCTGAAACCATTGTTGGAAGGCTTGAAATAATATCTTAGAATCATGCAGCGTCGAAATACAATGAGAGTTATGCTGAATCAGAATAAAATATGGGTAGGGTGTATTGCCCTTTTGTTTTCATCCTCACTTTCCGCTCAGCTGGCAGGATTTAAGGAAAATCTGAAGAACTATTTCCTGCATCAGTTGGAAAAGAAGTCTGATGCGTCTTTGGCTGCTTTTTCTCAGAAGAAAGCCCTGAAGTGGAAAGAGGCTCAGAAGTACCAGACTTTAGTGTGGAAAGCCTGGCAGGAAGCCAATGCACAGTTGGATGAGGAAAAACTGATTCCGCTGCGTTCGCTCTGTCCTAAAAACAAGGGAATGTGGCATTTGCCTGCTTCTTTGGAACCGTCTGCCGTGATGCCTTACTATTGGGGAATCAAGTGGAAACCTCTCACCATTGCCGAGATACAGCAGAATTATCGCAATGGTTTCCAGGGTAATGATGCTGAGTCATCAGATGAGCGCATCGCAGCAGCCCAGCCATTTCCGATGTATCTGTATCTTCATGGTTCTGGACCCAAGGAGGAGGAATGGAAATATGGATTGATGTGGGCGCAATATTTCAATGATGCTCCTTCTGTTTATTTCATTCCACAGATTCCTAATGAAGGCGAATATTACCGCTGGTGGCAGAAAGCGAAGTTGTATGCATGGGAGAAACTCTTGCGCCAGTCTTTAGCTTCCGGTCATGTAGATGCCAATCGACTTTATGTGTTTGGTATCTCAGAGGGCGGTTATGGCAGTCAGCGATTAGCATCCTATTATGCCGACTATTGGGCTGGTGTTGGTCCGATGGCAGGTGGAGAACCTTTGAAGAATGCCCCTGTAGAAAACTGTGCCAATCTTGCATTCTCGTTTTTGACGGGTGCTATGGATGAAGGTTTCTATCGCAACAAACTGACGGGTTATACCAAGACGGCCTTCGATTCGTTGCAGGCGAAATATGCTGGCAGACTCATGAATCATAGTGCGGACAGTCTTTTCCGTCATCGTATCGAATTGATACCTAATTGCGGTCATTCCATCGACTATTCTTTGACTACTCCTTGGCTCAAGAACTACAAGCGCAATCCTTATCCTCATACATTTTTGTGGGAGGATTATCCGATGGACGGACAGCGCCGTCAGGGCTTTTATAATCTCTATGTGATGAAGAGACCGAAGGCAGCAGATGGATTGAAGGATGCAAGTGGAGAAGATAGAGACTATTATGAGATGGATATCCAGGATAACGTAATCAGATTATCCGTCAAGAAGGTAACCTATCAGACGTTAGAGCGTGATCCTGTCTATGGTATAGATCTGAAGTTTACTAAGAGTTACCATCCGGCAAGTGGTGGTAAATGGAAGATTTATCTGAATGATCAACTGGTAGATATGAATAAACCGATAACCGTCTTCATCAATGACAGGAAAGTTTTCGAAGGAAAGATCGTTCCCCGAATGGAAGATATGATTACCAGTTGTATGGAATATTTTGATCCTTGTCGTGTCTTCCCTGCATCTGTAGATGTGGCATTATAGAAAAGTCTTACAAGGAAAAATAGAAAAATAGGGAAGTTCAAGAATGAGCAGCAACATCCTTGAATTTCCCTATTTTTTTATACTCAGAATTTATTTGCGCTTTCTGTGATTGCGGGTCTTCTGTTTACTTTTACCAGCTTTTTTGTCTTTGGATTTCATATCGCTGGCACCAGCAGATTTGTCCTTGCGTACAGGAGCAGAGTCACCAGCAAGCGTGAAGTCGAGCTGTTTTTTCTCCAGATTGGCCTGTGCCACCTTGATGCGGATAGCATCACCCAAAGAATATTTGTTGTGATGGCGTCGTCCGATGAGGCAGAAATTCTTTTCATCGAAATCATAGTAGTCGTCAGCGATGTCTCTCATCGGAATCATACCCTCGCAATGGTTCTCGTCGATAGTTGCATAGATACCATAGCTGGTAATACCGCTGATGTGGGCATCGAATTCTTCACCAAGCTTGTCGCCCATGAATTCCACCATCTTGTATTTGATACTGTCACGCTCCGCATTCTGTGCTATCTGCTCCATTTCAGAACAATGTTCGCAAAGTTCCTCATAATGCTTCTCATTGGCGCTTCTGCCACCTTCTGCATATTTGGTAAGCAAACGATGAACCATCGTGTCCGGATAACGGCGGATAGGAGATGTAAAGTGGGTGTAATACTCGAAGGCAAGTCCGAAGTGTCCGATGTTGTGAACAGAGTACTTCGCTTTCATCATGGCACGGAGTGCTACCATCTGGATGAGGTTGTTTTCTGGTTTACCTTCACAGTCTGCCATCAGCTTGTTGAGGCTTCTTGCAGTAGCCCCCTTGGTACCTTCTGTTTTCATCTTGTAGCCGAACTTTACTACGAATTCGCGCAGGGTTTCCAACTTCTGTGGGTCTGGATTATCATGGATACGATAAGGCAAAGTTTTAGGCTTCTTACCTTTCTTTGCCTTGCCGATGCTCTCAGCCACCGTGCGATTGGCAAGGAGCATGAACTCCTCTACCAGTTTGTTGGCATCCTTTGAGCGCTTATAGTAGCAGCTTACAGGCTTTCCCTTCTCATCTATGTCGAAGTGCAATTCCTCGCGGTCAAACTTTACTGCACCATTCTTGAAACGGGCAGCACGGAGTTTCTTGGCCAATCGGTCAAGTGTGATAAGCTGGAGTGCATTTTCTCCTTGATAAGGGTGCTCCTTGGTTTCTGCAGGAGCAGGTTCGCCAGTACCATCTACTACACCATTGGCTTCGAGCAGTTCCTGTACCTCTTCATATTTATAGCGGCGGTCGCTCTTGATGACCGTATGCACAATGCGGTAGTTCTTCACTTCTGCATTATTGTCGAGTTCGAAGATAACGCTATAAGCCAGTTTTTCCTCGTCAGGGCGAAGTGAACAGATGAAGTTGCAGAGACGTTCTGGCAACATCGGGATGGTGCGATCTACGAGATATACAGAGGTAGCTCGTTTTACGGCTTCCTTGTCGATGATGCTTCCTTCTGTTACGTAGTGAGAAACATCGGCGATGTGAACACCCACCTGCCAGTTACCATTCTCCAACTTCTGGATACTGAGTGCATCGTCGAAGTCCTTGGCATCTTTCGGGTCGATAGTACAGGTAAATACCTGTCGGAAGTCCTCACGCTCCTTATAGTCTTGTTCTGTGATTTCGCCCGTAATCTTGTTGGCAGCATCCTCTACATTCTTCGGATATTTGTATGGCAGACCATATTGTGCGAGGATGGAGTTCATCTCCACATCATTGTCACCCTTTTGTCCGAGAACATCCACCACTTCGCCGATAGGACTCTTGTTTTCCTCATCAGGCCATTCGATGATGCGAACGACAGCCTTGTCATCCGTTTTGCCGCCTTTCAGTTTGCGGCGTGGTATGATGATGTTATGGGCAAAGACATCGCCCGGTGTAACCAGGTAGGCAATATCTTTATCCACCTTCAATCTTCCCACGAAGCTATCTTTAGCACGTTCCAGAATCTTATTGACCTGTGCTTCCTTAATATGATTCTTGCGGCGTGCCAGGAAAGTAAATTCCACTCTGTCGCCGTTGAGAGCACCCATAGAGTTACGTTCGGAAACGAAGATAGGCTTCTCGCTGCCGTCAGGGATGACGGAGTTCTTGCCGTTGGACTTGCGTACGAACTTGCCCTCCATCACCTGTACACTCTGGTTGAGGCGATAGGAATTGTCACTTACCTTGGCGAGGTAGTCATCCCAAGCCATCTCCTCCATGATGTCGATAGCGAGCATCTTGAGAGGGTGGGTAGTGAGATGGAGACCCCGGAATATCTCTTTGAAGCTGAGCGTTACGCCCGGCTGACTGGCAAAGAATTCTTGCAACTTCTCGGTGAGTTGCGCCTTGTTCATTCTTTTACCACCTTTTTTTCCTTTTCCCATAATTCTAAAAGTTAATAGTTTTTATAAGGCAAAGATAGTGCAAACGAGCGCAAAGAAAGCTAGCTTTCAATTTGCCGAGTGCAGCCTATCTTATGCAAAGAAACAAAAAAAAACGCAAATATCAAACTTTCTTGCCATCTTTTTTTCGTTTTTTATTAAATATGTCACAAAAAGGACATTTGTTCCGATTTTTTTCATAAGTTAGCAGATGGAAAAAGAATGTATAACATTTTGCCATCTATGTTACAATGTTGTTACAATTTGAAATATCCGTCATGAATATTTCGGAATCAGCAGAAATCTTATTAAATTTGCAAACGAAATGTAACGAGTATTTCCACGTAACAAAACATTTATGAGTACAAGTCAATATCTTGTGATATTTTTTCAGATCCTGGGTTCTCTCGCACTCCTCATCTATGGCATGAAAGTGATGAGCGAGGCATTGCAGAAAATGGCAGGATCTCAGTTGCGACACATCTTAGGAGCGATGACAACCAATCGGCTCACGGGTATGCTTACAGGTACATTTATTACCTGTGCCGTGCAGAGTTCTTCTGCTACTACCGTGATGACGGTTTCCTTTGTCAACGCAGGTCTTCTCACCTTAGCTCAAGCCATCTCCGTCATCATGGGTGCCAATATCGGTACCACGCTCACAGCTTGGATTATGTCTTTGGGATACAATGTGGATTTGACGATAGTCGTCTTCCCTGCGTTTTTCTTAGGCATCATGTTAATCTATAGCAAGAAGAAACGCTATTTCGGCGATTTCCTCTTTGGCATTGCTTTTCTCTTCTTTGCCCTCGTTCTCTTGAGTGGGGCAGGAAAGGACCTCGATTTGGAACACAATCCTTCGGTCATCGATTTCTTCAGTTCTTTTGATACGAAGAGCCATCTTACCATTATTACATTCCTTCTGATAGGTACAGTCATCACCTGTATCGTACAGAGTTCGGCTGCCGTCATGGCTATTACCATCCTGCTCTGTTCTACCGGCGTACTTCCTATCTATCTCGGTATTGCCTTAGTGATGGGCGAGAATATCGGAACGACGGCTACTGCCAATCTCGCTGCATTGGGTGCCAATGCACAGGCTCGACGTGCCGCTTTGGCCCATCTTGTATTTAATGTGTTTGGTGTCATTTGGGTGCTCTGTCTGTTCTATCCTTTCGTCAACTTTGTATGTTCATTGGTAGGATATAATCCGGATGGAAATATGTCGGCAGCTCAGAAAGCTACGTTGCTGCCTATCGTCTTGGCGATGTTCCACACCTGTTTTAATGTGTGTAATACAACTGTGCTCATCTGGTTTATACCTCAGATAGAGAAGTTGGTTTGCCAACTCATCAAGCCGAAGGCAGATAAGGAAGATGAGGATTTCCGTCTGCGTTTCATCCAGACGGGCATCATGAAGACACCGGAACTTTCAGTCTTCGAGGCACAGAAGGAAATCAGCAGTTTTGGTGAGCGCATCCAGCGTATGTTTGGCATGGTAAGAGAACTGTTGGAAATAAAAGATGGCAAGGCTTTTGAAAAGCTCTATGACCGTATCGAAAAATATGAGGGAATCTCAGACAGTATGGAGATTGAGATAGCGAAGTATCTCGACCAGGTGAGCGATGCCCATCTGAGTGATGATACCAAGGCAAAGATTCGTGCCATGCTTCGCGAGATTTCAGAGATAGAGAGTATCGGCGACAGCTGCTTTAATATAGCCAGAACTATCAAGCGAAAGGTAGATAACAAGGAGGAGTTTACCGAAAAGCAGCATGAGAACATTCATCAGATGTTCCTGCTGGTGGATGAGGCTTTGACGCAGATGAACTTCATGTTCACCCACGACCGTCATACTCTTGATATGAACCGTACGTTTAATATCGAGACAGAAATCAATACATTCCGTTACCAGCTGCGCAATCAGAATATAGAAGATGTGGATAATCATCTCTATACGTATGGTATCGGAACGATGTATATGGATATTATTCAAGAGAGCGAAAAGCTCGGCGACTATGTAGTAAATGTCGCCGAAGCTCGAATGGGAAGGAGATAGGAGATTCTTTCTCCTTCTCCAGTATCTATTTCTCTTTTTCCAGTATTTCTGTAAGCTCTTTCATTCCTTCCGAAGCACCCTTCATGATGTGTTTTATCTGGTAGTGCCCGTTGGTATTTACTGCTCCCGGGTCTATCAGATAGATAGGAATGCGGGGCTTGGTATAGGAAATCAGACCTGCAGCAGGATAAACATTGAGTGAAGTTCCGATGATGACGAAAATATCGGCATCCTGTACAGCCTCGGCTGCAGGTTCTATCATCGGTACGCTCTCACCGAAGAAAACGATGAATGGGCGCAGGAGACTGCCGTCGCCAGCTTCCGTTCCCGGTTTTACTTCGCAGTCATCTTCCGGCAATTCTTTGATGTAGCGATTATCATAAGGATTGCGGGAAGAGCAGACCTTTGACAGTTCACCATGCAAGTGGATTACATTCTTGGAACCGGCCTTTTCGTGCAGGTTATCAACATTCTGTGTAATAACTGTCACTTCGAAGTCTTTTTCCAAGTCCTTGATGAGTTTATGCCCCTCGTTTGGTTGGGCGGCATACAGTTTATGTCTAAGCATGTTGTAGAAGTTGGTCACTAATGTAGGATCAGCTTCCCAACCCTCGTGGGTTGCAATCTGTTCTACAGGATAGTTCTCCCACAGGCCATCGTTGCCGCGGAAAGTTTTGAAACCGCTTTCCACAGACATGCCGGCACCGGTTAAAAATACGAGTTTCTTCATAATTTTACTATTAACAATGCACAAATTTAGTAATTTTTCTTCAAATAGCATCGTTATCACCAAGAAAAATGTTATCTTTGCACACGTTTTGATACAAATTTAGATTATTAATTAAAAGTTATAGATAATTTTATGGATAAAGTAAGTTACGCTCTGGGTATCGGTATCGGCCGCCAGTTGGCTTCTATGGGAGCTGAAAGTTTGAATATTGATGATTTCGCACAGGCTGTGAAGGATGCTATTGCAGGCAAATTGCAGCTCAGCGAGCAGGAAGCTCAGGAGTTGGTACAGAACTTCTTTGCAGAGCAGGAGGCTAAGGCTCAGGCTGCTGCTGCCGAGAAAGGTAAGGTTGCCAAGGAGGCAGGTGAGAAGTTCCTCGCTGAAAATGGCAAGAAAGAAGGTATTATTACTACCAAGAGTGGTTTGCAATATCAGGTGTTGCGCGAGGGTAATGGCAAGGCTCCTAAGGCTACAGACCAGGTGGAGTGCCACTACGAGGGTACGCTCATCGATGGTACTAAGTTCGACAGCTCTTACGACCGTGGTCAGACAGCTACATTCCCATTGAATCAGGTTATCGCTGGTTGGACAGAAGGTCTTCAGCTCATGACCGAGGGTGCTAAGTATCGTTTCTTCATCCCTTACCAGTTGGGTTATGGCGAGCGTGGTGCAGGTGCTTCTATCCCTCCATTCTCTGCTTTGATCTTCGACGTAGAGTTGGTAGCAGTTAAGTAAAAAACAAAGATAATAAACATAAGCAAAATGAAAAAGTTATTTTTCGGAGCCATGATGATGGCTTTCGCTGCAGCTACATTCGTAAGTTGTGGCAATTCTACTCCTAAGGCAGACCTCAAGGACGAGGTTGATACCTTAAGTTATGCGATGGGTATGGCACAGACACAGGGTTTGAAGGAATACCTGAGTGATCGTCTGCAGATTGATACTGCTTACATGGACGATTTCATCAAGGGTCTTAACGATGGTGCCAATGCTGGTGATGACAAGAAGAAGGCTGCTTACTATGCAGGTATTCAGATTGGTCAGCAGATTTCCAACCAGATGGTTAAGGGTATCAACCACGAGGTATTTGGTGGTGATTCTACCAAGACTATCTCTTTGAAGAACTTCATGGCTGGTTTCGTTTCTGGTACTACTGGCAAGAAAGGCTTGATGACTATAGAGCAGGCTGGTCGTATAGCACAGGAGAAGATGGTTTCCATCAAGGCTAAGGCTATGGAGAAGCAGTATGGTCCTAACAAGGTGGCTGGTGAGAAGTTCCTCGCTGCTAACAAGAAGAAGCCAGGTGTAGTTACATTGCCTTCAGGTGTTCAGTATAAGGTCATCAAGGAGGGTAACGGTCCTATGCCAAAGGATACTTCTATGGTGCAGGTACAGTATGAGGGTAAGACTATCGATGGCAACGTATTCGATTCTTCTTACAAGCGTGGTGAGCCTGTTTCTCTCCGTGCTAATCAGGTAATCAAGGGCTGGACCGAGGCTTTGGTTCACATGCCTGTAGGTTCAGTTTGGGAGGTTTACATTCCTCAGAACTTGGCTTATGGTGAGCGTGAGCAGGGTCAGATCAAGCCATTCTCTGTTTTGATTTTCAAGATTGAGCTGGTTTCTCTTGGTGAGAAGTAACAGGGATTTCAAAATACAGAGACCCGACAGTTTTTGTGGGGACTCAGACAATAGAGGACTTAAATAAAAGAATGAATAAAATAATCATGACAGCACTCGTCCTCGCGGCGAGTGCTTCTTTGTTTACAGCGGGTGCTGCAAACAAGAAAGATAAGAAAAAGGGCAAGAAAGTAGCCCCTATCGAGTTGAAAACTTCTGCCGACTCTTTGAGTTATGCTGCAGGTATCAATGCTACCCGTGGTTTGTTGAACTATGTGCAGCAGAGTTATCAGGTAGATACTGCCTACATGGAGAATTTCATCCGTGGTTACAAGGATGCGCTTGCTATGGGCATCAATCCTCAGACCACAGCTTATTCTGCCGGTATGGAGATTGCCAAGTTGGTAGAAAAGCGTGTATATCCTGGCACTAAGGAGGAGTTGAAGAGTACTAACGATTCTATCAGCCATGCTTTGTTCCAGGAGGGTTTCATGGCAGCATTGGCCAATGATAGCACATTCTTTACCAGCAAGAAGGCTGAAGATTTCCAGAAGGAGGCTTTGGCAGGTGCTGGTGAGAAATTCCTTGCCGAGAATGCCAAGAAGCCTGGTGTGAAAGTATTGCCAAGTGGTTTGCAGTACAAGGTAATCACAGAGGGTCATGGTGAAGTGCCTAAGGCCAGCGATGAGGTAGAGGTTATCTACGAGGGTCGTCTGATTAACGGTACTGTATTTGATTCTACCAAGAAGCATGGTCAGCAGAGCGATAAGTTCAATGCTGGCAATCTGATCAAGGGTTGGACCGAGGCTTTGACAACTATGCCTGTAGGTAGTAAGTGGCAGATTTATATTCCTCAGGAGTTGGCTTATGGCGCTCGTCAGGCTGGTCAGATTCCTCCATATTCTACATTGGTATTCGATTTGGAATTGGTTAGTATCGTAAAGCCAGAGGTTAAGGAGCCTGCAAAGGAAGAAAATGCAACTGCAGATACAAACGCAAAGGCTACTGCTGACAAGAAAGCTGTAGCTAAAAAAACTGCTGGTAAGAAAAAAGTAGCCAAGAAGACACGCAAGTAATTAGCAACCTTATATATATTAAGGTATATATTAAAAGAGCCAAGAAGTCTGCTGGAATTAGAAAGCGATTTCTTGGCTTTTTTGTAGCGGGTTTTATTCATTTTATTTGTTGTATTGAATAAAATCAGTACTTTTTTATTCAATAAGGATGGTTTATTGAATATTTTTCTGTGACATCGCAGTATCATATTTGTTGTTCTCTATTCCTTGAAACCATCATCGCCGCATTATCGACATTTTTTTATTTTTTATCGAATAAGCATTAAATTTAGCAGGTTAAGTGTGCTCCATCGACAAATGAGCACAGATGTTGTTTTAGCCGTTTGTGAAAACGAAATGTTTTGTTTATCTTTGCAAACAGAAAAATTTAATATAATAAGTTAAAATTATCGAATATGAAGTTGCTGAAGAAGAAAAGTTCTTGGCTTTTAGCATCATTGCTCTTATTGTCGGTAGGTGCTGATGCAAAGGTAAAATTTGATTATTCCCTCGTGTTCGTGCCTGAGGAGGGTGGTGTGAAGTTCGAAAAGATTACAGATGATGCTGATTGCGTAGCAGATTATAGAGGCAACATTGTGGGTAAGACATCTGGTGTCTTTGGCTCACGCAAGACCAGTACTATTGATTGGTGGGTAATACCTCAGATAGGTGTGTCGCCTGATGGAAAACGTATAGGTTACATCAATGAGAAGAATGGAACAACCAACATTATGATCAAGAATGCTGCCAAGGGCGGAGCAAGCGTACAGCGCACGTTCCGTACAAATGTTGAGGGTTTCTCATGGAGTCCTGATGGCAAGACTCTGTGCTTTACCGAGGTGAGAGGCAATCATCATGGCGTGTATTTGGTAGATGCCAATCAAGGTACTGTAGTGCGTCAGATTTCCAATGGAACAGACAATGACTTTGGAGGTGTTATCAGCACCGATGGCAACACTATCTATTTTCATCGTGGCGAGGGTTATGCTTCCTATAGTCTCTGGAGCTATGATCGCAAGACAAACCTTTTCTCCAACTATAGTAGAGGAATGACGGCTTGTCTTATCCCTAATAATTATGATGCTATCTATTGTGCTCGTTTCACAACGAACAAGGAAAGTGAAATATGGCGTGTAAACTTCAAGACGGGTGTAGAGGAAGTTATTCTTTCCCAGCCTGGCAAGAGTTTTAGTACGCCTCAGTTATCTCCTGATGGCAAATGGTTGTTGGTAACAGGTTCTAGTAAGTCGGAAAAGGAAAAAATTGACAATACAGACATCTTCGTGGTTCGCACCGATGGTACCCAGCTTACTCAGCTAACTTACCATCCTGGTAACGACTTGTCGCCAGTATGGTCCCCAGACGGAAAAAGTATTTTCTTCCTTTCTCAGCGCGGCTCGGTAGAAAAGAACTATAATGTATGGCGCATGGATTTCAATATGTAATCCGCCTCTATAGTCTATGTATTTGGATGTTAGGAGTATTAATTATTTAAACTTTTAAAATTATGAGAAAAATTATTATTGCAGCAGTTTGCGCATTCTGCGCTCTTACAACTTCAGCACAGCGTGCAAGTAGCTCATCTTCTTCTTTCTTCTCTACAGAGAAGGCTGAGAGCGGCGTTCAGTTTGGTATCCGTGCCGGTCTTAACGTTGCAGGTATGGACTATAAAGAGGACAATGTAACCGTTTCTACAGACAATAGAGCTAATTGGCATGTAGGCGTTATTGCTGATATTCCTTTGATGCAGAGTCTCTATGTTCAGACTGGTCTTTATCTCCAGAACAAGGGTTACAAGGAGAAAGAGGGAGACTATGAGTTGACAGCAAATCCAATGTACTTGGAAATTCCTGTATTGGCTTCTTATCGTTACAACTTTAGCGATGCTGCTCAGTTGCAGATTAATGTTGGTCCTTACTTCGCTTATGGTGTAGGTGGTAAGATTAAGGAAACAGATGATGGCGACGAGGACAAGTGGGATTGCTTCGGCGATAAAGGTGCAGATTGGAAACGTTTCGATTGTGGTCTTCAGATTGGTGCAGGTTTGACAGTTGCTAAGCACTATTACATTGGTGCTGCTTATGAGTTTGGTTTCTCTAATATTGCCAAGAATTCTGGCGATGGTAAGTTGAAGAACAGAAACTTGATGATTAGTGTAGGTTATAATTTCTAATAAAGTTTTTAAATACTATTTAAATTGCAAGGAGGCACAATTGACAAAGAGTCGTTGTGCCTTTCTTCGTGGTAGAATGTAAATCTATACCAAAAGATGCACTTTTTTGTTGGTAAGTTGTTTTTTTGGCAAGGGAAAATTGCATATTTGTGGCAAAATGCTTATTTTTGCAGTTGTGAGTATTAGCTATAGTGAAATATGAAGAAGAACTTGATTTTGTTTTGTCTGTTAGTTGGATTGATAGTAGCTTGTCAGCGTCCGTCGAACACCCAAAAAACGGAAGAGGAACTAAAAGCCTTATCCTGCATCGATGATTCGGTGGAGGCCTTATCGCCCCATGCCTTTCACATGATAGAGAAAGGCATGAAATCGGCTCAAGACAGTCTGGCTTATTACGAATATTACATCAGAAAGGCAAAAGTATATGAGCTTTCTACCACTCCCGATTCTTCTGTTCCTATTGTGGCCAATACCATCGCTTTTGCCAATAGGCAACCTGCGTCGCCACGTCGCAATTCACTTCTGGCTTTCGCCTATAATCTAAAAGCGGTGGGTCTGCATAATTTCCGTCAGAACCCCGATGAGGTTATAAGGCTCTACAAAGAGGCCACCGTCTTGTTGGCCAACAGCGATGCTAAAGATCAGTTGCCTAAAGTTTGTGCCAATCTTGGTGATGCTTACATCTTCAAGAGTCAGTTGCCGGAGGCGGCGGCATGGTATCGACGTGCCCTGTTCCTTGTTGACTCGCTCAAGTTGCCATCCCAGGAAAACATTACTCTCTACCTAGGACTTGCCACCATTTATCTGCAACTCAACGATTTCGATACTTCGTTGAAATATTATCAACAAACAGAGAAGTATTTCTCTCTGATGTCGGTGAGCATGCAGGCTTATTATCTAAATAATTATGGCAATTACTATTATTATACCAGGGACTACAAAGCTTCCCTCCAGAAGTTTTTAACCTTGAAGGCTTTTCTGGAAAAGCACCATAAAACGGAAACCTTCGACATGTATCTCTGCAAGCTCAACCTCGCAGATGTGTATCTCAATCTGGGCGATGTAGTTAGGTCGGAAAAATGCCTCGAAGAGATAGAGCCATGGTTTGCCAAGAATGGCAACGATGTGGCGATTTACTATGTCAACTCCATCCGTATCGGACAAGCTGTGAAACGAGGAAACATGGCAAAGGTAAAAGATATATTGCAACATGAGAAGAAACTGGACAATATGGAGTTCAATCTTCGCCAAATTCGCAATCGTTATCTTCGCAAGTATTATGAGTCAATAGGCGACTATCGGGGAGCGTATGAAAATCTTAGGTCGGATGCACAAATGGATGATTCTCTGGCACATAACCGACTTAATATGCGTGCCTCTGAAATCATGAACCGTTTTGCGCAAGATACCATTCGTTTACACCATAGACTGGAAATGGAGCATAAAAATGCAGTTGTCCAAAGTGCCAACACCATCACGGTGGCCGCTGTGTTGCTGGTCGTGGTCATCATTCTGATGTTTGCACTTCTTTTCATGCGCTCTCGCAAGCAATATGCACAAGATAAGATGCGCATCATGCAACTGAGGTTAGCAAGTGTGCGCAACCGCATCTCCCCACACTTTGTATTTAACGTCCTCAATGGTAAAATCTTGAAGTCGAATGAGCAGGATGCCAATGAATTGCTCGACTTGACAAAATTGATAAGGGCGAACCTTGACTTGTCGTGCCGCCTGGATGTGACGTTACGAGAAGAGTTGGATTTTGTGGAGCGGTACGTCCATGTGGAGAAACAAATGGTGGGCGATGACTTCGAGTTCCGCATCGACCAGGCCAAAGCGGTGGATGCCGATAGGGTGCGCATTCCTTCCATGTTTGTTCAGATACTTGTGGAGAATGCCTTCGTGCATGGGCTGAAGGGATGGGATGGTCATAAGTCTATTCACATCGAGATAGACAAGAAAGAAAAAGCAACCAGCATCAAGGTCAAGGACAATGGTCCTGGATTTGATATCCGTAGCGTAGGAAAGAAGCGTACAGGACTGAGTGTTATCACCCAAACCATAGCCATCGTCAACGAGCGAAACAAAAGCAAAATGACTTTCTCGCTCAGTAATGAGCAAAAGTGCGGAAAAAACGTAGGATGCGTTGCTACGATAGTTATTCCTGATAATATCAAACTTTTTATTTGACAGAAGAACCGCAAGATGAAGACAATCATTATAGATGACAATAAGCAGGCTGCCGAAAATCTGAAAGAAAAGTTGGGCAGATACCCTGAGATAGAAGTGGTCGCCATAGAGCACTCTGGATTAGATGGGCTGGCGAGCGTGAGTGAGTTTCAACCAGACTTGCTCTTTCTCGACGTGCAGTTGCCAGACATTTCGGGAATAGATTTCCTGGAACGAGTCGATTCTTTTACTTATGGTCGCAGTAGAGTAGTGATGTATACTGCTTACGATGAGTTTGTGTTGCCAGCTTTCAGGAAGAAAGCCTTTGACGTGCTATTGAAACCTATCGATGACAAGGAATTGGACATCATCATGCAGCGACTAACCGAACAGCCCCTTTTGCCAACCCTGCAATCAGATGGACGGGATCAGGAAGAAATAGTGTCGGACTATGGTAAGTTTCTCCTCTATACAAATACTATAGACTTCAAACTGGTGGACAAGCGTGACATCGTTCTCTTCCAGTATAATCATGAAGAGCGTTGTTGGGAGGCTGTGGTGGCTGGTAGCAAGGCACCTGTTCGCCTGAAGCGGACCATCAAGAGTAATGACCTGTTGGGAGTGGACAAGCAATTTATGCAAGTAAACCAGAAATTTATTATCAATATGAATTATCTGATAGAGGTGGTCGATAATGTTTGCCACTTCTATCCGCCGTTTGATGGCATAAGCTATGTCAAAGTGGGACGCCTGTATCGTAAAAAACTGGTGGAACGCTTTTATTGTCTATAATTTCTATGCCATAAAAGCGATTTTTCTGTTAAAATCCGTATAAATACTATCAAAAAGCACGAAAATTGCAAAATAATCGTGCTTTTTGTTGTTTATATCAATAGTTTTTCCTAATTTTGCTATCTGGTATAAGATGATACCATCAAAGATACAATAACATAAAACAACAGAAATGGAGAAAATAGACAATCTTGACAGAAAGATATTGGGTATCTTGTCTAAGAACGCCCGCATTCCTTTCAAGGATGTTGCGGCAGAGTGTGGCGTATCCCGTGCAGCTATCCACCAGCGTGTGCAGCATTTGATGGAGGCAGGATTTATCACGGGTAGTGGATTCGACGTAAACCCTAAGAGTTTGGGATATTCTACCTGTACATACGTGGGTCTGAATCTGGAACGTGGTAATATGTATAAGAAGGTGGTAGAACGCCTTCAGAATATACCGGAAATCGTGGAGTGCCACTTCACTACAGGTTCTTACACCATGCTTCTTAAACTTTATGCGCGCGACAATGAGCAGCTGATGGATTTGCTCAACAATAAGTTGCAGGCTATTCCAGGTGTGGTTTCTACGGAGACCCTGATTTCTCTTGAGCAGAGTATCAAGCGAGAAATTCCTGTTATTTTGGAAGAAGAATAAGTATTCAACGTAAATATGAATGGTAAGGTTGTTTCACATGGGTGTTGCAACTTATGGCCGGGGAGAGGCATAGGTTAAGACTTAAGTCGGTCGTGAGTGGTTCCTTTGTGAAACATCCTTTTTTTATGTAAATAAGCAGATGGAAACATTTGATTTGGATTCACACTTGCAAGGTGTATATTCTGTTTTTCCCGAGGCTCCTCATCAGCCGGTAATTGGTATTACTGCCAACTACGAGGGCATAGATGCTACGCTTCGTGACCGATATTATAAACAAGTGATAGCTGCGGGCGGAACTCCTGTTATCATTCCTCCTGTTGCCGATGCAGATGTTATCGTCAATACGCTCCAGCATTTGGACGGATTGATTCTTACTGGTGGCGGCGACCACAACCCTCTCTGGATGGGTGAGGAGCCTTCTCCTAAGCTTCATCATATCAATCGGGAGCGTGATCTTGCTGAGTTCCTCCTGGTTCGCCTGGCTTATAATCGACAGATTCCGATGTTGGGTATCTGTCGTGGCATTCAGACTTTGGCTATAGCTTTAGGGGGAAAGGTGGAGCAGGATATCAGACAGGGAGTGAAGCATTCGCAGGATGCTGAGCGTGAGGAACCTACCCATAGTGTGCAGATAGTGAAGGATTCCACCTTATTTAATATATATAATAGTGAGAAGATTTTTGTCAACTCCTTCCATCATCAGGCTGTGAGTGTGCCGGGAAATAAACTGCGCTGCATCGCCAAATCTACTGATGGCATCATAGAGGCTGTGGAAAGTAGCGAGTACAAGTCTATCCTCGGTGTGCAATGGCATCCGGAATGGTTGGAGAAAGACGGACTGAAGATTTTCCAATGGCTTACTGCTCAGGCTGCCGAGTTTTATCAGGCGAAGCAGTTGCATCAGCGCATCCTTATTCTTGATACACATTGCGATACGCCGATGTTCTTCCCGCAGGGTATCTGTTTCGACCATCGCGACTCCCGTATTCTGGTAGATTTGCATAAAATGACCGACGGTCATCAGGATGCAACGACGATGGTGGCTTACCTGCCGCAGCCTAAGTTGGGTGAGACCTTCAGCAGCAAGGTAGATTTTGATGTGGCTGGTCCTACCCAGTATGCCGACCTGATCTTTGACAAGATAGAGGCTATTGTGAGCAAGAACAGCAATTACCTGAGTATCGCCCGTACGCCTGCCGACCTCTATAGCGACAAGCGGAAGGGAAGAAAGAGTATCATGCTCGGTATAGAGAACGGACTGGCGCTTGGACACGACCTTGCCAACGTGAAGCATTTTGCCCAGCGTGGCATCGTCTATATTACGCTCTGCCATAATGGGGATAATGATATTTGCGATAGTGCCCGTGGCTGCAATACTCACAATGGTGTGAGCAGTTTTGGCGAGAAGGTCATCCAGGAGATGAACCGCCTGGGCATCATGGTAGATTTGAGTCATGCTGGCGAGAAGAGCTTCTATGATGCTTTGGAAATCAGCAAGACGCCTATCGTCTGCAGTCATAGTAGCAGTAAGGCGCTTTGTGATGTGCCTCGCAATCTGACCGACGACCAGATGCGTGCGCTTGCTGCCAGAGGAGGTGTAGCCCATACCACACTTTATCATGGTTTCCTTCGCAAAGAGGGTGAGGCTGACATCATGGATGCTATTGCCCATCTGGAACATGCTATCGACATCATGGGTATCGATCATGTGGGTCTTGGTACAGATTTTGATGGTGATGGCGGAATCTGCGGATTAGCTGACTCTTCTGAACTCATCAACTTTACCATCCAGTTGCTCCGTCGCAGGTATAGCGAACAGGATATCGCCAAGATATGGGGTGGCAACTGGCTCAGAGTAATGGCGCAAGTACAGGCTGTTAGGTAAGTGAAGAATTCAAATATTACCGGTGAGTTGAAAGGTATTTCTATAGAGAAAAGATAATCATAAAGTTCAAATCTGAAAGTTCAAAATAAACAAGATGACGAAGAAAATGAAAATCATATTGGGTGTTGTGGCTGCTGCGGCTATTGTGGCAGGTGCATATACTTACAAATCTACTCATGGCACAAGTTCGCCTGAGGCACAGGAAGTGGAAGAAGCAGAGAAACTGAATCCAGTAGGTCCAGCTTTCAATGCGGATTCAGCCTTTGCTTATTGTCAGGCTCAATGCGACTTCGGTCCTCGCACGATGAATAGCGAGGCGCACGATCTTTGTGGCGAATGGATTGTAAGGAAGTTCAAGCAGTTCGGATGTGAGGTAGAGGAGCAGAAAGCAGACCTCAAGGGATATGATGGCACGATATTGAAGAATACCAATATCATCGCTCATTATAATCCGAAGGCTACCACCCGTATCCTGCTCTGTGCCCATTGGGACAGTCGTCCTTGGGCAGATAATGATCCCGACAGTACCAACTGGCGCAAGCCTGTGATGGCAGCCAATGATGGTGCAAGTGGTGTGGCAGTCATGCTGGAAATTGCCCGCCAGTTGCAGGCTGACAAAAAGTTGAATCCTGCTATCGGAGTAGATTTTGTATGTTTCGATACAGAGGATTGGGGAACTCCTCAATGGGCTGATGTTCAGGATAGTGGAGATACCTGGGCTTTGGGCGCTCAGTATTGGAGTGAGAATAAGCCAGACGGTTATTCCCCTCGTTATGGAATCCTTCTCGACATGGTAGGTGGACAGGGTGCCAAGTTCTATCGTGAGGGAATGTCTATGCAGTATGCTTCTGCCATTGTCAAGAAGGTTTGGGCAGCAGCCCGTCAGGCTGGTTATGGCAGTTTCTTCCCTAAGAGTGATGGCGGTATGATAACAGATGATCATATCCCGGTAAATGAAAAGGCGAAGATTCCTACGATTGATGTAATAGCCTATTATCCTGACTGCCAGCAGAGCAGTTTTGGTCCTACCTGGCATACGGTAAGTGATGATATGGCTCATTTGGATAAAAATGTTCTGAAGGCTGTGGGTCAGACGATGATTCAGGTGCTTTATACAGAGGAATAGATAGGCACCGCATTTGGGTATAAAAGGAAGTGTTCCTAAGGAAAGTTGTTGCTTTCTTTGGGAACACTTCTTTTTTAGCCCTGTTGAAATCTCCGTTCATAGTCGTTGAATGTCCGTTCAACGTCTTTGAATCGACATTCAACGTCTTTGAACGGAAATTATATCTGCCCAGACTCAACTTGTCTTACCACTCTCTCTGTTAATCTATCTACTCCGTTCGGATCATACTTCTTGGTAAGGCTCGCACCGAAAGCCCAAGCGAAGGCCTGATAGAAGCCAGCTCTCACTGGCCCCAGGAAAGCCTGTATCAGTTGGTAAGAGGAAGAATTGCATTCACGGTAAACTAACTTGATGCAGAGTTTACCCTGTGCGTATGTCAGTTTTTTCATTCTTGGCGTGTATTCCTCCTTGATACCTTTCTCTACCAGTTTCATATGTGCATCCTTTGCTCTCTTGTTAGGCAGAGTTTCCAGATATTCACCGGTTTCGATGATGATTTTTCTTACCTCTTTAGCAATAGGCAGCACCTTTTTTACATTATATACCAGTCTGTTGTAAGCCATGCGCTGCTTGGCATTCTTGAATACCGGTTCGGGATATACATAGACATTGTTGACCTCCACATATTGTATGCTGTCCTTTCCCTGCAATACCTTGCCGACTTTCACCATCGGCTCGAAGGTAGGGCTGTCCATATCCACATCCCTGTTTTCCGGATGGGTCTCATCATCCTGTGCAGCCATTCTCAGAGTCGTACCTAACATCAGGCATATCAAAAAAAGTATTTTGTATTTCATCTTTCTGTCCTCATTTTAGTCTCTAAATTTTTTCTCATTTTAGTCTCTAAATCAATCAGATGGCAAAGTTACACAAATAATTTGTATGCAGATATTTTTTTCGTCTTTTTTATGAAAAAGTGGATTGAAATACTTCAAAATACGGCTCAGATGCCCTGAAATGCGGGAAATGTTAGCCTTTTTATTGTTAAAATAATAATTTTTAAAGCAATAACTTGTAATAAGTGAGAAATTATTAGTAATTTTGCACCGCTTTTAATCAAATAGCTATACTTATGTTTGTTATTTGTGAAAAATTGTATCAGGTGAGAGAACGGTGGGTTTGTCTGGCGTGCAACATATTTAATATATGCAACCGTTTATTCCAACGAGAAAAAAATAATTATTAATAATTTATAAACAACAATTGAAACAAACAAGAATGAGAAGAATTTCCCTATTGCTTGTCTCTCTGATTGTGTTGACTGTCCAAACAACCTTGGCGCAAACCTTTAGCGTCAAGGGAACGGTTATGTCTGCTGATGACAATGAACCGCTGATTGGTGCAACCATCCTTCAAGAGGGTACAACGAATGGTGTAGTGACCGATGTTGACGGTAACTATACCATCGAGGTGAAGGACGCTTCTAAGGCTACGCTGGTGATTTCATACATCGGTATGGTGACTCAGAAACATCCTGTCAATGCACAGACGAAAACGCTGAACATTACGCTTACTTCTGATTCCAAAGTGATGGATGAAGTCGTGGTTGTGGCGTATGGTGTTCGTAAGAAAGGAACCATTGCGGGGTCCGTGTCTGCTGTGAAAGCTGAAAAAATTGAAAATGTCCCTGCGGCAAGCTTCGACCAGGCTTTGCAAGGACAGAGTACTGGTTTGCAGGTCATCAGCTCTTCTGGTGAACCAAGCAAGGCTGCTACCTTCCAGATCCGTGGTACAAACTCTATCAACTCTGGTAAGTCACCACTTTTTATCCTGGATGGTGTGCCAATTTCCAGTTCTGATTTCAATACTTTGAGTCCTAATGACATCGAAAGTATTTCTGTATTGAAAGATGCGTCTTCTACTTCTATCTATGGTGCACGTGCTGCTAATGGTGTGGTTGTAATCACATCTAAGCGTGGTCTTTCTATGGATAAGGCAAAGGTTACCCTCCGTGCTCAGTATGGTTTCTCACAGTTGGCGCAGACCAACTGGTCTATGATGAATACTGATGAGCGTATCCAGTTTGAGAAAGAAGTAGGACTGGATGCTGGTAAGGATTACAATCTCCTCTCTAAGGTAAATGTCAACTGGCTTGACGAGGTGTTCAATGATGCGGCTCCTTTGCAGAGCTATGAACTTTCCGTGAATCGTGCTACTGACCGTTTGAACTACTATGTTTCTGGTGGTTTCTATGATCAGGATGGTATTGCGCAGAATTCAACCTTCCGCCGTTACAACATCCGTACCAATGCAGATGTGAAGGCGAGCAACTGGTTGAAGATTGGTACCAACACCATGGCAGCTTACGAGGAAGCCCAGCAGGCAGACGATGGTTCTTATACCACCGTTACCCCAATTTCAGCTTGCCGCTTCATGCTTCCATATTGGAATCCATACGCAAAGGATGGCAGTCTTGCTTCTCTTTCAGCCGGCAACTGGGCTGGTACAAGCGAGAACCCTATCGTATATATGGCAAAGAATCCTATCAAGAACAAGAAGTATAAGATTCTCTCTACTATGTATGCAGAGATTTATCCTATTGAGAATTTGACTATCCGCACGCAGTTTGGTGCAGATTTCTCTCACTCTACCGCATTCATGCAGTCTTTCCCAAGTCTCTCTTCTAACAATGGACAGGGTCTTGCGGCTCGCCAGAGCAGCGATATGCTCAATTTGACAGAGACTACAACAGCCAACTATCGTTTCACCTTGAAGGATATCCATTCTTTCAACGTGATGCTGGGTCAGGAGGCTGTCGATTATCATTCAGAGGGATTCAATGTTTATTCCAGAGGTCAGAACAATGACTTGCTGACCAATATCTCGTCTGGTACACGTGCCAGCCGCTGGTCTGACTCTTCTTCTGATTATTCTTACTTGTCATTCTTCATGCGTGGCGAGTACAACTATAAGGAACTTTATTATGCAGACTTCTCTCTCCGTACCGATGCTTCTTCCCGATTTGGTAAGGATCATCGCTGGGGTACTTTCTGGTCTGTAGGTTTCATGTGGAATGTGAAGCAGACTGAATGGCTCAAGAAGTATAACTGGCTGAGCAACGCACAGTTGGCAGTCAGCACAGGTACTTCCGGTAACTCAGAGATTCCAAACTATTATCACCTCGCATTGGTGAGTGGTGACGCCAACTATGACGATACAGTTGGTCTCTATCCTTCACAGAGTGGTAATGAGGAATTGGGTTGGGAGTCCACTTGGGCAAGCAACTTTGCTTTGCGTCTTGGTTTCTTCGACCGTATCAACTTCAGTTTTGAGGCTTATTACAAGCGCACTTCCAACATGTTGATGCGTGTGCCAGAGTCTTACACCGTAACTGGTGAGGGTTATCGCTGGAAGAACGTGGGTGTGATGGCTAACAAGGGTATCGAGTTGAGTGCTGACGGTGATGTAATCCGCACCAAGGACTTTACCTGGAATGTAAGCGCCAACGTATCTTACAATCAGAACCGATTGAAGGAACTCTATAACGGTGTAACCGAGTATGTAAACTCAACCACCGGTTTGAAGTATGTAGTAGGTCACTCAGTAAGCGAGTTCTTCCTGAACCGTTATGCAGGTGTGAACCCAGCGAATGGTGAACAGCTCTGGTATGACAAGGATGGTAACGTGACCAACGAGTTCCGTGAGAGCGACAAGGTGATGATGGGCAAGACCTACGATGCACCTTGGATGGGTGGTTTCGGTACCAGCTTGCGCTGGAAGGGCTTGCAGTTGTCTGCTCAGTTCAGCTGGATCGGTACACGTTATGTTATCAATAACGACCGTTTCTTCGAGGAGAGTGGTGTAACCTTCGGTACAGCTTACAACCAGTCTAACCGCTTGTTGTATGACCGCTGGAAAAATCCAGGTGATATTACCGATATCCCTCGCTGGGGTGAGGTTAACCAGTTGGATGACCGTTACTTAGAGAACGCTTCTTTCTTGCGTATGAAGAACCTCAGTTTGTCATACTCTTTGCCACAGAGTCTGTTGAGCAAGACCAAGTTCTTCTCTTTGGTAAGAGTCTATGCTCAGGCACAGAACCTCTTCACCATCACAGGCTTCAATGGTCTTGACCCAGAGGTTTCATCCAATGTTTATCAGGCACAGTATCCAGCATCACGCCAGTTTACGCTTGGTGTAGAACTGTCATTCTAAACAAAGAAAGGAGATAATAATAATGAAGATTAAACATATTAAGACATATATACTGTCAGCTGTCCTGACCTTGTCTTTTTCTTCCTGTCTTGACAAGTATCCTGAGGATTCTATCCGCATGGATGAGGCTATCAATACAGTGGATGATGTAGATAAGCTGGTCTATGGAATCTATGACAGTTTTAAGAGCAGCGCATTGTACTCGGGCAAGTTGACACTCTTGCCAGACTTGCAGACAGACTTCGTGTATTGTGTGAAGGGCTACTCCAATACCTATGGCGATATCTATCGCTGGAAGGATATCAAGCCTACCAATACCGACATCGAGTCTGTATATGGTGCCCTTTATGGTGTTATCAATAGTGCCAACTTCCTGCTTGACAATGTAGAGAAAGTGAAGCTCAATACCACCAGTGATACAGAACTGGACAGATTGGAGCAGTATCAGGGTGAGGCTTACTTCGCTCGTGCCTTGGCTTATTCTGAGTTGATCAAGATGTTCTGCAAGGCTTATGATAATGATGAGCAGGCAGAGAAAGACCTGGGTGTGGTACTCACTGAGCATTATTACGGCAATGAGCCACAGAAACGTGCCAGCCTGAAGGCTTCATACGAGTTCGTATTGAGAGACCTTGATAAGGCTACAGAGTATCTGAAGTTGGAAGATGACTTTACTGGAAGTCTCTACAACGAGATTTACTTCAATGAATATACTTGCCATGCCTTGCGTGCGCGCGTATCCTTATATATGCATCGCTGGGATGATGCCATCAAGTATGCTTCTAAGGTTATCGGCAGCAAATATTATACATTGGAGAAGGCGTCTTCTAATACCTATTCCAGTCAGGTGAACGACTATAAGTACATCTGGACTTATGGTGATTCCCGTGAGGCTATCTGGAAGGTTGGTTTTACAGTAAACAGTTATGGTGGTGCCTTGGGTACTATCTTTGATAACTACAACTATGTCACTTATCGTCCTGACTATGTGCCAGAGACTTGGGTTATCAATTCTTTCGACAGCAACGACCTTCGTCCTGCAGCCATCTTCACCACCCGTGTGACAGGTTATGAGCACGGATTGCAGTGGCCTTTGCTGAGCAAGTATTCTGGTGATGCAGAATTCCTGAACAGTAACATCCTGCATGTTCACCAGCCAATGGTATTCCGTCTCTCAGAGCAGTATCTGATCCGTGCAGAGGCTTATGCCATGAAGGGTGAATATGGCAAGGCAGGTAAGGACATCTCTACCTTGCGTACAGCCCGTTACTCATCATACGGTGGTAACACATCCTTGAGCGAGAGCAATGCCATGAAGATTATCGAGGCAGAGCGTGTGAAGGAACTCTATATGGAAGGTTTCCGTCTGAACGACCTCAAGCGCTGGCACAAGGGATTCGAGCGTAAGGCTTCTGATCAGCCAGCTGCCAACTTCGTACAGAGCAGCTTGAAGGTAGAGAAGGATGATCCACTCTTTGTCTGGCCAATTCCACAGCATGAGCTGGAAGCACCAGGTTCAGAGATAGAGCCTAATGAAAGTAATAAATAACGGATTATTAATAAAGAGACGATCATGAAGAAAATAATGATGAGATGTTTGGCAGCAGTAGCTGTACTCATCGCTCTTGCGAGCTGTTCGCAGGATTTTACTACCTATTCTGGTCCGAGTCATATCATGTTCTCTGATACGCTCTATCAGTATCCAGTACAGGAAAACAACGAAATCTTCGATGTTCCTGTATCGGCTACAGAAAAAGTGGATTACGACCGCACCTTCGGTGTGGAAGTTGTTGACAAAGAGAGCAATGCCATCGAGGGTAAGCATTATCGTGTGCTCAACAATACTGTCACTATCAAGGCAGGCGAGATGGTAGGAAATGTGCAGGTTCAGGGTATCTATGATAATATCGGAAAGACGGACTCCTTAGGTTTCACGCTGAAACTGGTGATTCCTGAGAAGTACAACTGGACTGAACTCTACAAGGACTATACTCACGTGGTGATGCAGAAGGCTTGTCCTTTCGATATCCACAATTTCTCTGGTTGGTGTATGGTTACTTCTACTTTCTATAGCCAGTATCTGAACAACGTAACCAACCGTCTGATCAAGACTGAGGTGGTAGAAGGTGAGGAAAATACCGTACTCCTGAAGGATGTATATTATAAGGGATATGACCTGAAGTTGAAGTTTAAGACTGGCAACCTTCTGGAACCAAAGGTAGAGATGGACGACCAGATAGCCGGTGAGACCGGTGAGGCGTTCGGAACTATCTATGGAGATGGCAAGTTGCGCATCAGCCAGCCTTCTCTCTATACCTCTTATTATAATACCTGCCAGAACTATGTATTGCAGTATGTCAACATGAGTGTCAACAAGAAGGACGGATCATTATATGGTAATGTCGGTACTTTCATCACCATGTTTGAGTGGGTAAGCGATGCTGAGGCAGAGAAACTCAAAGAACAAGGTTATTAAGCCTTTCGGGTGCTTATATAACGCAGATATATTCAAGAAAATAATAACAGAATAACAATATGAAAAAGTTAATTTCAAGATATTGGCTCGTACTTGTGGCGCTGGTTTCAGTGACCTTGTTCACCGCTTGTTCCAGCGACGACGATGCCGTAAATCCTGTATTTCCACAGGTGCAGACTATTGCAGGTGCTGCTGGCGATGTGAAAGAGTTTACTTTCGATGCCAACCAGAACTGGAGTCTTTCTTCTAATCAGATCTGGTGTAAGATTTCTAAAGTTGAGGCTCAGAATGAGAATCAGGAAGAGGCGAAGGCTGCTGCAAAGCCAGGTTTCGTACTCAATGGTGCTGCCGGTAAGCAAACCATCCAGGTGACTATTACTGACGATGATGCCAGCAAGGATTTGAGCGTAGCTCAGTTGAACTTGAAGATGGGCGGTCAGGAAGTGACTGTTGCTGAGATTCAGCGTTCTGCTGAAGGATATGAACTCAAAGTTTATGATGAGTTGGGCAACGATATTACTGAGACCGGTATTACTGTAGGCTCCAAGAATGCCGCAGGTCAGCCTATCTACAATAAGTTTACTGTCAAATCGACTTATCGTTTTGCTGTGACCAATACTCCAGCTTGGGTAGAGTTGGAAGGCGGTTTCCTGATTGGTACACCAAACAAGGAAGTTGCAGGCGGTGCTGCCTTCAAAGAAGGTCAGGGCTTGAATGCGAAGTATGCTATTTCCAAGGAAGCTAACTACACCCTCACTTTTGCTTCAGAGGATGGTAAGGCTGCTGTGACCGTACCTGTTATCTATAATGGTATGACCACTCATACGATGGATATTACTTATCCTACCTCTTCACAGTGGGCAGTATGGAATGTTTCTCTGGATGGCAAGGTGTTCACACAGACTGGTACAAGCCTGACTGGTGAGGCTGCCAATGCTTTCACTTTCCACAATTTTGTTCCATTCCAACTCAATACGTTTAATGATGCTTACCAGCTGGTAGTCTTCGAGAACAAGAAGAATGGTTTGTTCGAGGATGAATCTGGCGCCGTGAAATTGCAGGGTGAGAAAGGTGATGTCAAACTTACTGTTGATGCTTTGAGCAGCGGAAGCCGTGAGTTTCTGGTTTATGCATTGCCACAGAGCGTGTGCGATACGCTCAAGAATGGTTACGACGATATGTTGGAGAACAATTTCACTACTGTGAGAAGTGATTTCGACCGCTACTTCCTGATGAATATTGTACAGAAGGAGAACAACTCTTCTGCAGGTGATCAGTCTGCAGCACCAACTATCTTGGAGATGAACTACTTGCCAGTTGAGTGCAAGAAGGATAACTCCATGTATGGTTCTGTTGCGTCAGAAGTTTTTGGTTATAATGGTGATGAAATTTATGTCGCAAAGTCAAGAGTAGGCGCTTCACTTACTGTCAATCCTAACCTTAAGGATTGGGATCCTACCACAATGATGGAAACCGGTTATCTGACAGTGATGAATAGCAACGGAAATGATATTTCTTCAAGTGCAGAGGCTTCACAAGACGAAAAGGAGAATTGGGTATTCTTTATACCAGTACCAGAAGCAACTCCGATATATATGATCTTCAAGGACAATGGAACTCCTGTAAAGATTCTTGTTATCGAAGCTGGTGAAGAGGGAATGAGTAAGAAACATACTTCTATCAGAAAAATTAGAAAATAATGAATAGAATAAAAATATTTTCAAAGGCACTCTTGTTGCTCTTGGTCACGATGCTGACCTTTACTGTGACAAGTTGCTCTGATGATGAAACCGAGGGCTGGGACGGTACATATGGATATGTGCAGTTCAAACTCAGCAAGAAGGTTTCTACAAGAGCTACCCGTGCTGCTGCCCTTGACAAACTTGAGAAATTGGATGATGCCAAGAAAATCAAGGTGGTCATGGAGCACAACGGTACAACTGTCTCTCAGACACTGGTGCTCAATTCTTATAATTCAGAGAATGCAGAGTATGGTCTGAGAAGTGAAAAACTGCAACTTGCCTCTGGTACCTACACCGTCATCGGTTTCTATCTCTATGATGCTGTAGATGAGGAGTTGTTGGCTTCTTCTGCCGGCGAGACCTTCACCGTTGTTGGTGGCGGTCTGGAAGTACAGAACCTCATGGTGGAGACTGTGGAGCGCGGTAAGGTGAAGTTCAATCTTGTCAAGGAATGGGAGAAGACCCGTGCCGGTAATACCGAGTATCTCTTCTCTAATATCCGATTGATTGATATCAGCGTAACCAACCTCTTTACCCGTGAGACTTTCACTTTCCCTGGCGTTAAGGTGAAATACAAGGAGGCAAGTGAGGAGCATCAGAATCCTGATGATGAAAACGATAAGTATATGGAGGTGGGTACTGCCTACTGTGATTCTACTGTATGGCTTCCTGCTGGTACTTACCAGGTTACTTCTTATACGACTTACGGTCAGACCGGCGCGGTGAAGACCAAGTATGAAACCCAGCCTGTAAAGGGTGAGGCGTTTATCGTAGAGGATAATCAACTGAATGATAAGGCTCAGGTGCCTATCCTGCTCTCCAAGACCAAGGAATACATCAAGGATTATGAGGCTCTGAAGGCTATCTGGGAATCTCTCCAGGGTAAGGAGTGGAGCTTCTATGGCGATGCTACTTTCAAGGGTGCTAACTGGAACTTCAATAAGGAACTCGATATGTGGGGCGACCAACCTGGTGTCACACTCAACAGCAATGGTCGTGTCATCGGTCTCGTCATCGCTGGTTTCGGTGCCAAGGGTATCGTGCCAGATGCTATCGGACAGCTCACAGAACTTCAGGTACTCAACCTCGGTTCTCACGATGAGAAGATTGGTGCCAACATCTTCAATAATTACGATGCCAACAGTCTGAATGCAGCCAAGAAGAGCACTATGCGTCATGACTATGAGACCAAGTTCTTGAAGTATGACCCACGTGCCAATATGTCGGATATGATTGTAGAAAGCTACAACTCAGACCCTAAGGTAGCTCCTAAGAACAGAATCAAGAAGGATGGCCGTATCAACCTGAAAGACGCTCAGATCGGTACATTGACCAATAAGATTACAGGTATATCTAAGGCCATCTATCGCCTGACTAAGTTGCAGCAGTTCTATATCGGTAACTCTTCTATCACATCCGACGAGGTTTGTGCGAAGTTCTACAATGCAGACGATGCCGTTTATGGTAAATTTGCTCAGGAGTTCAAGGAAGAGGATTGGGACAACATGACCAACCTTACCGATATCGAGCTTTACAACTGTCCAAAGATCAGTCGAATTCCAGACTTCTACTATAATCTCCCTAATTTGCAGGCGATGAACTTGGCTCGATGCAAGGGCATCTCTGCTAATCAGTTGAGAAATGACTGGACTCGCTTAGCTGAGGAGAAGACAGGTAAGACTCTCCAGATTCTCTATATGAGTTACAATAATCTGGAGGAGTTCCCTGAGTATTCTGCATTGAGAAAGATGGTAAATCTCGGTTTGCTCGATCTGGCTTACAATAATATCAAGAAGGTACATCCGTTTGGTTCTGAGGTAGCTCTCTCTTCTCTCTATCTGAACAACAACCAGATTGAAGAGATTCCTGCTAATCTCTGTGCCTTTACAGATGATGTGGAAAGTCTGACTTTCGCTCATAACAAGTTGAAGAAGATTCCTAATATCTTCGATGCAAGTTCGGTTCGTGAGATGGGTTCTGTGGATTTCTCTTACAATGAGATTACTGGTGTAGATACAAGTCATGGTACCTATAAGGGTATTAATGCAGCTTCAGTCAGTCTGTCAAACAATAAGATAAAGAAGTTCCCTTCTGAGTTGTTTACAGCAGGTTCTCCAATCACAACCATTGATTTGAGCGGTAACGAGTTGCGTACGATTCCTAAGGGTTCTATCAGCGGTAAGAAGGCTTATCTCCTTCAGGTGATTGACCTCCGATTCAACAAGCTGACATCACTCTCAGATGATTTCCGTGCAACTACATTGCCATATATTACCAATATGGACTTGAGTTACAACTGCTTCACAACGGTGCCAACCCAACCATTGAACAGTGCCGTACTCCGTGCATTTGCCATCAATCATCAGCGTGATGAGCAGACCAAACAGCGTTGTCTGCGTACCTGGCCAACAGGTATCACCACCTGTCCAAGTCTGATTCAGTTCCAGATAGGTTCTAATGATATCCGCAAGGTAGATGAGACATTGACTTCTCACCTTTATATTCTGAACATCGCTGACAACCCTAACATCTCTATCGATGTAACCAGCGTCTGCGCATATATCAAGGCAGGTATGTATAAGCTGTTCTACGACAAGAATCAGGACATCCGCGGTTGCGATGCTTTGGATCTCGAAAATTAAACGAAAAGAAAGTAAGATAATATGAAATATATTAATAAACTTACATGGCTCCTCGTTCTGGGTGCTGGTCTGATGACTGCATCCTGCAGCGATAGCGATGATGTAGATATCCCAGGCGGACTCTCCATCGACAAGGAGCAGATAGAAATAGGAGCTCAGGGCGGTAGCGAACAGCTTGCCATTGCTGCCTCACAGAATTGGGTGGCTAACGTGGATGAGCCTTGGCTGATGCTCACTCCTGCCAATGGCGTGGGTTCTACTACTGCAACTGTGGTAGCAGATTCTACTCTGATGAACGGACGCCGTACTACCGATATCGCCTTTATCGGCGATAACGGTCAGCGCCGCACCGTTTCCGTGGTACAGTTTGGTTATGGTAAGCAGATTGACATCAAGGAACCAACTGTAGAAATCGAAAATTCAGAATCATACGATAAGCGTGCTTTCGAGAGTTTGATTTCTGCCAATGTAGAATGCAAAATCGGTAAGATAGAGTATTCTTTCGAAGGTGACATGACTGATGCCGAGAAGGCAGAGAATGAGAAAGAACGTGAAGGCTGGCTCCTGAATAGCAAGGATGAGGATAAACTGACAGGTACCAATATAGGAATCGTCCTTGATAGAAAGGCTCGTCCTCGCAGCGTCAAATTCAAGTTCCGCTGGGCGATGAATGTTGTTCCTGCTGTTCGTGTGGCAAAGGTTCACTTAGTACCGGTAAAAGCTGAAGACAAACTGGTGGATGCAGATGGTAATCCTACCGATGATGTCATCCTGACAGTTCGACAGAAGGCAGCCTTGAAAATTGAGGATAATCGTGCTGGAGACTCTTTGTCTATCATCATGATCAATCAGAAATTAGGTTGTATGGCTACCTTCGATACCAGCGACAATATGCGTAACTGGTCGAACGTGACACTTTGGGAGGCTACTGATGCCTTCGTAAAGAGCCATCCTGAGGCTTTGGGACGTGTGCGCTCTGTGAAGTTCAGCATGTTCAACCTGAAGAGTGGTGAGTCTCTTCCTAAGGAAGTTGGCAATCTGAAATACCTGGAGTCTTTCTCTCTGGCTGCCAATGAGAACAACCAGATTCGTGAGGTAGAGGTTGGTGAGGATATCTGTGAATTGAAGTATCTGAAGAACCTGACTATCCAGGCGTATGGTATGACCCATTTGCCAGCTAACTTTATCAAGTTGGGTAAGTCCTTGGAGTCACTTAATCTGGTAAGTAACAACTTCAATAAGTTGTCTGACATTACGAATGTCGTGAATGAGAAGAACTTCCCTAAGTTGCGTAATCTCATCCTTTATGCTCAGCGTCGTACAGATGTAGCTATCGATCTTTCAAAATTGGAAAAGAACGGAAATAGTGACTATATCTATAATACTTACCCTATCGGTATGTATGGAAAGGTCAGCAAAGGTACCAGCGATCGTCAGGCTCTTCTGAAACTCCTTACATGGGAAAAACTGAATTCCCTGGAGTTGTCATACTGCTTCCTGGAGGGTGAACTTCCAACAGATGAAGAGATGACTGAAGCTTTGGAGGCTGCTGGCAAGGCTACCCGCTACAGCAGGGCAGACTTCTCTACCAATAAGGCTGATTATCTCGACAAACTGGTAGGTGATACCTGTAAATGGTTGCTCTCTGGCTGGGATAATCCAGTAACCTGCAAGCACAAGGATGGTTCTGTAGTTTATGAGGATGTTTATCCTCTTCAGGTGCCACGTGTATTGCCTAACTGCCGTCAGTTGTCACTCAACCTTAACTTCCTGACTGGTGCGGTGCCAAAGTGGATTCTTTATCATCCACATCTGGTAGAATGGACTCCTTCTATCATGGTATTCAACCAGCAGTCTAAGGGAAAGAACAGCGATGGCGCTGCCGTTGGTTTCTCTAATATGACAGAGGATAGCTTCAGTTTCGATTACTTCTACGGAACCACCGACCCTGGTAATAAATGGGAGGTTCCAGGGGTAGCTTATCCGCTCTATTATCGTACTTATGTGGCTGCAGGTGATGTTGATGAGGCTTCCGTGCTTGCCAAGTACAAGAGAAACGTAACTTTGAAAAGATAATTTCTAACAATATAGAAGCAAACAATGAAGAAAAAGTTTTTCTATATAGCAATGGTCGCTTTGGCTTTGACAGGTTGTGCAGACAACCTGTCGGGCATCGACTCTTCTGATGGCAAGAACAATGAGGTTGTCATTCCTGCAGATGCTGAGAATGGTGAATTGTTGATTAAGTTCAGTCCTGAGATGAGCGATATTCTCGACCAAGCACAAAGCACAATGACGCGTGCTGGTGTAGCAGGTACCCGTTCGGGTATTCCTTCTACAGATGAGGTGCTCGATATTCTGGGCAGCTACAGCTTCAAGCGTGTGTTCCCTGTGGATGAAAAGACAGAGGCTCGTACTCGCGAGGCTGGTCTTCACTTGTGGTACACCGTGAAGTTTGACAAGAATACTGATTTGAAGGTTGCTGCAGAGCGATTGAAGCAGCTTGGTGAGATTTCCAAGGTGCAGACCAATGGCCGTATCAAGCGTGCCTACAAGACAGACAGCAAGCGCATCTATCTGAATGAGAATGCACTCAAGGCTAAGGCTGCTACCCGTGCTGTAGCCGATGGTACACCTAATGATCCTGGTTACGCTTTCCAGTGGCACTATAACAACCTGGGTGAAGGTAATTATGCTTTCGAAAACCTGAATGATAATCATGCTGGTGCCAAAGCTGGCTGTGATGTCAATGCAGCAGAGGCTTGGAAGACTTGTACAGGTGATCCTTCCATTATCGTAGCAGTACTTGATGAAGGCGTGATGTACACTCACCCTGATCTGGCTGCCAATATGTGGTGCAACCCTGGTGAGACTACTCAGGGAGCCAAGACTGATGGCGATGGTAATGGTTATGAGGGCGACCTTCATGGCTACAACTTCGTTAACGAGAGTGGCGATATTACCTGGACTGATCCCCATGACTCTGGTCATGGTACTCACGTAGCTGGTACTATTGCAGCTGTCAATGGCAATGGTATTGGTGTTTGTGGTGTAGCTGGTGGTGACGGTACTCCTAATTCCGGTGTGAAGATCATGTCATGCCAGGTGTTCTCTGGCGAGAATAGTGTAACTTTAGCAGGAGAGGCAAGAGCTATCAAATATGCAGCCGACAATGGTGCGGTGATTCTCCAGTGTAGTTGGGGTTACAACTCTTCTGAGTCAAGTATCATCAATGGTTATACTCCTGGACCAGCTACCGAAAAGGAGTGGGCTGAGACTTATCCTTTGGAGAAGGAGGCTTTGGATTATTTCATCCACAATGCCGGTTCTCCTAATGGCGTCATTGATGGTGGTATTCCTGTTTTTGCTGCTGGTAATGAGTATGCAGGCAATCCTGCGTTCCCTGGTGCTTATTCCAAGTGTGTATGTGTAGCTTCTGTTGCTGCCGACTATACGCCAGCCTGCTATACCGACTATGGTACGCTCGTTACCTTGAGTGCTCCTGGTGGTGACTTGGAATATTACGGCAAGATAGGTGAGGAAGAGGATGAGTATTGGGCAGAGACTGCTGAACAGAAGGGTGCTGTGCTCTCTACTTTGATTCAGAATGGTAAACCTGCATATGGTTATATGGAGGGAACTTCCATGGCTTGTCCTCATGTTTCTGGTGTGGCTGCTCTCGGTTTGGCATACGCAGTCAAGCAGCATCGTCATTATCGTGCTGCTGATTTCGTGAGTCTGATGAAGAAGGCTGTCAAGGACTTGGATGGCTATTATGGTAATGGTGCTACCAAGATTTATTATATGAACCATACTACAGTGGGTGCTTCTCCTGAAATCGTCAACCTGTCTAAGTATATCGGTAAGATGGGCGCTGGTCTGATTGATGCAGCTCAGCTCTTGAATCTTGTTAAGAACAAGGATTACAGTTCTGATATGAAGTTGCCTAATATCTATGTGGCGCTCGACAAGGTTTCTACCTTGAATCTGCCAAGTTACTTTGAAGGCGTAGAGAGTGGATACACCTGTGCTGTTGGTGATGCCAATGTGGCTTCTGCTATGATAGAAGGTACTACTCTCACCGTAAAGGGACTTGCTGTAGGAAGTACTACTCTGACAGTATCAGTTGGCGGCAAGCAGCAGACTGTGAGCATTATAGTTCGTAAGAATGCCAGCAACAACGGTTGGATGTAATCTAAAAGATAATTACTGAGATGGGAAAGAGATTCACGATGATCTTCATCGCTCTCAGCCTGATGAGCATGAGTCAGGCTTGGGCACAAAAACTCAAGTTTGACCAGCAGCTCATCGATGCCGGTACGATGACCGAGGATGACGCGCCACGAACCTATTCGTTCGTCGGTAGAAACGTGGGTGGGAAGATGCTGGAAATATCCCGTATTCAGACCACCTGTGGTTGCACCAAGTCGAGTGTCAGTCAGATGAGACTACAGCCAGGTGATAGCTGTAAGATAGAATTGACGTTTACTCCCCATGGTTATCCTGGCACTATAGACACCCGCGCTTTTGTCTATCTGAAGGATTCGGACAGAGAACCTGTCACGAAGATTGGACTCAGGGGGATGGTTCTTCCAAGTGCGGATGTCTGGTATCGCTTCAAGTATAAGATGGGCGACCTGAGACTGAAGCAGGCTAAGGTAACATTCAATGAGGTGACGGCAGGTATGAAGGCTGAGGCTCGCATTCTCTGTGGCAATAGCGGGAAGAAACCGCTGAAGATCAGCAGTCTGGTGCTTCCACAGTATGCACAAGTGAAAACAGAGCCGGAAATCATCCCTGCTGGTGATGAGGCAGACTTGGTGATTACGCTGGATGTGGATAAAATCCCGCCGATGATGAAGCCGAATTTCACTTTCCCGATTATTCTGGAGGGTGTGGACGCCAAGCCGAGTGACCGTACGGTTATGGTCGTAGTGAATCGCAATCAGTAATGATAAATCATAAGAAAAGAAAGAATTAAAGAATATGAAACATTTAATCAAACTCTTCACCCTGTTGGTGGTTATGCTCCTTTCTGTGGGTTTCGTATCTTGTAGTAGCGATGATGATGAACCTGCAGAGCAGCCGATAGCTGTGACTCCTGCTAATCTTGATGGAGTATGGAAAATGACTGCCTGGAACAATGGTCAGCCAATGCCTGAGGGCACATATTGCTATGTGGTTTTCCATCGCCGTGATAATACTATGGAGATGTACGACAACATGAACAGTATGTATGCAGTTCATACTACCGGTTCCTTTTTTGTGAAGCAGGATCCATATTTGGGTTATATTGTTGGCGGTACTTACGATAATGGTGTTGGTGATTGGAACCAGCAGTATATCGTGAGCAATCTTTATAAGAGCGGTTCTATGATCTGGACTGCCAAGGATGATGCTAACGATGTTTGCCGCTATGAGCGCTGCAGCGAAGTGCCAGCTGAGATTATCAAAGAGGCAAGTGATTTGAAAGACTAATATAATCAGGCTCTTTAGTTTTTTGAAGACTGATCTTATTTTTTTGAAAAACTATCATAGAGTTTTATATTAGCTCAGCATACCAATAAAAGAGACGTATGGGTGATTTCTTTCACTCGTACGTCTCTTTGTTTTTCCATTTTCCATTTCTCCTTTCCCATTTCTGTTTGTTTTATCTTTTTTGTTTTGCGGTTATGATAGTTTTGTTTAAAAAACTTTTGGTGTTTTGCGATAAATATTGTATTTTTGCGGCAGGATAAGGGTGATGCTTTTATTGCAACATCTTCTATCCTAATCGATATAGTACAAATTATAGGCGAAAACGAATGAGAAATGCAATCTATTATAGGAATACATTATATTATAAGTGTATGTTAGTGGTACTGTTTCTGGTGAATAGTATCCAGGTAAGTGATGCCCAATCTTGGCAGGAATACCTCGAACAACTCAGTGAACAGGAGGAATATGAGGATATGAATTGGGAAAGCTATGAAGATATTCTGGAGGGATATGCTGAAAATCCGATCAATCTCAATACCGCTACCAAGGAAGAGCTGGAACAGTTTCCCTTCCTCTCTGCCCAACAGATAGAGGATATCCAGGCCTACATCTATCAATATGGTGAGATGAAAAGTCTGGGTGAACTGGCGATGATAGAAAGTATCAGTTGGTATGAGCGGCAGTTGCTTTGTTGTTTTGTCTATGCCGGGGAAGTGAAGAAGCGTTCTTTTCCCTCTTTATCTCAGATAGCAAAATATGGAAAGCATGAAATGGTGGCAGCCGTAAAGGTTCCTCTTTATGAGCGAAAGGGAGACAAGGATGGGTATTGGGGTTATCCTTATAAGCATTGGTTGCGTTATCAGTTTCATTATAGTGACTATGTAAAGATGGGCTTTGTGGCTTCGCAGGATGCGGGAGAGCCGTTTTTTGGTGGTAAAAACAACTTGGGTTATGATTTTTATTCCTATTATCTGCAGATACGGAAATGGGGCAAGTTGAAAAATCTGACTTTGGGTAAGTATCGCCTTCGGGAAGGTATGGGACTGATATTAAATAATGATTTCGGTTTCGGAAAACTCTCCATGCTCTCGTCATTGGGGCGCATGGGAACTTCCATTCGCACACATTCTTCAAGATATGCTGCTAATTATCTGCAAGGAGTTGCAGCCACGCTGAATGTTTGCAAGGGATTGGATGTGAGTGCCTTTCTATCTTACCGCAAAATAGATGCTACGGTAAAGAAAGATTCTATTTCAACGATTGTAACTACAGGAATGCATCGCACGGAGAAGGAAATCGAGAAGCAAGGCATCGCTTCCGCTTTTCTGTTGGGCGGTAATCTGCATTATACTAAGAATGGCTTTCATATCGGTGCAACGGGCATCTGTTATTCTTATTCCTTGCCGCTTCATCCCAATAAATCCCAACTCTATAAGCGCTTTGCTCCCGAAGGCAAGAACTTTTGGAATGCAAGTATCGACTATGGTTATATTTCTCATCGGCTCACGCTGCAGGGAGAGGTGGCGACGGGAGATTGTGGAGTAGTGGCTACGGTCAATACGGCGAGTTATCTGCTTTCAGAACAGTTTTCGGTCTTGGCTCTTTATCGTTTTTATCCTTATCGTTATTATGCAATATACAGTAATAGCTATAGTGCTGGCAGCAGCGTGCAGGATGAAAGTGGCTGCTATGTGGGACTGCGATGGTCGCCTTCTTCTAAATGGGTATGTGATATTTATGGGGATGTGGCTTATTTTGCCTGGCCGAAATATCGAATGAAGGGGAGTTCTTATGCGATGGATTATTTGGCGAGCATCATCTTCCAGCTTTCCCGCTCTCTCCGTCTTGGCGCCCGTTATCAGTATAAGCAGAAATATGATGTTACTACGCAGCGAGCCCGCCTGTATTGTGGAATCGAAAAAGGAGCATGGAGCAGTAAAACTCAGGTGGATGCCACCTTCCTGTCGCAAAACTACGGAATGATGGTCAATGAATCTATGGAATATCGCTTTCGGTGGTTGAGGTTGAATGCTTTCTTGGGCTATTTCCGTACCAAGGATTATGAGAGTCGTGTCTATGCTTTTGAACCGGGATTGCTTTATACGATGAGTTTCGGTAGTTATTTTGGTGAAGGTATCCGATGTGGACTGCGGGCGAAGGCTGAAATCGGAAAGCATTGGGTGCTGGTTTGCAAGGGAGCCATGACGAAATATTTCGACCGCAATCATATTTCGTCAGGATTACAACAAATCAATGGCTCTGCTCAGACTGATTTGGAAATTCAGGTGAAATGGAAGTTCTGATGAATTACTGGTGAATGATTGTGTTGCGAAAAGCAGTTCTGAAAATCCAATAAATACTCTGTTGGGGAAATAATATTAGGTGGATTTCATAAAAGATGAGGTTTGGGCTTGGTTGTTTAAGATTTTTTTTGTATTTTTGCAGAAAAACAGATTGATATGAAAATAAACATCGTAATACCTTGCTATAATGAGCAGGAGGTTTTGCCTAAGACCCTGGAAGTTTTGGGGAATTTGGTGGCGAAAATCAAGGCAGAGACGGGTGCTGAAACCAATTTGCTATTGGTGGATGACGGCAGTCGCGATACTACCTGGCAACTCATCCGGGAAGGGGCAGAAAAACATTCGTACGTGAGAGGAATCAAACTTTCTCATAACCGAGGGCACCAGAATGCACTCTGGGCAGGTATGGAGGCTTCCATCGACCATTGTGATGCGATGGTGAGCATCGATGCGGATCTGCAGGATGATGAGAATGTAATCATCGATATGGTGAAACAGGTACAGGAAGGGAAGGATATTATCTACGGAGTACGCAAGGAGCGTAAGACAGATACTTTCTTTAAGCGCTTTACCGCTCAGGCTTTTTATAAGCTGATGCAGAGTGTTGATAAGGAGACGGTTTACAATCATGCCGACTTCCGTATGATGACGAATCGCACGCTGAAGGCGCTGATGCAGTATCCAGAGCGCAATCTTTTCTTGCGTGCCATTGTTCGCCAACTCGGTTTCCAGGAGGGCTTTGTTTATTACGACCGCAAGGCGCGTGAGGCAGGTGAGAGTAAATATCCGCTTACCAAGATGCTGAGTTTCAGTATCGATGGCATCACTTCATTCTCTGTAGCTCCTTTGCGTTTCATCACCTTTGTAGGATTGCTGATGACATTGGTGTCTTTCATCATGATTATCTTTGCGCTGATAGAACATTTCCAGGGCAAGACGATACAGGGTTGGACTTCCTTGCTTGTTTCCCTCTGGTTCATCGGTGGCATTATCACTACTGGCGTGGGTGTTACAGGTGTCTATATCGGAAAAATCTATACCGAGGTAAAACGCAGACCGAGATATTTTATCGAGGAAAGAGTATAATTCATATTGAAATCATAAAAAATAAGAAGGGGTGTGTCGTGGATTTATGACACACCCCCTCTTTTGAAATATTTTTTTTAGTTGCAAGCCAAATTAGCGCTTGTTTTCACGAAACGGTAGAAACCTACGGGGCAGCGGGTTTCTGCAGTTCTCGGAATCTCCCATACCTTTTCGAAAGTATAATTCCTGCCATATTTCTCCGTGAAAATCTGGATATCATCATTTGATACCATCACGATGCCGTCTTGTGGAAGTGTCTTGTCGAACTGCTGGATCTTGTCGCCTAAATAGAAGTTGAGGCTGAAGAAGTGGAGCATATCGATTGATATGTAGGAATAGAGCTTGGATGTATCAAACTTCTTTTCTATTATTGGTGCCCAGCGCTTGTCGGCCTTGGTGTTGAGTACAGTTGGCTGAAGCGTAGAGTCCAGTATCAGGAAGAGGCTGATGATGGTAATCAACGTATGACCTACGATGCTGCCAGTATGATTCCTGCGGAGTGATTGGAACGTAGCATAAATGCCATAAATGCACAATATGAAGAACAGATATCCTATGCCTTCTGCGATACTCTGAGGTCCTTTTTCCAAAGCATGGAGCATGGCTGCGTTTTCTGCTGCATGTCTGCCGTGGAAGATAGTGTCAGGTATCAATCCGCATGAAACTGCGATTCTTGCTACGATAAGCAGGATGGCGAGCGATGCTATTACCCCTGCATATACCTTGAATGCTCCCATTTTCTCCTTCATCATCCAAACGATGTATTCAGCGATGAGATAAGCCATGAACGGATAGCAAGGCAGCAGGTAAACGCTTCGCTTGCTCTTCGGGATGCAGTAGAAGAAGAGTACCAGGAGGAAAGCAAGCCAGGTGAATACCTGGAGCGGGGTAGCCTTTTTCGCATTCTCTACAAATTTACTCTTGGAGAATTTCTTCCAGGGCAGGATAAAGAGAGAGAACAATAATAATAAGGTATAAGGCAGCCAACCGGTGATGAGTGTAAGCAGATTGTACCAGGCAGGGTTTTCATGCGACTCGTAGGCCATCTTTCCCATAAAGCGGTCAATATTCTCTTCCTTTACCAGTTCCAGGAACTCGTTGCCACCCTGGAGATAGGCGGCATAGTACCAGCAGAATGGGATGATGAGAGAGAGTACGGCAGTTGCTGCCATTCGCCAGACGATGCCCCAGAAATTTTCTCTCTGTGTGAGCATGAAGACACCCATCACAAAACAAGGCAGGATGATGCCTACTGGTCCCTTGGTCAGCGTGGCGCCACTCATGCAGAGGATGGCAAGCCAGGGCAGTTGATGTTTTCCCTTTTCCCACCAACGGTAGAGCAGATACATGGCTCCCACCATGAAGGCGGTGTTCACCATATCCACACGGCAGTTGATTCCTGCACGATGCACCTCGAAGGCGGTGAGCGTGAGGATGGCTGCGATGAGGCTCGTCTGGGTATCCTTGCGCTTGGCAAAGAATATAAAGCCGCCGATGGTCATCAATATCAGCGATACGGCAGACGGCAGACGGGATGTGAATTCGCTTACGTGTCCGGCAAAGAGCGAGAAGAAGGCGATGCACCAGTGGAAGAATGGTGGCTTGTAAGGAATATCGCCTCCATTATTGATAGGCAATATCCAGTTGCCATGCTCCAGCATGGTATAAGCAACTACAGCCTCGCGAGGCTCTCCCTTGGTATTGAAATCGGTGAGCCCGAGGAAAGGAATCAGCATCACGATAGCGAGGATGGTGACAATCCACAGGGCTTTATTGTACTTGATGTTCATGTCTTATCGAAGTCTTATTTTATAATTTTGTCGTAGCGAATCAGAAAATCCGAGATGCGATGGGCTTGGGTGAGTCGCTTGATTTCCTTTTCCGGTACATTACCTGTCGTTTCTACGTTCATATTATCTGAACCTACAGCAGCAGGATATTTGCGAGGATCAAAGATGCTCTGTCCCATACCTTTCCATTTGTAGTGATCCAGATGCATCAGGTTGAGGACGGTAGGATATTGGTCAACCTGTCCCATCACCTTATTATATATTCCACCTACAGGAGCGTTTACAACTATGAAAGGAGTAAACTGCTTGTCGCTTACGATGCCTTTGGCGGCTGGCGATTCGCAGATAGGTTTGCGGTCGGCAGCAAGACCTTCGTGGTCGCCAATTATCACAATCATCATATCCTTGTAGTCCGGGCGACTCTTCAGATAGTCGAGGAGGATGCCCAAACCGTGGTCGGTATAGTTGGCCATGATCATGAAGTCGCGCATCTTTTCCGGATAATCGCCTTTAAAATGAATGCGCTTCAGGTTGTCGGGCAGGACGAATGGGTTGTGACCGGAGTAAGTTACAATCTGCAGATAATTACTTTTTCCCTTCTTCATGATTCCGCCTTTCTTGAGCTTTGCCACAATCTGCTTCATGAAGGATACATCGCCCAGTTTCTTGCGGCTGCCCACTTTCTCATCGTTCACCCACTGGTCGTTGAAGAACATCTGGCTGATGCCGAAGTTTTCTGCCACCACAGACTGGTTCCAGGTGATAGGCTTGTCCACCGTCATCAGATAAGAACTCAGGTCGGGATGCTCTTCCTTCATCGCCTTAACCAATGAAGGATAGTGGGTAAAAGGAAATTGCATGGCGTAGCATCCGCTCATCAGCGGCAACAGACCTGTGCTTACCAGAAGCTGTCCGTCTATGCTGCGTCCGCCTTTCACCTGAGTGAGAACGTGTGGAGCATAGAGAGTATGACTGTCGGCGATGTAACGGTTCAGGTTTGGAGTGATTTCCTTACCTTCTACCTTACGGTTGATTGCCCAACTTTCTAGCGATTCGCAGAAGATGACTACTAGGGTTTTCTTCCTGGCGATACTGTCAGCGAGTGGCTGATAGGCTGGTTGATGTTTCATCCAGTTATCAATTTCTGCTTTTATCTTAGGGGTAAATACCGTTTTTTGTTGGTTCGCTTCGTGTATCAAATTGCCAAAGATGGTGTACATTGGCACTTTGCAGGTGTACATGTTGGCATTATCCAAGTTATTGAATGCCTTTTCTGGTCCTCCTTTAGCAAAGATTAAAATAACAGAAAGCAGGAATGCTGCAAGTGTGGTTAAGGCGTATTGCTTGATTCGCAGGGCGTAAGCTCCTCGCTCTCTTCCAGACGCTTCTGCTCCTCGGTTCTTTCTCTTATGGAGAGAATAGATGCAGATAAGTGTAGATAGCGGGAGTAGGGCATCTATCCATCTCATCGAGTCAATCACACTCGCCGTAAAATCGCTCAGATTGCTAGCCAGCAGATAACTTTCCAGAGGTATCATCGAGTTGTAGGTACGGCAATACATCAGGTTGCTGATGAGCAGTCCGTCTAGAATAAAGAGCACGAGATATTCTAACCATTTCTTACTGGTAAGCATAAATGGGAGGATGAACAGCAGAGCTGTCAATAGGGAATTGACATACACCTCTGGCAGGGAAAAAGAGGTGAAAGTTGTCTGCAGGCACCAGATGATATCGAATACGATAAATTTACTGGCTGCACATCCCAACAGAGAAGTTGTATCTCTGTTCCACAAAGTATGTGGAAATAATTTCTTCATAATCTGTTTCATGAGTACAAAGGTATTGATATTTTGTGAGATACTGGCTAATTTGCTTATTAATCTTTGCTAAAAAATAGAAATCCCCTATCACGCTTTGGCTGCGTGATGGGGAATTAATCGGTTTACATTGTTTCTCCTATATCTTATTGAGGCAAAATATTGCAGTATTCCCGTTTGAACCACAGTTCGAAGACGGGGTCAACCATCTTAAAGCCATCGCCCGATTTCTCAATGAAGTCTCTTTCTACAAGAGCCTTTTTGTTCTTAGTGATAGTGCGTGGAGCACCGAGTCCATATTCTGCTACTACCTGTTGGGCGTTGAAATGGGTCTCTCCCATGCAGACGGCACGCAGGAATGCAATCTGTGAGGCTGGCATGCCATCAATATCGGTGATGAACATATCGGTATTGGTATCCAAAAGCTTGGTGAGTTGTGACTGATAGATTTCCTCAGTCACCTCTGTTGCCGTACGTGTCCAGATAAGAAAGCAGAATTGCTGCATATACCAGGAGTGGCATTGCATGGTATTGCAGATTCGCTCTATCATTTCATCGCTGATAGACTTGCCATAATTGTAGAAACTGTCGTGGATGAAAGGCTTCCAGTATTCCTTGGCAATCTTTTTCAAGGTCATCATCTGTCCAAAACGGTAGAACGGATTCTTCGAGTTGCCGAATATATCCATCATCATGTGGCGTTTACTGCCATAGAGACAATAGGTCGTACTATGTTGTCCCTGCCAGACCGAACGCATGGTTCCTTCTAGTCGTTTCCAGCCAGGCAGATTCGCCAATTGTTGGAACTCATCAATGCACACGATGACATGGATGCCTTTTGCCTTGGCTATCTTTTCTGGAAGATTGAGAATTTCCTCGGCACTTTCGGCCCATCTCTTTTCCATCGTGGAAGAAACTCCCTGGAGTACTGCACTTGCAAACTTGTTGTAGAACTCTTCCTCAGAGAAAATCTTGAAGGCATCCATATAGCACACTCTCACGTCCTTCTGTTCTTGCTTCAGCTCTTCCATCGCGGCTTTGACAAGGGAAGACTTGCCCCATCTTCTTGGAGAGATTAGCATCACGTTGATGCCTCCTCCAAGAAAAGTCTTGAGGTCTCTTCTATCTTCAATTCTATCAATGAAATATTCATTTTCAGCGATAGAACCATATTCGAATGGTATCTTGTTCATATACTTAAAGTCTTGATTCTCTGCAAAGTTACAAAATTATACCCAAAGGTATTATACCCAAGGGTATAATTTAGGAAACTTTATCCTTTTATCTCCATTCTCATCTTTTTATCGAGTACTATTAATTACGAGAAGTTTTACATAAAAAGCGAAAGATATGATGAATTACTTGAACATAGCCAATGCTTTCTCTATGATTGGCGCCATGTCGTAATACTTATATTCGGCAAGGCGACCACCAAAGATAACATCCTTTTCCTGATCTGCCAGGTTCTTATATTGAGCGTATAGTTCGGAATTCTCCTTATCATTTACTGGATAATAAGGCTCCATGCCATCCTTCCATTCTGTAGAATATTCCTTGGAGATGACGGTTTTAGGACAATTGTAAACCTCTGCACCAAACATTTCAAAGTGCTTGTGTTCTATCACTCGGGTATAAGGCACTTCTCGTTCAGTATAGTTTACCACGGCATTTCCCTGATAATTAGGGCAGTCGATGATTTCCTGTTCGAATCGGACGGTGCGATAGTTGAGCTTACCGAACTGGTAGTCGTAGAACTGGTCTATTTTTCCTGTGAAAACCAGTTTCTCGGCTATTTCCTGCCAACAGTCTTTAATCAGTCCAGCTTTCTGGGAAGACTCTTTGTTCTCTGCTAATTTTTGGATGTTGTCTGCAAAGAAATCCACGGAAGTCATGGTGTCGATACCTTCGAGCAAGCCGTCAATCAGTTTGTTGTAGCCACCTACCGGGATGCCCTGATACTTGTCGTTGAAGTAATTGTTGTCGAAGATGAGGCGTACCGGCAGGCGCTTGATGATGAAGGCAGGCAGGTCGGTACACTTACGCCCCCATTGCTTCTCGGTATAACCTTTGATGAGCCGCTCGTAGATATCTTTACCGATGAGTACCTGTGCCTGTTCCTCCAGATTGCGCGGCTCGCTTACGCCGTCAGCCTTCATTTTTGCTACAGCTTCCGCCTTCTGTTCATCTATTTTGGCTTGTGCTTCTTCAGGAGTGGTAACGCCCCACATCTGATAGAAGGTGTTCATATTGAAAGGCAGGTTGTAGAGCTTGCCTTTATAATTGGCCACAGGCGAGTTGGTGTAACGGTTGAACTCAACGATGGCATTGACGAAATCCCACACCTCCTTATTGGAAGTATGGAAGATATGCGCCCCATATTTATGCACATTGATGCCCTCAATAGTCTCGCAATAGATATTTCCGCCCAGATGTGGTCGCTTATCTATTACCAGACAAGTTTTGCCTTGCTTATGGGCAAGGTGGGCGAATGTGGCTCCGAAGAGACCGGAACCAACGATGAGATAATCATACTTCTTCATAAGAGTTTTGCTTGCTTTTTTATTTATGTATCATTTTGCCGCAAAGGTAAGAAAAGATATGCGAATATGCAAACTTTTAGCAGGAAATATTAGGGCGGATATTTGAAGCGCAATTCATCTTTATGCTTATGATAGTAAGTGCAAAATATAAGTCTCTTCTGGAGAGAAGTTATTTTCTTAAATATCAGATGTTTAATTTATAAAAATGCTAAAATACAAAGGTATAAGACAAGTTTATTTGCTAAAACACAGGGACATAAATGGCAAGTTCTTGCTAAAATACAAAGAATTATCCTAAAAGAAACAAAACGAGCATATTCTTCCAGTGAAATAGTGAAGAATATGTTCGTTTTTGTACTTATTGCCTAATAACTTGCTTTTTTAATTCGTTGTGTGAGATAAGTCGGATGAGAGTCCTGCTCTATGAATGTCTTGTATTTCAAGTTGTTTGGACCTACATCTTTCTTGTAGTGTTTCATGAGATATGTATTCTCATTATTGATATTGTAACTATTTGTTGTGAAGACTTCTTGCTTGCCGTAATACATGGCAATAGCTTGGTTTACCCAATATCCAGGATCAGGCAAAGCATCGTAATGGGTATCAGAAGGAAGTTTTGTTTTTAAAGGCTTCAATTCGACAATAGAGTTGTTGTAAAGCCTCCCCAATAGTTCTTCCCTTTCTTTCATTTCTTTGTCGCTTGTTTGTATCTTTCCTTTGATAAGAAGGCTGAGTGTGCGATTGGTGGTGGATGGTTTAACGGCTATAGCCAATACAAATATAAGAATTGTATAAATGTATGAATATTTAATGGTATTCTTAAATTTCAATTTTGTAGCAGTCGCTACCTGACAAATGGCAGAACTCAGAGGCGCTTTGTTTTCTTCCTTTCTTGCCAACGCACCTGAAAGGTAATACATGTTGGTCAGAATAAGCCAGAATAGTGCATAGGTATAAACATTTTGCACTCTGAAAGGTCCTTCGTATCCCATGGCGTAGCAATGTGGGAAGAAGAAGCTGCAAAATAAGCCAAACGTGATGGCAATGCATAGCCATGGGTGAGAGAATTTAAAATTTGATTTGCGAGCCAATTTACTTACTGTTGGCACCAAAGTAACAAAGGTGAGTGACATGAAACTAATGATTCTGTCACCGATGAATCCAATACTTTTGCTTATGGTAATGCCAATAGCTTCTATAATGGTCGGGTGATACTCCTTTACGGCTAACTCACGAAAAGCATTACCTGGTGCTAAGATACTAAATGCAAAGGCTGCTAAGTAAACTGTCAAGACACCTGTAAGGAATTTGGGTAATTTCTTTTGCTCGATACAGATGATGGCAATGGTTGTGAATAATATAGCGGCACTTCCAAAGCCAGAGACAAAGTTGCCTCCGCCAAGGAATAGGGCGAGGATGATAGTAAGTGCACCAATAACCCATTTGGGTGTGCTTTGGGATTGGTAATATGCGATGAGTAAAGCCCCCAGACATAAGGAAAGACTAAAGTATAGAGTATAGTACATCGCTCCATTATACCAATAAAAGGCATCGTAGGCAGAACGGACGAATTGTATGTTGATGAGTGCAAAGATGGTAGATACGTATAAAAATTCCATCTTTGTGGTATGCAGTAACTTCCTCATTATCATGAATAATAGCGCATATGTTGATATGACGATACTTGACGCAAGAACAATGGGCACAATCCAATACATGCCAAAAGCTCCAGGCTGCAAAGCCATCAAAAAGCATGCAGAGTAGGTGCCTTGCCAAATATGGTACATGCTAACGGCTACATTCCATGCTCCTTGGAGGCATGCACTTACAGAATGGGTGGCATTCCATGTCTTGTATGCTTCTGCTCCAAAGACATAATCATCAGAAAATGGGTGCAAATATTGTCCGATCCAAAAGATGGGGAGGATGGACAAGATTAAAATCACAATTGCTACGCTTGTTACAATTTTTAATTGCTTTTTATTCATAACTGTTTTAATCCTATATTAATTCTGTGATAATACTAATTCTTTTTGTATTCTATAACATCGTTGCGTCTGTAACTTTGCATGTGAGATAAATAATAAATGTTAAAACTTGTGCCGCTTATGGCTGCAAAGGTACTCAATTTTATTGAATGCCACAAATAATCCTTGCTTTTTTTTGTTTTTTTGATAACTTTTCGTACCTTTGCAGCAAAAATAATGATACCAAAACTCATTCATCTTTGTTGGTTTAGCAATGATCCTTATCCTGTAGAGATAAAGGTCTGCTTGGATTCGTGGAAGCGCATTATCCCCGATTATGAGATAAAATTATGGGGATATAAGGAAGCTAAGGCGATAGGGTGTCCGTTTATAGACGAAGCATTGGAGGCTCACAAATGGGCTTTTGCTGCGGATGCTGTCAGATTCTATGCTGTATATGTTCACGGAGGTGTTTATATGGATAGTGATATCTTCTTGTATAAGCGTTTTGATGAGTTTATGCAGAAGAATGTATTTACTACTTTTATGACAGAAGAAGGCGAAACCAAGACAGGATTGCAGGCAGCTTTCTTTATGGCTCCTCATGGTAATGCTTTCTGTCAAAAAGTTTGGGAGTATTACAAAAATCATCATTTTAAGAATGATGATGGCTCTTTTAATACCACAATCTCTCCAATTATTATGGAACGTATCGCAAAGCAATTACAGTTTGATATGAATATTCGGAGCACACAATTGTTGGAAGGTTTGCACGTATATCCAACTTCATATTTGTTGCCTCGTAAAAAGTATCCTCGTACAGAAAAAACTTTTGCCGAACATCGTATTTATGGGAGTTGGCGTAAGAGAAAGTTAAGCCGTCAGATAGATTTGATGATTTCTCATGTCGTCCATGTGGTAAAGTACGCTCTCTTCAAAAAATAGAAGAGAGCATATTGTTTTATGGACTTTATTTCAAATGAAGCAATTCTTTATACAAGGTAAGATATTGTTTCATGTATTTGTCATAATTGTAACTCATAGAGTATTCTTTTGCAGCAAGGGATAATTCCCCATTTCTGTCCCAATTGGCCAGTCCTTCATTTATAGTATTAGCCATTTCTTCTGGCTCAAAAGAGTCAAAGTAGGTTGCGTGGTTCTTGCAGATTTCTGGTAGGCTGGTGTATCGAGAAGAGAAAACTTTGCAATAGTAGCGCATCGCTTCTAAAACAGGAAGTCCAAAACCTTCTAATCGACTTGGGAACAAGAAAGCTTCGCTATGAGCATACATCCAGTTACGTTCTTCATTGGTGATTTCACCAGCTATGATGACGTTGTCTGCATGGCAATATTCTTTTATTTCCAGTAGTTCTTTGAGGTAGCTTGTACATTTTTTCCCACATATAAATAGTTTATATTTAGGAAAGTACTTCATCATAGGTATTAATGTATGAAAATTTTTTTTCTTTCTTGTTTGGCCTATTGTGAAAAAGAATTTGTCGTCTATATTCACAAAGTTAGGTCGCTTTTGTTCTTCTTTGGTTGTGTCTTGTATTCCGTTATAGATAACTCTTAGTGGCTTTTTCCCAAGGTTTACATGTTTGAGTAAATCTCGTTTTACATATTCGGAAATGACAGTAATGCAATCTGAACGTTTAACAAACCATTTGAGTTTCAGTAAGCGTTTGAGACAATGAATGCCTTTTTTCTCAAATAAAAAGTTCAAATCATGTACAGTGAGAAGATTTATCATGCCTTTGGCATGTCTGCGTTTGATGAACAGTTGGTCTGTGGTATGCCATAAGTCAATCTTGTGTCCTAAAGCCTTGAGATCTTTGTCCAGATGCTCTACGGTAACGTAATCAACGGCATCTCCTAAGACACCTTTATATTTTTCTAGTACAAGAACAGTAAAGTGAATATCATCAATGATACCGCCTTTGAGATGTTCGCCAACATTGTTGGCGATTTCTCCAAATCCACACTTATCTTGATAGCGTGTTAAGTCAATTAATACGTATTTCATAAATATAATGGTCTTTGAATATAAAACTAATCTTGGTGGTTTGTTAACACTATGATTTAACTTGCCTAACCATTACGGTCGTTTCCTATTCTTTCTATTATGTCATTATCTTTTAGCCATTTAATATTGTTGTCTATAGCTGTAGTACTTATGTCCAATATCTTTGCCATATCAGCTCTTCTTTTGTCATGCTTGCTTATGATATTTTTGCAAAGGTACTATTTTATATTGAATGTAGCAAATATATATTGTTTATTTTTCGTTCCGTTCTGTTTCAAGTTACTCCAGTAACCTGTTTCGTTAGTTTGAAATGTCCCAAATAGTCAGCGTTGCTGATGGGTAGAGAAATAAATGTCTAATGCTTGGCGAAGGAAGTGCCCATGGTTCAGTCTTTCGGCCAGGCGTTTTGCATTTTGCTTCAGATTTGCGATGTCGTCGAAGGTGAGATTGGCAAGCTTTTCATCCAACTCTTTCAGCGAATTGATGGCAATACCTGCTCCTGCTTCTTCGATGATAGGCGCTACGGCTGCCTCTTTCCAAATGATGAGCGGTAAACCAGCACGGAGATAGAAGGAAACCTTATGTGGAGAATTCCATTTCAGGTATTGACCATATTCGCCCGAACAGGTCTCGAGTGAATCGCCATCCCATACTAACCCGAAGTCGGCATCAATACTCTTGATGAAATCTTCTGAAGGCACAAATCCCTGATAAGTGATGAGCGGATTCTCTTTCAAGCCCTGTAGTCCTTCCTTGTTCCCGCAAACCAGCAGTTGCCAGTTGGTCAGCGTCTTGGAAAGCTCTACCAGAAATGAATTCTTCTTCATGCTTAGCGCACCTGCATAGACTACTTTTGGCTGCTTCCTGTCTGACGCTTTTTCCTGACATGGTGAAGCTGAGTGATAGTCAAATAAGCCGAGGGCACCCACTGGCTTCTGCATTCCGTGCTCCTTGAGCCATTTCTTCATGTTCTCGTTGGAAGCGATGATATAGTCGCTATGGGAGAGACGGCTGATTTCTTTCTCTACGGTCAGCTTCTTTCTTCGGAAAGAACCTAAATCGTGAATGAGGGAAACGGTCTTGGCTCCTTTCATTCTTGCTATTTTGCATAAGAAAGAAAAGTACTTTTTGACAGGATATTGCAAGAAAAGAGTGTCGCCTTTTTGAAGCAATAGGCAGGCACGGAGAATTCCTGCAAGATCAAGGAAAAATGCGATAATCTTGCTGTTTCTTACCGTTCGATGCAGACCCAGGTTGACGGCTCCCATTTCATCGAGTGTATCCTCGTTGTCCGTCTTAGCCTTGTTGCCAGCTGATGTAAGATTATAGTAGTTGCGACTTATGTAGCAAAGTCTGTTTTGTTTGTTCATGCTCTTAATGTCTTGATTTTCTGCAAAGTTACGAAATTATACCCAAAGTATTATACTCGAAGGTGTAATTTAGGAAACTTTATCTTTTATCGTAGGTAAACTTCTCCTCTTTCTGTTTTAGTTGGAGCCTTGATTATTTCATTATTACCAAGCTCCTTAATGCATAAAGAGGATAGATGTCTATTTTCCCATTGTCTTTAGTAAAACTCCCAAAGTTTTCTAATGAGGTTCGAATGGCATGATCGATGTGTTTTGTCTCCATAAAAGCATAAAGGCTCTTCATTCCGCCACGCACTTCGGCTTTTACCTCTATCGGAAGAATCTTCATATTTTTTGCCATAACGTAATCTACTTCAGCTAAAGAACTCTTTGCGCTGCGCATCCAAAAGAACAGAGAAGGAATGCTGTCTGGAGGCATGTTTTTGATGATTTCCAGTCCTGCTACCATCTCTGTAATATGTCCCTTGTTTACCAAGTCGGTGGCATTGCCTATGAGTATTTGCTCTGAAAGGGTTGTTATGCTACCTAAGTCCATGCCTAAGATGGATAGAAGAAGCCCGCTATCCAAGAAAAGGTATTTTGCGCAACTTTCATCTGCTTCTGCACCCAGCGGGAAACCATTGGCTGCAGTGTTATAGACTGGTATAAGTAATCCTGCCAAAGTTAGAAGGCTAAGTGCCTCTTTTATTTGGATAGACCTGAAATCGCGTGATACTTGGCTATATACGAACTTACTTCCTATTTGATGAGCTGCACTATGTAAGGTGAGCCGAAGCAATGTGGTGTTGGCGCGTTTCTTGTATTTCGCAAAATCAACTTCATAGGTATATACTATTTCTTTTTGTACGGATTGGCACTCTTCGTAGCTATGAGTAGAGACCCATATAGAGACAACTTCAGGCATTCCGCCGACCATCAGATAAGTGCGGAAGAGAGCAACTAATTGGTCGTGTAAGACAGGAAGTAAAGGTTGGGTAGGGTTGGCAATTTCTTTGGCTTGTAATAAGCTTTGCATACCAAGTGCTCCCAAGAATTCATCGAAAGACATTGGGTACATAAACATAGAATGAATCCTGCCCACGCCAAAAGTTGGAATTTCATTTAGTGCAAATTCCAACAGAGAACCTGCTGCAATAACATGTAATTCAGGTAAGTCTTCCCAAAAAAAACGAAGAGCAGAAATGGCCTCTTGGCACATTTGTATTTCGTCCAAGAAAAGTAAAGTTTTTCCTGGAATGATTGCCTCTCCTGTTATTGATTTTAATGTTTCAACTATATGACGGGCACTTAAGTCTCCTTGGAAAATTTGGGCAAACTGTGGCTTTCGCTCAAAGTTAACTTCAACGAAATTCTCGAATTGCTTGCCCAGATGGCGTACGGAGGAGGATTTGCCCACTTGTCTTGCGCCACGTAGTAACAAAGGCTTATGGCGTGGATTGTTTTTCCATGCTATCAAAGCCTTGTCTATTTGTCTGGTAATATATTGTCTTTGCTCCATTTTGTATTTCCTTTTTTTGATTGCAAAATTACATGTTTTTTGCTTAATATCAAGCATTTAAATTGTAAAAATGCTAAAATGCAAAGATATAAACGTCAACTTTTTGCTAAAATACAAAGAAATAATCGCAGATTTTTTGCTAAAATACAAAGATTTCAGTATTCTTGTTGTAGCTGCTCCTCAAAGTGATTTGTATGCGCCAGATAGATTATAGTAATTCTGGCTTATGTAGCAAAGTCTGTTTTGTTTCATATTTCTTTTTTACAGTTGTTCTGATGATTATATTTTTTGGTATGTTTCATATAGGGAATGAAACAGCTTTTCATCGGTAAAGCGTTTGGCATATTCTCTGCCCCGCATAATCATATTCTGACGTAATAGAGCGTCGGATGAAACGTTGAGGAGAGTTGCAGCCATGCTTTGAGCATCGTCTGGTGCGACATATATCGAATCGGGACCTCCTGCTTCTTCCAGACAAGAACCGGTACATCCGATAGCTGGAACTCCGCTGCTGATGGCTTCCAGAAGTGGAATTCCGAATCCCTCTATCCGGGAAGGATAAACGAAAATTTGTGCCAATTTGTAGAACGATGGCAAATCTTCGTAAGGTACTTTATGATAGAAATGAAACTGATGCTCTATGCCTTGTTCCTTCAGAAAGCTTTGTATTTCTTCTACATATGGAGTGTGGCGTCCTACTGCTACTACCTGTATTTCCTTTTTCCTCTGATTCTCTGCAAGACATTCTGCTCTGCATTCTCCTTTGGCAAGCAGAGCTATCGCTTTTGCCAACAATAGAAGATTTTTCCGTTCTTCAATGCTTCCTACATAGAGCACAAATTCTTCTGGTAGCGAATATTTTTCTCTTACCTCCTCCAGCTTTTCTTGAGCAATTTCTTGAGAGAATACAGGGTCACAACCCTGATAAACTACATCAATTTTTTCTTTTGGTGTATGGAAATAATCTATAATTTCCTGTTTGGTGTATTCACTGACGGCAATGATGCGGTCTGCGTTTTGGCAAGCCTTGCGAAATTTATATTGATAAATTTTGCGGTCTATCCAATGATAATACTGAGGTGTATGAAGAAAGATCAGGTCGTGGATAGTCACGATGTATTTGCATCGTTTTTCTCCATATTTCTTTTTTCTATCTTCCGGAGTACCAATGTTTAAAGGCAACTCGTTGCTCAAACCATGAAATAAGTCAATACCATTTTTCTGTATATCCCTGCTGATACCCCAGATTCTCCAAAGGGAACTTAGTTCTTTCCATATACCCTTGGATGGAAAATGAAGGAAAAGTTGGTTTAATGTGGGTATTTCCTTCAGATATGGTATGCGATGAGGCTTTGGTGTATATAGATGGTATTCGTTGTCGGGGCGTAGCTCCGACAATATTCTGATTATAAATCTACTATAATTGCCAAGACCAGTACGATTTTGTGCAGCTCTTTTTGCATCAAAGCCTATTTTCATGTTTTGTTATTTTGAAAAATCTTTATTCCATACAAAGTTACAATAAAATTCTGATTTTGCAAAATAATTATAGAAATATTTGCTCATTACATGTTTTTTTTCTATCTTTGTTCGCGATATAGCTGGAAAATGATAAGGAGGAAGATTTATGACCAATATGTATAATGATTAATAAACAGATAAATCAAATGAATGAAACTCTTTCACGCTTGAAGCAGTTCTTGAAGCGTCCTTTTTTTACCGACCCGCGCACATTACTTTGGCTTTGGCTCTTGCTGGCTTTGGGATCTGCGCTTATCAAGTTTCATAAGTGTAACAACTTTTTAATATTCAAATATGTTTTTTGGCATACGTGGAATCAGACGTCTCTTTACGCTCCTTATGCAGAGTATTTTGATACGAATCATTATGGTCCGTTCTTCAGTTTGATTATCGCTCCGTTTGCAGTTGTCCCTCTTCCTGTGGGGCTTATTTTGTGGCATGTGTTGATGGCTTTGCTTCTCTATGTGTGTATCCGAAAACTGCCTCTGAATCAAGGTAAACAAATATTTATCTATTGGTTCTGTGCTCATGAGTTGCTTACGGCTTTATTCATGGACCAGTTTAATATTGTGACGGTTGCTCTTATCGTGGCATCTTTTTATTGTGTGGAGAAACAGAAAGATATTTTGGCTGCGTGTTTTATCATGATTGGTACGTTTGTCAAACTTTATGGTGTTGTAGGATTGGCTTTCTTCTTCTTCTCCAAGCATAAGGTCAAATTTGTTGCTTCGTTGGTCGGGTGGGCTGTTTTGTTCTTTGTCTTGCCGATGTTGATTAGTAGTCCTGAATATATTATAGGTCAATATCAGGAATGGAAAATGAGTTTGGCAGGTAAGAATATGGAGAATATGTTTTCTACGATGCAAAATCAGTCTTTGTTAGGATTAGTGAGAAAAATATCGCATGTTTCCACTTATTCTGATTTATGGCTGATTGTTCCTGGAATATTGGCTTTTTGCGCTCCTTATCTGCGCTTTTCGCAATATAAAAATCTGTATTTCCGATATGCTTTCCTTGCTTCGGTTCTGATGTTTGTTGTGCTCTTCAGTACGGGTAGCGAGTCGAGTACTTATATCATTGCTTTTGTGGGAGTAGCTCTTTGGTTTGTTGCTGTTCCGTGGAAGCGTTCTCGCTGGGACATTGCTTTGATGATTTTTGCTTTTATCCTGACGAGTTTGTCTCCTTCTGATCTTTTCCCGAAGTTTATACGCAAGACTTATGTGCAGCCTTATGCGCTGAAAGCCCTTCCGGTGGTACTGATTTGGTTTAAACTGATTTATGAAATGATGGTTAGAAATTATTCGGACAAATTGGAGGAATAGTCAGATTTCACTGATAAGAAAATACCATTCTTGTTTGATTACAGTTCAAGCAGGAATGGTATTTCATGTTTCTTCTGATAGCGTTTCCAGAATTTTGCCCGTTCTTTCATTACATAGTCAACGGCTTCTTCAGGATTAGCATTTCGTATCAATGCATATTCTGATGCGAGGGCTTTCATGAATTCTTTTGGACCCCAGAATTTACGCAGGTTATATAAACCTTTCTTTATGCTGACTGTGCCAAAGTTCATGCGGTTTATATCTACGATCATGAAATGATAGCCTTCATCATCCTTTTTCCATAGTACGTTGCCTGGTGTGAAGTCTTTGTGCAATACTTTATGGTTATGGATATTTGCTGCAAAATGAGCAAGAGCTTTGGCTATAGAGGTGTGGTCTGTAAAATTCTGGTCACCAGTTTCATACATGGTGTGTCCGTAATCACATTGTATCGTGATGAGGTAGGTGAATCCCAGCATATTCAGAAGACCTCTTTCTTCAATAAGTGCAATGACTTCTGGCGTTCCTATCCCCTTATCTTTTAAAATTCTGGCATATTCGTAAGCGCGTTTACCTTTAGGTACCCTGATTCCCCATGAATAGATCATCTGATTCAGTCCGTGAGGTATATGGTATCGCTTTACATTGATACTTAGGCCTTCAGGGGTATTCATTACCTTGATGGTATTGCGGCTTTTATAAATCTCACGTCCCTTCTCTTCGAAAACATCAGGAATGCTCTCGATGAAACTTCTCAGGTATTCATATTTTGGATTTATCTTTATCTTTCTCATTTCTTAGAATCGTTTTTGGAAATCGTTTCTTGTAATCCATTCTATTCTTTAGGTATAACTTTCCCCTTCACCACCTCGTATCGCTTGTCAAATTCCTCTTTGGTTCGCTTCCATCTGTTATGCGTCCAGAGATAATAAGGAGGGTTCTGGCGGATAGTTTCTTCTAACATCTGGAAGAAGCGACGGGTGATCTCATGCTCCGGCAGGGTGTTCGGCTCGCGGGTGATGAGCTTGTAAGTGGCTGTGTAATAGCCCCTTTTCGGGCGCGACATCTCTACATAGAATACGGCATCGTTCATCTTTCTCATGATTCTTTCGCCTCCTGTAAACACAGGAGTTTCGGGATGATTGAGGAAAGGAAGCCACAGGTGGATGTTCTCCCATTTAGGCCCCTGGTCGCTGATGTAGCCGAAGATGCTGCGGATATCCCTGCGCTTGTAATCTACCAGATAGCGGAGGATATCTTTCTTAGGAACTGGCACTCCATTTTCTTCGTGAGAACGGATGCGCTTGAAGAGTTCATCGAAGGCCTTGTTGTACAGAGGATGATAGATGAGCCCCATCATGCGGGTCTTGGGCAGTTCGATACCCACGCACGAGAGCCACTCCCAGTTGCAGTAATGTCCGAGGATGGCTGCTACATCCTGACCCTCCTGAAAACATTTTTCCACTTCCTCGCTATTGTAAACATGGAAGCGGCGGCGAAGCTCCTTGTCGCTGATACTCAGCAACTTGACTGCTTCAAAGAAATAATCGCAGAACCAGCGATAGAATTTCTTTTCGATAGCTGCGATTTCTTCGGCAGACTTCTCTGGAAAGGAGGTGGTGAGATTCTTACGCACAATGCCCCGGCGGTACTTGATGACGTGGAACATCATGAAGTACTCGAAATCGGAGATGCAATAGAGCAGCCTGAATGGCAGCAGCGATATTGCATAAAACAGCGCATAAACAATCTTTGTCATAAGTCCTATGATTTACACCTTATTATATATATAAGCAAGAATGCAACTTAACATTTAACATTCAACACTTAACATTGTTATTACACCTGCTGCATATCGTGCAATTTCTTATAATATCCGTCTTTGCCTATCAGTTCATCGTGAGTACCACGCTCCACGATTCTTCCCTCATGCATCACGCAGATTTCGTCTGCATGCTTGATAGTGCTCAGTCGGTGAGCCACGGCTACGGTAGTACGGGTCTTCATCAGTTTCTCCAAAGCATCCTGCACCAGGCGCTCGCTCTCTGTATCAAGAGCAGAAGTAGCCTCGTCGAGAATGAGGATAGGAGGATTCTTGAGGATGGCACGGGCGATGCTTACACGCTGGCGCTGACCACCGGAAAGTCTGCCTCCACGGTCACCGATTCCTGTATCAAATCCATGTTCCGACTTCATGATAAAGTCGTAGGCATTGGCTATTTTTGCTGCATTGGCGATTTCCTCGTCGGTAGCATCGGTTTTGCCGAAACGGATGTTGTCCTTGAAGCTGGCATTGAAGAGGATAGCCTCCTGGTTTACATTGCCTATCAGCTGGCGGAGATCATTTACGGCCAGGTCTTTCACGTTGATGCCATCGATGAGCACCTCGCCTTCCTGCACGTCATAGTAACGTGGAATCAGATCCACCATCGTACTCTTACCGCTACCGCTCTGACCTACGAGTGCCACGGTCTTGCCTTTCGGAATCACGAGGTTGATGTCTTTCAGCACGTATATCAGTTCGTCACTCTTATTGTCTGTATAGGCGAATGATACGTGGCGGAACTCTATCTGATGTTCGAAGGAAGCGATATGCTCCGGGTTCTCCTTGTCCTTGATTTCCACTTCTGCCTGGAGAATCTTGTCGATACGCTCCATGCTGGCAAGTCCCTTGGGGATATTATAGCTTGCCTTGGAGAATTCCTTCAGCGGATTGATAATGCTGTAGAGCATCACCAGGTAGAAGATGATGGTAGGACCATCGATACGGCCGTAATCCAATACCAGAATGCCACCAAACCACAATACGACTACGATGAGGATGGTGCCTAAGAACTCACTCATAGGATGAGCCATCTGCTGGCGGATGTTCACGCGCATGATGTTGTCGCGATATTCGCTGTTTACCTTGTCAAAGCGCCTGTTCATCTTGCTTTCTGCACAGAAAGCCTTGATGATGCGGAGACCGCCCAATGTTTCTTCTACCATGCTCATGGTGTCGCTCCAGAGCGACTGTGCCTCTGTACTCTGTGCCTTCAGTTTCTTGCCCACCAAACCCATGAACCAGCCGAAAGGTGGAACAAAAAGAATGGTGAAGAGAGTGAGCTGCCAACTGATGCAGATAAGGGTGATGAAGTAGAAGAGTATCAGAATCGGGTTCTTGAAAAGCATGTCGAGAGATGACATGATGCTGCTTTCTACTTCCTGTACGTCGCCGCTCATGCGGGCAATGATGTCGCCCTTGCGCTCCTCGCTGAAGAAACTCAGAGAGAGAGAATTAATCTTCTGATAGAGCTGGTTGCGGATGTCACGCACGATACCAGTACGGATAGGTATGATGGTGGCGGAAGAAAGGAAATAGGCTCCCGTCTTCAGGAATGTCATGAATGCCAGAAACAGACCGATCACCAGAAGGGCGGTCGATGCACTGTATTCCACGATAAATTCCTGGATGTAATAGTACATGTTGTTGGTGGCCACTTCCTTGAGGGTGCCCCAGTCTCCGTTCCAGGTCATATAGTCGTTGGCACGGATGCCGCCATCTACCTGAAACAGGATTTGCAGGATTGGTATCAAGGCTGCGAATGAAAAGATATTCAATACCGCTGATAGGATATTGAATAATATGGATAGTCCCAGATATCTTTTGTATGGAGGGACAAATCGTTTTAAAACTTGCAAGAATTCCTTCATAGACTGCAAATATAGCGCTTTTAGAGAAAACTACAAAATGATTTTGTGTTTTTTCGCTAAAAGTATGAAGAAAAAGGCTACTTTTACCTGTTTTGGGTAGGTAAAAGTGCCATTTTCGGTTTATTTTGGGTTATTCTTTTATTTTGCGTTCTTCTTTGTTGAAAGTTATTCTTTCACTTCTTCGCCGAAGAGGGTAGCAGAGGTGGAACCGGTGATGCGAACCTTTACGAATTCGCCGATATGGTGGTTGCCCTTATCGATGACTACCGCCTTGTTCTGCTCTGTGCGACCCATCATCTGCTCACGGCTACGCTTGCTGAAGTTTTCGATGAGGATGGTGAATTCCTTACCCTCATCTTTCTTGTTCTGCTCTGCGCTCACCTCTGTCTGAAGCTTGATCAGTTCGTTGAGGCGGGCTATCTTGGTTTCTTCCGAAACATTGTCGGGCAGGTGCTTGGCAGCATAGGTACCTGGGCGCTCTGAATATTTGAACATGAAGGCGCTGTCGAAGCCAACTTCTTTCACCAGCGAAAGGGTTTCCTGATGGTCTTCCTCTGTTTCGTCGTGATAACCCACGAAGATGTCGGTAGTGATGCCGCAGCCTGGGATGATGCGCTTGATGTCGGCGATGCGCTGCAGATATTCCTCGCGGGTGTATTTGCGGTTCATCAGCTTCAGTATCTTGTTGCTTCCGCTCTGGGCAGGGAAGTGGATATGCTTGCAGAGGTTTGGCTCTTCGGCGATGGCGTGGAGGATGTCCTCGGTCATATCCTCTGGGTTAGAGGTGGTGAAGCGCACGCGCATATCTGGTACAGCCTGGGCTACCATGTGGAGGAGTTCTGCAAAGGAAAGATTGCCTTCCTCACGCTTTCCTGATGGTGAAAGACCGTAACTGTTTACATTCTGGCCAAGCAGGGTAACTTCCTTGAAACCACGCTGCTGCAAATCGCGAACCTCTCGAAGGATGCTCTCTGCATCACGGCTGCGCTCGCGTCCACGGGTATAAGGCACGATGCAGTAGTGGCAGAAATTGTTGCAGCCACGCATGATGCTTACGAAACCGCTCACTCTGTTGCCACCGATGCGCTGAGGCACGATGTCACGGTAAGTCTCGGTCTTGGAAAGTTCGATGTTGATGGCATTGGTGCCCATTTCGCATTGTGCGATCATATCTGGCAGGTTGAGATAGCTGTCCGGACCGCAAACCAGGTTGGCATAGTGGTTCTGAATGAGGTCATCCTTCACTCGCTCAGCCATACAGCCCAACACACCGAGGATCACCTTTCTGCCCTTTTTCTGCTCAGCATGGAGGGTGTCGAGGCGATGATAAATCTTGTTTTCCGCATTCTCTCGGATACTGCATGTGTTAAGAAAAATAGCATCAGCCTCTTCTTCTTTTTCACAGATTTCATAACCAGCCATCTGCATCACAGAGGCTACTACTTCGCTGTCAGCCACGTTCATCTGGCAGCCGTAAGTTTCAATAAATAGTTTCTTCATTGTTCTAGATGAATTCTACTTTATTATATAATGTTATTGGATAATATACTTGATAATCACCATCTTTCTTGATGGTCATGTCTTTTTGTACTATTGTGAATTTTTATCTTATTCCAACTTTCTCTGTCATTCCCTTGGAAAGATACATCAGCAGGAAGTAGATGACGACGGCAGAAACAAAACCTGCCAGGGCATCGATGAGATAATGTGCCTGGATGTAAACGGTAGCCATGCAGAGGAACACATAGAATGGCAGGAGGATATATACCAACTTGCGATTTCCTGTATGCCATGCCATCAGCATGCAGATGGTGCTGATTCCGACGTGCGAACTTGGGAAAGCTGCCGTTGGTCGTTCGCCTGCAGCCTTGGCATCCTCTACCAGATGATAGAATATACCGTCGGTGTAGCCTGGAGACGGCAGACAGTTGGTATGGGTGTTGAAATAATCGCCCATGGCTGGGAATATTCCCTTGGTGATTTCGCGTACGCCTACAGCATCAAAATAGAAGGTAGGACCGGCTACCGGCACGTAGATGAATATCACATAATAGATGAAGAATGAGGCGAGCATTACGAAGGAAATGCGCTCAAACTCCCTGTATCTGCAGAAGAAATAGAAGAATACGACGGCTGCTATCATCGGATAATACATGAAATAGCCCATATCCATCAGTTCGCTTACCACAGCCCAAGGCAGGGCTTTGGAGAAAAGGAGTGAAGGCTGGCAACCGAAAAGTTGCTGTTCCCATCCTGCGAACACGTGGTCGAGGTTGGGGAACATGCGGTTGATCTCGTAAGTATCTGGATACCACCATGCCAGCAGCGCCATCTGAGCCGCCACTCTCACAAGTTTAGTAGCCCTGCAAGGTACCATGCGATATACACCCCATAGCGCTCCCGTCATCACAAGCACTCTGATGCGACCCCAGATCATGGATTCGGGATTCACGAGTTTGGTGTAAGTGAAGAGCATGGTTGCTACCGTCAGAATCATATAGGCGAGCATCACCCATTCCAGCGCCAACAGCCCTTTTTTCGGGTTCTTCTCTATCTTAAAATAATCTTTTATCACGTTTTTTCTTTGAACTTTATGAATATCTATTTCTTTATCTTGTCGGGTTTTCTGCCAAATCCTTTAGGCCTTCCTGTCAAATAATCCTTCTTTTTCGGATCCTTGATCAGAAATCAGAGCCAATGGTTTTCCTTGTACCATTTGATGGATAGTTTTACGCCACGCTCCAGAGGATAATGTGGATGATAGCCCAACTCGTCCATGGCTGGCTCAATGTCACATCGCCAGTTGCGCTGTTTCAGGATGTTGTATTTGTCATTGTTGAGCGCCGACATCTTTCCAGTTATTCTGCCGATGTATTCGCCGAAGAATGTTACGATGCGCAAAACCCAGATAGGAGCTTTGATACGCAGCATCCAGGGATTGTCAAGTTCCTTTCTGATCAGGTCGCTGAATGCAGTAGATTGATAAACACCTCCGTCGCTGAGGAAGTATTTTCTGCCGTTCATACCATGATCGAGAGCGAGGAAGACGGCCTGCACCACGTCCTGTACATATACGAAGGTGATGTCCTGGCGCTTGTATCCCACGGCAAAGTCCACATGTTGCTTGATGCTTTTTGCCATCAGGAAATAGTCCTTCTCTCTTGGACCATATACGCCGGTAGGTCGCAGGATGATATAAGGGAACTGGATGCCGAGGCTATCCAGATATTTCTCTGCTTCCCATTTGCTCTTGCCGTAAGCCGTGTTAGGGTGGGGCGTATCATGTTCCGTGATTTCCTGATAAGGCTGTTCTTCTCTGATGGCACCGAAGATGCTGAGCGAGCTGACGAATACAAACCGCTTGATAGGCATCTTGAGGGCGATAAGCGCACCTACGAGATTTTTGGTACCCTCGGTGTTCACACGATAGAAATCTTCTGCATGCAGACACTTGGTAGCGCCTGCCGCATGAACCACATAGTCGAACTCCTGTCCGTCTAACTGGCTGATAAGTTCTTCCTTAGAAGAAAGATTGAGGTTGATGAAATGGATGCGCTCGTCTTGCAGGTATTTTCTGGAACTTGAAGGGCGTACTGCTGCCCATGTTTCCATGCCTTGTCGGAGAGCTTCCTCCACAATGTAGCTCCCGATAAAACCCGAAGCACCTGTTACTAAAATCTTCATTAATGATTATAAAATTGCAATTTCGCCTGCAAAAATACAATAAAAAATCGAGTTGTCGTCTATATTGAGCCAAAAAACTTCTAAATAGTCTCTTTTTCAGCGAAAAAGTAACTAAAAATACATAGTCCCACAGATTTCATTGATTTACATAGATTTTTGAAGTCAAAAACTTAAATCTGTGTAAATCTGTGAAATCTGTGGGACTTTTCTGATATCTTGAACAGTCTTATGCCTCGTGCTGTCTTACACCCATGCGGGCCTCTACTACGTTTACTACGTAGTCGCCAAGCTTCTCGCACTCCTGGATGATATCCATATACATGGTACCGATGGCATAGGTATAGAGATGGTTGTTCACATCGTTGATGTTCTGGCTCTTCAACTGGTTGCGGTAGTTGTTGATCTCATTCTCGATGTTGAAAGAGAGGTTGGCATCGTTGTCTCCCTTATGACCTACAAGGGTGATGTTCATCTGGGTGAGGGCATTGTCGGTAAGCTCCATCATCTGATGCATGTGCTCATACTGAGAAGGGATGAAATCCTCCTTGCCACGGATGCGGCGGTTCAGGGTACGGGCAATATTGAAGCAACTGTCACCGATACTCTCTATCTCGGAAATTTCGCGGAGCATGGCGCGAATCTTAGCCTTGGTTTCGTCAGAGAGATGGGAATCGCTCACCTGATCAAGGTACTTGGCAATCTCAATCTCCATATTGTCTGAGATACCTTCATACTTCTCAATACGGGTATAGAGCTTGACAAACTTATCATCGTTGGTTTCGCCTAAGAGTTCCTTCACCATACCAAACATGCGCTGGATACGCACGGCGAAGCTGTGAATCTCCTTCTGTGCCTCCAGAACAGAGATTTCCGGAGTCTTCATGATACCGCTCTGGATAAAGCGCAGGCGGAAATCATCCTCATCAGCATTCTTCTTAGGACGGATAATCTTGCATACCAACTTCTCTATCTGAGGGATAAACCATACCAGGATAAAGGTGTTGGAGAGGTTGAAGGTGGTATGGAAGGCGGCAAGCACAAAGGAGAGCTTGGCTGCATTGGCTACGAAATGAGGATCGTTCTTCTCCATCACATCATCAAAACCCACCCAACCGCAAACGAGGTGGATGAACGGACGGAATACGCAGAGTATCCAGAGTACACCGAAGACATTGAACACCATGTGTGCCATCGCCGCCCTTCGGGCCTGCGTATTGGCTGTAAGCGCAGCCACATTGGAGGTGACGGTAGTACCGATATTCTCGCCCATCACGAGCGCAATACCCTGGTAAATTGGCAATACACCGGTGGAGCAGAGTATCATCGTAATCGCCATGACGGCTGCTGAACTCTGTACGCACATGGTGAGTACGCTACCTATCAGGAGGAAGGTGATGGTAGTGGTAAAACTGTGGGGATCAAAACTTGCAAAAAAATCCAGAACCGGCTGATTGTGAGCCAGATCCATGTCGATACCGGTTTGACGTAAAGTTCCCAAACCGAGGAACATAAAGGATATACCGAAGATGAAGTCGCCGATAATCTTGCGCTTCTTGCTGTAAATCAGGATGATGGCGATGAAGAACGCCGGCCATACAAAATCTGTGATGTTAAACGAGAAACCGGCACTCATGATCCATGCGGTGAGCGTGGTTCCGATGTTGGCACCCATGATGACCGAGATGGCCTGGGCAAGGGTGAGGAGACCTGCGTTGACGAACGATACCGTCATCACCGTCGTGGCTGTAGAAGACTGTACCGCAGCCGTGATGAGCGTACCAGAGAGGATGCCCGTCAAACGGTTGGTAGTCATGGTTCCTAACACATGGCGGAGCTGAGGTCCAGCCATCTTCTGCAAACTGTCGCTCATCGTCTTCATACCGAACATCAGTAGGGCGAGTGCACCGATAAGCCTGAAAAATATCCAAATCGACATATTTTAATTTAATTTATGTTTTCAAAATCACCGTAGTTGCTTTTTTATTCGTATCTTTACCGAACGTAAGTGATTACTCTTGGGAAGTATGAAAATACCTCCTTGGGAGCAGGATTATTGTCAAACATTGTAACATAAACGTAGTGCAAATGAAACAAGTAATACAAATCCGTTGCAAAAATAACAAAAAAACTCAGAAAGTAGCAATCGGTAGCACACTTTTTGATATTTTTTCTGAAATTGGCCTTGAAATGAGCCATGGACCTATCTCCTGTAAGGTAAATAACAAGGTGGAAGGCATGCATTATCGTGTTTATAACAGCAAGGACCTTGAGTTCCTCGATATGACTTCTTCTTCAGGTTCCCGGGCCTATACCCGTACGCTTTTCTTTGTGCTCTGCAAGGCGGTGAAGGATATTTTTCCTGCCAGTCCTGATGTGATTATCGACATCCCTGTTTCCAATGGATTTTATGTGGATGTGCGTCTGGGTAAGGAACTTACCGAGGAGGAGGTGGGGAAGCTGCGTAATCGTATGCAGGAAATTATCGATGCCCGCATGCCTATTCGCAGATATATGGTGCCTACCGAGGATGCTATTGCACTCTTCCAGGAAAAGGGAGATGTGGAGAAGGTGAAACTCCTGAAGACTTCCGGCTCTATCTATACTACCTATTATAAAATAGGTGATTACGTGGATTATTATTATGGTACACTCCTTACCAATACTTCTGAACTTTATCTTTTCGGGCTGGAGAAGTATTATGACGGTATGCTGCTGCGTATTCCTTCTCTTAAGAATCCGGATCAGTTGGGCGAAATCACCACACAGGATAAGATGTTTGATATCTTCAAGGAGCATCATCGCTGGCAGGATATCATCGGTATCCGTACGGTAGGCGATTTCAATCAGGCTGTTACTGCAGGATTTTCAACCGATATTATCAATATCAGCGAGGCTTTGCAAGAGAAGAAAATAGCCCAGATAGCTGAAGATATAGCCCAGCGTAAGGGGGTAAAGCTTGTTCTACTGGCTGGTCCTTCTTCCTCGGGTAAAACTACTTCCTGCAAGCGTCTGTCTATCCAGCTGGCTGTAAACGGCTTGAAACCTCTGCAGATTTCGCTCGATGATTACTTTGTAGATAGGGAGAAAACTCCGAAGGATGAGAGTGGCGAATATGATTACGAGAGCATCTATGCCCTGGATCTGAAACTCATCAATGAGCAGTTTAATGCCCTCTTCCGTGGCGAGGAGGTGGAATTGCCGAAATATGACTTCCAGAGCGGAAAGAGTAAGAGAAGCGGAAAGAAACTGAAGATGAACGATCATAATGTGCTGGTGGTGGAAGGTATCCATGCCTTGAATCCGGAACTGACATCGCAGATTCCTGATGAGCAGATTTATCGCGTCTATGCTTCGGCTTTAACCACCATTCTGCTTGATAATCACAATTATATTCCTACGACCGACAACCGTTTGCTGCGCCGCATCATCCGCGATAATAAATATAGAGGTGTGAGTGCGCAGGAGACCATCCATCGCTGGCCTTCAGTGCGTGCTGGAGAAAACAAGTGGATTTTCCCGTTCCAGGAAAATGCGGATGCAATGCTCAATACGGCGATGCTCTACGAATTGGCTGTCATCAAGATGCAGGCAGAACCGCTCTTGCAACTGGTGCCAGAGAATTGTGAAGAATATGCTGAGGCTTACCGCCTCCTGAAATTCCTGAAGTATTTCAAGGGAATACCTTATAATAATCTGCCTCCTACATCGCTGCTACGCGAGTTCTTGGGTGGAAGTTCTTTCCATTATTAAAGAAAATAAGGTTTCATTTTTTTCGTCCCTGTACCCACTTTTATTTTTCCCTGCCCACGGAAAAATTCTTGCGTGGGCAGGGAGAAAAATATACCCGGGCAGAGACGGGAAATTAACAATTCTTGTTTTTATAACTTGTTTCCGTAACACAAGTCGCCAGCATCTCCGAAACCAGGAACGATGTATTTGTGCTCGTTCAATCCCTCGTCGATGGAAGCGCACCAGATGGTGGTCTTTCCTTCTGGGAAGGTGTTCTTGATGTGCTCAATGCCTTCTGGGGCAGCAAGGACACATGCCACGTGGATATGTTTCGGGTTACCCTTGGTGATGAAGGCCTTCATACCCATCTCCATGCTGATGCCGGTAGCGAGCATTGGGTCGGCGATGATGAGCGTCTTGTCTGTCAGGTCTGGAGTAGCAAGATATTCGATGTGGACACCGATCTCGGTATGCTCCTCGTTGGTATATTCGCGGTAAGCACTCACAAAGGCATTGCCAGAGTGGTCGAAGATGTTGAGAAAACCCTCATGGAAAGGGAGACCGGCACGGAAGATGGTTCCGATGACAACCTGGTCGGTAGGGAGGTTGACCCTTGCTACACCGAGCGGTGTAGTCACATCCTTTGCCTCGTAATCAAGTGTCTTTGAGATTTCAAAAGCCTCATACTCACCGATTCTCTTGATATTGTTGCGGAAGAGCAAACGGTTCTTCTGATAATCACAGTCGCGCATCTCAGCCAGGTAACGGTTGATGATGGAATTTTTCTCGCTTAGGTTGATGATTTTCATTGTTGTATATTTTTTTTGTTATTTTATGCTTGTTTTTGCTTCGATTTCAGCTTATTCTTCTGCCTAAATTTTTGCAAAGATAATGTAAATCCGAGAGATTACAAAATGTTTTGGCTGTTTTTTGTTTGTTTGTGTTCTCTTTGTTTCTCTTTTCTATTCTCAACCGTCTCTCCTTAGTCTTCTTCTTTCTCTTCAGTCCTTTCCGACTCTCATTCTCCTCTCTTTTTTCTTTCCCATTTCTTCTTTTCTCGTTTCTCTTCTTCCCACAATTACCTCTTGCTATATATATAAATAGGTGTACTTTCTTTCTCTTCCGTATTGATGTGTCTGTTTTTTGTAAAGTCAATATGGCAAATTATAGATGAATGGTTTGGATTTTAATTTCTTTAACCTAAAAAGCTTTTAAAATGTCTTATTTATAAACAAGAATCTTTGTTATCAAACAGATTTTTCGTAACTTTGCGGCGGTTTTGAAAGAAAATTAGTTTTAAGGATTCAGGTTAGAAGAATTAATTCACAACTTAAATACATTTAAATAAAATGGCAAAGTTTGATAAGTCAGTTTTAGCAAAGTACGGAATCACAGGTACAACTGAGGTTCTCTACAATCCTTCTTATGAGGTATTGTTCAATGAGGAGACTAAGGAAGGTCTCGAGGGTTTTGAGGTTGGTCAGGAGACTGAGCTCGGTGCAGTTAACGTAATGACTGGTATTTACACTGGTCGTTCTCCTAAAGACAAGTTCATCGTTGACGATGCTACATCTCACGACACTGTATGGTGGGATTCTGAGGAATATCACAACGATAACCACAAGGCTACTCCAGAGGCTTGGAATGCCGTTAAGGAGATCGCTAAGAAGGAGCTTTCTAACAAGAAGTTGTTCGTAGTAGATGGTTTCTGCGGTACACACAAGGATACACGTATGAAGGTACGTTTTATCGTTGAGGTAGCATGGCAGGCACACTTCGTAACAAATATGTTCATTCGTCCTCAGAACGAGGCTGAGTTCGATCAGGAGCCAGACTTCATCGTTTACAATGCTTCTAAGGCAAAGGTTGAGAACTGGAAGGAGTTGGGTCTCCACTCAGAGACAGCCGTTGTATTCAACGTAACTTCTAAGGAGCAGGTTATCATCAATACATGGTATGGTGGTGAGATGAAGAAGGGTATGTTCTCTATGATGAACTACTTCTTGCCATTGAAGGGTATGGCTTCTATGCACTGCTCTGCTAACTGCGATATGAACGGTGAGAATACAGCTATCTTCTTCGGTCTTTCTGGTACAGGTAAGACTACATTGTCAACAGACCCTAAGCGTAAGTTGATCGGTGACGATGAGCACGGATGGGACGACGAGGGTGTGTTCAACTTCGAAGGTGGTTGCTACGCTAAGGTTATCAACCTCGACAAGGAGTCTGAGCCAGACATCTACGGTGCTATCACACGTGACGCTCTTCTCGAGAACGTAACTGTAGCTAAGGATGGTAAGATTGACTTCGCAGATAAGACTGTTACCGAGAATACTCGTGTATCTTATCCTATCTACCACATCAAGAACATCCAGCGTCCATTCTCTCAGGGTCCAGCTGCTAAGCAGGTTATCTTCCTCTCAGCAGATGCATTCGGTGTATTGCCACCAGTATCTATCTTGAACGCTGAGCAGACTAAGTATTACTTCCTCTCTGGCTTCACAGCTAAGTTGGCTGGTACAGAGCGCGGTATCACCGAGCCTACTCCAACATTCTCTGCTTGCTTCGGTCAGGCATTCTTGGAGTTGCACCCAACTAAGTACGCTGAGGAGTTGGTAAAGAAGATGCAGAAGTCTGGTGCTAAGGCATACTTGGTTAACACAGGTTGGAACGGTACAGGCAAGCGTATCTCTATCCGCGATACACGTGGTATCATCGACGCTATCCTCGACCACTCAATCGACGCAGCTCCTACAAAGACTATTCCATTCTTCAACTTCGTAGTTCCTACACAGTTGGAAGGCGTAGATCCTAAGATCCTCGATCCACGTGATACATACGCTGAGGCTTCTCAGTGGGAGGAGAAGGCTAAGGACTTGGCTGCTCGCTTCATCAAGAACTTCAAGAAGTATGAGACAAACGAGGCTGGTAAGGCTCTCGTTGCTGCTGGTCCACAGCTCTAATCATTCGAAACTTCGAATTATTAAGAATTATCATATTAGGGTCCTATCTCTCGAAAGAGGGATGGGACTCTTTTTTTAGTTTCCCATTTCTAATTTCTCATTTGTCATTTCTCATTTTAAAGTCTTTCTCATTTTAAAGTCTTTCTCATTTTAAAGTCTTTCCCATTTCTAATTTCTCATTTCTAATTTCTCATTTTTTTAAAGCTTTTCCTCTCAAAAATGCCTTGATTGTTGGGAATAATCACTAAACAAACTTAAAAATTACCGATAAAATCAATAATTTGCATAATAAACCGACAAAAAGGGGCTTTATTTGAAGAATTCTCTGTAAATTTGCAGCTAAAAATAAATAAATAAGAATGAAAAGGAAGTTTTTTGCTTTCATCCTGCTCCTTTCTGCAGGCCTGTCATTGTCTTCATGTTTGAGCAGTGACGATGATACAAATATTGAATATACCCATGATACTGCCATCACTGCTTTTTCTCTTGGCACGATGAATCGCTATTATCTGGGAAAGACATCGGATGGTACGAAGGATTCAACTTATGCTACCACGATTGCTGGTTCTAATTATAAATTTTATATAGATCAGACCGCTGGTAAGATCTATAATGCAGACTCTTTGCCTGTTGGGACAAAGATCAGTGCTGCCTTGGCTTCTATCACAGCTAAGCAGAGTAGTCCGCTGCTTTGGGTACTGAAAGATAAGGATAATAAAGACTCTTTGGCTTATTATTCCAGCTCTGACTCCGTAGATTTCTCTAAACCAAAGGAAATCCGAGTATATAACAACGATTATTCTGCATATCGTACTTATACGATTACCGTAAATGTACACAAAGAAGGTCCTGATTCCTTCGTATGGCATTCTCTTGCAGCCCAGAATGGTGACTTGGCAGCTTTGGCTGGCATGAAAGCCGTTTCTGCGGGCAACTGTGTCTATGTTTTCGGTAAGAGTAATGGTGCTACCAAGATTTTCAAGACTGGCTTGAATGGTGGTGCTTTTGGAAATCCTCTAAATCCTAATGTTGCTTTGGGTGAGGATGCCTATAAGAGCGCAATCGCTAAGGATGGTAAACTCTATATTCTCAATAATGGCGAAGTTCTCAAGTCTGATGATGCTATCAATTGGGAATCTGTTACTACTGACGCCTCTCTTCTGCAGTTGATTGGCGCAAGTAGCAACTATCTGTATGCTTATACTGCTGCTGGTATTGCCGTATCTAAGGACAATGGTGCCAGCTGGACTCCTGATGCAATGGATGACAAGGGCGCAGACTTCCTGCCAACAGAAAACCTCAGTTTGGTGGTTAAGCCTGTTCGTTCTGTGAAAGGCGCAGAAAACCTTCTTCTCCTCGGTAATCGAAAGGTTCGTGAGAATGAAAAGAAGGATACGGTCGCAACGATCTGGACTCGCACTTTTGATGCTGGTGAAGCTACAGATTCTTATCAGTGGAACTATGTAGAATATCAGGCTCATCAGGCTGGCATGTTGCCTTATCTCAATACCCTCCAGGTGGCGCTCAACGATAGCGGTTATGTGGCTTTGGCTGCTGGCGACTATAAAGTGGGTAGTGCTACTGTGGAAAAATGTAAGTGGTATGTGAGCAAGACTGGCTTAGACTGGAGTGTGGATACAACGGTTGTGATGCCTGCTGAATTTGCAGTAAGCAGACCAGCTGCTTTCGTGCGTGATGCCAATAACTATTATTGGGTTATCAACAACGGATACGTCTGGAAAGGAAGATATAATAGAGATGGATGGAGAAAGGAATAAACTTATTTCTTTCTCTTGAGTCTATATATATAATTAAGGTGTAAAATGCGCAGAATAGTTCTGACGATAATCGGTTTGGTGGTTGCTTTTGTCCACATCAGCGCCCAGGATGATCCCCAATATCGCATGGAGATAGGTGCGGGGGTAGGAATGGTCAGTTACGAGGGTGATTTCAATGGCAACGTGTTGAAAAACATGCAGCCGATGGCCTCGCTGCTTTGGAGATACAATTTCGACCCTTATAAAGACTTGCGCTTGAGCGCCAGTTATGGAAAACTGAAAGGATCGTCGGCAGATGTCAAGACTTATTATCCGGATTATGCAGAGTCAACCTATGAGTTCAATCATAATGTGGTGGATGTAAGTCTCGTCTTCGAGTATAATTTCTGGCCTTACGGTACAGGAAGAGACTATCGAGGAGCCAAGCGGTTGACACCCTATATTTATGGCGGACTGGGAGCTACTTCCGTGTCTGGAGGCAGCAAAAGTGTCTTTACCGCCAATGTGCCTATCGGTATAGGTGTGAAATATAAAGTCAGAGAACGGCTGAATGTAGGTTTAGACTGGGGATTCCATTTCTCTCTGAATGATGAACTGGATGGAGTGAAAGACCCCTATAGAGTGAAGAGCAGCGGTGCATTCAAGAATACAGACTGCTATTCCATGCTGCAGCTCACAATAACCTATAGTTTCAAGGCAAAATGTAGAACATGTAATAAAGAAGAATAATGGCAACAAACTTAGATATGAGCAGAATACCAGAGCATATTGCCATCATCATGGATGGTAACGGGCGATGGGCGATGGAGCGAGGCAAAGAAAGAAGTTTCGGCCATCAGGCTGGTGTGGATACCGTTCGTCGTATCACTTCAGAATGTACTCGCTTAGGTGTGAAATATCTTACACTCTATACTTTTTCTACGGAAAACTGGAATCGTCCTGCCGATGAGGTGGCTGCTCTGATGGGACTTGTACTCACTTCTCTTGAGGATGAAATCTTCATGAAGAACAATGTACGCTTCCGTGTGATTGGTGATATAGATCGTTTGCCAAAGCCTGTGCAGGAAAAGTTGCAGGAGACCATGGAACATACGGCTAAGAATGACGCCATGACGATGGTGGTGGCTTTGAGCTACTCTTCTCGTTGGGAAATCATGGAAGCAATGAGACGTTCCCTGAAGGATGCGATGGCTGATGGCAAGAAAAGCTATGATGAGATAGCCGGTGAATTGACTGAAGAGAATTTCGCCAAGCATCTCGAAACCAACTTTATGCCAGATCCTGATCTCCTGATCCGTACGGGCGGTGAATTGCGCATCAGCAATTATCTCTTGTGGCAGATAGCTTATTCTGAGTTGTATTTCTGCGATACCTACTGGCCTGATTTCATGGAGGAAGATCTCCAGAAGGCAATAGCTGACTATCAGAATCGTCAGCGCAGGTTTGGCAAAACTGAGGCTCAGGTGGAAAAAGGTGAGTAATGCTACTATTACTCGGGAGTCATATTAGGAAAGAATACATTTGAAAATATACATAATAAGTAAATGAATAAGATAAGAAAGGTTTTCATCCTGCTGTTCGGTGTAATGGCTTGTTTGCAGGTGACGGCACAAGACAAGATTGTGAATCCTGACATCTCGTATGCAGGAAATCCCCGTAATCTGGTCATTGGAGGCATCAACGTATCAGGAGTGGAAGGATATGAGGATTATGTGCTTACTGGCATCTCTGGCCTGTCGGTCGGTGATAGAATCGATGTGCCGGGAGATGATGTGACCAATGCCGTCAAGCGATATTGGAAGCATGGACTGTTTTCAAAAGTGGCGATTGCTGCCGACTCTATTGTGGGCGAAAAACTTTATCTCCACATCTATCTGGCCGTTCGCCCTCGTATCTCTAACATCAACTATATCGGCCTGAAAAAGAGCGAGCGAGAGGACATGGAGCAGAAATTGGGCATGGTGAAGGGTACACAGGTGACTCCAAACATGCTCGACCGTGCCAAAATCCTCGCCAAGAAATACTTTGATGATAAGGGTTTCAAGAATGCGGATATCCAGATCAACCAGCGTGATGATGTAGCCAACAAGGGACAGGTTATTCTGGATGTAATCGTAGATAAAAAGGAGAAAATCAAGGTTCATCAGATTACCATCGATGGCAATGAGAAACTTTCTGACCGCAAGATTAAGGGTGGCTTATTCTCCAAAGGTGCATTCGCCAAGACTCATGAGGCAGGAAAATTTGCTACTTTCTTCAAATCTAAGAAGTTTACACCTGAACGCTGGAAAGAGGATAAGGCTAAGCTGATAGATAAATACTACGAGTATGGTTATCGTGATGCCCAGATTCTGGAAGATAGCGTCAGCAACTACGATGAGAAGCATGTCAATGTATATGTGAAGGTAGATGAGGGTAAGCAATATTTCATCCGTAATATCACGTGGGTGGGTAATACTGTCTATAATACAGACCGTCTGAATGCTCTGCTCACCATGAAGAAGGGTGATGTATATAATCAGAAACTCTTGCACAAGCGCTTGAATGAGGATGATGATGCGGTGGGAAACCTCTATTATAATAATGGTTATGTGTTCTCTAACATCAATCCTGCCGAAATCAATATCGATGGCGACTCTATCGACCTCGAAATGCGCGTCACTGAGGGACCTCAGGCTTATCTGAGCCATGTACGCATCAATGGTAATACCCGACTCTATGAGAATGTAGTACGCCGCGAACTTCGTACGAAGCCAGGTGATCTTTTCTCTAAGGATGCTATCATGCGTTCTGCCCGTGAGTTGGCGTCAATGGGACACTTCGATGCTGAAAAGGTGAACCCGGATATCAAGCCAAATTATGAGGATGGTACTGTGGATATCAACTGGAATCTGGAGCAGAAAAGTAATGACCAGATTGAGTTCTCACTCGGTTGGGGACAGACTGGTGTCATCGGACGTGTGGGCTTGAAGCTCAACAACTTCTCTATGGCCAACCTCTTCAACAAGAACAAGGAGCATCGTGGTATCATGCCTATCGGTGATGGTGAGGTGCTCAGTATCGGTGCACAGACCAATGGTACCTACTATCAGAGCTACAATGTAAGCTACTCTACCAACTGGTTTGGTGGCAAGCGACCTGTTCAGTTCAGTGTAGGTGCATACTATAGTAAGAGTACTGACGTGTCAAGCAACTATTATAACAGTGCAGCCATGTACAACTATCAGAGTTACTTATATGGCTATGGTACGGGTTACTATAATAACTACGAGAATTATTACGATCCAGACAAGTACATCCAGATGGTGGGTGTGAGCCTCGGTTGGGGTAAGCGCCTCCGTTGGCCGGATGATTACTTCACCTTGTCTGTACAGTTGGCTTACCAGCGCTACATGATGAAGAACTGGAGCTATATGCTGATGACTAACGGTAATGCGAACAACTTGAACTTGACAATTTCGCTGAACCGTACATCAACAGATAATCAGCTCTTCCCACGTACTGGTTCTGAGGTAGAGGCAAGTGTCAACCTTACTCCACCATGGAGTGTGTTCGACAACAAGGACTACAAGAATCTTGCCAACGATTCTAAGTCGCCAACCTAT
>ERZ772860.77-NODE-77-length-88805-cov-67.268687_pt1 | contig 88805 bp, 63 predicted proteins | sample MGYA00511342_ERZ772860 | MGnify/ENA primary metagenome ERZ772860 (study PRJEB29015, sample SAMEA2737665) | human gut metagenome | biome: human gut; feature: human-associated habitat; material: faeces | place: China | collected 2012 ... | reverse complement strand
TGTCACGATGGATTACTACATCGCCTATGCGTCTAAGATGAAAGCCATCTGCACCAACTACCCTAAGAAGTTGTTGTCCAAGATGGGGAAGTAGGTTTCGTGCCGCTGAGCCTGTCGAAGCGACATTCCAACAATCGAGTAGGAGGAAAACGAAGTAGTTTTCTTCCTACTTTCGTTTTCTGCTTTCTTTCCTCCATAGAGTTTCTTCAAATAAAGTTCGGCCCTTCCCTGCGTGTCGATATTAGGCAGGTACTATGGCCTCTGCTGACTTCTCGCAGTTCGTTGTTACTGCTCGCTTTCGCTCGCCTGCGAGACCTCTCCAGTTATGGACATACTCTTTCCATCTTATGTCTGCCCGATTTACCTTGGGCGATTTCGGATAGTTATCGGACTTCGATTTCTTTTGCAATCTTATCCTCACCCTTAGGCCTTTTATCGGGTTTCTGTCCGTCAGACCAGATGTTTGCCGCCGGCTTCCTCCAGATTCCGTCTCGCGGCGGACACCCTTGCCTTTGGCTGTAACCTTCCCACTATCAGGGCGGTGATCGTCTGCAAGGGACGGATCATAGGCCGCGGACACAACATGACGGAAATGCTGCACGACCCTACCGCCCACGCAGAGATGATCGCCATCACCTCCGCCACCGAAGCGGTCGGAGGGAAATATCTTGGCGACAGCACGCTGTACGTGACAGTGGAGCCTTGTCCTATGTGCGCAGGGGCTTTGAACTGGGCTCAGATCGGACGCATCGTCTACGGAGCGCCGGACCCCAAGAGAGGCTATTCAATGTCCACACCTTCCTTGCTTCATCCCAAGACCCAGGTAAGGTCAGGAGTATTGGCTGACGAATGCTCTGCCCTGATGATTGATTTCTTCCGGGAGAAAAGATAATGTTTGCAGATTTGCAGGAAAATAGATAAATTTGCAGACGGAACTGAGGTATGGTGTAATGGTAGCACTACAGATTTTGGTTCTGCCAGTTCAGGTTCGAGTCCTGATATCTCAACATCACAACTGGTCACTTAGGACGCGGGGCCTGACAAGGTCGCTGAGCCAGCCGAAGTGACCGGTTGTTTTGTCTTCAATGGAGGAAACAGTATCATTAACAATATAATGCCATGAAAGGAGTATTCATATTCCTCGCGGAAGGGTTCGAGGAGATCGAGGCCCTCGCCACCGTGGACATCCTCAGAAGAGGAGGGATCAACGCCCGGACAGTTTCCATCAACACAGACAAGGAAGTAAAAGGCGCTCACGGGGTTCCCGTCACCGCCGACCTTGACTGGGACGGATTCAGGTCCGAAGTCAAGACAGAGGGAACCGACCGGAAAGATGTTATGGTTTTCCCGGGCGGATTGCCAGGAGCCAGGCACCTTGCCGACAACCACGATCTCATGGAACTGATGAAAAGCCACTACGCCGAAGGAGGCACCGTCGCGGCGATCTGCGCGGCTCCCGGGCTGGTGGTCTCGCAGCTCCCGACCCTTGAGGGACAACGGTTCACTTGCTACGACGGATTCGAGGAGGAGCCTATCGCTAAAGGCGGCGAGTACGTCAAGACACCGGCGGTGACTTCCGGCAACCTGATCACAGGACGCGGGCCGGGATGCGCCATCGATTTTGCCCTTGCCATCGTTGGACACGTGACAAGCCCAGATCTTGCGGAAGGCATCCGCGCCGCCATGATGCTCTCATAGTGGTTAACAGGAAAGCAAATGGGCAGACCAGGCGAGACTGAGGAACTGATGTGGTTCGCGATGCGGGTCACCTACCACCGTGAGCTGGAGGCCAAAAGGCTTCTGGACGAGAAAGGCGTGGAAAACTTCATTCCGATGAAGTACGAGAAATCCCCCAGAACCGGAAAAAAGCGCCTCGTACCGGTGATCCACAACATCATATTCGTACGCGCCACCGCATCCGGAATCCAAGAGCTTAAGCAGCCCACCCGCATTCCCATGCTGCAATACATGATGGATCAAAGACTCGGCAAGAAGATCACTGTCCCCGAGAAGCAGATGAGGACATTCATCGCGGTGGCGGGATCCTATGACGAGTCCCTGCGTTTTTTCGGTCCCGCCGAGATCAATTTCACAAAAGTGCAGAAGGTCCGGATAACTGGAGGAATATTCGAAGGATGCGAAGGTGTGTTTGTCAAGGTCAAGGGATCCCGCTCCAGGAAAGTCGTTGTCGAGATAAAGGGCGTGGTCTCCGTCGCGTTGGTCTCCGTCCATCCCGACCTTGTCGCTCCGATTGAATAGGAAGCCTTCCGGTTGCCCGGACATGCCCTGGAAACCGGCCCGGAATTCAGGAACATTTCAATTTTTCCGACCGATCGACTTGCCGTTTAGGATAGAATTTCATATATTTGATGCAATGTTACTGAGCATGTTCGACTGTTCAATGAATAAAGCGAATTCACTAGTAATCGCCTTCGAGTCGTTCGCCGATCTAACTAATTGACACCTAACCTATTGCAGCAGGTGCCAAGCCCCAAGAATTTCCCAAGACACAACATAGCACTTTCAAAAGATGATCATAGCGGTTGACTTTGACGGGACCATCGTCGAGCACAAGTACCCCAAGATAGGCAAAGAGATACCTTTCGCCGTGGAAACGCTGAAACGCCTTCAGGCCGACCATCACACCCTGATACTTTGGTCGGTAAGGGAAGGCCAGCTGCTGAAGGACGCCGTGGATTGGTGCCGCGGCCGCGGCCTGGAGTTCTATGCCGTGAACAGCAATCACCCCGAGGACTTCTACGAAGGTGAGGACACCCCGACCTCCCCGCGCAAACTGAAAGCCGACCTCTTCATCGACGACCGCAACCTGGGAGGACTTCCCGACTGGGGCGTGATCTACCACGTGATCACCGAAGGAATAACCTTCCGCGAATATTACCTCAGCCAGTCTGACGACCGGCAGGCTTCATCCCAGAAAAAATCCTTCTGGAGCCGCCTGAAGAAATAAATCCTCAGCGGACATATTCACACAACGAAAGCGACAACACCTATCACCTCCGCCGTCATAATGGCCGCCGGCCTCCTCTGGTACGAGATCGATGACTCCAGCGACCTTGAATATGCCGAGGCGCGCATAATCAGTAAGATAGACGCGCTCTCCTCCGCATCACGCCATTGAATATAACCCTCCTCCTCCGAATATTCCTTATAGTCCAGACATTTTATGGATGCCAAGAAACTTAAAGCGATCATTATGATGGGAGAATCCACCGCAAGTATTCGTTGAGTTTATCGTCAACGCCTTGATACATCGAGACTTTTACCAGACCGCACAAATAAGGCTACTGATTTTTGACAACAGGGTCGAGATTCATAGCCCAGGTAATCTGCCTATGGACGTGACCGAAGACACTCTGTTAAACGGGATTTCCAAGCCACGCAATCAATTGCTGTTTGACAACGCGGTTTACCTTCTCCCATACGTAGGCATTGGCAGCGGAATCGTCAGGGCGTTCAAGGATTTCAAGGACATAACTATTGAAAACAATCTGGCGACAGAGGAATTTGTCGTCACAATAAAAAGACCTGATGAAATGACAAAGCCGCCCATTGTCGTAGATAATGTCGTAGATAATGTCGTAGATAATGTCGTAGATAAAACTCCGGAACTTTCTGAACGGCAGCAAAGAATCCTCAACCTCATCAAAGAAGACCGTTCAATATCTTCGGCAATAATCTCGAACGCTTTATCCGTTAACCCAAGAACCATCCAACGTGAAATTCTGAAACTAAAATCCGCCGGACTTATCTCTCGCATCGGCCCTGACAACGGAGGCTATTGGAAGGTTAATGTCAAATGAATATGATTTAAAAAGGATTAAGAAAGATGAAAACCACAAGATTCATAATCATATTGGTAGCGGTTGTGTTTGGCGGCGCTCCGCTCCACGCTCAAGAAGAGCGGGCGGGTCTAGGTCGGCCGGCTGTGGAGAATCCATGCGAAGTCACGAACGCGCAGCTGCATCAGGATCTGAGCGAGATCATCGAGCTCCAAAACAAGATTTACGACGAGAAGCTGGAACTGATTGAGAGCAACACGAAGAAAGACAATCTTAAAGACGGATGGAACGCCTACGGTTGGTGCGCGATCGCCCTCCCCCACCCGCCGCAAGTCCCTCTGGCCCTGGTCCGGGAAATAGTTCCCGCCCACCGCACCTAAGCGACACCATATGTCAAGCAACTCGGAAAGGACAATAAACAACAAACGCATCGCAAAGAACACCGCCCTGCTCTACGTCAGGATGCTGTTCCTGATGGCTGTAGGACTGTTCACCAGCCGAGTGATTCTGGCGAGCCTCGGAGTTGTCGACTACGGAATCAGCAACGTGGTTGGAGGAGTCGTGGCCATGTTCGGCTTCCTGAACGCGGCAATGACGACCTCGACGCAGCGTTACCTGACATACGAGCTGGGACGCGGCGAGACAGGCCGCCTAAGACTGACATTCATGACCAGCGTGTACATCCACATCATCATAGCCGCGACCGTAGTTCTGCTCGCGGAGACGATCGGCCTGTGGTTTCTGAAAAACAAGATCGTCATCCCGTCAGGACGCGAGGCTGCGGCCATGTACTGCTACCAATTCGCGATACTATCCACTGTCGTGTCAATCCTGAACTATCCGTTCAACGCGGCAATTGTGGCACACGAAAGGATGGATGCGTTCGCCTACATTTCGATTCTGGACGTTATGCTCAAACTCGGAGTGGCATACACCATCTACGCCGTAAATCTCGACAAACTGATCGTCTATTCAATCCTCATGCTGCTTGTCCAGATCGTGATGACATCTATCTATGCGATCTACTGTAAACGGCATTTTGAGGAGACCCGCTTCAAGAGGCTCTGGGACACAAGCCTACTTAAGGAGATGGGATCATTCGCAGGGTGGAACATGTGTGGCAACGTGGCATATATCCTTTTCACACAAGGACTCAACATTCTCCTTAACATGTTCTTCGGCCCGGTTGTCAACGCAGCAAGAGGTGTGGCAGTCCAGGTTCAAGGAGCGATAATGCAGTTTGCCGGAGGCTTCCAGACAGCGATCAACCCGCAAATCACAAAAACATACTCACAGAATGACTTAAGGAATATGCACACCCTCATATTCAGAAGTTCCAAATTTACGTTCCTGCTTCTGCTTTGCCTGTCTCTGCCGGTCATGCTCGAAGCTGACGTGATTCTGAACGTCTGGCTAAAGACCGTTCCTGAATATTCCTCAATATTCCTAAGGCTCATGCTGTGCGTCGCGATCATCGACGCTGTCGCCAACCCTTTGATGATTTCCGCCGCAGCGACAGGCAATGTCAAAGTCTATCAATCTGTTGTCGGGGGTATTTTGCTCGCGATAGTACCGATCTCCTACGTGGTTCTGAAATTGGGAGGGAACCCGTATTCCGTTTTCATCGTACACCTCTGCGTATGCATTGTCGCTTTCATCGCACGACTATTCATCGTCAGACCGATGATCAAGATCAAAGTTTCCGACTACGCCAGAAACGTAATTGCACGATGCGCCGTGACCGCTTTGCCGGCAATAGCCATATCGCTGATGTTCAAGGCTTTTCTGCCAAATTCAGTACCATTTGCAGCATTGGTCTGCTGCCTAAGTGCCGCCACAGTGGCCGCATTCGCCTATTACATCGGGCTGACGCGGCACGAACGTGAGGTAATCGGAAGCAGAGTCGCAGGAATCATAAGCCGCTTCAAAAAATGATAAGCATCAAGGACAAAATAGACTGCTGTGGCTGCTCGGCCTGCGTCCAGACGTGTCCGAAGCAATGTATAAGGCTTGAGGAAGACAACGAAGGTTTCCTCTATCCGTCAGTCAACAAGTCTTTGTGCGTCGAATGCGGGCAATGCGACAATGTCTGTCCTATGCTCCATGGGCATGAGCCACAAGAGCCTGTAGGTGTCTATGCAGCAACCAACACTGATGAGGGCATAAGGATGCAAAGCAGTAGTGGAGGCATCTTCTCGCTTATCGCCGAAAACATTATCAGACAGGGCGGAGTGGTGTTCGGCGCTGCGTTCAATGAAGATTGGGAGGTCACTCACTGCTTTGCGGAGACAGTTGACGGAATCGCAAGATTCAGAGGCTCGAAATACGTCCAGAGCCGTACCGGAACAACCTATGCCGAGGCTGAACGTTTCCTGAAGGCCGGACGGAAGGTTCTATACTCGGGGACTCCATGCCAGATCGCCGGCCTTAAGAGCTTTTTAAGAAAGGAATATGGCAATCTCCTGACGGTAGACTGCGTCTGCCACGGAGTTCCAAGCCCTGGAGTGTTCAGAGAGTACCTTAAAAGAGAAAACGGAATCACCCTGATTAATTTCCGAGACAAAATAAGCGGATGGAAGTGCCTTAGCTTGACCTTGGAAACCGCCACTGGACGAAGAAGCGAGGTTTCCCGACAAAATGAATATATGCAAGGTTTCCTCAACAACATATACCTGCGTCCGACATGCCACCATTGCCGTTTCCGCGAAGGCCGCTCCACCAGCGACATCACCTTGGGCGACTTTTGGGGCATTGACCAAATCAGACCCGAACTGGATGACGACAAAGGCATTAGCCTAGTCATCACTTATGCCCCCCATGCAGATAATCTGCTCAAGACGCTCAGGGGAACCTTATCCGAAATGCTACTTGAAGATGCCATGGAGCATAACCCAAGCATCAGAACATCAGTCAGCGTTCCATCCCTGCGACGAGTTTTTTTTGCCCTATGGAAGCGCATTGGCTTTAAGGCCGCCATGAAAATCTGCACGGACTCCTCTATTCCTTACAGAGCCTTCAGAAAGATTATCCGGACATTTGTAAGATGAAAATAGCTATTCTTACCCAGCCCCTACACAACAACTACGGTGGCATCCTTCAGTGCTATGCTCTGCAGACAGTACTGGAAGGTATGGAGCATCAAGTGACAGTCATCAACCGAAGGTTGGCAAGACCCGGCATGAAACTATTGGCAATGAGGTTTGCAAGTTTGGCAAAGTGCATAGTCAGGAAGTGCTTGATGGGGCGGCGAGACATCGCTCTATGCAACCCTTGGGCGGAAAATTACAGTATTCGGAAACTGTCAGACTCGGCAATGAAACGGAACAGCGAGATGAAGCGTTTCATTAATGAATATATTCATTCAACAAAGCCGCTACGAAGTTCAGAGGAGCTAAGAGGCTATTTCACATCTAACACCTTTGACTGCATAGTAGTTGGCAGCGACCAGGTGTGGCGAGAGATCTACAGCCCGTGCATCGAGGATTTTTTTCTCGGCTTTCTTCCAGAAGATAATAACACGTTGAAAATCACGTATGCTGCTTCATTTGGAACCGCCGACTCTCCAATCTCCGATGAGCATCTTGCGAATTGCATCGGCTTGTCAGGTCGTTTTTCTGCGATTTCCGTCCGCGAACAGTCTGGTGTTGAGATAATGAAGAACATTTTTGGCCACGAGTCGAAACTTGTGCTTGACCCCACACTTCTGCTGACAGCCAAGCAATACACATTCCCGTTGAGCCAATGCCCCAAAGGAGGACTGGTTAGTTACATCCTGGATGAGACCGAGGAGAAAGACGCTGTCCTTCAGGCCGTTGCTAACGCTACGCAACTAAAACAAAGCAAGATACGAGTCATGGCCACCAAGTATGATGACAATTCCGCCATTTTCCCTTCCATAGAAGAATGGCTGTCGGAATTCGCCGCTGCTGATTTCATCGTCACCGACTCCTTTCACGGTTGTGTCTTCTCCATCCTCAACCACAAACCCTTCATCGCCATCGCCAACAAAGACCGAGGACTCGAAAGGTTCACTTCCTTGCTTGGAACCTTCGGGCTTACTGACCGCTTAGTATTTGACTTCAACGAGTTTAAGCAAAAAGAATGTCAACTGCTTCAGCCAATCAACTACAAACAGGTAGATTGCAGAAAACAAGAACTTGTTCGGGAAAGTAAAGACTTTCTGGATGATACAATCCATAGAAAAGTTCTATAATCAGTCATCTGCAACGGAGATATCACAATATATCACATTCTCTCGACTTCCGTTCATTATATTGGCTGAAAAGTTGTACTTTTGCAATAAACATAGATAGAGATCGTATTATGATAGATAGTATAGAAATCAATAATTTCCGCGGAATTCATCACGGCAAGATTGACGGATTGTCACGGGTTAATCTTTTCTTTGGAAAGAACAACTGTGGCAAATCATCATTGCTTGAATCCATCTTTCTTGTATGTGGCCAATCTAATCCGCTTTTGCCTGCCTCAATCAATGCGATGAGAGCCTATAAGCGTTTGGAAGAAAATGACATCCATTACTTTTTCTATAATATGGATCCATCGCGTGAAATTCAGATTGCCACAGCGGGTACTCAGAAACGCCATCTTGCAATCACAAGTTTTCGGGAGGCAGTCACTGAATCAAACAGCGTAACTACCGAACTACCCTTTCATTACGGCCTACGAATGAAGTACTATACCAAGGAAGGAGATTATTCTTCAGAGGTATTATATGATGTGGGTGGCTCTAATCAATTAAAACAGACAGCGCACATTGATAACAGATACTTGGAAAAACTAAAGTGCGTTTACCTCAGTCCACGTTATGACTCCAATGCTTCCGTAGAGGGACTCCATAATATTATTATGAATAAAGATGAAGACTTCCTTGTAGAAGCCTTGCGTGTTTTGGAGCCTGGCGCAAAGAGACCAGTCTTTATGGATAATATTATGTTCGTTGACACTGGTTTGCCACAACGCCTCCCTATTAATTTGATGGGCGATGGCATCAGAAAGATCGTTTCCTTCCTTACCAGTATCTATCAGTGCAAAGGTGGCGTGGTGTTGATTGACGAACTCAGCAACGGATTTCATTATTCTGTTATGAAGCCTATGTGGGATGTTGTGATCCGAGCTGCCATCAAGAACGATGTACAGATCTTTGCTACCACACACGATGAGGATTCCATTAAGGGATTTCAGGAGACACTACAGAATGTAAAACAATACAGAGATCCCGAGGTGGCCGCTGCATTTAAACTTCAGCGGATAGCCGAAGGTGAATTGAAATCATACCGTTATTCTGTAGACCAACTTGGCTATGCAATGGAACAGGAGATTGAGATAAGATAGGAGAGCATAGTATGGTAAACATTTTCATAGAAGCGAAGGATAGGAAGACTTCAGAAGCGGAATTTCTTACTGCCATACTTAATCGTTTGGGCATTCCTGCTGACACTTATTCTCTGAAGCCCACTAACGGGTACACCAATCTGATGGATTCTGATAAGGCGGTAAACATCAATGCGATGCGTGTAAATACCGATGCCGGTGAAAAGAATTTAGTGGTGTTCGATGCTGACAGCGGCAATAATAACGGAGGTTTCGAGAAGCGGCGTGACCTGTTATTAAAGAAAAAAGAAGAATTAGGTTTGGAGTTTGAATTGTTCCTTTGGCCTGACAACGGCAGAGATGGTGATGTAGAGGTTCTTATGGAGAGTATCGCACGCAAAGACCTGTACCCGGAATTCTTTGACTGTTTCAGTAAGTACGAATGCTGCATCTCGCGACGAAAAGATGATAATGGCAAGCAATTTTACAGCACGCCTAATCGTAAGGGGAAGCTACACACCTATGTTACATCGCTTCCCATATCCAAAACGAAGAAAGATAAAGTGGGAAGTGGCGATTGGCAGTGGTACAATCCGGAAATATGGGATCTCGATTCTGACTCATTGATACCGATCAAGGAATTTCTTAAAGAACATCTGCTTTAATGGATAATAACAAATGGACAGCGGAAGCTGTGAGTGATGCCATTCTGAAGAACAATAGTCATCTTGATATAGTGTTCAGCAATTACCTCAGGACCTTTATTGAACGGCTTGAGGATTATGACATCAACCTACAGGAAATTATCAATGTTGACCAACTGTATCGAAAGATCCAGGATGGAATAGAAAAGCTGGAACCTATGCGGAAAGAATTTCTTTCCGTAGTTGAGATCTTCGCACCAAGCAAACATCCGTTTTTAAAAATCTATCTGCCGGTCTTTTTAGAAAAGTTGCTGAATTTCTACGAAGAGCAAGGCATAAACCTTTATACAGGTACTAACATTGACCTCATCCGCAACGACCATTATCGCTTCTTCAACCAGTTTCTCTTGATATCGCTCGCTGCGATGCTTGTTGAGAACAACTGTTTTGATGCTTTGCAGGCGATTCTTCGTTCAAAATATAGGGTGTATGACAAAGAGTCTGGCATCACGCTTGAGGTGAATTTTATACGCTTCCGCGAGTATAACTATACTTTGAATGAGTTCTTGAACATTAGCCAGCCTAAACGCTTAAGCGTAACAGCGGACTACATGTACAAATATACGGGAACTGGTTTTGAGAGACTAGTCAAGGCTGATATCTTGCTTTATTACATCTCAATATGGAATCCAACCAATAAGATATTAGATCCTTTTTGGTATCCAGAACTAAACGTCTACAACCGCGATAAGTCTATTTTGCCCAACTTGGTGTCAAAGAAATATTTCGATGCTGCTAAAGTTCTGTTTGGAGTGGATACCGTGAAACAGTTCAAAGATTTGTTGGATAATACCGATGACAGTATGCAGCACAAAGGCTTGTACAGAGTCCCTCAGCTGAAAGACGGGTTGATGTACAATACCGTGGCAATCGAAGAGTGAATTTATACCTGAGCGAGTTGGGTTGCTCGGAATGACGATGCATGTGTATTGCAATAGGGACAACGCACCATACAAGATGTGCGAACAGCGGTTTTACTTCTTAAGTTGGGATTCCACGCCGGCATATCCTCTATTATGAATATTTTCCGCAAGGCAGTAAGGTATGAATCTATTGTTTCATCACTTACATCCTCCGGTTCATTTGCTGATATATCGGCAAGGATTGTCGCGATACTTGCTTGAGAGCCTTGATGTCTGGCATAAGAACGCATAATTCTCTTTGCCCGTTCGGCATCTCGTTTTACGTTGTCAACTCGTGATATATCGCTATTTGTTATCGCTTTATAATATTCTGTCGCCTGCAATAGTGCTGCCTTTTCTGTTTTCTTTTGCAAAGCCTTAGGCCACCCTCCACGGCAAACAACAAAAGCAAGCATCGGCAATGTAAGTTTATTCAAAGCTCCTATTTTATCAGGTGTAAGAAACAAATCCGATAGGCTTATCTCACCAGTAGAGTCGCCGGATTCCCACAAACTCATAGGGCGCATGGTAAGCCATCCGTATCTTCCAGTACCTGTATGATGAATATCTTTAGCTTCAGCAGGCACCGCAGAACCTGTAAGCATAAATTGTCCATCTTCGCCTCTATGGTCTACCTCAAATCGGATGGCATCCCAAAATTGGGGAACTTCCTGCCATTCATCAATCAAACGAGGAGTTTCCCCCTCAAGCAAAAAGCTAATATTTGTTTGCGCCATCTGTTTGTATTGCTGCTGTTTGGTAGGGTCATCCATATAAATAATGCTTTTAGCCTGTTGCTCTGCTGTAGTTGTTTTGCCACAAGCCTTGGGACCTTCTATCAAGACAGCACCCATTGCCTCTAATTTATCACGTAGCAGTTGATCTGCTATTCGATTCTTATATTCCATAGAATTATATTTTGGTGCAAAGATAGTACATTCCTTTGTAATTCAATTCATTTTGAATATTTTTTTGGAAAAATGGCGTATTTATATTTGGATATTTGGCTTTATTTTGATTGGGAATTTGGCGTGCACTTATTTTAAACATTTATCGACAGAAGCAAATGTAAGAGATTGACATGAAAATGATTAGAGGCTATTTTAAAGAGAATAAGGCTTCGTTCCTTAACAGTACCACATTCTATGTGGACAGAACCGTCATAGAGACCAATGAATGTTACCCTGCGGTTTATAAACCCCGAATCGTCTGATCGGGTAATAAGGTGACACACTCTCTATTCGCGATGAAAGGGGCGAAGATGCCGTTAGACATTCCGATTATCAACTCTAAACACTATTTAATATCATGAAGACAAGTTCATTTTTAGTTGCCGCTACACTCTGCGCATCTGTGCTGTTCGCGGCCGCAGTGAGAAAATGATGACAGACGAGGAACTGCTTGCGGAACAGCGGGTGGCCACGTTTGAGGAAGAAAGTGAGAATGAGCCTGTAACCAGGGCTTGTACCTCAAACGGAGCTTGGATGTCCGGATTAGATGACGCGACTCCATTCGCCAGACTCTCTATTCCTGGTACACACGACGCTGCCACAGGAGACGGAACGGCATTTTCGATCGGAAGGACACAAAGCCTTGGGCTGTCGGCACAATGGGATCTTGGAATCCGGGCGTTCGATTTCAGACCGGGCTACCGCAGCGTGCGTGTCAGGGCGTTCAAATACAAGAATGAGCTTCACGTCTACCATGGATTCATTCCTACCAAGACTTCTTTCAAGGCTGCGGTTCATACACTTATGAACAAAATCGACAAGAATCCGTCAGAATTTGCCGTGGTCATCATGCAGTTCGAGAACGGAAGTCCTTTCTACAACGACCGCTCAGTGTGGAACTCCCTGATGAGTGAGTTCCTTGGGAGCGAGGAACTGTTCCCGTCAAGATTCAGGATTGATTATCGTCCAGACTTGACCGTGGGTGACCTTAGAGGCAAGATTCTAATTCTGTCACGTGATGCCTACGCCGATGAACCAATCACCGGAGGCTACATCTCAGGATGGAGTTTCGCCGAGGAAGGAACGACCAATGCCAGGATCACCAGCCGCATTGCAGAGGGAGTGCTTGGAGTTCAGGACTACTATCACGTTGAGAAGCCGGAGGTCAAAGTGAAAGCGGTGAGCGATTTTATGGACTGGGCATCCGACAACTCTGTAAAAAATGCTTGGACAATCAACCACACTTCAGGCTACACAGGTGTAATCTCCACAGACAACACCTATCGCGAGAACGCTGCCAACAACAACCCAACCGTCTATCGCCGCTTGATCAACGGAGAGTGTTCCGCAACAGGAATGATCATGATGGACTGGGTAGGCAACTTTAAGTCCGGACGCTACGAGGTCTATGGCGATCTCCTGCCTCAGGCCATCATCAACAACAACTTCAATTACTTCAAAAAATAGTGTTCCTTTGACACCGGACAAGGAGCATGCATTTTAGCCCCCAACCCGGTGACCATACCATAGGCAGCGGCGGCCAAAAGTTTGGCCGCCGCTGCTATTTTCAAAACCATGCGCACAATGAGGAGTCTGAAGGCCGCCCGCGGGTCACGCTTGTGAGCAGGAACGCCTGTTTCGCTCACGAAGGCCACCTGCGAGTCACGCTCGTGAGCCCAAGCGGCTATTTTGCTCACGAAGGGCTTGGCACTTAGTACATATTCGACTTCTGACCTACTTTACTGGCGTGCTGTCGTGGTTACTGGCGGCGGTACCCATGAATGAATATTCCTTGGCGAACATATTCGTTAAAATTATCCGTGATAAGTGGGAGTTGTTATTGCGAAAATGGTTATTTTTTGCAAAATGTTTTTTTGTTGGTAGATGCCTTGGGTAAGAAAGAGTGTGCCAGTGGCATATTATTGACGGCTAAGGATTATCTACCAAAAAGATTTGGACAGGCTGGAGAGGTTGAACAGAATGAACAGGTTGAACAGATTTGTTTAACGAATACATAGACGAATACATAGTTAGTTAACCTTAATAATTTGGTAGAAAATGGTTAAAGTCAATTTGGGAGGATGCGCCTCCTTTGTCAAGGATGAAGATTACAAGAAATACGTCGGCAAGGCTCTTGAGGCCTTCGATGTGCTTGAAAGCGAGAGCGGTGCGGGCAACGACTTCCTCGGATGGAAGCATCTGCCATCGCAGACGCCGGAGTCACTGATCGCCGATTGCGAGGCGGTACGTGACTGCTGGAAGGCAAAAGGTGTCAACCTGGTGGTCGTTATCGGCATCGGTGGATCCTATCTCGGAGCCCGCTGCGCCATCGAGGCACTCTCCCACAATTTCGCCAAGCAGCTTGGCGGGGCGAAAGAGGCTCCGGAGGTTGTCTTCGCAGGTAACAATCTTTCCGAAGAGTACCTCGCGGAGCTGATGGATCTTGTGGCCGAGAGGAATGTCGCCACCGTGGTGATCTCCAAGTCCGGCACCACAACCGAGCCGGCGGTCGCGTTCAGGATCGTCAAGGAACACATCGAGAAGACCTACAAAGACGCTTCCGAAAGGATTGTCGCCATCACCGATGCTCACAAGGGCGCCCTCAAGACCCTCTCCACACAGGAAGGCTACAAGACATTTGTCGTTCCGGACAACGTGGGAGGCCGGTTCTCCGTCCTCACTCCGGTCGGACTTCTGCCGATCGTGCTGGCGGGATTCGATGTGCGCGAGATGATCGCCGGCGCTGTCGAGATGGAGAAGGCTCATCCATCGAGAAATGGGAGACCGGCTCTCCAGAGCTGAAAAAGATCTACGAGATCATGACCAGAACCGACGGCATCTACGGAGGCCGCTTCAGCGGAGCCGGATTCAAGGGCTGCTGCATGGCCTTGATCGACCCGTCGTTCAAGGAGGAAATATTCAAAAAAGTCGAGACTGAGTATCTTGCCGAGTTCCCGGATCTGCGGGGGCATTACTCGGCCTGCATCTGCCACAGCGCGGACGGCGTGAAAATTTAGAAGCCAAGTCATGAAATGCCTGATCCTTGCCGCGGGTTATGCCACGAGGCTCTACCCGCTGACGGAGAATTTTCCGAAACCGCTGCTTAAAGTCCGGGACAAAGCCATTCTGGACTGGCTGATCGATGACATCAAAACCTCCGGGGCGATTGATGAATATGTAGTCATCACAAACCACAAGTTCGCCGCGCATTTCCTCGACTGGGCCGCCGGACGACCGGATGACAAGATCACTGTCGTGGACGACGGCACGGTGACGAACGAGACACGCCTGGGTGCGGTGCGCGACATCCAATTCGCGATCGATTCCCTCGGCATCGATGACGACATGCTGGTCATAGCCGGAGACAATGTGCTGTATTTCAGCCTCGTAAGGTTCATTGAATATGCCCACGCAAAGGGTACGTCCTGCATCATGCGCTTCTTCGAGCCTTCGGAGCAGCGCCTTCGCAAATGCGGTGTCGTGGAGGTCAGCTCCGAAGACCTCGTGCTTGGCATGGGGGAGAAGCCGTCAGAGCCTCGCTCCCACTGGTGCTGTCCCCCGTTCTACTACTACACCCGCAAGGACGCAAGCCTGATCTCCGCCGGCATCACCGCCGGCTGCGGCACCGACGCTCCCGGCAGCTACATAGCATGGCTCTCCACCCAGACCCCTGTCCACGCAATGGAGATGCCCGGACACCGCTACGACATCGGCAACCTTGAAAGCTACCACACCGTCTGCGAACAGTACGACGGAATCCAGCCGACTGCCACTAAGTGACTCGTGAGCATCCTGACGGACGAGGACAAAAAAAAGAGGGTGTGAAATCACATCCTCTCTCTTATTATCTGATTATCATCTGATTATCCGATCGTCTTTACTGCTCGTCAGGACCTTGGTCGTCCGGGCCGTTCTGTGGACCCTGTGGACCGGCCTGCGGGCCGTAAGGGTTCTGAGGTCCCTGCTGGGCACCGGCCTGGGCGGCGCGGTTCATGTCCTCTGAGGCGGCGTTCCAAGCCTTCGTGAGTTCCTCGGTGTAGCGGTCGATGTCAGAGATGTTCTGATTCTTGACAGCCTCCTTGAGGGAGCCGAGGGCTGACTCTATGGCTGACTTCTTGTCAGCAGGAATCTTGTCGCCGTAGTCCTTCAGGTTCTTGTCGGACTGGAAACAGAGAGCGTCGGCGTTGTTGATCTTGTCAACCTTCTCCTTGGCCTCCTTGTCGGCGGCCTCGTTGGCCTTCGCCTCGTCACGCATCCTCTGTATCTCGTCGTCAGACAGACCTGATGAAGCCTCGATTCTGATGTTCTGTTCCTTGCCGGTAGCCTTGTCCTTGGCGGACACGTTCAGGATACCGTTGGCGTCGATGTCGAAAGTAACCTCGATCTGAGGTATTCCTCTTGGAGCCGGAGCGATTCCGTCAAGATGGAACAGACCAATCTCCTTGTTGTCCTTAGCCATAGGACGCTCACCCTGAAGCACATGAATCTCGACAGAAGGCTGGTTGTCAGCCGCGGTAGAGAAGACCTGTGACTTGTGTGTAGGGATGGTCGTGTTGGACTCGATGAGCTTTGTCATCACGCCGCCGAGTGTCTCGATACCGAGTGAAAGCGGGGTAACATCAAGCAGAAGGACATCCTTCACATCACCTGCGAGCACACCGCCCTGGATTGACGCGCCGATGGCCACAACCTCGTCTGGGTTGACACTCCTGTTAGGTTCCTTGCCGAAGAACTCCTTGACAAGTTCCTGTACCTTAGGGATACGTGTTGAACCACCCACGAGAAGAACCTCATCAATATCGGAAGCGTTCAGGCCGGCGTCCTTGAGTGCCTGACGGCAAGGCTCGATAGACCTCTGGAAGAGGTTGTCGCAAAGCTGCTCGAACTTGGCTCTGGTAAGAGTCTTTACAAGGTGCTTAGGAATCCCGTCAACCGGCATGATGTAAGGCAGGTTGATCTCGGTCGATGTCTGGTTGGACAGCTCGATCTTGGCCTTCTCGGCGGCTTCCTTCAATCTCTGAAGGGCCATAGGGTCTTTCTTCAGGTCGATTCCGCCGTTCTCGTTGGCAAATTCCTGGGCGAGCCAGTTGATGATCTCCTGATCGAAGTCGTCACCTCCAAGGTGTGTGTCACCGTTGGTTGACTTAACCTCGAAGACTCCGCCACCAAGCTCAAGGATGGAAATATCGAATGTACCACCACCAAGGTCATACACAGCGACCTTCATGTCCTTGTTCTTCTTGTCAAGACCGTAAGCCAGGGCTGCGGCCGTAGGCTCGTTGATGATTCTCTTGACATCGAGTCCGGCGATCTTGCCGGCCTCCTTTGTGGCCTGACGCTGTGAGTCTGAGAAGTAGGCCGGAACTGTGATGACAGCCTCGGTGACTTCCTGACGGAGGTAGTCCTCGGCGGTCTTCTTCATCTTCTGGAGAATCATCGCTGAAATCTCCTGAGGTGAATAGAGCTTGCCGTTAATCTCAACACGCGGAGTGTTGTTCTCACCTCTGACAACCTTGTAAGGCACTCTGGCGATCTCCTTCTGAACCTGTTCGTAAGTCTCACCCATGAATCTCTTGATGGAGAAGACTGTGTTCTGCGGGTTCGTGATGGCCTGACGCTTTGCAGGGTTACCGATCTTTCTTTCACCGCCATCGGTAAAGGCGACTACTGAAGGGGTGGTTCTTTCACCCTCGTTGTTGATTATGACGGTCGGCTGATTGCCTTCCATGACCGCAACGCACGAATTCGTGGTTCCAAGGTCGATACCAATAATTTTTCCCATATTCTTAATCTCCTATTATTCTTTTTTGTTTTTCGTTATTCTTTTTGTTTCTCGCCCGACCCCGTTCACCGGATCTGGGCATCATTCTTTCTTTTGCCCAGCCAGATCCGAAGTGCAGCGTTTTTCTTTCGCCTTCATCGTTCCCGAAGCCGGACGCAAGGAGTATTATCGAATGTTATGCCATTCCCTCGAATATGACAATTTGGCAGATTCGCCATCATCTGGCGAAGAATCACGGCCACCATCCCTGCAAATATGGCCACTTCGGCAAGCTCAGTGACCGCGCGACACTCCCCAGCAGCACTTCCGTCCCTTTCCGTTGCCCAAGGGTGCCGCGCGACACTCCCCGGCGACACTCCCGCCCCTTTCCGCCGCCCAAGGGTGCCGCGCGACACTCCCCAGCAGCACTTCCGCCCCTTTCCGTTGCCCAAGGGTGCCGCGCGACACTCTCCGGTGACACTTTCGTCCCTTTCCGTTGCCCAAGGGTGCCACGCGACACTCTCCGGTGACACTTCCGACCCTTTCCGCTGCCCAAGGGTGCCGCGCAACACTCTCCGGCGACACATCCGTCCCTTTCCGCCGCCCAAGGGTGCCGCGCAATGCGTCAGGAGAACTATTCAAACAGTTTATTGAGCACCGCAACCTCAACATGGATCTTGCGGGCAATTCGTTTTGTGTCAACGCGGTACTTCCTTTTCAAGATCAAAGCCAAGCGGCACTTATCATCAACTCCCAAATCTTTGACAGAGTCCACCTTGAAATGATCCCGAAGAACCTGATTGACAATCTCGTTCAACTCATTCTCCGAAAATATAATCATCTCACCGACACCCTCGGCAATCTTAAGGTAAGCGTCAAAGTTCCTCACAAGCCCTGAACTAAACCTCCACGAGTTCACAAGCATCCGCTCCGCCTTACCATTAAGGACATAGGACTCCGGAAGAATGAATCCCCGAGGACGATTAAAAAGGTAATTCCCCGGAAGCCTGATTTTAGTCCTGAATATCCTCATCGCTTCCCTGCATGACATGTCAGCTACTTTTATCTTGTCATATAGTCTGTCCACATCGCTGAAAATCAAATTCGCGGATCCCCAGATATAGCCACTTGCCATGAGATCCGGCCTGGCCTTCAACGGATTCCTCGCGATATAGATTATCGTGTCCACCAATTGCCGCTCATCGTTCACTTTCACCATCTTAAACCCATAGTCTATCGGAAGCGGAGGAAAACCATCCTCTTTGAGTTTCCGATTGATCCTTTCCTTGACGAACAAGAAAAACCTGACGATGTCCTCTCCGGATCCATGAACGAGAATATGGCAATGATTGGCCATCAGCACGAACACGATGACGGACAGCTCGCAGACATATTGCCCGATGGCCACGCTGTTCATTCCGTCGGCATATTCATCATCACTGTTGAACAGCTGCCCTGTTTCGATAGAGTCGAAGATGACGTGGTAATACCACTTAGGTTGTTTTCTGTACTCCTTCAAGAGTTCATTGAGTTTGTGACTGCCCATATAATCTAAATTCAGGTTCACCGCAATATAGCATCTTTCCCGCACTCTCATATTCAAAAACATAAAAACTTTCATTAAGAAACTGAAATTTCTGTTTCTTTGCCCTGCGATGCTCAAAAAAGATTATTTACGCCTATAGCAATAAAATTTATAGCATCTAATTTTCAATAACTTACACCAAATTTCACGAAGCCGTCCACTTTAGGCTCGCACGTCATATAATGAATATCATGAACTTTGTTTTTCAAGTCTCTCATCCGCAATTTCTTCGGTAACAAAAATGAGGGCAAACGTTACCCAACAGTGTCACCTGTCACTCTCCGAAAACGGAAAGTGGCAGATATGCTTCCCAAGAGTGCGACGCTGGTCACCACGCAGATGTCGAATAACTCTTCAAAATGTCGCTTATGAGTGCCAGACAACACCCTCGGGAAACGAAAAGCGGACTAAACGTTTCCCGAGAGTGCAGAATACACTCTTGAGAAGCAAAAGAGGTCAAAAGTGCTACCCTTAGAGAATACATGATCACTTACGGAATCGATAACGTGAGTGGTAAAGCAAGAACATACTCTTCTAAAAGCGGAAAATCCACGCCAAAGAACCTTCCCTAATCACGACGGCAGCGTTATCCGAAGAAAATGCTGCCGTCGTATGCGTTTTTGCCCTCGACAGGAGCAATATTTGATGTTTCCGCTCCCGTCGTCGCACACTACATTGATGACCGACCTCGCAGCCAGCCGCACGTGAATATCTCACATCTAAAAGCGGTTGATCTCGTCGTCCGCGGAGCCGCTGCCGTTGTATTTGTCCTTGAAACTGTTGAAGTTGTAGGTGATGGAGGCGATGACGCAGCGGTTGAAGCTATTCACTTTTCTGTTCTGAACCACAAAGTTGACTCTCTTCACATCACTCAACCTTGACCAGTCAAACAAGTCCTCAGCCTTCAACGTTATCGTAAGCCTTTTCTTAAGCAATTGTTTCTGAACCATCACGTTGCAAGATGCGCGGCTGTTCTGGTCATAGATGCCGTGATGTCCTTTTAGGTTCCAGTAAAAATCACCACGCAAAAGCCAGTCGCCTTTCAGTTCGACAGCGTTCTGGAAAGCCAGGAGGCCGTAAGGACGATTATAACTAGTCTCGGAACCGTTGTACGCAAGCGTAAAGTAAGGCTTGTACACTCCTGCCGTCAGGGTCGGCCTCCAGCAGCCAATAACCGGAGCCACAACGCATTGCGCGCCTAACTGCTGGAATCTGTCGGCATTTGTTGACATCCAGGCTACCGTTCCGGGTTTGCCGGCGATGGCCACAACCGTAGGATGAATATAGTCCTTGATATACTGGTAATCCACTTTGAAATCGAAAATGCCGTAATCCAGACTGAACTCAGCGTCATAGACATATTGCGGTTTCAGATAAATGTTCCCTTGTTCGTAATGGTATTGGTTGTTGTAACTTATACTGTTGTTCAGCTGACGGAACGAAGGGCGGTTGACCCTGCTGCTGAAATCAAGACTCATATCCACTTTCCCGAGAGAGGTTGAAAGAGACAGTGAAGGCAGAAGGTCAGAATAATCATTCCTGTTCTTCACCTCACCCTGGTCTGTGTTGATGGCGTGGACATATTCATAGCGAAGCCCGACGCTCCCCTTCCATTTTTCAGAAAACAAGCGATAGGAGACAAATCCCGCATACTTGGTTTCATTGTTTTTGAACCGGTCATCGGCAATCTTGCCTTCTTCATTGACTGACGTGCCCCAAGAGCTGATCCTGCTGAAATCAGTCCCGAAATCAAGTCCGCTGACCTCACTAATATTCCAAGCGAACACGTCCTTGAAAGCGACCGCGCGGTTGCGTTGGTCATTTTGAATATGGGTGCTCTCCGACACCTCGTCAATCCGGCTTGTCTCAATCACTTGCTGCCAATGATTCAACCGGGAATATACATAGTCGGCATCCACATTGACCTGTAATTTATCAGAAAACTTGCCGATATAATAGACATTGGCATTGTGGAACCTTTCCTTTTCCGACTCATCGGTCTTGTTGTCCGTGGAAGTCAAAAGCTCACCGTTGCGATACACCTGCATATAGTCGTAAGGAGAATCAAGCAATTTGTAGTCGGAAATGGTTCCCATATATTTGCCACCAACGGTATGATTCTTATTTATCGCGTAATTCGCCCCGGCACTGTAATCGTGCGAGCGGGAGCGGTCTGAATATTCAGAAGCCGAAACCTCGTGGAAGGTATCTTGCTCGTAATTGGTCTGGTCGATGTCGTACCGAATGTCGCTTTTCGTGTTGTCATACCGATATGCAAGAAAAACATCCACGGCCCCTTTATGAACATTAAGGTTAACATCCTCGTTGCCGGACCACTGCCTGTGCCTGGAAAGTTCCGCTCCGACAATGCCGGAAACGCCATCCAACGTGTGCCTGACGGTGGCGATGGCAATGACGCTCCTTGTGCCAGCGTCATATTCAGCCCCCGGATTGGTTATAAGTTTGACAGACTTCACATTGGAGGAGGATAGAAGCGATAGCTCGGAAACGTTCGCCATCTTTCTTCCGTCAATATAAATTACAGGCTCACCCTTCCCGAACACCTCATATTTGCCGTTGGCATAAAGCATTCCGGGAATATACTTGATCACATCAGCGGCCTTACCGATGTTCCTCAAACCGGAGCCCTGAACATTCAGTGTCAGCCCACCGTTTTTCCTTGAAATGTATTTTCGGTGAGCCACCACAGTCGCATCTTCCAGCAGGCTCGCATCGGTCGTCATATAGATTGTGCCCAAATCCAACGCCGTCACAGGCATCTCGATGGTCTTATAACCGATACAACTGATATTGAGCACAGTAGGGCCACCCGGGAATCGCAGAGAAAAACGTCCACGCTCATCGCTCATTTCACCGGCGATAAGCGTGGAATCTTTCTTTGAATATAATGACACAAACGCAAATGGTACGGGAGTGCCACCTTCTTCCATAACCACTCCTGTGATTGTCTTTGTGGTGTCACCAAGCATCAAGGCCTCTGAATATGAGCGTTCGGCTGAAAGCAGACACGAACGCTCATCAAAGGCGGAATTACTTCCCGAATGTGCGGATACTAAGATTGTTATGCATAAAAGTATCGGCGCATAAAAGTATCGGCGCATAAAAGTATTTTACACAAATATTCCATCAAATATAAACGGTTCTATTTCAATGAATATTCCACAACGAGGGCGGTGGAAGGTGGGACGATGGTGGAGTCGGAGATCTGGACGGGGGCGCCGGTGAGGACGTTGCGGCCGGTGGTTAAGTCGGAGGCTATCTCGGCGTAGTGGGACCACGGGATGGTTTTCGGCTCCGGGGAATTGTTCACATAGACGAAGACCTTGTCGGTGTCGTTGTAGCGGAAGAAGGCGTAGGTGTTGTCACGGCCGAGGAAGTGCATCGTGCGGCCGGTGTGGATCACGTCCTTGGTCTTTCTCCACTGAAAGAGGGTCTTGGCATAGTCGTGAAGCTCAGCGAGTTGTCCCTGCGGGATTGTTTTTCCGCCGACTGTGACGGTGGCGGAGGCACGGCCTTTCTCGGTGAACAGATCAACCTTGTCGCCTTCCCAGCCGCCAGGGAAATCCATCCTCAACTCGCCGTCGCTCTTGTAGGTCTTGCCGGTGGCGAATCCCATCTCGTCACCGTAGAAAATCTGAGGTATTCCACGGACTGTGGCCAGAAGGGTGTAGGCGATCTTCAACTTGTCCGGATTCTGCCTCCAGGCGTCAGCGACACGATAATGGTCGTGGTTGGAGAGGAATATCAGCATCTTGGACACATCGTGATAGGTTGCGTCATGGGAGAGGGCTGAATATACCCTGACCATGCCCTGACCCCACTGCGGCTCGTCCTCGCAAAGAGCGGCGTTGATCGCCTCCTGGAGAGGGAAATCCATAATCGAAGGCAAGTGGGAGTCGAAACCGTCACGGTTGGCGTTGCCGCCCTGCCAGTAGGCAAGCTGGTCGATGTTGGAGTCCCAGCACTCACCCACGATGTTGAAGTTTGGATATTCATTCATCACGGCCTCGCACCACTTGCTCATAGGGACTTTCTCGTTGTACGGGTAGGTGTCCACACGCAGGCCGTCCTGGCCGGAGAACTCGGTCCACCAGATCGCCCATTGCTGAAAGTATTTCAGCATGAACGGATTGTCGAGATTCATGTCCGGCATCGAAGGCACGAACCAGCCGCTGACCTGTAAATTCGCATCGTACTGCGACGCGTTCGGATCCATCGCCGTTGAAAAGGCGATGTTCGAGCCGGTATATTCAGGAAACTGATGGGTCCAGTCCTTGAACGGAAGATTATTCATCCACCAGTGGCCGGTGCCACAGTGGTTGGTCACGATGTCCATTATCACTTTCAGACCCTTCTCGTGGGCTTTGGCGACATATTCCCGGTACTGGGAATTGCTGCCGAAACGTGGGTCGATGCGGTAGTAGTCGCCACAGGCATAGCCGTGGTAAGACCCCTCGGACTGGTCGTCCACCAGAAGCGGAGTACACCAGACGGCGGTGGCACCAAGGTCGGCTACGTAGTCCAAGTGATCGATAATGCCTTGAAGATCACCACCGTGGCGGCCAAACGGCTCGCTGCGGTCAGCCTTCTCGGCGGTGTCATCGGTGTTGTCATTTCCCTTGTCGGCGTTGGCGAAACGGTCGGGGCAGATCAGATAGATAAGATCCGAAGTTGTGAAACTGCCACGCTCGGCGGAACCTTCCTCCCTCGCGGCGATCCGGTACGGATAGCGGAAGGAACTGCCATCCTTCGTGAATATGATGCCGTACTCACCGGGCTTAGCCGATGCGCTTACGGCCACGTCAACAAACAGATAGTCAGGGCTGTCCGCCTTATGAATCTCCTTGACGCCGACACCTTCACCCTCGATCCTGACATCATAGCCGGCGATGCCATCGCCGTGGATCATCAGCTGGAGAGGGGTCTTCATGCCCACCCACCAGCTCGGCGGCTCCACGTGCGAAACCCTTGACTCCGGGACAGTTATACTCCAGTTCCACGGAGCCTGCAACTGAACGCTGACGATCACGCTGTCCTGGTCCAGAGCGCGCTTGAAGACCAGAGCGGAATCGGTGCAGGAAAGCACCTCGAAGGACGGATTGTCAGAATCCAGAGCCGGATGAGCGTGCTTCACCTCATTGAGATAGGTGTAGAAATCCGTGGTGGCGTTGTGTTGCCAGTCCGGCATCGGATCCTTCTCGAAGAACTCGAAACGGTGGTTGTAGCCGACCTCCTGACCGGTGTAGATCAGCGGCTGGGAGTTCGGAAGTGTCCAGCAGAGGACAGCCATCGCCTTCCAAGCGTCGCCCATCCTTTCATATTCAGTGCCGGACCAAGAGTTCTCGTCATGGTTAGTGACGAACGTAAGCCTATGGCTGCCGGATGGATAGGCGGTGGCATTCCATTCCACATAGCGGACAAGGCTGTCGGCTCCGGCCTTCCCCTGCGCGATGTCGTTCAGCAGATGGTGCAGCTTCCAGGCGTAGGTGGCGTCGAAGCCGGCCTCGTGCAACCAAGGCTCCTCCCCCTCGGCGAGGAAGTAGAGTCTGCGGGAATATTCAGACCTGAACTTCGAGAACACATCGGCCCAGAAATCCTGCGGCACCTGATAGGCCACGTCGCAGCGGAAGCCGTCGATCCCCCTGTCAAGCCAGAAACGCATGCTCTTCCCCATCTCGGCCCGCATCTCCTTGGACTCGTAGTTGAGCTTGGCGATGTCCGTCCAGTCATATTCGACTATCGTGTTGCCCTCCGCGTCGCGGACGTACCAGTCGGCAGGTTTCCCCGTCACCCACGGATGATCCGGAGAGGTGTGGTTGGCCACCCAGTCGATGATGACCTTGAGGCCAAGATCGTGGGCCGCGCCGACAAAGTCGTCGAAATCCTCCAGGGTGCCGAACTCCGGGTTGATGTCGCAATAGTCCTTGATGGCATAGTAGGAGCCGAGAGTTCCCTTGCGGCCTTTCTCGCCGATCGGATAGACAGGCATCAGCCAGACAACGTCCACCCCAAGTTCCTTAAGTTCAGGAAGTTTCCTCTGGGCTGCGGCGAAGGTACCTTCGGCGGTCGCCTGACGGGTGTTCAGTTCATAGACCACGGCGTCGCGGGTCCAGTCACGCTCAACGGCAGCCTCTCCGGGACCGCGCCCGCAGGAGAGCACCAGAAGAGAGGCAAGCAGAATGAATAGTGTGCGTCTCATATAATGTAAATTACCTATTGCAGAAAAACGACTGATGAATATGCTCCCAGAGTCAACCTGGAGCCATTTACCTTCACGGTTCCGTTCGTGGCGACGGCGTTGTCCAGCTTGTCGGACGTAAAGTTGACGGAGGCGTTGCCAGCGGAGAAATTATGGACAACCAAGACCTTCTGGCCATCATAGGCACGGTACCATGCGGAGACGGAAGCCACAGAAGATGCAGCCGGACAGTAGTCGAACGAACCCTTGGCCAAGGCCTTGTACTGATCCCTCAGCACACCGAAACGGCGGTAGACATTGAGGATGGAACCGTCGTCCTTCGCCTGGCTCTCGACAGAGATTCCGGAGGAGAGCATCGTCCTGTCAACCTTGCCGCTCAACTTGCCGTCGGCGAGCGACGAACCGTCGGAGTTCCACATGATCGGTGTGCGGACATATTCATCGCCGTTGGACTTGGAACCCCAGTAGCCGAGTTCCTCGCCCTGGTAGATGTAAGGCTGGCCGCCCGCCGTAAGGAGAACCACGCCGGCGAGTTTCATCTTGGCCACACTCTTTCCGAGATCGTTTCCTGTCCTGTCCTCGTCGTGGTTGGAGAGTTTAGTGGCCTCGATGTAGTCGGAGCGGTAGCCCGCGTAGAGTTTCTGATAGTTCTGGATCGTGCCGACGAAGGAACTTCCGTCACCGTTGTTGATGCAGTCCTTCAGCCTCCACCAGAAACTGAACTCAAAGAGGGCCGGAATGCCTTTGTAGTATGGCGCGACCTCGGAGGCGTCACTGAACTGCTCGCCCACCATGTAGAAGTCACCCTTGCCGCCGGCGGACTTGTAGGTGGAGTTGCAGCGGTCGTAGAACTTCTTCAGGAATGTCGGGTTCTCGTCCGAATCGGCGTTGTGGTAGATGTGCTTGACAGCGTCCAGACGGAAGCCGTCCACTCCCATCCTGATCCACTTGTCAGCGGACTCGCAGACGGACTTGAAAGCTGCGGACTGCTCGCAGGTGGCCGCGGGGCCGTAGTTCAGGTCGGCGAACCAGTCTGTCCCGAAATGCGAGTGGTACATCGTCGTGGTCATTCCAGGCAGAATGATGTCCTGAGCGTTGGTGTTCGAAAGCGCGAGCGGAACGCCATAGGAAAGCTGGTTCTTTCCGGACGGAGCGCCCCACTTGTGGGAGTCCCATTGGGTCCGGCTGGTTCTCACAAGCACGCCCCATGAGGATTCAAACTCCAGTGACAGAGTGCATTCCCTAGCCCCGCTCTTGTAGAACTGCGCCATGTTGTCATCGCCGTAGTACAGCCATATCCCCGAGTTCTGACTGCCGGTGTTGGACACCTCGTCAACCTTGTCCATCCTCAATGTCGAAGGCTTGCCGGCGTTGTCCAGGGCAAGGGTGAACCTCACCTTGAGTTTGCCGTCAACGCCTGTCACGGCGGAGAACCACTGGCCGGAGTCGTAGCCGCGCGCGCCCTCGGTGGCGATCATCGGAATCTTGCCGTCGCGGATGTCGGCCTGCGGGTTGTCGGAGAAGATATAATAGTCGCGGTACTGACTGTCCGCGCTTTTTTTCGCGTCGAGGAACCACGGATGATCCTTGGATGTGTGGTTCAGCACATAGTCAAGATAGATCTTGATTCCCTTGGCGTGTGCCGCGTCCAGAAGGGATTTGAAGTCGGCCTCGGTGCCATAGTCGGGATTGACGCCGGAATAGTCCAGGACATCGTAGCCGTGATAGGATGAAGCCGGGTGGATCGGAGAAAGCCAGATGGCCTGGACTCCCATCTCCTTAAGATAGTCAAGTCTGGATTGGATTCCCTTGAAGTCGCCGCAGCCGTCGCCGTCACTGTCGGCGAATGAATACACCAGCATCTGGTAGGATATTCCCGATTCGCCGGTGCGTTCCGGAGTCTCCGGCCCAGGAGTCGGAGTCGGATCGGGAGTCGTGCCTTTCTTGTCGCACCCCGCAAGGAGCGCGGCGGCCAGGACAAGGCCTATAAGCCTCAAGAGAAAAGAAGATCGTCTCATAATCTACGAATATAATAAAAAAATCAGACGCACCCTTGGCATATTCCTCCATCGGGTGCGTCTGAGATAGTCAGGATTTATTTGATTGAACCCGTGCCGGCGTTGACATCAAGAGTCACCTCCTGTCCCTTCGTGCAGTTCACGCGCTTCTGGTCGTCCCCGTTGCCGCGATAGACGATCTTGCCGTCGAGGACGATGAACTCGCGGGTCCACCAATCCGAGTTGGCGATAGAGGACTCGGCATACATACGGATCTCACCGTCCCCTACAAGAGTGGCTTTGAGAACCTTGCCGTCAGCCTTGAACAGGGCTGCCTCCATGCCGGCGTCCCAGCCGCCGAAGCAGTCGCCCATTCCGTAGATCCTCGCAGGCTCGACGTGAACCATCTCGCGCTTGAGGTCAACATGAACCATGTAGAAGCCATCCGCTTCTACAGTGCAGTTGCTGCCATCCACGACATAGCCGTCGTTGGTCTTGAGGCTGTGGAAATCCTTGCCCCAATCCCTTACAGGAGAGTACTTGAAGCCCTTCTTGGCAGAGAAGTAGCGGACGGTCCAGAACTGGCCTTCCTGCTTGCTGACAGGCGTCATCTCGACCACGCCGTCACTCTTCCAGTCCCAGCCTCCGAACTCATCGCCGATCATGTAGAGGCTCTCAGGGAAAGCCACGGCGCTGATGGTGACGGCGAGGGTCTTGGAGTTGAACACGACCTTGTAGTCACCGGCGGCGGGAACAGTGATGTTGCCGCCCGGCTGCACAGCCGTGAACTCGACGCCGACCTCCGGCGTGAAGCCTTCGGCGACACCGTAGGTGTTGGTTTCCTCCCAGGAGTAGTCATAACGGATCTTGAACCCTCCGGTGATGTTCACTACCGGGCTGGTCCAGACATCACCGTCCTGAGTCATCACGAAGTCCTTGCTCCAAGAGCTTCCGCCGATCTCGCCGATGAGGGAGAAAGCGGCCTTGTGCTCTTCGATGAGTATGGTCTGGGCGGCATAGTCGTAGGTGATGTCGTAGACTCCCTCTGCCCCCACCTGGATGTTCTTGTCACCGGCGGCGAACGCCTTGCCAAGCTCAGGCTTGAACACGCCGTAGGCATTGGCCGGATCGATGGTGCTTGTGGAGTTCTCCTCCGGTCCTCCTACCGTCACAGACCAATCGTGGTCGGCGCGGATCTTGAACTCGTCGCTTGCGGTGAGTCTCACGCTACGGGCGATCCAGATGTCACCCTCGGTGTTGGTCATGTCAACGTCCGCCGACCAGCTGTCCCCGTTGATGGTACCGATGAGTGACCACGCGCCAGGCTTGCCTGGCTCAGGCTCGTCACCACCTGCGCTCGGCTCGGTCTTGCCGAACATCTTCTCGTTCAGCTCGACGGTACCCTTGTTAAGGTCAAGATAGACACGGTACTTTCCGGTACCCACCTTGATGTTGTCACCGCCCGACTTCGCGTCGGCGCCCCAGTTGTACACCCAGTCCTCGTCGGCGCGGAACTTGATCTCCTGGTCGCCGGTGACCTCAAGGTCAACCCAGAAGCGGAGATAGTCCTTGTTGAACGTCATCTCCACGTCAGGAGCGGCCCAGTTGTTGATCGTACCCACAACACCGATCTTGTCAGCGCCCCACTCCTTGGTCAGGACGAGGGCTTTCTTGTCAAGGGTGAACTTGTAGAAACGCTTGCCGTAGCACATGATGTTGTCGTTGGATCCATTGAGAAGCGTCACAGAGGCAGCCTCGGACGCATCGTCAGGATTAGCCGTTCCCCAGTTGCCCGTGGCCTCGTCCCAGGAAGCCGCACCGGTGAACTTGATGCCGTTCGCAGCCTTGTCCTCAAAGTCAACAACACCTGTGAATATGTTGCCGTCCTTGCTGTAGTTGTAGAGGAGCTGCGCCTTGTCGTGGCTCCATCCGCTGTAGTCGCCCATCACCCAGACGTGATCATAGATATCCTTGTCAAGGATCAGCTGGCTGTAAGGGACGAATGTGGCCGAAATCACGCCTGAGCGGGCCAGCGAGGACTCCACAGCCGTGTTCTTGTTGGTCGCGAGCCATGAGTCAAGCCTGAGGTAGACCGTGAACTCCGCGCCAGGCTCGCCGCCCAGATTCAGGATCACCGAGTTGAGGGCGGACTGCTTGACGGTCACCTTCGTGCCGCCGATGGTGGCGGCGAGTTTCTCCTGCTTCCCGAAATCCTGAGAATCAGAGGCGTAGAGAGCGTATAGCACGCCGGCATCGACATTGTACTTCGGCTGTGTGAACTCGAAGGTCAGGTCAGCGCCGTCGGACGAGAGCGTGGTTCCGGCCAGGGTTCCCAGAGTCGGGGCCACGGAGGATGATGGATTGAAGACCAGCTTGTCCTCATCCGTTGAGCAGGAAGCCGCAAGGATTCCCGCAAATGCGATTATCGTGTAAAATAACTTTTTCATAATCTGTTAATAACCAGGATTCTGCTTAAGATTACCGTTAGCGTTGAGGTCGCTGGACATGATCGGATACAGATTGAAGTGATCGTCAACAGCCTTTCCGGCCTGCACGCCTCCCTTGAATTCCCAAAGGTACTTGTCGGAAGTGAAGAGTCCGAACCTGATCAGATCCTGACGGCGGAAGCCCTCGTAGTAAAGCTCGCGGCCACGCTCGTCGATGATGTTGTCAAGAGTGAGGGCGATGCTGCCCACACCCGCTCTCGCGCGTACAGCGTCAAGGTACTGCTGTCCCTTGGTCTTGTCGGCGGCTCCCCTGGCGGCGCACTCGGCGTACATCAGATAGGCGTCGGCACCGCGGAAGACAGGCCAGTCAGTGTCCACGAAGCCATCGGCCTGAGCCTTGCCGCCATCGTGGTTCACATTCAGGAATTTCATTGACTTCCAACCGTTAGACCAGCTGTCGGACTCACGGCGCAAGGCATCGACGTACTGATCGAACTCCTCGCCCCTGTAGAATGTGGCGCGAAGGTCAGCGTCCTCGAACTTGCTGGTGAAAGCCCCTGTCAGGGAAAGACCGCCCCAACCTGAGGAGATACCGATCGCAGCGGCGTCCATCTTGCCACCCGTGCAGCCGAAGACGAGATAGTTAGTGGCTCCGTAGGACTGAACAAGGATTCCGTCCTGCTCCACGGCGAAGATGATCTCGTCACCGTTGTAGGTCGTGTTGGCTGTCCAAAGGTGGTTGTCGGCCATGAATAGCTCCTGCCAGGCGCTGTACTTGCCGGCGCTCTTGGTGTGGAGAGGATATTCACTGATAATCTTCTCACAGACAGCGGCAGCCTTGTCGTACATCGCTGTACCCTTCCAAACCTCGGCGTTGAGGTAGAGTTTGGCGAGAATCATCTGCACCATACCCTTGTCGCAGCGGCCATATTCATTCTTACCCGGCTCGGCGAGGTCGCTGCCGCCAAGAAGGTCGTTGCACTCGCTCTCCATCCAGTCGAAGAGGTCGGCGCGGGAGATCTGCTCGGCTCCGGTTGAACCCACAGACTGATGCTCTGTCGCGAAAGGCACGTTGCCGAACAAGTCGATGGCGTGATAGTAGCTGAAGAGCCTGAGGGCTCTCGCCTCGGCGATGTAGGCGTTCTTCAGGGAGTAACCGCTGATGTCGCTGGCGTTGGAGCGGCGGATGAACTCGTTGCAGAGACTGATCTGGAAGAAGACACGGTAGTACATTGAAAGGATGAACTCATTGGATGCGTTCCAATTGAGATTGTGAATGTCAAAGAGGTTGCCATCGTTCCAGCAGCAAGTCGCCACATCCGTGGAGAGTTCCTCCATATTGAAAAGCGCTCTCATGTACTGGCCATAGCCGCCGTCCACACCTTCGATGTCCGGATCGCTGCTCGGGCCGGAGGATGCGGAGCAGGAAAGTCCCTGATAGCACTTGGCGAGAAGGGCTGTGAAAGCCTCCTGGCTGTTGAGCACGTCCTCCGGAAGCTCGATGTTAGGATCGATAGGCTTCACGTCAAGGTCACCGACACAGGACGTGGCCGCGGAGGCGAGCATTGTCGCGGCGAGGGCGACCGCTGTAAATCTGATAATATTTTTCATTGTCTATGTCGCATTAGAAGTTGAACTTGACACCAAGGATGTAGGTACGAGGCCTCGGATACATGTTGTTGTCGATACCGGAGAAGATCTCAGGGTCGATTCCACCGTACTTGGTAAAGCAGGCCACGTTCTGAACGGTCGCGAAGACATTGAACGACATCGGAGTCTTCTGGCCGAAGTTGAACGAGCGGCTGAGGGTGATGTTGTCGATCTTCAGGAAAGATGCGTTTTCGACATAAAGATCGGACAAATACTGGGCGTATGACGAGAAGTTGTGTTCCTTCGCCGTGGAATAACGGTTGTTCACGAAGTTGTTGGCCCAGAGGTCGGTAAGAAGGTCGCCGTTGGAGGCGATGTTGTTGTAGACATAGTTGCCGACATTGGAGTGGGCGCTCATGGCGAGGGTCCACTGCTTGTACGCCACCTGTGTGTTGAAGCCAAACGTCCAGTCCGGAGCGGCCTTGTGGAAGCAGTACTTGTCGTTGTCGTCGATCTTGCCGTCCTTGTTCAGGTCGGCATAGAGGCCTTCGATCGGCTTGCCGTCCGTGTCATAGACCTGCTTGTAGACGAAGAACGAGTTAGGGGCGTGGCCGGTCTGATGGATCTGGACCGTGTTGCCGGTACCGCCGGCGATGCCTCCGGTAGTGATTCCGAAGTAGTCGGCGCGTTCGTCATCGGTGGTAAGCCTGGAGATCTTGGTCTCATTGAAGGTCGCGTTGAAGCCAAGGGTCCAGCTCCAGTCCCTTGTCTGGACAGGAATGGCGTTGAACTCGAACTCGACTCCCTTGTTGGTAAGGTCACCGATGTTGGCGTTCAAGTAGTTGGACAGGTTGGCGCCGGCGGCCACAGGGGTGCGGTTCAGGAGATCCTTGGTGTCGCGCTTGTAGAGATCCACGCTACCGAAGATCCTGTCGCCGAGGAAGCCGTAGTCAAGACCGATGTTGTAGGTCGTGGTGGTCTCCCACTTGAGGTCGGCGTTGTAGCCAAGCGGCGTGATCGGAGTGATCACCTTGTTGCCGAAGTAGTACATCGACTGGTTCGTGTTGTACTTGTAGGACGACAGTGTCGGGTAGTCTCCGGACTGGAGATCCTGCTGGCCAGTCTGTCCCCAGCTGAGCCTGAGCTTCAGGGCTGAGACCACACCGCTGTCCGCGATGAACCTCTCCTTGCCGAAGTTGTAGCTTACCGCCACCGAAGGGAAGAGACCCCACTTGTTGTTGGCGAAACGGGAGGTGCCGTCGTCACGCAGGGTGGCGGTCACGAGAAGGCGGTCGTTGAACGAATAGTTCACACGTCCGAAGAAAGACACGAGGAAGTACTCGGTTCTGAAGGTGTTAGGACTGCTCAGATAGTAGTCGGAAGCGGTAGGAAGGGTGCCGTCAGCCTTGTACTTCTCGTTGAAAGTCGAATTGTAGAAGTGCTGCCAGGAGTAACCTGCCATCGCGTTGAAGGTGTGCTTGCCGAGAGTCTTGTCGTACTGGGCATAGAACTCAAGGGTCTGGTCACGCCTTATCTGGGAATAGTTGTTGTGATAACCGGAACCGGACTCCTGGGTGTTGTGGAATGACATTTCCGTGCCGGGAGCGACATCAACCGTACCGTCTGACTTGGACCAGTCCAGACCAAGGTTGAGGTTGAGGCTCAGGTCCTCGAATCCATGAACCTTGTAGTTGAGCTGGGCGTTGCCGATGAAACGCTTGGCGTTGGACTTGTCAAGCTTGTCGTTCAGAAGGGCGACAGGGTTCATCTGAGCCATCGTGTTGCAGTTATCGATGGTCTGCGTGCCCTTGCCCAAGTTCCACCACCAGTAGCCGTTCAGGCCGTTCGCGTCGTAGACAGGCTGGGTAGGATCCATGCGGACAGCGCCGCCGATGGCGTCCTGGTTGGCGAAACGGTTGTCCATATTCATCAGCTTGCCGTTGAGACTGACAAGAAGATGGTCGTCAAAGAAGCTCGGGTTGAGGTTGACAGAGATGGTCTCACGCTCAAGGTTTGAGGTCTTGAGGGTACCGTCCTGGTTGTGGTAGCCGATGGACACGCGGTAAGGCATGCGGAAGATGTCGCTCTTCCCTGCCCTGCCGGACACTGCCACGTTGCCGTCCAGAGTCCTTCCGAGACGGAAGATCTCCTTCTGCCAGTCGGTGTTCTCCTTGCCGAGGGCGGCGTAGGCCGAACCTCCGTCACCGAGATACCATTTCATAAGGTCACGCATCTCATCGCCTGTCAGCACGTCCACGTACTTGGCGTTCTGGCTGACGCTTCCGGTGAAGTCCGCGCTCACGTGGATGCCTTCGGCACCCTTGGAACCCTTCTTGGTGGTGATCATGATGACACCGTTGGAGGCTCTCGATCCGAAGATGGCAGTCGCCGAGGCGTCCTTCAGGACAGTGAAGCTCTCGATGTCGTTAGGGTTGATGGAGGAAAGCGCGTCGGAGACTCCGCTGATGCCTGTCTCGGAAAGAGGCAGACCGTCAACCACGACGAGAGGGTTGTTGTTGGCCTTCAGAGAGGAACCGCCACGGATTCTGATGGTGCTGGCGGAACCCGGAGCGCCGTCACCCATCGTGACGACAACGCCGGCGGACTTGCCCTGGAGCAGATCCGATGGTGATGTCACCATACCCTTGTTGAGCTGGTCGGCCTTCACGGAGGAGATCGAGCCAGTCATGTCGCTCTTCTTGACGGTACCGTAGCCGATCACGACCACATCGTCGAGAAACTCGGTGTCGGTGGCAAGAATAATCTTGGCCGGAACCTCGGAAGCCTTGAAAGACTGTGTCTTGTAGCCGATGCAGCTGATTTCGACAGTGGCATCCGGGCCGGAAACGTTAAGGATGTAGTCTCCGTCGAGACCGGTCGCGATACCGTTCTGCGTACCCTGTTCCATGACAGTGGCACCGATGACCGGACCGGCGGCGTCAACTACAACTCCCTTCACCTGATACCCGCTCTGAGCGGATACGGTAGTGCCGACCAGGCAAAGAAGCAAGGTCGCCACGGCAGCTATAATCCTTTTCATCTGGAATGTTTGAATTGTTTGAATATTCATTTAATATGATTATTAAGGTTATTATTGTTTCCTTTCCTTTATGAGACGGACGCTCAGCGCGCCAAGCACAAGCAGGACACCCGCAGTGACGAGCATGTTCGCCTGGACTCCGCCCAGAAGTCTCAGCACCACTCCGCCGAGCGCCGCGGCGACGATCTGCGGAAGGCAGATGGTGCAGTTGAACAGGCCGAGATAGCTGCCCAGATGCTCCCCGTCGAGAGCGTTGGTCAGAAATGTGAACGGAAGCGCGAGCATCGCGGCCCAGGCGGTTCCGATCAGCAGGTACGACACGCAGAGCAGGTACTGGTTGTGGATGAACGCAACGGAGATGAAGCCGACGGCTCCGATCAGAAGGCTCACCACATAGGCCAGTTTCAAGGAGCGGAACTTAGGAAGTACAATCGCCCACAGGATTGATCCGACAGCCTGCACGGCGAAGACTACCCCGACCCAGTTGCCAGCGGCCTGATAGCCCTCGGAGGCCGTGTCGGTGGCGTTCCAGCAGTTGGCGGCGATGGCTCCGTTGGAATATGTCCACATGTACATGAATGCCGCCCAGCAGAAGAACTGCACGAGTCCCACGGTCCAGAATGTCTTGGGAGCATGGAGCAGCAGTCTGATGAGTCCCGGATTGTCCTTCTCCCCCTCTGCCTGACGCTTTGGATCGATGGAATGGAACTCGGCATATTCCTGAGGATTCATCTCCTTGACATTCAGGAAAGTGTATAGCACGCAGAGGATAAGGATCGCGGCGCCGCACCAGAAGCTCCAGATCACGGACGGCGGCACCTGTCCCTTTGGGGCGATGTTGGCGATGCCGATCCAGGTGAAGAAAATCGGGAAAAGGTAGCCCACCAGGCTGCCGGCGTTGCAAAGAAGCGACTGGATCGAGTAGGCCTGAGCCTTCTGCTCCTCGCCGACCATGTCCCCGACCATCATCTTGAACGGCTGCATCGCGACATTGATTGAAGTGTCAAGGAATATGAGCGAGAACAGTCCGAACCACATGGCGCCGTTGAGTCCGAGGATCAGCCTTGAGGAGAAACTCAGGCTGCCGGCGTTCGGCAGGAAGATCATCACGAGAACCGAAATCAAGGCTCCGATCAGCAGATAAGGCTTTCTGCGTCCAATCCTGCACCAGGTTCTGTCGGACCACTTGCCGATCAGCGGCTGGACGATCATGCCCATCAGAGGCGGGAGGATCCAGAAGAAGCTCAGCTGGTGCGGATCCGCTCCCAAAGTGGCGAAGATCCTGCTGATGTTCGCGCTCTGGAGGGCATAGGCGATCTGCACCCCGAAAAAGCCGAAGCTGAGGTTCCACATCTCCCAAAACGTAAGTTTGCTCTTGGATTGCATTTTACGGTACTAATTTCAGTGTCAATTTCGGCGTAAATATAGTTGATTAGCACCGATTTGTAATTATTGAAACGATGAATGGAAAGAAAAAGCGGATGAATTGCTGGCTTTTAATGACGAAATGAAAGATATTTTTCTTAAATTGCAGTACTCAAGTTTCGCATTTGCGAAACACCACTCTTCTTCACTGCTTGCAGTGAAAGCAAGTCCCTCCCCCGAGGGGAGGGATTTAGGGAGAGGGTAACGTGAAAAGATGTGGGTGGGCAATCACCTCCGAACGTGAGATAATGTATTTGACAGCAGGTGATTGCCTACTTGCGAAAGTTGAGTTGCAGTACTTTGGCGATTGTGAATAGTTAACGGTCACCCAACCATCATTAACGGCATGAAACTAAGGACATCATCCATAATCCACGCTTTCGCGCTGCTCCACGTGGCTACGGCGGTGCTGTGCAGGTTACTGAACCTCGGGGACGAGCTGGCCCTGACCACGCTCACGATCGTCCTCACGGTCATCCTCTGCCTGAGGTACCGGCAGAGCGTGGAGTTCTCCTCCATCGTCATCATCATCGCCAACATTCTCGGCTACCTCCTCGGCAACGGGATCGCCGCGCTCGCAGGGACGTTCATCAACCACCCCCTGCTTTCCCCCGCGATCGCCACATTCACGACCACCGAGCTGATGGGCTGGGGACTGGTCACCTTCATGAGACGCTACGCCGGCAGGTACGGTAAAGAGTCCAAGGCAAGAAGCTTCGAGATCACATGGCTCTCCGTCGCCGTGGCCATCATCTTGATTGTCAGGATCATAATCTACATATTCAGTTCCACCCTCTTTGAAGGGGGATCCGTGGTGAACGCTGTCGCCGCATTCGCCGACAACACCTTCATCCTTCTGGTGATGGTCTGCCTGACGATCCTTTTCGTGGAGCAGACCAAGAATATGTCGGACCGGAAATCCTCAGCCCGACACATCCTCGCAACGGCGGTCTTCCTGATAGCGCTTTCCGCTGTCGCCGCGGCCCTTGTCGGCTCCGGACTGCCGTTCGAATTCCGCCGCCCTTCCTCCGCTAAGAGTTTCCTTGAACTCGCCCTGGTGGCGTTCATAGCGGAAGTGATGATCTATTCAGTGATCTACATGATTGAATATGCCATCACGGCCCGCCGCAACGCCGAGAAGGAAAAGAATCGCGCCGACCTCGCCAAGTTCCAGTACCTCAACCTCAAGCAGCAGGTCAACCCGCATTTCCTCTTCAATTCGCTGAACATTCTGGACGCCCTCGTGCTGGACGGAAGGGACAGGGAGGCGAGCGAGTATATTCATAAGCTGGCGGGAATCTACCGCTACATGCTCCGCAACGAGGAAGAGGGCACGGTGACGCTCCGGGACGAGATGACCTATGTGGAGATGTACCGCGACCTGCTGAAGGTCAGGTTCCAGGAGGGGTTCGACGTGGAGGTCAGCATCCGGCCCGAAGACTTGTCAAGGCACGTGGTTCCGTGCTCGGTTCAGCTCCTTATTGAGAACGCCACGAAACACAACGCAGTGTCTCCCGCCAAGCCGCTGAAAGTCAGTGTGATGTCCGACGGGGAGACACTGACGGTGACGAACAACCTCATTCCGAAAATCACCGAGGCGCAGTCCAGCGGATTGGGTCTCAACTACATACGCCAACAGTACAGGGATCGTTCCGGCAAGGGGATCGAGATCATCCGTACTGACGATTTCTACAAAGTAAAGTTGCCGCTCTTATGAAAGTCCTTATAATCGAGATCATCCGCACGGATGACTCCTACACAGTCAAACTGCCGCTCTTATGAAAGTCCTTATAATAGAAGATGAGATGATGGCTCGGAGGAGCCTTGAGAAAATGCTGGAGACCAGTTTTCCTGACATTGAGGTTGTCGGGGAGTGCGCTTCGGTCAGCGAGTCTGTCGCCCGGCTCAAGGAAAGGCCCGACGAGGCGGACTTGATATTCATGGATGTGGAACTTTCTGACGGCGAGTGCTTTGAGATTTTCCGGCAGGTGGCCGTCAAGAAACCGGTCGTGATGACGACGGCCTATGACAGCTACGCCGTCAAGGCGTTCGAGGCCGGATCCATAGACTACCTTCTCAAGCCGATAGACGCTTCCGCCCTGAAAAGGGCCGTGGAGCGGTGCCGCCAGTTATCTACCGGAGATCTGGACGTGGAGAAGATCCTCGGGGCGATCTCGCGCAAGGACTCCGGCCACGGCTACAAGGAGCGCTACCTGGTGCAGTTCAACGACAGGATCGTGCCGGTGAAGGCGGACGAGATCGCGTTCTTCTACTCCGAGGACAAGAACAATCATGTCGTGACGCACGGCGGCGCCGTCTACATCGTGGACTCCACGATGGACTCGCTCATCACCGGACTTGATCCCGAGCGGTTCTTCAGGATTTCCAGAAGCTGCATATTCGCGAAGGATGCGATCGAGTGTGTGACCAAGCTGCTTGGCGGGCGGCTCCGGGTGACACCTAAGGTGCATCTCTCCACAAATCTCGGCCCGGCGCCTGACCTTACTGTCAGCCGCTCCAGAGCCGAGGACTTTCTGGGCTGGCTGGAGAGTTGACAGCCCTCCTCCCCCGACTCCCGCCCCGTGCGCAGGAGGGCCGGTTCCGCTCACCAAACCGGCCGAATCACCAGTCTCGTGAGCAAATGGGGCTGTTCCGCTCACCAAGGAGCAGGCCAGGTGCTCTGGTGCGCAGGAAGGCCGGTTCCGCTCACCAAACCGACCGGATCACCAGTCTCGTGAGCAAATGGGGCTGTTCCGCTCACCAAGGAGCAGGCCAGGTGCTCTGGTGCGCAGGAAGGCCGGTTCCGCTCACCAAACCGACCGGATCACCAGTCTCGTGAGCAAATGGGGCTGTTCCGCTCACCAAGGAGCAGGCCAGGTGCTCTGGTGCGCAGGAAGGCCGGTTCCGCTCACCAAACCGGCCGAATCACCAGTCTCGTGAGCAAATGGGGCTGTTCCGCTCACCAAGGAGCAGGCCAGGTGCTCTGGTGCGCAGGAAGGCCGGTTCCGCTCACGAAGAGTAATCGATGCGGTCATGGTCGGTCGGCAGTCGGCAGCGGGCTGTTGGCAACGGGCAGTTGGCAGTCGGCAGCGGGCTGTTGGCAACGGGCAGTTGGCAGCAGGCAGCGGGGAACGGGCAGCGGGCAGCGGGCAGCGGGGAACGAACTGGGAGGCGAAATCGTTTGCGAAAAGGCTCGGCGACTAAAGCGCTAATTATTCAGCACTTAAATGTGGACAATTGTTTGCAGATTAGAATTATTCTTACTACTATTGCAAAAATTGCAGACGGCAAGACCGAGGGAAAGTCGTGGCTGACCAGCATTATTTCGGATTTCCCCCAACACGATACAAACTGAAGTTTAACAAAAACGTATTGATTTTATGAGTAAGACCAACACGCTTTCAACTGACTCCAGAAAAGGGTTGAACACGGTTCCGGAAAAGAGACCGGGCCACCGCCACTCCACTCCCTGACAGTCCGGAAGCCTCAGGCGGGCTTAAAGCATTGCCGGGCCGTATTATCAGATTCTATGTGCAAGGTTTCAAAGGAATGACGTGGGGACGCATCTTGTGGGTTCTCATATTCTTGAAACTTTTCATCCTGTTCGCTGTCCTCAGGGTGTTCTTCTTCAGGCCTGCCCTCGCCGGCAAGACCACGGAAGAGAAAATCGAAGCTGTGGGAAACAATCTTTCATCAATGAATATTACTGTGAATGTCCGGTGCGATGGGCAATCGCCGCCTGACGTGAGATAAGTTCAATCACGCCCGAGATTGCCCCCGGGCGCAAAAGTCCAACACTATGATAGAATCAGCCTTAGTCGATTGGTCAAGGGCGCAGTTCGCCCTGACTGCCTGCTATCACTGGATCTTCGTCCCGCTGACCCTCGGACTGTCTGTGATAATGGCCATTATGGAGACGCTCTACGTCATCCGCAAGGTGGACTTCTGGAAACACGCCGCGAAGTTCTGGATGAAGATATTCGGTATCAACTTCGCCGTCGGCGTCGCGACAGGAATCATCCTTGAGTTCGAGTTCGGGACCAACTTCAGCAACTACTCGTGGTTCGTCGGCGACATATTCGGAGCGCCGCTCGCCATCGAGGGAATCTTTGCCTTCTTCATCGAGGCCACCTTCGTCGCGGTGATGTTCTTCGGCTGGGGAAGAGTCAGTAAAGGCTTCCATCTGGCCTCAACATGGCTGACCGCCATCGGAGCGTCCCTTTCCGCCTACTGGATTCTCGTGGCCAACGGCTGGATGCAGCATCCAGTCGGGATGGCCTTCAACCCGGACACTGTCCGGAACGAGATGGTGGATTTTTGGGCCGTCGTGAGCAACCCGATGGCCGTCAGCAAATTCTTCCACTCAGTACTGAGCGGATGGATGACCGGGGCCGTGGTGGTGATCGGAATCTGCTGCTGGTACCTTCTCCGCGGACGCGAGCAGCGTTTCTCCCTTGCGAGCATAAGGGTAGCCGCAGTCGTGGGCATTGTGGGGGCTGTCGCCGTGATGTTCTCCGGGGACAAGTCGGCCGTCCACGTCGCCGACCACCAGCCGATGAAACTCGCCGCGGCCGAAGGCCTTCAGAGAGGCGGCACACGAGCGCCGTTCTCCATTGTCCCTGGAATAGAGATTCCGGGAATGCTCTCAGTTCTGGCCACAGGGAACGCTGACGGCTATGTGCCTGGCATACAGGACATTCTCGATGGCTACATTGATCGGAACGGGACGAAGCATCCTTCCGCCGCCGAGATGATGGCCAGAGGCGACACCGCCCTGTCCGCATTCAGAACCTACAGGAAGGCCAAGGAAAGCGACCATGAGCTGGCAGCGGCCGCAAGGCAGACGCTTATGGACAACTCCGCATACTTCGGCTACGGCTACATCTCCTCCGAAGAGGAGCTGATTCCACCTGTCGGAATCGTCTTCTGGGCGTTCCGCGTGATGGTGGGGCTTGGCTGCTTCCTGCTGCTCGTGATGGCGCTCGCCTTCCACTACGCGAGAAGGGAGACCTTGGAGCGGAACCGATGGTTCCTTTGGATCTGCGTGCTGTCCATTCCTCTGGTCTACCTCGCCGGCCAGGCCGGATGGATTGTGGCCGAAGTCGGAAGACAGCCGTGGGCGATCCAGGATCTGCTGCCTGTGAAAGCGGGAGTCTCAAGCGTCAGCGTGGATGCCGTAAAGACCACATTCTTCCTCTTTTTGGGAATATTCACCCTCTTCCTGGCGATAGAAATCAGAATCCTGCTCAAGGCTATCCGCAAGGGGCCGGGAAACACTTACTAGACACACAACCACATCAAGAAACCAAGCCATGTTCACATACGAATTCCTACAGAACTACTGGTGGGCCATCATTTCCCTGCTTGGCGGACTTCTCGTCTTCCTGATGTTCGTACAGGGTGGCAACTCCTTGATATTCATCACCAAGGATGAGGAAGAGAGGCAGTTGATCGTCAATTCGACAGGAAGGAAATGGGAGTTCACTTTCACCACGCTCGTAACGTTCGGCGGAGCGTTCTTCGCCTCGTTCCCACTGTTTTACAGCACCAGTTTCGGCGGTGCCTTCTGGGTCTGGATCCTGCTGCTTGTCACCTTCGTGTTCCAGGCCGTCTCCTACGAGTTCCAGACGAAACTGGGCAACCTGCTGGGCAGGAACACATTCAGGACTTTCCTTCTGATCAACGGCTGTCTGGGACCGTTCATCGTGGGAGCCGCCGTCAGCACCTTCTTCACCGGTTCGGACTTCATCGTCAACAAGGCGGCGGTCGGAGAGAGTCTCGCCCCGACAATCAGCGTCTGGGGCAACGAGTGGCACGGACTGGAGGCGCTGGCCAACCCTTTCACCATAGCGTTCGGACTCACGGTGATGTTCCTCACGCAGGTACTCGGAGGGATGTACATGCAAGGCAGTATCGAGGACGAGAGACTTGAGGAAAAACTCGTGCGGGCGGTCAGGTGGACTTCAGGACTGTTCCTGGCAGCATTCCTCGCCTGCATGGCCATGCTTCTTACAATGCCGGGCTACGCGGTGGACTCCGCCGGGGTCATCTCTGTCGAGGAGTACAAGTACCTGCACAACTTCATCCAGACTCCTTCTGTGGCAATCATATTCCTGCTCGGGGTATTGTTCGTCCTTTTGGGAATAGGCATCCAGTTCTTCGGCAGACGGAAACGCATGAGCATATGGCTCACAGGGGCAGGAACGGTGCCGGCGGTGATGTCGCTGTTCCTCATCGCAGGCTACAACGGAACGGCCTACTACCCATCCTGCTCCGACCTCCAGAGTTCCCTGACCATCAGCAACAGCTGCTCCAGCGAGTTCACGCTCAGGACAATGGCCTGGGTGTCGCTGGCAATCCCGTTCGTGCTGGCCTACATCTTCTTAGCATGGAGGGCCATCGACCGACGACGGCTGACACGCAGGGAGATGGAGATCACCGAGGACAAGTACTAGTGTGTCCGGAGGGCTGCACCGAAATTGACGAAGAACCGTGCGCGCAACATATCTAACCAACGTATATAATTACCTTAATATCAACTAATTATGAGTAGTTTTTTTCTAAAACCACATCTTATTGGACTAATGGCTGGAGTCCTCCTCCTGCCGGCCGGCCTCAATCCTGTGACGGCGGGCGGAAGGCCTGTGGCAGACGCGGAAGCCGCTTCCGCCGCTCAGCAGGACAACATCGTCAGGGGTACTGTCCTTGACGAACGCGGCGAGACTCTCGTGGGAGTCTCTGTCATCATCCAAGGAACATCCACCGGCACGGCGACCGACGCCAAGGGACGGTTCGAAATCCGGGCAAAAAGGGGTGATGTCCTCGTGGTCTCCTCCATCGGTTTCATCACCGAGAACGTGACCGTGACAGGGAACACCTTGACCGTCACCCTCAAGGAGGATTCCCAGATGCTCGGGGAGGTGGTCGTGACCGCCCTCGGTCTGCCGAAGCAGGCCAGACAGGTCGGCTACGCCACCACAAGGGTCTCCACGGACGAGATCGAGCGAACCAACACCATCAATCCGGTCAACGCGCTTCAGGGTAAGGTGGCCGGTCTCCAGATCAACACGGGAGGAGCCTCCGGTGTCACGTCTTCCTCATCAATCACAATCCGAGGGGCGAACTCCGTGGACAAGAACAACTCCCCGATCTTCGTGATTGACGGATTGATCATACAGGAACCTATCACGGGCAATCTGGCCGGAACAGACTGGGGATCCCAGTTGAAGAACCTCAACCCTGCCGACTACGAGAGCGTGACCGTCCTCAAGGGAGCGGCGGCGACAGCGCTCTACGGCTCCCGAGGGGCCAACGGAGCGATCGTGATTGTCTCCAAAGGCGGCAAGTACAGCAAGCAGGGTCTGGGAGTCGAGGTCAACCAGACAGTGGAGGTCACCGACGTCTACAAGTCGCCGGTCGAGCTTCAGAACATCTACGGAGCGGGCGCACCTCACGATGGCTACCAAGGAGACTTTCAGCCAGACGGAGCGATAATCAGCGCAGGTTACAGTTGGGGTCCGAAAATGGACGGCAGTTTGAGAAACCAGTGGATGCCAGACGGCAAAAGTACGCCGTTCTCCCCTCACCCGATGAACTGGAAGGAATTCTACCAGACAGGAATAAACAACACCACCAACGTGGCCATCAGCGGCGGAGGCGAGAAGTCCTCGTTCCGCCTGTCCTACGGATTCACAAAGACCAAGGGAGTCTTCCTGAACAACGACTTCCACCGCCACAACATCTCGTTCAGAGGCATCACCGAGCTCAACCGGATCTTCTCCATGGAACTCGGCGTGAAGTACGCCTTCTCCTCCGCCAAGAACGGAGCCAGCCAGGGAGGCTGGGACTGGGGCAACAATGTCGGCATGATGACCGCCTACCACCTGCCTCGAAACGTGGATATCGCGGCCTATTACAAGCAATACCGCGACCCTGAGACACAGGCGGTGGAATCCACCTCAAGGTATGGAACTCTGCGGTCTTACTTCCACAGACGAGACACAGAACTTCAAAGGCGTAACGAGAACTCCATCCTTTCGGATCTTACCATCCACGCGGACATCGCCCCTTGGCTCAGGGCAAGCCTGAAGGCCAACCACAACTACTACGGCATCAGTCATGAGAGCCGTTGGGTCGGCACCGGCGAGTATGGAGGTCCTTCCGGCTCCGGAGGCTACGGCAGAAGCGGCGACATCTCGGGCAACTACAACTTCATGGGCATGCTACAGATGCCTGAACAGACGCTCAAGCTGGGAGGCGAAGTCTTCACTGTCGCCGCCATCGCCGCCGCCGAGCTCTACGGCAACACCGAGGGACACTCCTGGGGCAAGCAGACCAACGGAGGCCTCGTCACTCCTGGCGTATTCTCGTTCTCGAACTCCGTGAACAAGATCGAGCCATGGTTCAACTACTCACACCGCAACATGCAGACCTTCGGCCTTTCAGGAATCCTGAACCTCGGATGGCGCGACCAGCTGTTCCTTGAACTCACCGCCAGAAACGACTGGCTTTCATCCCTCACCTACCCGACCTACATGAACGGGCGGAACAACTACACGGTGTTCTATCCTTCGGCCAACCTTTCGTGGGTGTTCACGGACTCGTTCAGGGAAGTGACCCCAGACTGGTTCTCTTTCGGTAAGATCCGCGCCTCCGTCGCCAAAGTCGGCATGGGAACATCAGCCTACGCCACTAGCCGCGGATTCGGAGTGTTCTCACAGGAATCCGTCTACACTCCTGACAGGAGCGGCTCGGTGCTGGCCGCCTATCCTAATCTCGGAACAGCCTATAACGACAACCTCAAGCCTGAAATCCAGCGGGCCATCGAGCTCGGTTTTGACATAAGGCTGTTCGATGAAAGGCTGAACATCGACTTCGCGTGGTACAAGAAGAACAACTTCAACCAGATCCTCTCGGTGGGATCCGTTGCGGAATCAGGAGCCAGCAGCAAGCTCATCAACGCCGGTAACATCCAGAACAAGGGTATCGAGTTGCAGGTGGATGTCACCCCGATCCGCACCCGTGACTGGAGATGGACGCTCGGAGGCAATCTGGCCAGAAACCGAGGCAAGGTTGTCAAACTGGACAGCGAGGTCAAGGAATGGCAGCTGATGGGCGGCTACGACGCTGCTCCAGAGATATGGGCATACGAAAACGGGCCGTTCGGAGTTCTTACTTCTTACCTAAACGGCTCATATATGTCACCGCTCCAGACATGGCAAGGAGAAAAAGGAGATCCTAGAAATGGGAAAATGGTCATCGGGTACTGGCAAAAAGGATCCGAATATTATGGATCTCCAAACCATCTCGCCATTTACACTCCATACACTTTATACGACAGGAACGAGGAAGGGGATCGAGACCGTCACATTCTCGGAAAGGTTGAACCGGACTTCACGTTGAGCCTTAACACCTCCCTGTCCTGGAAGAACCTTGATCTTTACGTGCAGGCCGACGGACGTTTCGGAGGAAACTATTTCTCGAATATGTGGAAATACAGCATCGCGCAAGGATCATTGAAATCAACTCTCGAAGGCAGAGACAAGGAACACGGAGGAATCGCGAGAGTCAACTACAAGGGTGAGACTGTCTATGACGGATTGATGCTTGATGCGGTGTTCGCCGAAGGTGAGAAAGCACCGATGATGAATCCGGACGGAACTTTGGGAGAATTAGTGGATGTAGGGGGAATGACCTACAAAGACGCTGTGGAAAAACTGAAAATATTCCCTTCCACGACTAGTTCTTGGTACACGTTCAATTATGGTTGGGGCATGCCGGCTTTGCCGAACTCGATTCAGGACAACACATGGTTCGCCCTTCGCGAGATCACCATTGGCTACCGCCTTCCTGAGAACCTTTGCAAGAAGTTCGGCGCCAACTACCTGCGCCTCGGATTCACCGCCCGCAACATCTGCTACCTCATCAACAAGCTTACCGACGGGCTGAACCCTGCCTCCATCTCCAGCAACAACCCTCTGACCCCGTTTGACATCGGAGGCGTGCCGTTCTACCGCACCTACGCACTGAATTTGACAGTTAGATTCTAAGAAAGCATCATAGAACATTTAACGCTGACTAGACAATTAAATGAAAGAAAAGATGAAAGCAACAAAATATATTCTCGCGGGGATTGTCCTGCCGATGATGTTCGCCGGCTGCCTGGATGAGTACCAGAAACTCAACACCGACCCGGAGCAGCTGGGAACGACAGACCCCCGCTACGTGTTCACCGGAGCCACGATGAACTTCACCAACCAGAGCCGCTCGCACCTGACCGGGAAGTACGGCGGAGTGATGATCTACATGCAGTACCTTGTCTCCGCCAGCGGCCCGGCAGTTGGTTCGTATGTGGCTATAGATAAGCCGAGCGAGCATCCGCAGCCTTACAGCCCGGCCTACGGCGACTATTACAGCACCTACGGTCTGCGCCTTGACAACCTCATAAACACGGTCATCCCGAAGAAGGATGACGCCGAGCGCTATGCCGACGTGAAGGCCATCTCCCAGATCCTTCTTAACTACGAGCAGTGGAGAATTCTGGACACCTATGGCGCGGCTCCGATCACAGAGGCCTTCCGCGCGCAAAGCGAGGGAATCCGCACCCCTCGCTACGACCTCTACCAGGAGGGCATCGACGGGACACCGATGTACAAGAAGATTGACACCGAGGTCAAGGCCGCGGTCGAGACGCTCAAGGCCTCCAACGAGAACCAGCACTCCCTCGGCGGCAACGACTTCTTCTACGCGGGGGATGTCCAGAAATGGATAAAGTTCGGCAACACGCTGAGGGTGAAGATGGCGCAGCGCCTGGAGAAGGCCGACGCGGCGTTCTACAACAGCGTCGTTGGCGAAGTTCTCTCCTCCGCCGCCAACATCATGGCCAGCAACGAGGAGTCCTGCATCTACCATCACACCAACGAGTACAACAACAACACCGACGACATCCAGGACATCACCAGCCGCTACGTGGCCTCTGCCGCGTTCGTGAACTTCCTGAAGTCCTGCGATGACCCGAGACTTCCGGTTCTGGTGAGGCGCAACGGCTTCGGCCCCGGGAACAACAACACCCTGAACGACGAGTGGTTCGAGACATTCAAGAAGGAGTATCCTGACTACGAGACCCGCTGGCCGCAGTTCACCGGCCGCTACGTCGGAATGTCGGCCAACCCGGACAGCGCGGCCACGACGTTCAACAAGAGTGCCTACCTTACCTTGCCTTACCACAAGGAAGACGGTTCGGAGGCCAACCTGGACATCCGCATGCACTCCCAGATCGAGAGCCGTTTCTACATCAAGAACGGAGGCATCATCGGCAACAACAACATGCCGGCGAGAGCCATCGAGGGGGAGGACTACTACATCAACCAGGAGAAGATGCACACCTTCACTCCGCTGATCACCTACCCTGAGACCTGCCTGATGCTGGCCGAGATCGCCGTCAAGAAAGGCGGCTCCGTGGCCGGAAAAGACGCGAAGGGATGGTTCAGAGAGGGGGTAAAGGCCTCGATGGAGCAGTACCGGGACTGGGCGACGAACATGTTCGTTGTCGCTCAGACAGCGGAGACCGCTCCTAACTATTCCCCGATCACGGATGCGAAGATCAATGAATATCTCGCCCGTCCGGAGTTCTCGGACGTCACGCTGGAGAAGATCATCTCCCAGCAGTGGGTCAACCTGTACATGAATCCGGAGGAGATGTGGGCGACATGGAAGCGCACCGGCCTGCCGGCCTTCAAGGGTAAACCTGAACCGGAAGACGGTGTCGCATATTTTGAGGTTCTGAGTAACGGCGATGCGCTTGTGATCCCGAGGCGCAACTCGCTCGGCACTCCTAACACGCTGAACATCGGCAACTTCAATGCCGCGATCGATGCCCTCAAGCGCGATGCCAAGTACGGCTCCGACAACGACAGGACCGAAGGCCGCATCTGGTGGGACGTTGAGTAAGACTGAATATTACTCCAAGAGAGGGTGGCTGAAGGACTTTGGCCACCCTCTTTCATTTTGACACCGCACCGCTCATGTGAAGACCGGCACTTCGACTGGATCAGTGACCGTGATGTTCCGGTCGCCGAGGCTGTAGAAGAGACTTGTCCATTAGCCGCGCAAGCGTGAAGTGCCAGAGAATCACCCCGACGGAGACGGAGACGTTCAGCGAGTGCTTGGTGCCGAACTGCGGGATTTCCAACGTCATGTCGGAAGCGTCCACAACCGCCTGATCAACACCGTCCACCTCGTTGCCGAAGATCAAAGCATATTTCTTTCCCTCGGCGAATTCCGGCGAGAATTTCTCCAGACTGACAGAATTGGCGGTCTGCTCCACACTGACGATCTCATACCCCACTGAACGCAAATGGCTAACCACATCCAGAGTGCTATCCGAATGCTCCCAAGGCACACTGTCTTCCGCCCCGAGGGCCGACTTGTGGATCTCCGCCGACGGCGGCACCGCGCATATTCCGCAAAGCCAAAGCTTGTCTATCTTGAAAGAATCGCAGGTGCGGAACGCCGACCCCACATTGTGCGCGCTGCGGATGTTGTCCAGCACCACAACCACCCCGATCTGAGGAAGTTCCTTATATTCATCGGGAGACACTCTTCCCATTTCTATGCTCAACAGCTTTCTGTCTTTCACCATATTATGCTTTTATGGTTGCAAATATAGCAAAAATCGTTTTTTAATCTTATCTTTGTCAATCCCGGCACATAAACGACGGGTAACACTAACAACAGAATTTTATGAAACAGGATCTTCAGATTTTTGATCTGATCAGAAATGAAAAGGAAAGGCAGTCTTCCGGACTCGAATTGATTGCATCAGAAAACTACGTGAGCGACTACGTGCTGGAGGCGATGGGGTCCATCTGCACCAACAAGTACGCCGAAGGCTACCCTGGCAAGAGGTACTATGGTGGCTGCCAGATCGTTGACCAGATCGAGCAGCTTGCGATCGACCGCCTCTGCAAGATCTATGACGCTGAATATGCCAACGTTCAGCCACACTCCGGCGCCCAGGCCAACATGGCCGTCATCATGGCGTGCCTCAAACCAGGCGACACTTTCATGGGACTTGACCTCTCACAGGGAGGCCACCTCACCCACGGCTCGCCTGTCAACGCCTCCGGAATTCTCTATCATGCTGTGGCTTACGGTCTCAACGAGGAGACCGGGATGATCGACTACGACAAGATGGAGGCCACTGCCCGCGAGTGCAAGCCGAAACTCATCATCGGAGGCGCTTCGGCATATTCCCGTGAGTGGGACTATGAGAGGATGCGCGCCATCGCCGACGAGGTGGGAGCCCTCCTTTGGATCGATATGGCCCACACAGCCGGCCTCATCGCTGCGGGTCTGCTCAAGAACCCTGTCAAGTACGCCCACATCGTGACATCCACCACCCACAAGACACTTCGCGGACCACGCGGAGGCATCATCCTGATGGGCAAGGACTTCGACAATCCTTGGGGATTGAAGACACCTAAGGGCGAGATCAAGAAGATGAGCGCGATCCTCAACTCAAGCGTGTTCCCTGGAGTTCAGGGCGGACCTCTTGAGCACGTGATCGCCGCCAAGGCTGTCGCTTTCTACGAGGCGATGCAGCCTGAATATGTGGAATATCAGAAGCAGGTTATGGCCAACGCCAAGAAGATGGCCGAGGAGTTCGTTGCAAGAGGCTACAAGGTCGTTTCCGGCGGCACCGACAACCATCTGATGCTGATCGACCTCAGGACCAAGTTCCCTGACGTGACCGGAAGGATGGCCGAGAAGGAGCTGGAGAAGGCCGAGATCACCCTCAACAAGAATATGGTTCCGTTCGACACCCGTTCTCCGTTCAAGACATCCGGAGTCAGGGTCGGCACACCGGCCATCACTTCCAGAGGTTTCGTGGAGAAGGACATGACCGAGATCGTCGAGCTGATCGACACCGTTCTCAGCGCCGTGGCCAAGTACGCCGATGTTGTCAATGGTGTCTCCCAGGAAGGAGCCGAGGAGTACGCCAAGGTTCTTGAGACCGTAAGGCACAAGGTCCACAATATGACCGCCGGCCGTCCGCTCAACAGATATTAATATTCTATTAATATTCAACCCCAGTCACTTCGTGACAGCCCCAAGGGGCAGTGGGGAGCGGTCTCCCCGGACTCCTTGCGTCGCTTCGCTCCGAATCATAGGACGTTTGAATGATACAACCCCAGGCAGTTACAGTTGCGACTTCCTGGGGTTGTCCATATATCAGTCATCAATTACATTGATTATCAAGACATTCACACAAAAGAATGTCCACATTGCAATGTGGTAGCGATAAAGATTCCTGAGTAAATTTGCAATCGAAAAATGACATGTAAAATGAAAATAAGACTTGAACAACCCAAAGACTACCGAGAGGTAGAGAACCTCACCAGAGAGGCATTCTGGAATACTTACAGACCGGGCTGCACAGAGCATTACGTGCTTCACAAGTACCGTGAGAACCCGGACTTCATCCCCGAGCTCGACTTCGTGATGGAGGAGGACGGGAAGATCATCGGGCACGTGATGTACTCCAAGGCCACCATCGTCCGCGAGGACGGCGGCATACTGCCGGCCTGGACGTTCGGGCCGATCAGCATCCTTCCTGAATATAAACGCAAAGGCTACGGGCTCAAACTCCTGACATATTCAATGGAGAAGGCCCGTGAGATGGGCATCGGGGTGCTTTGTATGGAGGGAAAGATAGGTTTCTACAAGCACGCGGGGTTTGTTGTCGCCAGCACTTTGAAGATCCACTACCACGGAGAGCCAAAGGACAGCGAGGTGCCTTATTTCCTCGCCAAGGAGCTCATCCCAGGCTATCTGGACGGAGTCGAGGGCACTTATATGACTCCGAAAGGTTATTATGTCACTGACGAGAATCCTGAGGACTTCGAGGCGTTCGAGGCCACGTTCCCGGCGAAGGAGAAGGATTTCAACGAGGAGCAGCTTCCGCAGTTCTGCCAGAGTTGCGGGATGCCGCTGACAAGGAAAGAGGACTGCGGGACCAACGCTGACGGAAGCGTGAGCTTTGACTACTGCCAGTACTGCTATAAGGACGGCAAGTTCCTCCAGGACTGCACGATGGACGAGATGATAGATCACTGCTCGCGGTTTGTCGATGAGGTGAACAAGCATATTCCTGAGCCAATCACCCGGGAACAGTACAAGGATCAGATGCGGCAGTATTTCCCGCTTCTGAAACGGTGGAGGCGCTTCGACAAGCTCAGCGACCGCAATTAGCATGGTCACTGAGCCTGTCGAAGTGACCAATGGTAAAAGCCGGCATGGCGGATAACCGCCTGGTCTTCATGCAAAAACATACTGTCCTGGTACCTGTTACGGCACCAGGACAGTATGTTTTACGCTCATATTCAAGGCGTTAAGCGCCACGACAGATTCTAGTTGCCCACCGGGCGGATGACGAATCTAAACTCACGCTCGGTGGCCGGGATGAGGTACTGGTCCAGAGGAATTGTCCCCCAGGAATTAATGCCACCCACACCCATCTGCCTGAGGTCGAAGTTGACGTATGTCGTGCCGTTGGCGCGGTCGTTCTCGTGCGCCTTGGCCTTAAGGTTCAGGGAATGGCGGGCCTCGCCGTTCTGGGTGTTGGTCTTGTTGGCACGCTTCGGAGTACCGTTCTCAAGGCAGTCCAGATCCCTCATCGAGAACGGAAGGGCGGAGGCGGAGAACCTCTCGTCAGCGGTGACCTCAAGGCCGGTGCCGTTTGAGTCAAGGAGACGGAAATATCTCAGGCCGGTCTTCGTGCCGGACTCCTGAGTGCGGACATAGCCGTAGTGGTACTGGTCGTTGACACTCTGCACATAACGGCCGACAACGGCGGCGGAGTTCCTGTCGGAGTAGTTCTCCCAAGGGCCCTTGCCGTAGAAATCCACGGTGGTGAAACGGCCCGGCATCGCGAACTTCATTCCGAAACGCATAAGAGCCGGAGCCTTGGCCAGACCGCCGGCTTCCTTCATCGTCTCTGTCGCCTTGATGCTTCCGTCAGGGAATATCTCGTAGAACATCCTCACGGTGGCCGCCCCGCCGGCTATTGGTTCATATTCAGCGGACAAAGCCATAAGGCCGACACCATCGGTCGCCTTGTCAACAACAAGCGAACCGGCTTTCAGTTTATAGACAGGATAACGCCAGGTGTTGTACATCTCGCGGATCGTCATCGCACCCATATCGTTCTCGTTAGGTGCGCGGGCGAACTCCGGAGTCAACGGCTCGGACAGCATCTGGACACCGTTCACGGTGTAACCGGTGAGGAATCCTGTGGCCTTGTCGAACGTAGCGGTCCAGTCGCCGACACGGTCAGCCTGCGTGCCGGCGAAAGCGAAGGAGCCGGAGAACACATAAGCGTCGGCGGTCTCGCTGTGATCCAATGACTTGCCGCTAACTGAAGCGGATCCGGCGACGAAAGCGGCACCTGACTTTTCCCTAAGCATAATCTGGTCATAAGCCACCTCGGTTCCGGCCGGAAGCACACCGTCGGCAGTCTTGAGGACATACGAAACGTTAAGGAATATGTCAGCGTCAGCCTGAGGGATGGTCTTGAAGCCAAGGTCCACAGTCTCGGTCTTCCGCGGGGCGATGTTCAGGTTCTCAACGACTCCCGAGGACACGGCCTCACCGTCAACGGAAATATTCCAGAGCATCCGATACTGGCTCAGATCCTTGAAGAAATATTCATTGTAAACGTTCACGCGGCCCTGGCCTGCAAGTGATGTATGAATATTCCTGTGCTGGTAGCGGACCTCGTAGGCGTGAGGGTGCAGGGTCCTGTCGGCGGCGATGACGCCGTTGCAGTTGAACGAGCCGTCCGAAGGATCATATTCATTGAAATCACCACCGAACGCGAAGATGTGGTCGGTTCCGCCCTCGTTGGACGGCCAGCGGAGCGCCTGGTCAACAAAATCCCAGATGAAGCCGCCCTGATAGTTAGGATACTTGCGGATGAGGTCCCAATATTCCTTGAAATTTCCCATCGAGTTGCCCATCGCGTGGGCATATTCGCACTGTATCAGCGGTCTGTCAGGGTTTCCTTTTGCGAAATCCTCACACCACTTCGGAGAGGCATACATCGGGCAGATGATGTCGTTCTGACTGGCCTTCTCGGCTCTTTCGTACTGAACCGGTCTGGTAGGATCATTCGCTTTGAGCCAGTCGTAGCAGGCGACGAAAGTATCGCCGAATCCGGCCTCGTTGCCAAGGCTCCAGATAATAACCGACGGGTGGTTGAAGTCTCTTCGCATCATCCTCTGGTCACGGATGAGGTGGGCGGCCTTGTAATCCGGTCTCTTCGCCAGAGTCTTGTCGCCGTACCCAATTCCGTGGGACTCGATGTTGCCCTCATCCACCACATAGAGGCCGTACTTGTCGCAGAGGGCGTACCAGCGAGGGTCATTCGGATAATGGCAGGTGCGCACTGCGTTCATATTCAGTTCCTTCATTATGCGGATGTCGTTGATCATGTCCTCCTCGGAGACGACATAGCCCTTGTCGGCGTTCATCTCGTGGCGATTCGCGCCCTTGATGAGGACAGGCTGGCCGTTGACAAGCAGCTGGCCGTTCTTGATCTCGACAGTTCTGAATCCGAAATCGATGGACGTGCTTTCCACAACGTTCTTCCTGTCGGAGGCAGTCACTTTCAAAGTGTAGAGGTTCGGGATCTCAGCGCTCCAGAGATCAGGATTCTGAACCATTCCATTCAGGATGGCCTCCCCTTTTACCGGAGTCGCCTCCCTGTAAGCCACCTGGTTGCCGTTCCTGTCGATGACGGCGACACGGACGTTCCTCACGCCCTTGGTGACCTTCGCGTTGACAGTGAAGTTCCCGTCCATCCCGGCGATGATGTTCACATCCTCGATGCGCTCCCTCTCGCGGGTATAGACATAGACCCCGCGGGCTATTCCGCTGAGCCTCCAGAAGTCCTGGTCCTCAAGATACGAGCCGTCGCACCAGCGGAAGATCTCAAGGGCGATGAGGTTCTCGCCTGCCTTGACGTACTTGGTCAGGTCGAAGCGGGCCTCCAGCTTGCTGTCCTCGCTGTAGCCGACCATCTTTCCGTTGACCCAGACACGGACGTTGGAGGTGGCGGAGCCGATGCAGAGGCAGATCTGTTTCCCGATCCACGACTTGTCAACGTTGAACATGCGGCGATACTGACCGACGTAGTTGTGCTCAGTCGGAGGGTACGGAGGATTGTTCTCGTAGTGCCCCCTCCAGGCGAAGCCGACGTTAAGGTAGATCGGGTCGTTGTACCCGTTCAGCTCCCACATTCCAGGGACCGGGATCGTGCCCCAGTCCGTGTCGTTGTAGTCCACGGCCTCGAAGCCTTTTGTGCGGCCCTCGATGGTCTCGTTCCATTTGAACTTCCAGACTCCGTTCAGAGTCAGGGTCTTCTGCTGGTCGGTGACAAAGGTGGCGGCCATCGGCAGGCGGTTCTCCTCGAACACGTTAGGATCCTGCCAAGGTTCCATCTTGTCGTTCTTGCCCGCAAAAAGCGGGGTCGCGGCTAAGGCTGCCGCCAGAATCAGTAGTGTTTTTTTCATATTCGATAATATAACTATTCACTTTATTATGGTCACTTCATTCTAAGCCGCTATCTGCGCAGCAATGTCACTGTTCCGTCCATTGTGGAGGCGAGAATGTAAGTCACTTCCCCTTCGCTCCAGACCTCCATCGGATTCACAAGCGCGATGGAGATCTTGCGGGCCCAAAGCCTGCTGCCGTCCTCAGCGCCAAAGCCAATTATGTTGCCCTTGTCTGTCGGCATAATCACCTCATTTCCAATGCGGACGATCGAAGTCGGCGAAATCTCGTACCCAGCCCCAGTCTCAGCGCACCAATCCACCTCAAGGCTCGCCGCATCCACGGAAGTAATTGTGTGCCACATAGATTTGCAATAGACCTTCTTCCCGTCCGGCGAGACACCTACCGCCTCACGAGCAGACTTCTCATAATGCCGGAGTTCCTTTCCGGTCGCCGCGTCAAGCGCATAAAGCCTCCTGTCCGGAACAGCTATGAATATCTTCCCTGATGCCTTGACTGGCCACACGGCCGCCGGGGAGTACATCCTCGAAGGCTTCTCGCATTTCCACTCCCATTGGAGCGCACCAGTCTGAGGATCAAGCGAATAAAGTCTGTTTCCCCAAGTGCCGAACACAACCTGATCCCGATCGACATAGGCGCGGCACTCAACGAATCCCTGCACGTCTGAATATGTCCACACAGCCTTTCCGGTCTTCAAGTCAAGGGCCCTGAAGCAACCGTCCGAAGCGCCGACATAGACCCTGTCATTGAATATCACAGGACTGCCCAGCACGGATTTCCTTGCGGCATATTTCCAGATCGTCCTTCCGTTTTTGGCGTTCAGCGCATAGATGTTGCCGTCGGTGCAGCCGAAGACAAGGTATTTTCCCTGCACGGCCGGAGTCGAGAATATCTTGCCCGGAAACTTCTTCGTCCATAGTCGCTTGCCGTCCTTGACGCTTATGCAGCGCACATTGCCGGAAGCGGTGGTGTACCAGGCGCGGTTTCCATTTCTTGCGAAGCCAGCGACTATATTGCTGTCATCCTTCAGCTTCCAGACCTCCTTGACAGGGCTGTCGCCATTGACATCGTAGCGCATCCACGGGTATGATGCCGGCAGGCCGTCGGCATCGTATGTCACGGTGTCCTTCACCTCTGTCAGTTTCCTCGTGTACCAAGGCTCCATCTGCACAGTCGTGGATCCATAAAGTCTTCTTTCAGAGACGGTCACACTGTCGTTCTGGATTGTGAACACATTGTAGCCCGGCTGCCTTCCGGCCGTCAGAGTCGAGCGGTCAAGAACGCCCGGCAGACCGTCATAATCCAGCGCCACATTCCTGTGCCAGTGTCCTCCAATCTCGAACCGAGTGCCGATCCTCTTGAGCTCACGCGTCACATCAAAATAGTTGAGCACCGATGTGTCCTGCGGGTAATGGTTTATGAATATCGTCTTCTTTCCCGGCTTGAGGCCTTTGAGCCATTCCATACTCTCCTGAGGAATCAGCGCGGGAGCCATCCTCATATCCGGCCCGCAGTTGCAGCCGATGAACCGCCAACCCTTGCACTCAAACTCGTAGTTTTCGTACCCGAACACCTTCAGGAAAGTGTTGCATCCACTCTCCGACCATTTGGCGTCATGGTTTCCAGCCACGACATAGTACTTGTACCTGAGCGAGTCCAACATCTGCTTCACCGCCGCGATCTCCTCGTCAGTCCCGAAGTCAGTCAAATCACCGCCTATCAGGACGAAATCCAACCCGTCCAATGTGTTGACATCCTTGACACAACGGCTGAGGTCCTTTACGGAACCGCTTCCAGCCGAATAATGCAGATCAGTCAGGAACGCGAACTTGACCGGTGACTCCTGCGCCACAGCCACCACCGCGGACACCCACACGGCAGCCATCAATGACATTATCTTTCTCATATTCATTTTATCATCATTAATTTCAATTTCTGTTCTCGGTCGCTGAGCCAACTGTTGCCAAACATCCAGCCATCGAGCTTATAGTCACCGCATTTGCAGTCGCTGAGCCTGTCGAAGCGTCCTTCACCGACATCCTTCCACAATTGTCACTTCGACAAGCTCAGTGACCGTGTATATCGCTTTGGCGGACTCTATAACCGAACCAGCCAGCCACGTTTTTCAACACGCCAGCCTACAAATTTACTTAATTATAAGGAATATTCAACCAGCCCGTCATCATATTCCAAAGTTTTTCCAACCGTTTTAGGGCAGAAATATTTGCGGATAACAGAAAAAGCGTTATCTTTGCATTCCCAATCAACGGTGCTTTGGCCGAGCGGTTAGGCACAGGTCTGCAAAACCTGCTACAGCGGTTCGATTCCGCTAGGCACCTCTGGAAAAGCCTTTGACGAATTATTGTCAGAGGCTTTTTGATATACATACGAGTTGACCACAAATATAGCCAATCGATAATTGTCAGCATATCCAGTCAATAACACATTGCATATAATTATCTTAATATTAGTGCGATACGCCAAAAGATAGTCAATTCCCAAATTTGCCCGTCTTCCTTTAAAAGCAGGAATATGACGGAAAAACGCTCGTAAAGAAATCATTGCCCTTCTAAAAGCGCGATTTACACAAAGTAACGCCTGTGAAATAGTTCGTTTAACAGACAATGCAGGCTCCACAGACTATTCCACAATATGCCCATAGCACTCAGGTGTGCGAACATATTCACACCTGGAAGAGCAATTCACTGGCTATCAAGCCTATGGTGTTCCAGGTGCGTCTGGTTTCTCGCACTTGGAAGTCCGGAACACCAATAGAACACTCTGTACGGGGGGAGCCGACTCTTAGGTGTGCGAATATGCTCGCACCTAAAACTCTAACTTATTAGCTATCAGAAGAGTAATGTTTCAGGTGCGCATAGTTTTTCACACCTGGAAGAGCGGCCTCCTATTGTTTTACAGGACAGAAAATGTACGAGAGAATACCTTTGTATGCACCGAATATACTGAGGCGCGACATTGGTACAGAAAGCACACTTCTGGTGTACCTCTCTTAACTAAGAAGCAATTGTTCCCCCCCTCGCACAAGAGAATATTTTACGTTTGCTGAAGGATCGGCAAGTTGGATATGGCGATGACTTTGACTTCTACAAGAACAAGATGAGAAGGCTAAGAAAGAGTTCCAAGAAATCAACGCGGAATATTTTAAGGCAATCTATTTCAGTCTCGCGCCGCTTCTTTGCGTACCGATGTACCAGCAAATAAGGCCTTTGGAGGCGATTTATGGCAGAGGAACTCTCAAGCGCAGCTCATTCTGGGAGGACGAATCTTTGGCTAACTTCTGGGGAGAAGATCGCTTTAAGCACCCAAGTTGTGTCACTGACAGTATCCTCAAGACAGAGAAACGGGAGGCGGGGAACGGTGATTCGGTCATAACGGTCTATGCCTATGGTTACCGTAGAATGCAACGACTTACATATGTCAGCGTATGGGGTGGCGATGGAAGATCACATCAAGTGCCCGTTTATCGGGATGAATACATAAGCGTCACAGGACAAGGAAGCATCCGCATACGAGAGGATATTGATTTTGAGGATAGCGCGATCAGCCAGCGCGAACGTTTGGATCATATCAACACAGTACTGGACAGCGCGAACCTGAACATCTACAGAAGACACATAGCGCCTAAAATGTAATGTACTTTAAGCAGAGTACCAACCGAAGGCCAAGCAGCGTTTTGGCAGCGTGGCAGATAACTAGCTGATAATCAAAAGAAAACACAAACTCCTGGTACAGGATTCGGCACCAGGAGTTTATTTAATCAGTTGATTGTCAAAGGCGTAAATGCCACGTCATTCAGCGGTACCTGATGACATCATCGCTACTCCACGTAGAGAAGGAGTCCCTTGAGGTACTCGCCTTCCGGGTGGTAGATGTTGACGGCGTGGTCAGCGGGCTGGTTCAGACGATCGAGGATACGGACGCTGCGGCCGGTCTGGGCGGCGGCGGAGAACACGGCGAGGGCAAAGGCCTCCTTGTCAACGACTTGCGAGCAGCTGAACGTGAAGACCAAGCCTCCTGGAGCGACCTTGGAGATCGCGGCGGCGTTCAGACGCTGATAGGCACGGAGGGCGTTGTTCAGGGCACCTCTATGCTTGGCGAATGCCGGAGGATCCACGATCATCAGATCGTACTTGTCCTCTGGGACGTTGCGCAGGAACTCGATGGCATCGGCGCAATAGCCTGTGTGTCGGGATGGCTCGAAACCGTTCAGGAACATATTCCTTTCTACCATATCGATGGCCTTGCGGGAGCTGTCCACGGAATCAACGTGAACTGCGCCGGCGCCGAGGGCATAGACGGAGAAGCCTCCGGTGTAGCAGAAGAGGTTCAGGACGTTGCGGCCTCGGGAATATTTCCCGACAAGGGCCCGGTTCTCCCTTTGGTCGAGGAAGAAGCCGGTCTTCTGGCCTTCGGTCCAGTTGACAAAGAATTTATGGCCGTTCTCAAGGACGATCTGCTCGTCATCGGAGAAGCTCTCGGAGCGGTAAAGGTAGCCGTCAACAAGGTCGAGGCCGGCCTTGAACGGGGCGGTGCCGGAACTTTTGTCATAGACTGCCTTCAAGGACGGGCCATAGACGGATTTCAGGGCCTCGCAGATCGCGCCTTTCGCACGGAACATTCCTACGGAGTGGGCCTGCATAACGCAGACGCCATCGTAATAGTCTATGATCAGGCCGGGGAGACCGTCGCCTTCGCCGTGGATAAGGCGGTAGCAGTTGGTGAGAGCGGGTTCTCTGACAAGGCCAGTCGCTTCGACAGGCCCAGCGACCGGAGAGACAGGCTCAGCGACCGGAGAAACTGGCTCGGCGGCCGAAGAAACTGGCTCGGCGACCGGAGAAACTGGCTCGGCGACCGGAGAAACTGGCTCGGCGGCCGGAGAAACTGGCTCGGCGGCCGAAGAAACTGGCTCGGCGGCCGAAGAAACCGGGCAGGCCAGTCCAACGGCGACGCGGACACGGAGCGCCCGGGCGATCATATTCTTCCAAAAGTCTGGCGAAAGGACATCCTCGCCGGCGAAACTCAGCACACGGACGGCGATAGATCCTATCTGATAGTGCCCGTAAGCCAGAAAATCCCCGCCCTGAGAGAACACACCGACGATGTCACCTTCAGCCGGCTCGCCGACAATCTGGGCGATGGCACCAGAGAATACCCACGGATGGAATCTCAAAAGAGAGTCCTCTCTACCTTTCTTTAATATTATCTTTGTCATTTTCAGTGTGTTTTGGAGGGTTTGGAAGCATCTGCTCCGGAGTCAACGGATTCTTCTCCGAGGCCAATAGCTTGTAGTACATCTCACGGCATATCCAAGCGTCTGTCGCGGCATAGGCCTGCTGCGAATCCGAGAGGACATCCGCCTCCCAGTTGGAAAGCTGCTGGGTCTTGGAAATCCGCACCCTAAGGATTATCGCGGCCATTTTCTTGACACTCTTGTCCTTGATGCCATATTCCCAGACCATCTTCTGGAGATCGACGAAGGATTTCGGCTCGAAATCGTGATGCTTCTTCAATCCGCGGACATCATCAGTGACCGCTGCTCCCACCTTGATTATTTCTTTGTTACCCAGTATCTTGCGAAGGGACTTAGGGATTCCGCCCATAAGCTTCACCCTGAACAGGAAAGCCCTCTCCTTGCCGGAAAGCTGCAACAGAGAGACCCCGTAGTGCGGCTGGTTCGCCGAGAAACAAGGCCGGGACTCCGTGTCGAAACCGATAACCTTCTGCCGCCTCAGATAACTGATGGCCTTGAGAAACTCAAAGCCTTGGTTGTCAATGACCTTAATCTTACCTGGAAAGCTCGAAGGCTCCAGCTGTTCCATTTCCTCCGGACTAATGCTGATTTTGTACGTCATAGGAATAATAAGTGTTTGGAGCAAGAACCCCGACCGTGTCTGGGTACGAAGCCGGGACAAGACTGTCAATGAACGGAAGGACGGACACCTTGGAATCCAAGGAATCACGCACCGCCATATAAAGCCTTGCGACAGGGTATGCAATGTTGTGCGTGAAAGCGTCCCTTTCCCTCATCTTTCGGAAGCAAGCCTCAGTGAATGAAAACGTTGTGTCAGACGAACATATTACCGGGACATCGCAGCCTATCCTTTCGAAGAGATCGCTGACATCGCTCCCGCCATATTCAGAAAGAATCGGGTTGCAGATGATGAGGATCTTGCAGCGGGAAGGAATTTTGAGAGCGGCGAGCGCGCCGTTTACCGTCAACTCCCGCAAGACAGTCTGTCCGTCTTTCGTGGCAGGCCGGTTCATATAGGCGGTGTCGGCGAAATTCAGGATAGAGACGATTGTCTCCCCCGCAAAGTCCGGCAAGCCGTCGCTGATTTTCCGCGCGTCAATATTGTCAAAATCGTCACAGATCATCATCCTTTCGCTGAGACGAAGGCACCCCGACGGATCGCCGACCAGAACTATCGTCCCCGAGGATTTGCCGTTGCTTTCAGCCAATGCCCGCAGTTCCGGAAGGGAATCCGTCAGGAGGGAATTGACGTAGGCTATTGTTCTATAGCCATTTTCAACCCGCCTTGAACAGCTGGAAGCCGCAATGACGGATAGAGCCAACAATATTACCGCAAAAAATCTCTTCACTGTTATCAAATACCTTCCAGACGGCATAGCCGCCCGGACCACTCTTAAATTCGTACAATTCCGAACCGTTGCCTTGATTCGTCCGCCTAAAGATTTCTCACCTTTAAAACATTTCAGACAAATTAAAACTGATTCAGACTGCAAAGGTAAAAAAATCTTCACTATCTTTGAAGATAGTAAGCCTTAAAAAATAAGTTGATAAAGATTTGGCAGTATTTTCGAGGATATAGTTCTTTTGGAAGAAGGAGTGTGCCGGTGGCACATAACTGATGAGAAAAGAAATATAGACCGAAAAGACAATCAAAGATTATCAAGTAATCTTTTAAGGATTACTTAGTTGTGTATAAAACTCCTTGACAAGATGGTTAAAGTCTCAAAAAAATCGAGCTTGATGCCGGCTTCCGCTATCAGAAAGCTTGTGCCGTTCGCCGACGCGGCCCAAAACGACGGCATCAAAGTCTATCACCTCAATGTCGGCGCACCTGACATCAAATCCCCCGAATGTGCCCTTGAGGCGGTGCGCAAAAACACTCTCGACCACGTTTCCTACACCAATTCGGCGGGCCTGCCGGAACTGCGCAAGGGACTGGCGGAGAAATACTACCGAAGCATCGGCATCGAGGTCTCCGTCCCCGAGATCATCATCACAGTGGCCGGAAGCGAGGCGGTCAACCTCGCGCTTCAGATAGCCTGCGACGAAGGCGACGAGCTCATCGTGATCGAACCTTTCTACACGAACTACAACACGTTCTGTTTTGAAAGCGGGATCATTCTCAAAGCGGTCCACACCGACATCGAAAACGGCTTCAAGGTCCCTCCGATCGAAGAGTTCGAGAAACTCGTGACACCACGCACGAAAGCCATCCTCATCAGCAACCCCGGCAACCCGACCGGAACATTGTACTCGAAAGAGGATATGCTCGCGCTCGGAGAAGTAGCCAGAAAGCACAACCTTTTCCTGATTTCAGACGAGGTATATCGCGAGTTCAGCTACACCGACGAACCTCGTTTCTCGGCGATGAATATACCCGGTCTCGCCGACAATGTCATTCTTGTCGATTCAGTCTCAAAGCGTTACAACCTCTGCGGCTGCCGCGTCGGCTGCATCGTCTCCCACAACAAGGAGGTGATGGAAGCGGCGATGAAATATGCCCAGTCCCGCCTCTGCCCGCCGGTTTACGGCCAGCTCGCCTCGATCGGAGCGCTCGACACCCCGCAATCCTATTTCACGGAAGTGAGGAATGAATATGTCGCCAGACGTGACTATGCGATCTCCAGGCTCAATGCGATGGAGGGGGTATATTCCCCTACCCCGATGGGTGCGTTCTACACAATCGCCCGCATTCCGGTGGACGATGCCGAGAAGTTTGCGAAATGGATGCTGACGGATTTCAGACTTGACGGCCAGACCACGATGGTGACTCCGGCGAAGTCCTTCTACAAGACTCCTGGATTCGGAGCCGACCAGATCAGGTTGGCCTACGTCCTTGGAGTTCCGGAACTTGAAAAAGCGTTCGACGCACTGGAGGTCGGGCTAAAGGAATATCCCGGGAGAACTGTCTGACAAAAACAGTTCAGCCAAGTAATCCAAAGGTTTTATGAAAGCGATCATCGCCATAGATTCTTTCAAGGGATGCCTGACCTCGGCCGAGGCCGGGAAGGCGGCTCTTAAAGCATTCGCCGATGGAGAGGCCGAAGTCATTCCGGTTTCTGATGGCGGTGAAGGATTTTCGACAATTCTGACGGAGAGTCTGGGCGGATCATTCAGGACGGTTTCCTGCCACGATCCGCTCGGGCGTTCCATCAAAGCGAGATACGGAATCATCGGAAGGACCGCTATCATCGAAACCGCCGCGGCCAGCGGACTTGGCCTCCTTCGCAAGGATGAGCTCAATCCCCTTCTGGCCACCTCCTACGGCACAGGCGAATTGATCTCGGACGCTCTTGAATATGACTGTGAGGAGATTTGGCTGGGTCTTGGCGGCAGCGCCACCTGCGACGGCGGGACCGGAACGCTGCAAGCGTTGGGCTACAGATTTCTGCCGGACGATAGCGGCTCATTCGTTTCCGGGGATATCCAGCGAGCCGCTCCAAGAGAAGAGTCCGTTTCAAGGAATATCCCCAATGTCATTCTCAAAGACATTCACGGGATAGACATCCCGGAACGAAACAAGTTGTTGGATTCCTGCAAGATAACCGGATTCTACGATGTCTCCGCACCATTCTGTGGTACGGGTGGGGCGGCAAGGATGTTCGCGCCGCAGAAAGGAGCGGATCCCGAAATGGTCGAATCGTTGGATGTCTGGCTCACAATGCTTTGCGAAGTCTATTCAAAATATTCAGGAAAAGATGTCTTGAATATTCCGGGAGCGGGGGCAGCCGGAGGAATCGGAGGGGCGCTTGGCGGAGCGCTCGGAGCGTCAATGGTTCAAGGGATTCAAAAGGTTCTGGACATTTCAGGTTTGGACAGCAAGCTGGAGTCCTGCGACATTGTCATCACCGGCGAAGGTCGGGCGGACGCACAGACCCTCCGTGGCAAAGTACCAGTCGGGGTTCTTGAATATGTCAGAGCGCATACTGTTCCGGTTCATCGTCCCAAGGTCATCCTGATCGCCGGCCAAGTCTCTGACCGACAGCAGATTCTCAATGCCGGATTCGATGCCGTGCTCCAAATCACACCGGAAGGGATGCCTCTCTCCGAGGCCCTTGATCCAGTCACGGCCTCAGCCAACATCACGCAATCAATGCAGTCCTATCTCCAGCAAAGATGCTCGGGTGAAAAGTAAAGTATTTCTCACCCCACAATCCATTCAAGACTACTTTCGGGTGAAAAACCGGTCACTATTCACCCGATATTCCTAAAACCTCATAGATCTTAGGAATGAGGAACGAGAGAATATATTCATACTCCATAAAGTGAGTGCCGTCGTAGATGGTCCAGGTGCCGTCGCCGAAGTATTTTTTCCAGGTGCGGATGGAGACAACGCCGCTGCGCCGGTAATGGTCACGGGTGCCGAAAAAGGCATAGAAATAGTCCTTGCCACCGTTGCGTGGGGTGTTTTGCAAAGCGTCGCCGAGAACCCGCCTCCACTTTTTCAAAGGCTTATAGGTGAAATGCAGTTTCTGGCGGTCACCCGGTTTTGGCCTGTAAATCCTGTCGAACAGAGCCGTGACGCCAGGAATCAAAGTCAGCCAGGCCAAGGCAATGAAATATCGCGGAGCGTTCAGTGACGGGGAAACGAAAAGATGCGGATAACCCCTCAGCGCGATGGCGTGCGTGGCACCCATACTCTCCCCTATCACAAGATCCGGCCGGACCTCCTCCGCCCAAGCGGCCAGCTGGCCTTGAGCGATTCCCGGATCAAAATCGTAAGTCCTGATGATGACCTCGAAATCAGGTCCCAGATTATCCTTCAAAATGGACGGGATGCGGCTGTCACCGCCCCCGCCCATTCCGTGGACATAAAGTATAACGTATTTTCGCATCCGCTATTTTTTGGCGACCAAGTCGCTCATCGCCAGATTGATAAGTATGTACCCCAGGAAACTGGTCAGGAATATGAACGACCAGTGGGAACGTTCGACAAGCGCGATGATGACCGCCAGTCCAACGATGACCAGAAAGGCGATCCGCTTCGCCACCTCCAGTTTAGAGGCTTTCTTTCCGCCACCGAACTTCATCGAGAACATCGGGATCTCGCAGATCAGAAGGTAGCACAGAATAAGTGTCAGAACCGGAATGAAAACCGGTCCCTGGCACCAATGCGCCAGAAAGCAGTCCGGCCGAACGGTCACAAGGGTCGCAAGTGATCCGCAGATCATCGCCGCCGCCGGGGTAGGCAGCCCGATGAAGCTGTCGTGCTGACGCTCGTCAAGGTTGAACTTCGCAAGTCTCAATGCCGAGAATGCGGCGAGGACAAGCGGTAAATATTTCAGGATCAGGATGTCCGTCCCGCTGATCTGGTAAAGCATAACGGCAGGGAGCACTCCGAAACTCACATCATCCGCCAGCGAATCCAACTCCTTTCCTATTTCTGAATATGCCTTCAGAAGCCTTGCGGCCAGTCCGTCGCAGAAATCAAAGACAGCGGCAAGGATCATCAGTTCGAATCCGAGTTCCAGCCTGCCGTTCAAAGAAGCGATTACCCCCAGAACTCCACAGAGGAGATTCATAGAGGTAATCGTGTTGGGAATATGTTTTACGATAATGTTGTTCATTTACTTTATTCCAAGTTTCTTCTTCAGATCCTTAGAGAGGGCATCCTTGTGGACGAGAACATCCATCGACTTCGCGCGGACGAATGAATCGGAGCAGTACCAGATTCCGCCGTACTTGCTTGCGGTTCCCCAAGAGTTCTTGACCATGAAATAGTTGGTACCGTTCTGATCCTTGGCCACACCGAAGATCTGCATTCCGTGGTCATCAGTGGTGGTCTTGTTTTCAAAGCCTTCCTGACGGGACTCCTGGGTCACGGAAGCCTCCTTTGGCAACTCGGCGACAACTTCCTTCTTCTCGCCGGCCTTGCCGATCCAACGCTCCTGATCAGAGCCCGTGGTCGCCTTAACATCATCGAGAAGCACACCGATTCCATTTCTGGTGAAGCCCTTCTCACTCACGTCTGATCCCCAAGCGAGGGTATAACCCTTGTCGATAGCGTTGTAGATCACCTCCATGAACTCGTCCAGAGGAATGTTGTAGGCGGAGTCCCACCTCCAGTTGTCGGCGATCTCAATGATGAACGAAGTGTAGAACGGGTGGTGGGTGAACGAAGTGAGGGTCACATAGTCAGACGGAACGATTCCCATCTCGTCCCTGTAGGAGGCTGGGGTATAGTTCTTGCCGTTATATTCAAATGTCTCTGGGGTCTCGCCGAGGAAACTGTCCACGATGGCGTCAAAGCCTTTCTTCCAGTTCGTGGAAAGGGTTCTGTTAGGATTCTTGGCGATGGCCTCCACATAAGCCTTCGTGGTGGCGTCGAGTTCTCCGTGAATCGGGAGAGGCTGGAGTCCAGGCATCGCGTCCTGAGGCACAAGGCCGTAGTCCTCAATGACATGTAGAACATCATCGGCCTCTGAACCGGCGGCGAAGTTTATGTGGCCGTCCGTGCGGACATATTTCACAGCCCTGTCCTTGTAGGAATGCGAGACAACGAACATCTCCGAGAAATCCGGGTAGAGTGTCGTGTCCTTGATGTTCTTGATTCTTATGGCCTCTGACTCAAGGAATCCGAGTGCCGAAAAGCACCAGCAGGTACTGGAACGGTACTGGTTCTTGACAGATGTGATAGGGTTCTCCTTCACAACGGTGAACTGGTACTCGGCCTCAGGCTGAGCCGGCTTTGGCTGCGCGTTTGCAGAAATAGAGACAAGCGCCACCGCCGCGGCAATGATGATTTTCTTCATATTCGATAATTTTAATAGTTCTCAGCCTTGATTTGGAAATAACTTCTCGGGTGCTTGCAGACAGGGCAGACCTCCGGTGCCTTCTTGCCGATCACGATGTGGCCGCAGTTAGAGCACTCCCAGATCATGTCCTCGTCCTTGGAGAACACCACCGCGTCCTGCACATTCTTCAGCAGCTTCCTGTAGCGCTCCTCGTGGGTCTTCTCGATCGCCCCGACCTTCTCGAACAGGAACGCGATCTCGTCAAACCCTTCCTCCTTCGCGGTCTTGGCGAATCCGGCGTACATGTCGGTCCACTCGTAGTTCTCCCCTGCCGCGGCGTCCGCAAGGTTCTCCTCCGTAGAAGGCACCCCGCCGTTGTGCAGAAGCTTGAACCAGATCTTGGCGTGCTCCTTCTCGTTCTTCGCCGTATCCTCGAACAGCTTGCCTATCTGCACATAGCCATCCTTGGCGGCCTTCGACGCATAATACAAATACTTTGTGTGAGCCTGGCTCTCCCCCGCGAACGCCGTCCGCAGGTTCTCCTCGGTTTTCGATCCTTTAAGTTCCATATTCTATGAATATTAAATATTACCTTTTGTGTTCCTTTCCGTGCCTTTGCCGCCCCGAGTCCATCATCCATCCCCAAGTGAGCCTCCGGCAGATACTTCCTTCCGCCTTTCGTCAACATCATTCATTCCCCCCGAGCCACAAGACACCGGCCTTGCAAATGTAATAAAATTACCTTGATAAAGAAAGCCCCCCACGACTATTGGTCCCTATTGGTCACGCGAACCGTTTACGGGTCCCCTCCGGAGGAGCAAAAACAGGCAATATCGCTCCCATCGATGGCAAATTAACGTATGACGGCAGCATAATACGACAGAAATGCCACCGTGACCTACAGAGGAACGCTCCCGGGCAGCACTTCAAGCCGATTTCGCTCCCGTAGAGGGCAACGAGGTGCCCCCCGGCGACACTTTCTGGCAAAAACGTTGCCCAGGAACACGCCCCATCGTATCCAATAATGACAAAGAATGCAGTTCCCGCAAGGTATATTGGTTTTACGAAGAGATATTCATAAATTTGTCGGAAGGGAAAAAGATAGTATTCACACTTGCGTTGTTTGCGGTTATGGGCTATCCTATAAATCAATAAAATCGGGCAAAGACTATATTGGCTATATTCACAGCCATCATTTTTGACAGAATATGAGCATAACAAGATTCAAGGAGGCGCAGGAGCGCTTCGGGGAGTATGAGACGGCGCTGGAGGAGATCCGGCAGGGACGGAAGAGATCTCACTGGATCTGGTATATATTCCCGCAACTCAAGGGGTTGGGAAGAAGTTACAACTCTGAATATTATGGGATCGCATCGTTGGAGGAGGCTAAGGAATATCTTGGAGATGCGGTGCTGAGGGGACGGCTGCTGGAGATTTCAAAGGCGCTGATGGAGCACAAGGAAGAGGATATTCATAGCATTATGGGAGGAATTGACGCACAGAAGCTGCGCTCCTCGATGACGCTGTTTGAATCCGCCGCTGGCGATGACGATGGATGTAAGGTCTTTGGAGAGATTCTTGACACCTTCTTTGACGGCAAAAGGGACGGGCGCACCCTCGGGATGCTCAAGGCGCAAGAAAAATAAAGAGCGGAAACCGACATTTGGATTTCCGTAAGAAAAACGTTAAGTTTGAAACGAGGAAACACGTAAAAGACAGATGCAGAACCTTGATTCCATAGACCTCAGCGCGACTCAGCGGCGGGCGGTAATGAAACTTGCGGTTGAGTTGGTGAAAGCGGACGACCGGATCCACTCGAAAGAGGTCGCGGTGCTGGACAAATTGCAGTCCGGACTTGGGCTTGATCAGGAGGAGCTGGATCTTACACACTACCTGTCTTTGGAGAGTGCAGTGGATTGTCTCAAGAATCTTGAGGAAGAGCCGACAAGGCGCATCATCAACCTTTTCAACGAGATAATGTGCTCGGACAACGACATCGACTTCGAGGAGAATCTTCTGTTGTCCTCAATCTCAATGTCTTGCGACAGCGGATCCAGAGACTGGTGCAGGATTCTGTCCGCGGACGCAGCCGAATCCGAAGCGCCTGAAAAGCAAATCGTCTTTCTTGAAGGCCAAACTTCGGAAGCGGCGCATCTGGTTCTCGATGACAAATACGACAACTTACTCATTTCAAAGGCATTCGGCGACATCGGAATCGAGTTTTTCTACCTTCCGGACATTATTCGAGAGTTCGGGCAACATCTTGAGGACGATGACAAATTCGGGCTTCTCCAGCGTTCGATGGAATACCTCGTGCCGGCCGGAGACAAAATCAAACTGAACAATCTGAAGGAATCACTGGCGACCCTCGACACCAGAACCTTCTACCACCTCATCCTTTCAAGGTTCAACATTGATCCTGAGCGGATTCCGTACCAAGCGTTCCTGCTCGTCAAAATCAGGGACAGCCATATTCTTGACGACAGCGACACGATGCGCCGCACGGTGGATTTCCTCTGCATAGACATCTCATCCGAGGTCAAAAAACGAATCCTGGCATTCGTCTCCCGCTTCGACGAGCGCCGCGACCTCCTCTCCTACAAAGGCTACTACAAGTTCCTGTACGACTATCTCAGTTCAGAGGCGAAAATCACCAACCCCATCAGCATCAACTCAAAAGGCGACTTCATCCTCGGCTCGGGCGAGATCATCAGGTTCAAATCCGCCCCCCAGGCGAAAACCCTCTACGTGCTTCTTCTGAGCCGCGGCCACAAAGGAATCTCCCAAACCGACTTCAACAAAGCCGTCTCATTTCTCAAAGCACTGGACATCAATGAATATCTCACCTCATCCGGCGATTTCGACTTTCCGCGTTTCAATGAATATCTCGCCGGCAAGGCTGATGAATATGCCCGGATCATCCTCGACACGATCACAATCTACCGCACGCTTTCGACCAAGGACTGCCAGAAGAAGAATTTCCTTGAATATATCCAGAGCATCCTCCAGCACCGCAGTTCGCTGAAGACCTACATCAACTCCGGTTTCGCTTCCGCCAGGAAACTCGCTAATCCGGAGCACTTTACGGTCCGTTTCGACACCGCTTCCCAAACCTACTCAGTGTCGGCCAGTCCATCGCTTTTCACCTCAACCTTAGGTTCCACAAGCACCAAGCCTCTTACCGAGACTACTTTCTGGCACTCTCTTAAGTAACCGTTGGACGCATCATACTGAATTTCAATCTATTACAGATTACTGCCAGCCAATACGAGAGGGCAGGATTACACAACAATATGGTCATCAAGGAGTTACAGTTCAGCCACATTTTAAACCAATCACGGGATATTGATTTCAGGAGACAATACAGCGACATTGTTGTCAAGTAGTGTGTTTATTTTCCAAACGGTTGGATTCCTGGCGGAAGAGTCTGGAATGAGCGTTATCTTAGCGGACTCCAAGTAAGAGTTATAGGATTATGGCTAAGGAAAACAACGGTAAGGTTACGGGATATTTCCAGAACTGTGAGACGCAAAATAGCACAAAGACAATAAGTTATCTGTGCGGAGACTCAGTGGAAGTTATCGAGAAAAAAGGACGGAACGTCATTCCGGAGGCAGAGAAGGAACCACTTTGGAAGGCCTATCTGGAGAAGTTCAAGGATCCAATCATCATCATATTGCTTGTGGCGCTGGGACTGTCGCTTGGAGTGTCCGGATATGAGATGGCATATTCAGGTAGGGATGCCTCGTGCCTGATCGAGCCACTGGGGGTGCTGGTGGCGATACTTCTGGCGACAGGGATCGGGTTCATATTCGAGGTCAAGGCGGAGAAAGAGTTCAAGATTCTGAACAAAGCCAAGGACGAAAGACCGGTCAAGGTGCTGCGACTGAAAAACAGGAACGACATACGTCCGCAGACCTATGAGATTCCGAAAAGTGATGTCTGTGTCGGAGATGTGGTGGTGCTGGAGAACGGGGACGAGGTCCCGGCGGACGGCAATCTGATCAGCGACCGGAATCTGATCATAGACGAGTCGAACTTCACGGGCGAGCCGTTCACGAAAAAGAGGGCCGAATCCGATGGCACAAAGGAAGAAAGCACCTATCCAGAGAACTTTCTGCTTCGGGGCACAACCGTGATCGAGGGCAGCGCGACCTATAGAGTCACAGCTGTCGGCACGGAAACCGAGGAAGGGAAAGGTGCGAGAATATTACAGGAAGAGCCTGAGGTGGAGACTCCTCTGAACGCCCAGTTGAACCAGCTCGCCAAGTGGATAACATACGCCAGCTACATCATCGCTGCACTTATCGTGATCGGACGGATGAGCATATTCTTCCTCACGAATGATGTGGGGACATATTCATTCATCGAGGTTTTCCGGGTGGCGCTCAACTCGCTTATGATCGCCGTGACGCTTATTGTCGTGGCGGTGCCGGAAGGGCTGCCGATGAGCGTGACGATCAGCCTTGCGCTGAGCATGCGCAAGATGCTGAAAGAGAAGAATCTGGTGCGGAAACTTCACGCCTGCGAGACCCTCGGGGCGACAACCGTCATCTGCACGGACAAGACCGGAACGCTGACAGAGAACAGGATGAGCGTGGTGGAATCCGAGTTCTGGGGCGTCGATGAAAGTCTTGTCGCCGACAGCATCGCAGTGAACTCCACAGCGGCGCTGAACGTTTCGGAGGGCGGTGAGCCACGCGCTATCGGCAACCCGACGGAAGGAGCGCTGCTGCTCTGGCTTCGCGGTAAGGGAATAGACTATTCCGAGCGCCGGAACGCCTACAAAATCCTGAACCAGGAGGCGTTCTCCACGGAAAGGAAGAGGATGAGCACCGAAGCGCTTGACCCGGTTTCCGGCAATGAATATCTTTTTGTGAAAGGCGCGCCGGAGCTTCTGCTGGAGACTGCCGATGACATCGAGGGCGGCCCGTCCAAGGAAAGCGTGCTCGCCACCCTGGCGACATGGCAGTCAAAGGGGATGAGGACATTGGGATTCGCCATAAGGAATATGTCAGCGGACGACTCCAGACTAATATTCATAGGCATTGTCGGCATCGCAGATCCAATCAGAGACGATGTGCGTCAGGCGATCGACACCTGTTCAGGTCACGCCGGGGTCAGGGTGATCATGGTGACCGGGGACAACGCCCTTACCGCCAGCGAGATCGCCCGTCAGGCCGGAATCATCGGCGCCAACGAGACCAATCCTCTGACCATCACCGGCCCCGAGTTCGCAGCCAAGAGTGATGAATATCTCAAAAAGGAAGTCATCCCGACTCTGCGGGTTCTATCCCGGGCGCGTCCCGAGGACAAGGTCCGCCTTGTCACACTGCTTCAGGAGATGGGCGAGGTCGTGGCGGTCACCGGTGACGGAACGAACGACGCTCCTGCTCTGAAAAAGGCCCAGGTGGGGCTCTCGATGGGTGACGGCACGGCGAGAGCCAAGGAGGCCAGCGATGTGACGATCATCGACAACTCGTTCTCCAGCATAGGCAAAGGCATCCTGTGGGGACGATCCTTGTACTTGAACATCAAGCGTTTCATTCTGTTCCAGATGACGATCAACGTCTGCGCCTGCCTGATCGTGCTCCTTGGCGCGTTCATCGGACTGGACTCACCTCTGACCGTCACGCAGATGCTGTGGGTGAACCTGATAATGGACACATTCGCGGCGATGGCCCTGTCATCCCTGCCGCCTGACCGCCGGGTTATGGAAGACAAGCCACGCGACCAGAAGAGCCACATCATCGACCGACGGATGGGGAAGCGGATAGCCTTTTCGGGAATATTTTTCTTTGTCTATCTGGCTCTTCTCTGGCAGCTTCTCTGGCATATGGACATCAACTCGGTTGCCGACCTGCTTCACTGGAATGTTGTCGGAGAGTTCTTCAGCGGAGCGTTCTCGGCCCACACAAAGGCACATCTTTCAGGCTACGAGCTGGGAGTGTTCTTCACGACATTCGTGCTGATCCAGTTCTGGAATCTGTTCAACGCCAGATACTTCAAGACTGACGGAAGCGTACTTCAGGGCATTCTTGATTCCTTCTTCAACCGCAAGAGGTTCAAGGCTTCCGCCTGCTACGGATGTCTTTGGGTCGCCGGAATCATCCTGGCCGGCCAGTTCCTGATCGTCAACTGCTTCGGAGCCTTCTTCGAGGTCTCCCCGCTTCCGCTCTCCGACTGGGGCTGGATTCTCCTCTGCACCTCGCCGGTGCTCATCCTGCCGGACATTTACAGGTTCATTCGTTCTAAAGCAGCATCATCACCTGCCCGGAAATGACACGCAGAAACATCTCCATCGGATAGACAGTGGCGTAAGCGACAGACGGTTCGTCATCGTCAACCGTGGTAAGTGCATAGTTAAGGGCGATAGGGTTGGCCATCGAGGCACACAGCATCCCGACATTCTCCGAATAGTCCGTCTTGCAGAATTTAGCGGCGACAAAGCCGACAAGCAGCACCGGCACAATGGCCAAGAACACACTGATCCCGATCCACAGCAAGCCTTCCGGTCTCAAGACAGTCTCGAAAAAGTCCGGCCCTGCGCTGAGTCCCAATCCGGCCAGATAGATCGTCAAACCGAACTGCCTGAGCATCAGATTCGCACTGTGCGTCGTGTAGGTGGTCAAGTGGATCCTCGGGCCGAACGCCCCCATCAGGATGCCGATCAGGATCGGGCCGCCGGCGATCCCGAGACGGATCGGGACACTCATTCCCGGAATGGAAATCGGAAGGCTGCCCAGAATCAATCCGAGCATAAGTCCGATGAAAATGAACAGCAGATTCGGATTACGGAGCTCTTTCTCCTGATTACCAAGCACCTCCGCCACACGGTCAATCGCTTTCTGCTCTCCTACGATCGTCAGTTTGTCTCCGATCTGAAGTCTGAGGTCACGGGACGGCAGCAGGTCGATACCCGCGCGGTTAACCCTTGTGATGTTGATTCTGTAAACGTTACGCAGATGCAGATCCCCAAGTTTCGCCCCGTTGACGCTCGTCTTGGTCACGAATATATGACGGGAAACAAGCATTCCGTCCAGATGGTTCCAGTCGATGTCCTTCTTGTTCCAATCCTTAACGACCTTCTCTCCGAAGAGCTGCTCGGCAGCCCCGGCGTCCTTCTCACGGGTCAGCACAAGCACATGCTCCCCTTCCTCAAGCACGGTGTCCCCATCCGGGATTATCACCTGCCCGCGGCCTTCACCGCCATATTTCCAAACCCTTGACACTACAATTCTGATGTGCGCGTCCTTCATGATGTCCCGGATCGTCTTGCCGAAAACAGCCGGATTGCTCACACTGAACTCGTTGATGAATGTCTGGTTGTTGTGCGTGTCCTTTGGGCCGCGGTTCTTACGGAATATGACCGAAAGGACCACCACGCAAAGGATCACACCGATCACGCCGAAAGGATAGCCCACGGCGCAGGCGGTGGCCATCTGGTTGGAGACATCCACTGCCCCCGGATCGGTCTGAAGCAGAGTCTGTTGCGCCGCTCCAAGCATCGGGGTGTTGGTCGCCGCACCGGTGAGAAGTCCGGTCGCCACCGGCAGCGATATTCCGCATAACTTACTTATTCCCAACGTCATTAAAGTGCCTACCAGAAGCACCGCGAACGCCAGGATATTCAGTTTGATGCCTCCTTTCTTCAGCGAAGGGAAGAAACTCGGGCCGACCTGCAGGCCAAGGGTGAACACAAAGAGCACAAGGCCGAAGTTCTGCGCCAACGCCAGCATACGGGGATCAACGCTGAGCCCGAAGTGCCCGACAACAATCCCGGCGAAAAAAACGAACGTCACGCCAAGGCTCACCCCCTTTATCTTGATCTTGTTGCAAAGAAGGCCGGCGACGCAAATCAGCGACAGGACGAGAATCGCCTGAATATAAGACGGTTCCGTGAATATCTCGATGAACCAGTTCATAGTCCTTTAAATATACTGCGTACAAAGATAGTCAGAAATATTCATTAATTTTGTGAGGCGGTGGCCACGGTCGCCGCGGTTTCAAGGATTTTATGAATATGCCAGAGGCGAAAAACAAGAATATTCAGGGTTCAGCCGCCAGGAAAAAGGCCGGCGCACAGAAAGCCAGGACATCACCGGCAAAACGCCCCCGGAGGAAAAAGAGGAAGCCCAGGAAAGTGAATATAGGAGTCTGGACGGCTGTCGGCATCGCCGCGTCAGTCATTCTGGCTCTGGCGGTTATGTTCATCAGCCAGGGTGGCGGAGGCGGACACGAGACAGGGGCCAAGGTTCCGCCAGGAGACTGGCGCTACGGAATCGACATCTCCCACCACAACGCCGGCGACATCGTTTGGGATTCCCTTTACGTGCTGACGAACAAACGTGGAAAAACAATCCGTGATCACCATCTGGCTAAAGACATCAGGCCTGTCAGTTTCGTGTTCATAAAGGCTACGGAAGGGGTGTCGATGGTGGACAAGGATTTCAAAAGGAACTGGCAGGACGCCGGCAGGTCTGGCCTTAGAAGAGGCGCGTACCACTTCTTCAGGAGTTCAAAGGACGGCGAGGCTCAGGCAAGGCTATTCATCAAGACGGTTGGCGACCTGAGATTCAAGGACTTGCCTCCGGTTCTGGACATCGAGACCATCCACCGGGGAGGGTCTATGAAGAAACTGAACGAAGAGGCCCTCAAATGGCTGGAAACCATTGAGGGTCACTACGGTAAAAAGCCTATTGTCTACACGGGGTCTTCCTTTGCCCGTGACTGGCTCAGCAAGAGGATCACGGACAACTATCCTGTTTGGATAGCCCACTACGAGAAGGACAGGCCGGACTTCGACGGCTGGACCTTCTGGCAGTTCACCGACAAGGCCGTCGTGAAAGGCGTTCCGGGGCCTGTGGATCTAAGCGTCATGAAACGCTGATCCCCGTCACTCCGACAGGCCTTGTCGCCGACAGCGCCGCGGTTGACCGCATGGATTAAAACGACACCGGACGGATCGGCAGACCGAGGTGGCGAGGGGCTGACGAGAGTCCAACCATTCCATTGCTCTTGATCATGGAAAAAACACCCGCTTTTTCCACATGCCTATTCACATTCACAAATGAGGTCCAGTACAATCCCTTGTAAATGGTCGGATTATAATCCGGTGACGGGAAGAAGAGGCTGTTACCTTCATAACCAGGGGATTCACTTGTCAGGACATAGCCGTTTCTTGCATCATCCCATGTACACTTACAATAATCCAAAAGTTTAAAGATGTCATTATTGGTCGGAGTACGCCAAGTCCCTCCCCAGTTGGCGGTGGCGGCATCATCCTCTTTGCTCAGGATCTGCCTGCTGTCTGTGGAATTGTACTTGGTGTAGTTCCCATCCTTGTACCATTTGTAGTTGTCCAGGGAATACGTGGCCTTCGGTGTCGTCTCACCCCAGGCGAAAAGCGCCCCGACTTCCTCAGGCTTGTCCGCGCCCACGTTGCAGTTGGCCCATTTCAGGCCGTCGCCCATCTCGACATACACATGACCGTTGATCATGTCCGGCTCCAAAGCGCCATCCACGACTTTAAGAGGAATGAAGTCGGATGAGATTTCCCAACCCATGGCGGAATCCTCTATGAGAAGCTTCGCGTAGGTTGGATACTTCCACGTGGAGTCAAACAATGAAGTCGAAGAGTTCTTTATGTCTTCCGCTGAGACCTTGACCGCTATCACACCGTTTGATTCAGGCAGAATCCCTTTGACAGCAAGGTCTATGGAACGCCATTGACCTCTTCCCCAGTCAACATAGGCAAGCATCTTGACATTGTCGGCATTCAACTTTGAAGTCAATCCGGCCGGACGTATCTCAAACCTGATTCTGAATGACTTGGTGTCTCTATACACATTATGGACTCCGTCGGAATACTCAGGACGATAGGTCACGGACTGGATCTTGCTTCCCATGTCCTTCAGCGCCTCGTTCATCTTGTCAATCGCATTCTTCGCCTGGTCCTCACAGGTTTTGATACGGTTTTCCCACGTGTCGAAAATCTCTTTGATCCTGTCATTTACTGCTTTGATCTCGTTCTCCAGCTTGGTGTCCAGCCTCCCTTCAAGGCCAGTGATCGCGTCCTCAATGGCTTGCTTATAGGCGACTGTGATGTCTGTCTTGGCCTTTTGCAAGTCAGCTCTCAAATCGGAAATCGCCTTGGTGTTGGCCTCGATGTTCTTTTCGGTCTCCACCAAAGCCTCGTTCAGTTTGGTGATGTCACCGGTGTTGGCGTCAATCAGACCTTTCAGAAGAACCCTCTGAGCCTCCAACTGCGTTTCGAGGTCTTTCTTCTGAGCCTCAAGGGCCGCCTTGGTCTCCTCGATTGTCCAGTAGGCGGTCAGTCTCTCATTCACCCAAGACTTGAGGGATTCCTCCAACTCCTCAATGGATGCCTTCAGATTCGCGGTCCAGGCTTTCTCCAGATCCTCACGTGTGGACGAGATGGCGGCCTGGTAGGCTGCGGTGATGTCGGCCACCTCCTTGTCAATCCTTTCGCCAAGGCCGGCGACCTCATCGGCGATCTCGCCCTTGAGATCATTCACGGCCTTGTCCAGATCCTCCGCGAACTTCTTCGTGAGACGGGCCTCAAGGTCAGTGAGGGATGTCTTCAAGCCACTGATCCCGGCGTTGATGCCCGCTATTTGCTCCACAATGCCGCCATACTGCGTCAATGTCGCGAACGAGGCTGCCGCCCAGTCTTTTGCGTCTTTGATTTCCTTGTCAACATATTCCTCAAGGCCTGAAATCCTCTTCTCCAACTCAGCATCCTTTTCCTTAAGGTCTGAGATTGCGTTGTCTATGTTGGCAAGTTTGCCCTCGATCTCGGCCTTGACAGCCTCAAGGTCAGCGAGAATCTTGCCCTTGGCGGTGTTGATCGCGGCGATAAGTTCATCCTTGTTCGCCTTGTCACTGGCCTGAAGCTCCTTGACCGACTTCTCAAGGTCGGCCTTCACATCGGAAATGTTTTTCGAATTGTCGGCCAGCGACTTGCCGAGACTTGCGGCTGTACCCTCAAGGGCTGTGATCATGTCCTTGAGATCCTTGTCCGCCTGCTCCAGCCTAGGTAGCGAGGCTCTGATGTTCTGTATCTGCGATTCGATGGATTTTATCCGGTTGCCCTCGATGTCATCGATCCTTTGCTCAAGGTACTTGATGTCTGAGTCGTAATCAGCGCAGCCGGATGCCAGAAGGGCGATCGCGCCGAAAAGGGCGGCAATATATTTTTTCATATTCATTGTGTTTATATTCATTAAGTGATTTTATTTTGTTACTATGTTGCAACGACCATCTTTGAGCGGTTCGCCTTGGGCAATCACCGAGTTATTGACCCATCTTTTCACTGCTTCCACGGTCTTCTTATTGCAGTTTCTGACGTATATATTAAAATCGCGCCTTCGGCAGTTGATACCGCTGAAAACATTCCCTTCATATACCTGTGGATATGGATATGATCCTCCGGTGTAATTGTTCAGATTCCAGTTATCCAAATACAATTCTTTAAGTGACGCACAGTTATAGAGCAGTTCAGTAACTCTTTCAATCTGGCTCATATCCCATCCCGAAAGGTTCAATGTCTCTAAATTACTGCAGCGATAAAAGGCTTGATATATATCCTTGGGTTTAGGCTTCCAAGACGATATCCTCAAATCCTTCAGTCTTGTACACCAAGCAAACATCTCCATAAAATTATCGACTTTCGAAACATCCAACTTTTCCAAATCCGCAAATTCAAGTTTGTATTGGTTTCTAAATTTCAATTCTATGTAAATACCGGATTCAGCCACCGCAACATTCCTGCACACCTTTATTTTCATCAATGTTGCGTTTGGATCTTCTTCATAACTCTTTCTACTGAGATTGAGTAACAGTTCCCCAATCTCAGCCCCTGTAAAGTCAATCCTACCATAGATGTGCTTCCTGTTCAGAATGCCGCCATCTTTACTAAAACCTCTCACTCCTACGATCTCACTGTCCGGCAGCATTTCTCCGTCAGTTGTGGTATAACGGATAACCGGCGGTTCAAGCGCCTGAGCCTTAAGAGGGACATACTCCGTGCTGAGATTTCCGACAGCCACGGCCACACTCGCGGGTATCTTGCCGTCAATGAAAGCCTTATCAACCTTGGACGCATCAATGGTAACGGTGATGACACCGAACTCGTTCTTGAAATCAGTTATGTCCAGTTCCACATCCTCTCCGGCAGCGGCTCTGGTCTTTGTGTAAAGCAGACGGGCTGACAGCAACTCCGCTGTGATGTTGGCCGCTTCACTTGCCGGGCGCACCTCAAACCTGAAGGTGATGTACCTGTAATTCTCACTTCCCGGGAAATCAGGGTCACCCCTGTCATAGTAAAGGGTCACCTTGCCGTCCGAAGACAACGGGAACCATGACACCGACTGGATTCTTGAAGCCAGGCTGGCATTCAGGAATACAGACAGTTTGTTCTCAAGAGCCTTGACCAATGACTCAAGATAAAACATCTTGCCCTCGATTCTCTCGTTTCTGTCATCAAGGTCTGAGTTCACGGCGGCGATCCGCTTGACGATTTCATCCGAGAACGTGCCATTGAACTTCGTGATGGCCTCGGTGACCGCGTCAGTGTAGGCCTTGGTCAGGTCAACCTTTGCCTGCTCCAACTCCTTGCCGGCGGATTCGATGTCGGCAGCGTTTTTCCTTATAGTCTCATCGAGTTCTTTCAATTTGTCATCCAGAGCCTTGATGTCTGCCGCATTGGCTTTGATCAAATCATTCAGGTATTTCTTCCGCGCCTCGAACCGGCCTTCGATGAACTCTTTCTGAACCTTAAGCGCACCTTGGGTTTCGACTATCGTCCAGTAGCCGTCCAGAGTGCTGTTCACCCAGGATTTCATCGAGGACTCGCAGTCGTCAATTGATTTCTTCAGGTTCTCGCTCCACCATTTGTCCAACTCCCCACGGACAGTGGAGGTGGCGGCGGTGTAGGCCAAGGTAATGGCCTCGACCTCCGTGTCAATCCTTTCATTCAGACCGGCGACCTCCTCACCGAGTTTTGACTTGACTTCACCTGCGGCGGCTTTCAGTTCCTTTGAATATCTCTCTGTCAGGCGGGTCTCAAGATCTGTCATGGAAGTCTCCAGTGCTGCGATCTCTCCCTTAATTCCACCAAGCAGCCCAACAATGGTGTCGTGCTGCTCCAGCGTCATAAAGGTGGCCTTGAGCCAGTCCCTGGTCTCCTTAAGTTCCTTGGCGGCGTAGGCCTTAAGCTCAGAGATCTTCTTTTCAAGCCCGACATCCTTCTTCTGAAGATCCTCTATTGTATTATTGATTAAGGTTAGATTGCGGTTCAACTCGGTCTTCTCGGACTCCAGCAACGCAAGCAGCACGGCCTTGGCCTTGCCGAGGGAGTCAAGGACATATTCCTTGTCCGCCCTGTCGCTGTTTTTAAGATCCTCGACCGCTTTCTCAAGGCCGGTCTTCAATGCTGAGATGCTTTCCCCGTTCTCCGAGATTGTTTTCTCAAACTTCCCCGCTGTCTTCTGAAGGTTCGCGATCATTTCCTTCAGATCCGCATCGGCCTTCTCAAAATTGGAAATCGAGGAGTTGACCGAGACGACCTGACTCTCGATGGTGGCGATTTGGTTGTCCTCCATGGCGTCAAGCCTCTTGTGGATGTTGTCGATGTCCGGGGAGTAGTCCGCACATCCGAAGGACATCAACAGACACAGGGGCAGAACAATCCCGGCGCCGATTCTCTCTAGAAATTTTGTCATAAGGTATTGAGTTATTGTTCAACGATTTTCACAAATGTACACAAGACAATATAATCAAGGTGTTAACCCTCACGTCTTATTCAGCCATCCTCAAAGGAATATATTCAGACGACAGATTCCAGCCCATCGTCTCGTTCTCGATGTGGACTCTGGCGAAGGCTGCCATCTCGCCCCGCACAAACGAATCAGAGATGTAGGTGGCGTTCACCTTGATGACAATATAACCGCCATACACCTTAAAGTCATTGTCATTATTTATGTAAAGATCCTTCTGTTCATTATTCGGATAATGCGCCGTTATCTTAATGTTATCCTTTTTCAGATAGTACAGCGCGGAGGAAGGCCGTACCTCGAATTCCAACGTCACGAATTTCACAATGGAACCCGAGCCATATCTTGTCACTACAGCTACTCCATCCTCGGTATAAGGGACATAAACCAAAGACTGTATTCTGTACAGCACCTTGTTGACAGCATTCTGAGCCTGTGTTATCTTGTCGCTGACAGATTTCTCCATCTTCCGGATTTCCGAACTCATTCGATCAATCTCGCCCTGAACCTTACTGTCCGCATCATTGATCGCGGCCGAGATGTCCGCAGACAACTCATTTCGCAGGGAGGCTATCGCATCTCTGATGGCTCTCTCATACGCCTCTTTGACCTCAGCCTTGACCTCATCCAAATCCGACTTCAAGCCTTCGATCTCCTTCGCGTTGTCCTCAATCGCCTTATTGGTCACGGCCAAGGCCGCCTTCAAATCCTCGATGTCTTTCGAATTTGCCTTGATCATTTCCTCCAAAGCGGTTTTCTGCACAAGCAATTGACCTTCAAGAGCCTTTTTCTGAGTCTCAAGGGCCGCCTTCGTTTCCTCAATCGTCCAGTAAGCCTTAATTTTATCATTCACCCAAGACTCAAGGGATGACTTCAAATCATTCACCGAATCCTTAAGGTTCTTTTCCCAGGCTGCCTCAGTCTCGTTCCGGGCTTTTAAGAGGGCTTCGGTGAAAGCGTTTGTCAGATCAGCAACCTCTTTTGAGATTCTGTCATTCAACCCGGCGACCTCGTCAGCGACAGCTGATTCCAGATCGCTGACAGTCTTGTTCAACGACTCTGTGAAGTTCTTTGTCAGACGCTCCTCAAGATCAGTCATTGAGGTCTTCAATCCGGCGATTTCGATATCAATGCCAGCGATTTGCTCCACGATGTCATTGTACTGTTCCAAAGTCGCGAAAGTGGCCTTGACCCAATCTTCAGTGCCTTTCAATTCTTTTCCGGCATACGATTTCAAATCCGAGATCTTGCCTTCCAAATCCGCATCTTTCTTTTTCAGGTCGGAGATCGCGCCGCCTATGTCTGACAATTTCACGTTCATCTCAGACTTCATTGTCTCAAGAGTCACAAGAACCTCTTTTTCGGCTTGTTCTATTGCCCTGATAAGTTCTTCCTTGTTGGCATTGTCGCTTTTCCTCAATTCTTCCACCGCTTTCTCAAGGTCGGACTTCACTGCTGAAATCCGTTTCCCATTCTCCGTGATAGCTTCCCTGAGATCGCCGGCGGTCTCCTCCAGGGAACCGATCATGTCCTTCATGTCCTTGTCGGTCTGCTCCAACTTCGGAATGGAAGCGTTGATCTTCTCAATCTGCTGGTTTATGGATGTGACCCACGCATCCTTTCCGTTCAGATCCTCATGAATCTCATCAAGGTCCGGAGCATAGTTCGCGCAGCCGAAAGCTGCGGCAAGACCCACACTCATCAAGACCAGTCTTATTTTTCCAATATATTCTTTCATTTTTCTCTAATGTTAACAGTCATACAAGTCTTTTTCTTAAGGGTTTGTCACCACAACAGGGACAATAGGAATAAATCCGGAAATCATATCCCACCCTTTGGAAGCATCTCTTATTGACACCAGAACGTTGAACTTACTAGAACCATTTGTAAAGATGAGAGGAAGGCCGGAAGCATCTATGTCCATCAGAACGATGCCGTTCCCGGTGCTTGTGATTCCGCTCAACTTAAGAGGAATAACATAGTTTTTTGGCTCCACGTTTTGAGTGAGGATCGACACATTGTCTACATTAAGAGCCTCGGCGGCTGAGAACGGACGGACCTCGAATTTCAATGTCAGAGACTTCTTGTCACCTTCACAGAAGACCTCAACCGATCCATCTGAATATGTCGGGAAATATACAAACGATGATATCACGTTTCTTATCTTATCACGCGCGTCCTCTACAGCCTCGATTATCGAAGCCAAGTCATCCTTGCATTTCTCAATCCTTGACTCCAACGCCTCGACTCTCTCGGCAAAACTGTTGTTGAGGCTGTCTATCCTGTCGGCAAGTTCTTTGTCCATAACACCTTTCAACGAAGCTATGGCATCATTGATCGCGGCCTCATAAGCAACCTTGATGTCCTTCTTTGCCTGCTCAAGCTCCGAGAACAAGTCCTCCAGGCTCTTGGCGTTGTCCGCAAGAGCGTTCTCGGTCTCTGTCAGAGCCTCTTTCAGGTCCTTGATCTCTCCCGCATTAGCATCGATCAATCCTCTCAGATAGGCTTCCTGAGCCTTCAACTGGTTTTCGAGATCCTTTTTCTGAGCCTCAAGAGCCGCCTTGGTCTCCTCTATCGTCCAGTAGGCTGTAAGTTTCTCGTTCACCCAAAGTTTAAGGGATTTCTCCAACTCCTCAAGAGAGGTCTTGACCTTTTCTGTCCATGCGCTTTCAAGCTCAGCGCGAGTCTTGGCGATGGCCGATGTGTAAGCCTGTGTAAGATCTGACACCTCTTTGTCTATCCTGCCATTAAGACCGGAAACTTCCTCACCTATCTTGGATTCAAGGTCACTGACCGCCTTTTTCAAATCCTCGTCGAACTTGTTTGTCAGGCGGGTCTCAAGGTCAGACAAAGACTTCTTCAGTTCAGACATCTCCGTGTTGATCCCTCCAATCCGTTCCACAATACCATTATACTGCTCCAACGTCGCGAATGTGGCTGTGGCCCAGTCCCTGATGCCTTTCAATTCATCATCAACATAGGTCTTGAGAACAGAAATCTGTTTCTCCAATTCTTGATCCTTATCTTTCAGATCAGAGATCATTTCATCTATGTCGGACAGTTTGCCCTGCATTTCCGTCCTCATCGCCTCAAGATTGGCCAAGACGGTAGCCTTGGCTTCATTTATGGCAGCGATCAGTTCCTCCTTGTTGGTCTTGTCACTGTCCTGGAGTTCCTTGACAGCCTTTTCGAGTTCAGAGCGAACCTCTGAAACGCGGTTCTCGTTCTCACCGATGTCTTTGCGAAGATCATCGGCGGTCTTGTCCAAGGACTCGATCATCTTCTTGATTTCCAAATCTGTCCGCTCCAACTCCGGGAGTGAAGCGTTTATCTTTTCAAGCTGCTTGTCGATGGACGGGATGCGGTTGTTCTCGATTTCATCGATGCGGTCATCCACACGCTTGAACTCAGCATCGTAGTCAGCGCATCCGGAGGACACCAGCAGAATCAGGCTCAGAAGAGCCGGTAATATTCTTATTATATTCATTGATTCTTCCATTTTAGGGTTATCGGGTCACGATTGTAGGGTTTATGCCGGCCACACCAAGATCACGCTTGACCAGATTCATAGTGGCGTTGCTGCAGCCTACCATTCTGATGGTCTTCAATTTCTTACAACCATAGAACATACACCTCACCGTCTTTCCATAATTATCACTGACATCGTGCCAGTTTGCTTTATCCAAATTCCAACCTGACAAATCCAACGTCTCAAGCGACGAACATCCATTGAACATTCCAGGCACGCTAGTCACCTTATCCATTTTCCATTTGGACAAATCCAAGGAAGTCAACCCTGAGCATCCATAGAATGTAAAGTTGGTATAATCAAGGTTCTGAGGCCTCCAAGAGGAGATTTTCAACGATTTTGTAGTCAGCTTACTACAATTATAAAATGACTGTTGAAAATTAGTGACTGCCGACACGTCCAATAACTCAAGATCCACCTCTTCAAGAAGATTGCAGTCTCGAAAATATATCTCGTAATCAGGCTTTGCTTTCTTGAGGAGCTTGATTGTCTTTAAGTCAGCAGATTTATACCAATTAAGATTCACTTTGTCTGCATCATCGTCAAAGCCGATTTCACCATACTTGGTGTGCACGATGTTCAAAGTTTTATTATTCGCGTCTTTGGCATATAAAGATGAAGAAATGTCAACCATACTTCCGGACGCGGTAGTATATTGGATCAAAGGCGGTCTTATTTTCGCGACTTTCAAAGGAGTGAACCGTGTGGAAACGTCACGGACAACGACCCTGAAACCGGCGGAGACTCGTCCTGCAATAAAGTCATCCAACAGTACCCCGGGCTCAACCCTGACATTCAGGACTCCGTTCTTTGCCTTGGTGATTCTCTGAACTTTCAGAGCGACCTCATCCCCGACCGAAGCCCTTGTCTTTGTGAGCAACGCATACGCCGACACATCAGCGGCTCCTATTGAGGACAGCAGCCGCTCAGGGCGGATCTCCAGAGAGACATCGATGGTCTTTTCCAAAGACTCGACGTTGTAGGAGAGAATCACACTCCCGTCATCGCTCGTCGGGACAAACGCCAGAGACTGCATCACGGAGTCAAAGGAGGAAATAAGGCCAGCGAAATCAAGGGAAGCGAGATCGCTACTGATAGAAGCCATCACCCTCCTCATTTCAGCCTCTTTTGTCGAAAATGCTCTCGTGAAACTGTCATACGCGGCATCAACACGAGCTTTGATCGTAGCCTCAAAAACACCCTTGAAATCAGTGATGGCATCCTCGATTGCTTTCTTGTAGGCAGTGGTAAGATCCTCCTTCGCCTTGTTCAAGTCAGACGTGAAGACCGGGAAACGATCCGCCAACGCCTTAAGGTCATCATTGACTTTCTTCAACCTGTCCTCAAGAGCAGTAATATCCCCCGCGTTTTCACTGATCAAATCATTCAACAGTTTTTTCTGCGCCTCAAGCTGATTCTCAATGTCATCATTAAGCGCCTTGAGGGAATCCTTGGTCCGGGCGATCGTCCAGTAGCCGTCCAAAGTTCTGTTCACCCACGATTTCATAGAGGCCTCGCTGTCATCGATGGCTTTCTTCAGGCTTTCGTTCCACCATTTTTCCATTTCCTCACGGAAAGTGGCGATGGCGTCGGTGTAGGCCTTGGTGATGTCAGAGACCACCTTGTCGATCCTGTCATTCAGACCATCGACCTCCTCGCCAAGCCTTGACTTCACTCCATCCGACGCTGTCTTCAGATCCTTTGAATATTTCTCCGTCAGACGGGTCTCAAGGTTAGTCATCGAGGTTTTGAGGCCAGCTATCTCGCCTTCGATCCCGCCGAGCTGGTCCACAATGGCGTTATACTGGTCCAAAGTCATAAATGTCGCATTAGCCCAGTCCTTGGTCTCCTTCAGTTCCTTGTCGATGTAGATTCTCAAATCCGTAATTTTCTTCTCAAGTTCGGCATCCTTTTTCTGAAGATACGAGATGGTGTTGTTGATTGAAGTCAGTTTGCCATTCAACTCGGTCTTCTCCGACTCCAGCAACGCAAGCAGCATGGCCTTGGCCTTGCCGAGGGAGTCAAGGACATATTCCTTGTCCGCCCTGTCGCTGTTTTTAAGATCCTCGACCGCTTTCTCAAGGCCGGTCTTCAATGCTGAGATGCTTTCCCCGTTCTCCGAGATTGTTTTCTCAAACTTCCCCGCTGTCTTCTGAAGGTTCGCGATCATTTCCTTCAGATCCGCATCGGCCTTCTCAAAATTGGAAATCGAGGAGTTGACCGAGACGACCTGACTCTCGATGGTGGCGATTTGGTTGTCCTCCATGGCGTCAAGCCTCTTGTGGATGTTGTCGATGTCCGGGGAGTAGTCCGCACATCCGAAGGACATCAACAGACACAGGGGCAGAACAATCCCGACGCCGACCCTTTCTAAAAAACTTGTCATAAGGTGTTGTGTTAAAATTCAATCGTAAATTTAGACAACACCTTCCAATGGACAATAAAAGCAGGGTAGTAGATTTCGTCAGACACACGAAATTTACTACCCTGCGATGAAATTTACCAACAAATTTACCGGATCAGCACTTAGATGTTTTGTGGCTTAGGCAGCACTACAATCTCTCAAACGGGTTGTCCGGATCACCGGTCCAGCGGTAAAGATGGGTTCTGGAGTACTGCTTTCCGGCAGCGTTCTTGCCAGGCTCGGCGAAATAGAACAACCCGTTCCCGACCGGACATATTCCTGTCGCCCCGTACTTGAAGTAAAAGCCTGGAACCGGATTCTCCGACGATCCGATCACCGGATGCTTTGTCCTGTCGTAAAGAACCCCGGCCAATTGCCTTTTGACCGGCTTCTCAGCGACATCGAACACAAACATGTCATAATTCGGGAATATCTCCTTACGGCCCTTGTACACAGCCATGAACATCTTCCCCGTCTCCGCATCGTAGGCCAGATTCTGCACGCCCCAGTTCGTGTTGCCGGTGTAGGCGAAATACTTGTCCAAAGGCTTGTCCGGACCTTCCCCATAGAAATCCCCGAACTTCACCTTCCCTGCATATTCATTAAGCTTCCTGATGTCGTAGCGAAGCAACACCTGATGGTTGTTGTCGTTGCGGGCCTTGTCGCCGTAGATGCCGTAAGCCACATAGAGGTAATTCTTTCCACCTTTCTTGCCGAGCTTAGGGGCGATCGTCACGCCGTCGATTCCGGAGCAGCCATAGTAATGCTCGTAGCCCTTGTCAGCGAAGCCGGTCATGTGGTAATCCCTAGTGGCGTCCTTGACACAGACAATCCGGAAAGCGTCATTGTTCTCCGAATCCATGCCGACCTCCGTGACCTTGTCAACGTCAATGATCGCGATGTAGAACATCGACCTGCCTTTGGCGAAAGAGGAAAGTCCGGCTCCGATGACATCGTCCTTACATTCGAGAGAGGCGTAAACCTTTCTGTCCGAAGGATTGAATGTCATCGCTCCAAGATGTCCCTGGATCCTGTCTATTGAACCCACAACCTTTCCTTCCATGTCCGTCTTGATGAAGCTGGTCGTGAAAGAGAAGTACATGTTGCCGGCGGAGCTGTCGTAGGCGATTCCCTGGACATGGTTCTTCGCGCCTTCAACGTAAATTTCCGTCGGCAGCTGTTGCTCTGTCTGCGAATACGCAGCCATGGTTCCGGCCACAATCATCAATGCGATCAATGCTATTCTTTTCATATTCAATGTATTAATATCCTGTTCTTTGGTCACTTTCTTAATTCTTCAATCATCGCTCTTGCCACAGCAGCCGAAGCGCCCTCTCCACCGAGAGCGTCACGGATCTCCTGATAGCCGGACAGCATCGTGGAACGATACTCCTCATCCTCGATCATCCTCCGGACCTCGTTCAGCACGTTCTCCGGCGTGAAATAGTACTGGAGAAGCTCCCGGAAACAAATCCGGTCAAGAATCAGATTGCCGAGACTGATATATTGGATCTTTATTATCGACTTGGCTATCTGGAAGTTAAGATCCGAACCCTTATAGGCGACCACCTGCGGAGTTCCGATCAGCGCGCATTCCAGCGAAGCCGTGCCGGAATTGACCACCGCGGCCTTGGCGTAACGCATCACGGCATAACTCTGGCCGAAGACCACGCTGACATATTCACGCCCCCTTATGTACTTGGTGTAGTCGCTCTCCGAGCGGGCCGGAGCAGCCGCCACGACGAAGCGGTATTCTGAATATTCAGGGATGGAATGCAGCCTGTCGGCAAATTCCATAAAGGTCGGCATCATCGAGCTGATCTCGCCGTTTCTGGATCCGGCCAGGAGGGCGATCATCGGCCTGTCAGGCAGCCCCGTCTTCGCCAGGAACTCCTCACGGGTCTCCTTGAAGGCCTCAGAATTGTCGATCGCATCGATCAGCGGATTACCTTTATATATAAAGTCAACGCCTTTCTCAGTGAAGTACGGGATCTCGAACGGGAACACGATGAACAGCTTGTCCACGAACGCCTTGAGCTTCTTCACACGACTCTCCCTTGAGGCCCAGACCTTAGGGGCGATGTAGTAGAAGACCTTGAATCCGGCCTTGTGGGCGAACTCGGCGACACGGAAGTTGAATCCGGGATAGTCAATGAGAATCACCACGTCCGGCTTCCAGCGGAGGATGTCCGTGGTGCAGTCCGTGAACCTTTTGGCGAAGGCTCTGACGTGGAGCAGAATCTGGGTGAAGCCGATGACAGCCCCATCCTTGTAGTCCTTCACGAGGCCGGTTCCCTGCTGATGCTCCTTATAGACGGCATCCATAAGCCCTCCGCCCCAGAAGCGGATGTCAGCCTCGGGGTCCTCAGCGTAAAGCCCCCGCATAAGATTGGATCCGTGCAGATCCCCGGACGCCTCTCCGGCTATGATATAGTAGCGCATATTCTTTAAAAATCTTCATTGAACCCAAGTCCGTTCAACCTGGCGATCTCCTCGTGGTCCGAACTGTTGATGTTGTGGGCGACAATGGAGATGTACCCGTCGGCGAGGATGTGATGATCGGCCAGAATGTCATCCACCGGCGAATCGTCCTTAAATTCCCCGACCATCATGTAAAGGGTCTCCCCCTCCTCGGCCTTCGGGAATGACGTGTGCCCCAGATCCTCCGGACGGACTCCCCTTTTGGCGAAAAGCTCAGCGCCCCAAGGCTTGAACTCCTTCTCCCAATGCCCCAGCCCCTGA